>Ga0265798_10007931_pt1 | contig 13647 bp, 7 predicted proteins | sample P3T30metagenome_FD_192430 | JGI IMG/M metagenome (GOLD analysis project Ga0265798, IMG submission 192430) | Plant litter microbial communities from East Loma Ridge, Irvine, California - P3 T30 | ecosystem: Environmental > Terrestrial > Plant litter > Unclassified | place: USA: California...
CATCAATACCGCCTTTTTGAATCAGTTCTCTGAAACCCCAACCGGTGGCTTCCTGTTCACCGGCAGCGAGACGGGTTTTTACGCCGGCGGCTTTTACCTTAGCATATCCTTCATAAGCCTCCGGAGAAAGGAAATCCTCTAACCAGTATATGTTGTAGGGCTCCAGCTCACGGCACAATGCTATGGCATCATAGGCACTGCGCTCCACCATCCATCCAGCATCTATCATCAACTCCACATCGGGGCCGAGTGCTTCCCGTGCAGCAGCAACGAGCTTAATGTCTTCCTTAGGGTTCAAACCAAATACGCCCCAGCCGAACTTTACGGCGCTGAAACCCCGCTGCAGGTAGAAGGCACAAGCCGCTTTCATGGCATCTGGTGTGGGTCGAAACAGCGTTGAAGCATACGCACGTATCCGATCTCTCCTTGCACCACCTAAAATCTTGTGGACAGGGCGGTTTATCGCCTTCCCAATGATGTCATGGCAGGCAATATCAAAGCCAGATAAGACCTGCATGGCAACCCCTCTTCTACCAAAATAGATGGTGCCCCGATAGATCTTGTCCCATAAGCGCTCCACATCGAAGGGGTCTTCTCCGATAACCAGGGAACGAAGACCCTCAAAAACCCCGGAGCCGCTCACCGGTGCATTAACAACCGCTAAGCCAACATGAGGTGAAGTTTCCACGTCCGACCAGCCCACGATGCCCTCATCTGTACTTACTTTCAAAAGGAAACAATGTTTAACACCTCGGGCTTCATCACTTCCTTCCGGAGGTTTAATTTCGTAGGGTGACTCTAAAATAAATGCTTCGACGTTTGTGATCTTCATAGGTTATATTTTGAAATGGGTTAATTGAAGGTGATGGCAATCTTGAGTGCTTCATCATGCTTATCCGCAGCAAGTACAAAAGCATCCTGCCAGTGCGCAAAAGGAATCTGATGGGTGATGATGTCCTGAAAAGCCTCCGTTTCCTGTGTTAAATAGGCCAGGGATGCTTCGATCTGATGTTCATCATTACATGCTCCCACCATTTCCAGTTCTTTAACATGTAGTTTAAAAAGGCTGAGTGATACAGGTTCATTAATGGTGCTGAAGATGACCAGCCGCCCGCGTGGTCTGAGCGACTCCAAACAGGTATTCACGGCCGCTGCTGCACTCACCGCCAGGATGGCGATGTCGAAAGAATCAACCGGAGGATCATAGCTGATCTGGACACCAGGTATTCTGGACAGTCGGAAGGGTTCTCTGCCCGAAACCATTACACTGGCAGCACCGGCACGGTTCGCAAGGCGCGCAATGATGTTCCCGAAAGGTCCGTCTCCAACAATCAGGACCTTTTTACCACGAACCTCAACTGCCCGGGAAATGGCTTGTAAACACACTGCTACCGGTTCCAGCAATGCTGCCAAGGCGAAGGGCAGGTGATCTGGTATGGCTCGTACGCGATCTGCACGCAGTACGAAATATTCTGCGAAACAGCCGTCCTTATCTATGCCCAGGTGGCTCATATTTAAACAGAGGTGATCATACCCCCGTAAACACTCCTCACACTTCAGGCAGGGAATTACCGGATGCGCCGCTACCCTGGTACCCGGTGGCAGATCCCGCACATCAGCCCCACATTCCACAATAATCCCGGCACCTTCATGCCCCATGATCCTGGGATATTGGATTCCGAAAGGATTTTTCCTCAAGTCATGCAGATCGGAGGTACAGATCGTGGCAGCCTGCGTACGGATCAAGACCTCATTTGCTTTAGGCCTGGGAACCGGCACACGGACCTGCACCAGTTGGTTTATGCCCTGAAGCTGCAGGGCTTCCATTGATGATTTTTCTTCCATTACAAGTGTTTTGGATGCGTTAATTCGAGCAGGCTTAAAGTATCTCTATTAATGATACCCTCAATGATTTCTGAAGAAACCGCCGGCAGGCCGCTCCTGCCGATCACGTGATTTAAATTTCTGACGTTCTCCAGCGAACCAGCCGTGGTGGTAAAGGGATAGTCAGAACCAAAGAGCACCTTTTTATCCGTGCGGTATTCTTCCAGCAATCGCATGGAATTATAAAATTGCCATGGGCGATAGTACAATGCTGAGATATCTGCAAAGACGTTGGCATTTCTGCGTATCACCGCGATCGTTTCACCCTCCCAGGGATGACCCAGGTGTGCCAGAACCATTTTGAGGTCTTTAAAATCATTTGCAACAGCATCAAAGTGTATGGGACGGGAATACTCCAGCTGGGTCCCGCTTACGAAGGAAGTTCCGGCATGAAATAAGATGGGCAGTCCATGCTTCATACAGTACCTATAGATGTCGTAATTTCTAGGGTCACCTGGGTGTACATTCTGATACAGCGGAGCCAATTTTACCCCTACTGCACCAAATTGCTGATGGCATTTTTCAAGTTCCTCCATATAATCCGGCTGCCCGGGATCAATAGCGGCAAAAAACAACAGGCGCTCTGGGGCCTTCGCTACATGTGCAGCGACAAAGGCATTTGGAATATTCCAGCCCGTGATCGCGGCCTGTAAACCGAACACGATGGAAACCTCTGCTGCCTGGGTGCTGCTAAGATGATTTTCTTCTACATTCCCCCATACGGCTGCATCCACGCCGCATCTTTCCAGGTCGGCCTGTAAAGCTGGCCCGAAATCCAGATCAGGCCGAAAAACATGTGTATGAATATCTACGATCATAATATTAGTTTAAGATGGCTCCGGCTGCTACTCCAAAGACCAGTAATGCATGGCCCATGGCTCCAGTTTAATATTCAAGGTATGACTTCCTTTTTTTAAATTCACAAATGGTTCAGGTCTAAGTCGCTGATTCTCTTCCAATCCCGAACCGCTGGCATCGAGCGTGATGTGACGAATACGCATATCTTTCGGGAAGTCGTCCAGATTCAGGGTAACCGTTGTGGCTTGGTCAGAAAAGTTCCACAACATCATGTTATGCATTTGTAACTGTGGATCATGTGTTGCAAATCCATGTACCTTATCGTCAGAGGATTGCACTTCAAGCTTGTTGCCTGCCATTCTTGACAGCAACTTAAAGGCATAATATGCGGGCCGCAGTTGATTCTGGTAATCGATCAATCCGCTAAATTGCGCTTGCCTGTTCCACCAGCGGGTCATAAATGCTGCGCCCTTCTTCGAAAAGACTTTTTCAAAGGTATCATAGGAAACATACCAGTCCCGGATCTGGTAGTAACATGACCAGTCCAGACCCGCTTCTTTCATTTGCCAGATGGTCTCGGCAACATAACAGGGCTGAAAACGAGGATCCAGTGGTGGATTAAATAGATCCATGTTCCACTCATTCATAATGGTTTCAGGATTTAAGCCAGGATATTTGCTGACGAGCCCTTTCACATATTCTATCTGCGCCCGAATTGCAGTAGGACTGTTGTTATAGTTGTGGAAAGACACAAAATCCAGAGGCAATTGTTCTGCAGCACTAACCCGAAGTAACTCGGGTAAGATGGGCGATTTAAACCATGCTAAAGCAGGGCCGCCAACTTTAGCCGCTGGATCCGCTCTGCGGATTGCTGCCGTTGTATGTTTATAATACCGGGCATAACTTTCGGGTTTAAACCGGTATGGTGTTCCACCATCTTCGCCGATATCCACCTCATTGCCAACTTCCCAGTGTACGATTCCCGAATTCCGATCTCTATAATGTTTAACGACGTTGAAAACGAACTGCTCCCATTTTTTATAATCATTTGGTTCCACGATGTCCTGATCAATAACCGGGAAAAAGAACTTGGGTTTCAGACAAAAACTCATGAAAGGTTTAGCGCCAGTCTTCAGAATATCGTCCACCATTTTGTCGAGCGTGGTAAAGTGGTATTTTTCTCCATCCTCCGAAAGCACATCATAATATTCACTGACAAACAAGCGGAGCACTGCAGGCTTTAAAGCTCTAATTTCATTGGTTCTATCGGCCAGCATAGCTTCTTGAGACAGGCCACCCTGCCCTAAAGCCATTTGCTCCATCTTCATTGGTCCAAGATCTTTGTCAAATTTTACCCGTACCGTGGCGGACTGCGCGATGGAAAATACCGGGGATAGAACAATAAGCAGTAAAAGGATACAATTGCTTTTCATGATGTATGGGTTTAGTACTTTCTAATATTTTGCGGAAATCGTATACCTTGTCCCTTTGGGCGCGTTGATCACGATCTGTTCTTTCTTCAGGTCAAATGGCCAGCTTTTACCATTGACCATTACCGATTGAATGGGTTTTTCTTCCGGATGGCGCAATCGAACAATCAAGGCTTTGGGCGTATTCCGGTCGGATAGGTCGAGCGTAGTTTGTATTTCGTTCTTCGCCGTATGACTTACGATATTAAAAGAGATTGGGCCAAAGTAAGTCGGTGCAGCTTTAACCGTAATCTGCTTTCCATTTTGCAACCATTTTCTTGGGATAGCCTGACCGATCAGCAGCGTATCCGTTCCAAACTCATTTATAAGCATCCTTCTGTACAATTCGAACCATGCACCATCGGTACTTGGCGGGCCGTAGTACTGACCCCAGGCCCATCGGTGTTCCAGGGAAGTAAGCTGCTCATGAGAAAAGCCACAAGCCATCAAACTGTAGAATGAGCGGATCACGGCTTTGGGATCGTCACGAAGTAAGTAGGTATTACCTTGCTGTACATACACTGGTTCATTCGCCGCACCCAGGTTATTCAAAAACAAATTATCTTCATGATCATGCAACATGGCAGTCGTAAGCCAGCTGTGTGGCTCGAATACACCCAACCGGGATAAATGCAGTGGGCCACAATCTACATCTGTTGGATACCATTGCTCCATCATTCTTCTAGGGGTCATTGCGTCCGTAGGCACAAAATTGATCCATGTCCCATCTTCCAATTGCACAACCGGGGATTTTACGCTGCTGCTTGCAAATGTTTTCCGTACAGCCGCTTTGAGTGTCGCTGCAGCAGCAAGGGCTTCGCCCGCTCTTGGATGGCCATAGGTCTCTAATGCCTTTCCAAACAACTCCAGGCCACTTACAAAGTAAGCCTGTGTAAAAGCCCATTCCCTTTCAGCATGGGTAAGATCATTTAAAGGACCCAGCACTAGTCCGGTACCATCTGCATTCGTTTGTGCTATTTGAATTTGATTGATACAGTAATCCAGGGTTTTCATTGCTTTAGGCAGCAATCGATCAAAGGACCGTTGATCCCTGGCCAGCAGGTAATTCTGGGCGATGGTATAGATCTGAGCAGGTGAATAGACCGCCCAGTTTGCAAAACCACCAATTCTGCCATTCCCCTGTTGCTGTGTGATGAACATACTCGCAAGCTCATCCGCAGCGACCTGATCATACCCGCGTAAGCCGTAAATCAGGTAATCAACATATACGGCCTGATTAACCGGCCAATCTGCCTTTTTTTGCCCATAAGCGGTGTTGGCATAAGGCAGATCCATAATCAGTTGGCCAGCGCCATCAACTTTATGGCGGGGCAGAATCAACGAGTGCCAAAGGCTGGCTTTAAAAAGTGCATTCACTTCAGGCTCCGGAACTTCAAAGTAAGCACCTTGATCCAGCCATTGCTGCCAATAGTCGTTGGTACGTTTCTTTGCTGTGGAATAATCCAGGTTAACAAGCCTGTCGGCTTGAGCAGCAACTACTGCTGGAGAAGGCAGCTTCAAGATCACCTCCTTAGCTGATCCCTGCTTCAAAACGCTGCTTAAGCGGAGTACGACCTTTTCACCCTTACCCGCTGGTACAACCTTGTCCAATTTAAGGTCGGGCAAGGAAGCCGCATCCAGCATCAGCCAAATACTTTTGTTTTTTTTGTTGACAACAGCCCAATTGTTTTTGATCTTAATCAGTTCAAATGATGTCTCTTTAGATTCACTATTCAGCGATACGTTAAAATTGACCGGCCCTTCTTTTCCGCTGAACTTCAGCTTGGACAATAATACTGAGGCCACATCACCATCATTGTTCTTCGGCAAATCAACTATTGGTACGGCGAACTGTTCAATCTGGCAGTCCTGCCCATCTTTTTTCAGGTTCGTAATAATGATTGGAAATCCTTGCTCAATCCTCTGCCCTTCCCAATGGCTTTCAGGCCATTGAAGATCAAGGCTGAACTTGTGTGGGGAGGCAAAATCCGGGCGCACATTGGCCCAGCGATCCACAGCGAATTTATAGATGGCACCATGGGCTGCCGCGGTTACCGTGAGGTGACCGGTTGTGCCCATATATCTGGTCTGCCAGGAGGCATTCCATTTATTTGGGTTACCAAAATCCAGCCAGCTATCTTTGAACTGTGTAAGGCTGGCATCTGCAGATCTGGACACAACATCCAACACCCGTTCGCCTTTTAAGCCTGCAAGATGTGTTTTGAAATCTACAGGACGATCTGCCAGCGTAATGAATATATCCTGCTCGGGTAGCCACATGGCCCCATTTTTTAGCAGTTGCTGCAATGCAATTGAAAAACCTTCCGTTCCATCTTTGTTTAACTGTACGGTCAGGATGGCTGCATCAGGCACGTTCCAAACATCATCCTTCAAACGCCTGACCTGCCCTGCTGCACCATTTTCCAGCAGATAACCCCATATGCCATCATCATTTACCGTGTAGGCATCATGGTGCTGCGCCATCTTTCTTAGTGGTGCTGTCGGTTTTGGCCAGCTTACGGTTGCGGTTAAGGTTTCTCCTGTTCCGGAGGGCGCGTTACCACTAAGGTTTTTTATTTCCATCCCAGCTGAGCCATTCAGCAGCTTTACCCATCTATTGTTACGCTCGGGGGCGGATAAGCCAAAGGCTATCTTGATCGTAGCACTTTCTCTAACCGCCGCTTGTTGTGCAATTGCCGGTTCGCTCCAGCATAGCGTGCCGACAGCATACAGCATAAATAAAATGGATCTGTAACTTCTCATACAAATTGATTCACCTGGTTAGTAGTTGGGATTTTGCGTCAGCTGCGGATTCTTGTCAATCGCCGATTGAGGAATTGGCAGCACATAGTTTTTATTGGCCTGAAACTTTCGATCCCCGCCTGCAGCCGGAATGGTTTGGTAAACCGGCACGTTACCAACCAAGTCAATCTTTATGGCATGTAATGGGCGATTTAAATTGATCTCCGCAAGGCGTAGTCTTAGCAGATCCGGTAGCCTTTTTTCTTCAAAGGCCAGTTCCACCCTTCTTTCCCGATGGATGGCGGTACGCATTTGACTTTGGGATAAACCCTCAGGTAAAGCAGGCAAATCAACCCTTGCCCTAATCAGGTTCAATGCCTGGTAAACGGTAGGGTCAGGTCCGCTAACTTCATTCCGTGCTTCTGCATAGCTCAGCAGCACTTCCGCATAACGGAAGATGATCCAATTGGCACTGTTCAAATTCGTTTGCGCACTTGCATATTTGGGGTTAATGCCTTTTCTATAGTAATACCCCGTGCGGGTAGAGATACTGCTGTTGTTTAAATCTGTAGCATTTAAGCTGCCCAGACCCTGTTTCATGATCATAACATCATCAAGCCATACAGACTCATCATAAACGATGGATTCATAGAATCTTTTCTCCCGGTTTTCGTAAGGACGTTGGGGATTGTAACCTGATGCAGGATCCGTTATCGGCAGTCCATTTGCCATGGCGTATTCATCAACAAGATCCTGGGTCGGGTTAACATGTCCCCAACCGGTAAGTGCACCTCTCACAAAGCGTGGCCCGGTTTGTCCATCTCTCAAATTGGCCAGCGAAGTGCCACCCAGATGCTGGCGACTGAAGATCACTTCTACGTTATTGTTGTTTTCTTCGAAGAACATCGTATTATAATCCGGGAACAAGCTATACGCATTTAGATCCATCACCTGTTTAAATGTCGTTGCAGCCAGTTCCCACTTAGCGGCATCATTACTCGGATTATATAATGCACTTGCAGCAAACAGGTCGCAGGAACCTTTAAGCGTTAATGCTGCAGCCTTGGTGGCTCTGCCACTTTCGGAAACCAGCGGCAGGTCGGCAGCACTCGCGGCACATTCGCTGCTGATAAAAGCATAGGTTTCTTCTGCAGTATTACGCGGTCTGAAAACATCATCGCCCTGTTCATTCTGGTTCAACACGTCCGTGATGATTGGAACCCCACCATGATATTTCCATAAAATGGAATAAAAATAAGCCCGGAGGAAGCGGGCTTCCGCTAAGCGCAGCTTTTTCCAGGCATCAGGTAGCGCTGAAGCTTCAACTTTAGTGATGAACAAATTGCACTTTCTGATATTGGTATAATGACCCCAAAGGCTCGGCGCATTGCTGGGCGTATAAATGGATGGCCCGTAAATATTGGTACTCACCCTGCCGGCTTGTCCGTTCATGGAATTGTCCGAAAAGTTTTCCCAGGGATCGTTGGTATCCAAACTGGGTATCGCCGAATAGATGTTGTTCAGGAACAAATCTGCATTAGCGTCGCTTGACCATAATGCTTCATCTGATACCTGATCAACCGGAGCTACATCCAGATATTTCTTGCAGGAAAATAACGTGGCTACAACGATAAGGAGCAGAAACGTGATGTGAGATAATGTCGATTGCCTTTTCATATTACAAAGTTTATCAGGATTAAAAAGTAATATTAGTACCGATAGATATGGTGCGTTGATTTGGATAGCCCCAGCTGCCATCAGGTATCCAGGAGTTATTCTGCCCAATTTCCGGATCATAATTCATCAACTTGGTCCAGGTCAGGAGGTTCTGTCCGGATATATAGATCCGGGCCTGCTGCATTTTCAATTTACTCATGATCCTGGCTGGGATGGAGTAAGCCAGTACCGCACTTTTCAACCTCAGGTAGGCTGCATTTCCGACATAAAAAGAAGAGCGTTGTGAGTTATTCACGGTAGGTGATGAAGTAAGTCTTGGGTTCGCTGCATTCGGATTCTCGGGTGTCCAATAGTCGAAGTTTTGAACGTATGGAAGCATGGTATCCCAGAAAGGTTGTATAGAAGATCCATGATAATACCAGTTTGTTTTAGCTGCGCCCTGGAAAAGCAGATCCAGTGAGAAAGCCTTATATCTTATCCCGGGAGAAAAGCCATAGATGATCCGTGGTGCAGCAGCAGGGTCGCCGATAACGGTGATGTCTTCATCATTGATGATCCCATCGTTGTTCATGTCTTCGTAACGGATATCACCCGGCTGGACGGCACCCCAGGGCTGAACCGCAAGGCCTTGTCTTAAGCTGCCATCGCTTTCAAAATCACCTTGCTGGAAGTAGCCTAACGAATGGAAGCCAAACATTGTCCCGAGCGGTCTGCCTGTGATTCTTCGATTGGGATTGTTGAAGGTTGTTGGTCCTTCAAAGATTTGGATCAACTTATTTTTGGCATATGTCAGATTCCCACTTAAAGAGATCTGGAAATCATCCGAAAACCGGTAAATGGAACTTGCGGTGAAATCAAAACCCTGGTTCGACATGATGCCTGCATTAACCTGGCTAAGGCCGATGCCATATTCGGCTGGAACAATTACATCGGGGTTAACCAACATATTTGACCTTTTTTCGTAGAAATAGTCCAGCTCAAAGTTTAGCAGTCCTTTCCACAGGTTAACTTCCAGACCAATGTCGGTTTTCTTGGCACGCTCCCAGGTGATGTTGGGATTTGATTGTGCCCTTTCACTAATACCCTGCACCGCATTATTTCCAAGCACGTAATTGGTGCCCAGCACGTTGTAGGTACTCATAAATTGGAATGGACTACCCGCCAGGGCACCGACTTCGCCATAGGAAGCCCTGATTTTCAGGTTATCTAAAGCCGGTATCTTATCTTTCAGGAACTTCTCTTCAGATAGCCTCCAGCCAACAGAAAATGCTGGGAAGAAACCGAAACGATTTTCCGGGGAAAAGAAGTAACTACCGTCATAGCGGCCACTAGCTTCAACCAGGTATTTACGATTGAAGTCGTAAGCAACGCGATAAACCACACCAAGCTGCCTGCTTTCACTGGAAGAACCTCTGGTGCTCATATCCGCCTGACTGGAACTACCAAGATTGATCTCATCGATAGTCAGGTTGTAATTTCTTCTTGTCGCACCAAGGTTCATGGCATTGTTACCTTTTGATTCGACAAGGGCCAGCACACTGATATTATGCTTCTTAAAAGACCGATCGTAGTTTAGGCCAAACTGTGCCGTAAGTTGGTAATCATTGAAATAATTTTGGCTTAGTGAAGGCTTCGTTTGTCCCCAGATACCGTCTACAATAACGTTTGGTGTAACCGATCTGTCGAGACTTGCTTTGTGAACCGGCAGGGTCCAGAGTTTATCCATGGTAAAGGTAGGATCGTAAGCGATCGTACCTCTAGCTTTTAAGCCTGGAATAAATGGGATCTGTTGTTCAACAGAGACCTGAGAGTAGATGGAAGTGGTATTGATCTTTTGATAGCCACCTTCAAACAAACTCCCGGTAACAAAGGTGCCTGGCAAACCATTACTGAAGCGCAGTGGACCATACAGCGGGTGCAGATACCCGATCAATTCGAATATCCGGCCTGTTGTAACCGCTGGATACAGGTTTTTCTGGTATCTCCCATTCAGATTGAAAGACACGGTTGTTGTTGGCGTTACCTGTGCATCCAGATTCATGGTGAGGTTAAATCTTCTGTTATTGGTTGTTGGCCACATACCTTCCTGATATTGGTAGCCCAGTCCGGCATAATACTTTACTTTCTCGGCGCCGCCGGAAATTTCAAGATTATGTGTGGTCAGGATCGCATCATCGTTGGTAAGGTCATCCCATATGTTTTTGAAAGTCGGATAGGCATCAGGATCAGAACCATCCTGAAACTTTTGCAGTTCTGCTGCAGAAAATGGTTCAGGCAGTCCTTCGTTCACCGCAGCTGCATTACGCAGGGTGGCATATTGAAAGGAATTTACGAAATCCGGTAGCACCACAGGATTCTGAAAGCCGACATAGCCGTTGTAAGTCAGGGAGGGTGCACCTATTTTACCTCTTTTTGTGGTGACCAGGATTACCCCATTTGCACCGGCAACGCCATAAGGGGCAACGGCAGCAGCATCTTTCAGCACGGAGAAGGACTCTACTGTATTTGGATCCAGCTGCTGAAAACTCCTGGGTATACCATCAACAATCACCAGGGGCTGTGTAGCCCCGGTAGAAGATATACCTCTGATGAAGATGTTTGAACCATCCCTTCCTGGCTCACCTGAACCCTGCTTTACAATTACGCCTGAAACCCGGCCACCAAGCCCGTTACTTAAATCGGTAAGGGGTACGGAGGCAATCTCCTCACCTTTCATGGTTGAAATGGCAGCGGTTACAGAAGTCTTTCGCTTGGTTCCATAACCCACAACCACCAGTTCATCCAGGTTATTCCCAGCCTCTTCCAGCAGGATGTTCAACGCTCTTTGATCTGTAACCCTTACCTTTTTTGGGCTGAAACCAATGGACGAGAAGGTCAGGGTCTGCCCTTTGGCGATGTCAATTGTAAATGACCCGTTTGCGTTTGTTATCGTTCCCTGTTTGGTTTCCTCAATAATGACGGATACTGAAGGTAAAGGCCCTTTAACATCTGTGACTTTTCCGCTAACTGTAAATTTCTCCTGTGCGGTAGCCGTCACAGCGGAGCAGAGAAAAACATAAACCAGCAGAAAACACATGCTGCCAGTCAAACTTTTGGATGCTTTTGGGTTCATATCGTTGCAGGATTATAGAATACATTGCCTTGTGATTCGCTCTAACAAACATATTGTATGCAATCCCCCCATTTGTACACCATCTTGTTCATTCCATAGCCTATTTTGTAATTCTTAATTTTTGTTTTCACAATTACTGTGATCATTTAGGCATCGTTAAATATTAGCGCCGTTAATTTTTGTCAAAAGCCGGATTAATTACTTTATATTTAATAACATGAAGCCACATTATAAGCCAATCCCCTGTGAATCAACCTTATTCAAGGTAGAATTTCAAAAAACAACGAAGGATTTCTATTATCCCTGGCATTACCATTCCGAACTTGAGCTCGCATTTATATTAAGCGGAAACGGCGTCCGTTATGTGGGGAATTCTATGGAAAACTTCAATGAAGAGGAGTTGGTATTGATCGGATCGAACCTGCCGCATACCTGGAATACATCAAGCGATTCCAGTGTGCCCGTAACGGCAATTGTAGTGTTTATAAAAGAGGATTTTATGCATTTATCCTGTATGCAAAGCATAGAATTTGAAGCGATCAATCGCCTATTTGCTGATATGCGCAGTGGAATCAAGGTAAACTGTGGCATGGCCGGCAAGTTGAAGCCAATGTTCTTTGCCTTGCTTAATGCGAGCGCCTTTGAAAAGCTGATGCTCCTGTTGCAAATTCTTCAGGAAATTGCCCTGGGGCAAAATTACAGGCTATTATGCGAGCAGGAGTTTTCCTGCAAATTCAACGCAACAGATAAGAAACGCGTTAACCTTGTCTACGACTACATTGAGAAAAACTACCAGAACCAAATCTCCCTGGCAGACATTGCAGCAAAGTTGAACATGAGTGAGACGTATTTCTCAAGGTTTTTCAGCAAAACTTTAAAGAAGCCTTTTTTTGAATACCTGAACGAGTACAAGATTAATCGCGCTTGTAAACTCCTGATTGAAACTGATAAACAGGTCAGCGAAATATGCTATGCCTCAGGTTTTGAAAGTCTCCCCTTTTTCTATCGGCAGTTCAAGAAGTTCAAGAATTGTCAACCCAAGATGTACCGCCTCAATTACCAAAATGTGGCACTCAGCCTTACAGAGGGATCATCTCTGGCGAGTTAAACGACTGGTATTATATATCAATTTAAAAGCTCTCCGCCAGATATTTTAGCTCCGAGAAACCTTTAAGAAATTTAAAGCGAAGCTCAATGACCTTTTCCTGTGCTTCAATCAGCTTGTTCTGCCGGGAATTGATCAAAAACAGGGAACTCTCCCCATTGCCATACCTGGCTTCCTCACCTTGCAGCAGCTTCCGGTAATTCACGATATTCTCATCGGCCAGACTGATCTGGGTACTGTAGTTTTGTACCTCATTGGCATAGTTGGAGATCTTCACATCCAGCTCCTGCTGCTTTAGCGTCATATCCATCCGGTTCTGGCCCAGCTTCGCTTTTGTGATCTGATAACCAGCTCTTGCCTGCCTTAAAAACACTGGAATCTCCAGCTTCAGGCCATACTGATAGTTGTTCTGAAACATGGGAAAGTAATCACCACGGTAGCCCTCCTTATTGAAGAAATTGTAGGTAAAGTCAATTTTGGGCAGGAAGCTTTGCCACTTCAACCTGCGCTCAGTTTCCAAGAAATTTTCCTTCTGCTGATAATAAACCAGCGAGAGGTGTGCATTTAGATCCTGGGTATTTAAACTGGTAATCAGCGCCGGATAGCTTTCATAAGCCTCACTGGAAAGCAGGTTATCTGCAGGGAAAATCGGCTGACTAACATCGTACGGCTGTTGATCTGCTTTCCAGAGGAACAATGATAAATCCATTGTGGCTTTAACATACTGCAGATAGGCATCTTCCTGCTCCAGCTCGTAACTTCTCAATTGAGAAAGCGCCTCCGTGGTATCTATTGCAGCACGCTCGCCATAGTTGAAGGTCTTTCTGATCATGGCCAGGCGATTGGTATTAATCTCTACC
>Ga0265798_10007932_pt1 | contig 13647 bp, 12 predicted proteins | sample P3T30metagenome_FD_192430 | JGI IMG/M metagenome (GOLD analysis project Ga0265798, IMG submission 192430) | Plant litter microbial communities from East Loma Ridge, Irvine, California - P3 T30 | ecosystem: Environmental > Terrestrial > Plant litter > Unclassified | place: USA: California...
AATTATAAGCTATATCTAAGCTTCTTTCTAATCTAATAGAATATTATTATATTAAGGTATTATAATAGAAGTGTTAGTTTAGTAGAGTCTTAATAAATCCTAGCTACTTGCTTGTACTAGCCACTCGCTTATTGAGTACGTTTGAACTCTTTTAATAATATCTTAAATCTTCTCTTTATGTTTATTATCTTCTTGTCTAGGAATAAGCCTTTGAAAGTAGATATGTAAAAACCATTGTGAATAGGCTCATAGCAAGTCCACCAATCCAGGATGCCTCTGCCTCTTCTCTCATCTTGTCCCCACTAACAAAAAGAACAACCCAAGCCTTGTTGCCTAGCCCTAAGACAGTTCCGGTGCACCAACAGCTTTCGTAGAAACCGATAAGCTCGAATGTGGAACTCAATATGATCCAGATGGCGTTGATAACGGCAACGGATTTACCGAAGAACCGCATGAGCACAGCGAGTCTACCAATCCACTTGATCTGGTTGCTGCGGGAAATTTCGTGCCTTGCACTTGTTGCTCTTTTCTGTCGCTCTCTCTGATATACAAGCATCACGTGATGCGACAGAAAGACCGATGCTAGTAGAAGAACATGGGCGGACGTAGCAAGGATGCCGTATAGTAGGTAACTCCCAGAGCGACAGCCGAGACCGCGCACCTCAGTCAGGTACGAAATGACGATGGCAGATCCTGTGACACCCCACTGAAGGAACACGGCAATAGCATTGGAGATCGTGAAGTTCCACTTCCAGTCGGAGCTCGCTTCAACATCCTTCCATTCCATGTATGGCATATCGACATCGAGAGTTAAACCGGCTTCGAGCAGTGTCGTGTTGTTTCGGACAGGATCCCGGTATCCAGTAGAAATAGCTTTTGAGCGAGATGAAGCTGAATCCCAGGCCGACGCATGAGCAGAACCGTTTTCCTCCATCGTGCTTGGCAATGACTGAAGGTCTTGTACAGGCCCAGAAGGGTCTATTCGAGCTTTGTATGCATGTAGCATAGCGGCCTTCTTTTCGAACGCGCCGACAACTCTATCTCGTAGCTTTGGGTAGGTCAATATACGTGCATAGTTGTAAACGGGGCCCTGGCATGCTTCATCCCCTTGCACTTTACCCCACAAGGCCTCATGTAAATCCGTCGAAGGGTTCATAAAGCCAGACCTCGCTTCCAGTGCTTTCGGTGGGACGGATTCTCCATGTATTATCTCGCCTTGGATTGCGTCTTGCACTGTGTACTCCCGTGATTGTACCCCAACAGCCATCCATCCCAAGACTATCGGAACCAACCACGTCCAAAGCGTGCCAGAGGAGAGCAGGAGAGCTTCGGAATGCTGACCGAGCGATGTAGCGTACGATCCAATTATGGTCAAAATCCAAGCAACGACTGCAAAAAAGGTCTGCGCAAAGAGGGAGAAGGTGTATTGCCGGCGAGTGTTGTGGAGGCGCTGTTCGAGAGGTAGCCATCGATCGCGCAGCCGCTTTGGATCTTCCTCGAACAGTTGTCGAAAATGATCCTCTTTGATTCTGATCGGAGACTGCTGAGAGTTGCAAAGGAAGTACTCAGCCGAGTTTATTGCTTCTTTTAAAGGTGATGTTGATTTCCCATTAGCGAACTTGGCTGCGAATGTGATTGATGTTGAGTGCGCATTAAGAGCTGTCGACATAAGAGAGAATGTAGTCAACATCGGGCTTCCGACCGCGAGGCAAAAGCTTTCAAAGTTCCCGGATATGGAACCCGTCTCGTACGGTAGTTGCGCCGTCAGACCAAGCCACGGTAAGAAGTAGTTTGTTACACCGGATGTGAAAATTGGAAAATCGAAGACCTGCTAAGATTTAGCATCAAAAACACACAGCACCGATGCCGAAACCTAGGTTGTCGGTGACAGTCGTATAAACCTCGAATCTTGTTCATTTGTGCTGGTACGGGGATGACAATACCATAGGGAAGTTCTGCCTGTTGCAGTACGCTTGACAAGTCTTCATATCAATACCCCATGCATCCCATACATTCATGACGAGTTTCACAGGTTTGCGGCCATTTTGCGTGACCAGACCTTCGGCTATGTCTGTGAGGTTTCCAGCTTCGAGAAGCCGGCGTACACACTTTGCGGCCCATGACGAGCCCTGGCCGAGCGGCGTCAGGAAACCTTTCAGCTCTGAATTGTTCATGCTTTAAAAATATAAAAACTAGGTCTGAATTACAGGTATATGCCAGCTGAGAGGGTGAACTTATCCATTTCGCCTCAAGGACCAGGCTGGCAGGCAGCCGTCGCAGCTGCACGGGTGTCACAAACATACAATAACCATGAATGGATACGGCTAAATACAAAGCTGATATTTTACGCCCCAATCAATCCTGGTCAGATGAGGAGCTCGCACAACGTGGGGGCTATGCTCGTGATACTGGTTGAGTTCGATGTGTTCCCGTTGTCAAGATAAACCACTCCCAAGGACTATAATACTCGTCAGATAGAGCTTGTCGATAAGGCCAGTTTCAATTCTTCTTGCCAAGTGGAGAAATACAAGTAAACGCATCGTGTGGAAAGGAATAGCAGCATCGTGTCAAATGTGCTAACCTGGAGGCAGCAGGGCGCTAAACTAGAAGGAGTGTAGCCTTATCTAGAAAGGCAAACTAGGCGTTCAGTGGCGGGTAGACAAGAACACTTTCACATTGCCGTGAAGCTTGCACTGGCTCTTCGCGTATGTGCTTTCTCTGTCTATGCATAGACTCTGGTCTAGCGCACGACAGCCTCGTCGTCTCTACACTCGTGACCTTTGTTGAGAGTGTCATGCATGAATGGTGGCGTAGACACGCTCTCGGCCCCTCGCAATGTAAGCCTGAAATGTAGCCTTGATGCTAGTCTCTACATCTATTGATTTTATCTCTTCTCTAGCCCACTCGTAAAGCTCTTTGGAAGAGGCTCGCTGCGTCGCGATTGTCTATCCTGTCATGATTCTTGATTTAGGTATCTATTGATAGGTCGTTGTCGCTCGTATGGTGTAGTTTTTGTCCTTTTATCCTGTAGCAGCTCTCTACGGCTATCTTGTAATAGCATCTAGGCATATTTACACCATGTGTATCTCTACACAATATTTCAAACTTGATTGCAAATGACAATGAAAGATTATCTAGCAAATATCCTTGGTGTTCTATGTAAACACTTTATGGGGGGACTTAGTGAAAAGGGTAGAGGATGCAACAGGTTTAAGAGGAAAAGGTGAAGCTCTGTGAAGAGGCTGAAAAATACAAAACCACATAAAATCGTTGAGCATAAGCTACCTCATTTGACAAGCGAGGTCTTGACGACATTCTCTGTAAAGTCGTCAGTTCCATCCACCACATCTACAGCTGTACATCATCAACTATACTACGCTCTAGTATTCCCTATAACAATCTCGCTGTTTTTAAATATGCCGTAACACACGGTTTGAAATACTCGTCATGCTCTCGTGTAGGGAGCGCTGGTGGGTCTGTAGACTGCTCTTCCATTCAACTGCTTCAGTATCGGAGGATAGGATTGATAAGTCGGTCTGGGGTTCTTGTCCTGCAGATATGGAGCTGCGTGTACTTGGGGACACTTGTTGTGGTGGAGAAGAGGGGAGGGATAAAGGTGAGGATTTGTATATTGTAGGGACGATTGCGTCTTCATCATGCTTGAGGTTGATGAAGGTGTCGTCTTCTCTTCCTACGTCCAAGTGCTTTGTTGTATGTTTGGTTGGGATGCTTTCGAGCGTTTTATAGTAAGCACGTAGGTTTGGGCCATTCATTTCGACGATTTCGATGTGTTGCTGTGTCAATCTTGTGCAGTTCTTTGCTACCAATGCTGTAGATGACTGCCGCTTAGTACGGTAATGGTCCATGCCTTCATCGTCACTACTTGGATTCGAAGGTAACATGGCTTTCCTCTGCAAGATTCTCTCTTCTTGTACCTCTGCGTACTTCTCGGACTTGCGTGGTTCGTTCAAATTGTGCTCCGTCTTCGACAGCCCACCGTTCGGTCTTGTTATGGACATGCTGAAATCTAAGACTTGGCGCGGCCGAGAGGCATTGGAACCATTCACGGAATCACTCCAAACCCCTCTTTTCGAGAGCATACGCGGTGGGACTGTCCCGGTGATTTTCATTGGGGCCTTAGCATTCGTGGTGGTTGAGTCATTTACTGTGATCTGTACACTATGCGGCATACCGACACTGTCATTGACATCCCCATTCGCTTGATCTTCCCCGATCAGACGACGTAGAAAGGAGGTAGATTTCCTACCCGACCGTCGTTGTGTGAATGGATTGCTCTTCTCCGTCTGTGAATCACCTGTCCGTATATCAGAATCCACATCGTTACGGTCTGCGTGGCCAGAAATCGCTGTTGATGGGGCATTAGGTGATGCAGGTACAGGCTTGCTATTGCTAGACATAATTTCCAGGTCGAAATTGGTCTGCAACCAATCGCCCTTGGCATCATCTTCGTAAGATAGTGATGGTGAAGACGACATATAATACTCTTGATCGCGAGACCGCCTTCGCAAGTCCTTTGGAGTACGCAGCCGCATTGTCTCGACAGATTTCGTCCTCGGCTTGGCCGGGGTTGATAGAGTTTGAGCAGCCCGTGGTGGTAGTATAGGCTTTTTGAAAGGAGTGGTGGAGATCTCGGCAGGGCTTTGTGATCCTAGCAATCCTCCAATCAGGATGTGACGAGGAGACACGTTGAGTAAGTGTGAGTTGGCGATCGATTTTGATCGTTCCTCTCGGTTCGTTCCTGTTGCATCTGATTTTGTGGTAGTCGGAACACGAGGTTTCTTGACTCGTTTGGCATCTTCGATGGCATCTATGGGCGCCTTTCGCTTTGTGTCCGACCGCTTCCTTTGCTTGGTTTGAGTAGGCACAAACTCCTCATCGTCGTCCATTCTACGGCTTGTGGCACTTTGACCGTGTTTCTTGCTCGAAGCAGCCTTGATACGTCTGGTTCTTCTATGCGTATGTGATACTGCACGGGAAGCATCCGATGTAGTTACGTGTTCTTTTGGTTTGCTTCCCATAGGAGTATTGAGGTCATCAGACTGCATGCTAAGCTGTTGGAAGATATTGCGCTTTGCTGCTTGGGAAACACCGGGCAATTTTCTCTTGCTCCCCGACTGTTTCTGACAATGCATTTTCGTTTCTGAGTCCGCTTGCGGCTGTGCCTGGAATTTGGCCGGAGGCTGTCGTGAACACGATTGTTGTGCAACGGGATCGCTACTCGTCATCAAGGACTTGCTTGCGGTAGGATCCTCTGGCCGACAGGTCTGCAATGTACTTTGAGGCGATTTGTGCGCCATCGAATTGTGAGGCGATTGGAATTTCTCGTTGGTTGATGGGTTACGCGACATGGCCGAGTGAAACAGTCATGCCAATCTTGGTGTAGCGAAGAGCGGTGGCCGAAGAGCGGTGTGCGAACAGCGTGGTACCTTGGGCGTTGAGAGTAGATTTTCCAGCTGAAGTGTTGGGCAGTCTCTCTTCAGCTCGTGAAAGTATTGCAAGAAAAGACTGACGTTGAAGTTGCGAGAGCGTGTGCTAGCAAGCCGTGAAGGCGCGATCAACCTTTGACGTCAGGGACACGCGCCAGTTTCGCGACTCGAAACGCATTTCGAGGGCATAACCGTGTTTCAGCGGATTCACTGGAAGCAAAGCAAATGCTGAGGCAAAAACAAAAAGAATCAGAAGGTCCTACTGTCACTCGTAGAAGCGCGCGCGTATACAGCAGCCGGGCTTGTCTGGAAATGCACATGCGTTTTCCAGCGACACACCCACAGATGTTGCACATGTCGAACACCCCATCACCTTTTGCGTATCGCCAAAAGCCCCACAGAAACTTGGGCAAGTTGTATACTTGTCGCGAAACACAGAGATCGCGATATGGGTCGATCGCGCGCGATCGAAAGGCGTGTTGAGATGAAGGCACCAGTGTATACAAGCGTCTTGGAAAAGGGGCACGAAGCTAGTGTGGCAAAAGCGAGGTAATTGTGCCCCTCCCTCAACTTCACACCGTACCATACAACCATGCCCACTTCAAACCCATATTGCTATTACTCTTATTCTATCCATCATATTCACCCGTGGAGATTAATCAATTACATTATTTGGAGATGGTAATCTAAAAGGCTCAATGCACACACAGCGGAGCCTCCCAGTAAAAACACCCACCCCACCTGAGCCCGCTATGCTAAGTCGAATGCAAACCAGTCATGCCGAATAAAGTTACATCGTGAAGACGTCTCCAAAGCAGCTCAAGAGAACAAAACTACAACTCCTTCTCCCGCCTCTCCCACTCAACTATACCAGGTGCTAGTGGACGGGAGAAAAGACTGGAGTAGTCTGTGCCAACAATGTCCTTGCTACCACCAACATTCCTGAGCTTGAATTCCCTCACAAATGCAACCAGAATGGTCTGCAGTTGCAAGTAGGCGAATTGCTCACCAATGCACCGATGCCTGCCGGCGCCAAAGGGCAGGTATGGCGAGTTGGTTCCCTTGGACACGACACCCCAACCATAGTCAATCTTCTCCTGGTCGGCGTCATCACGCTCCTCATCGTAGTTGTTTTGGTCTGGGTCCCAACGGTGAGGGTCCCAGACAGCGGGGTTCACAAAGTGAGTATCGAGCTGTGCAGAGAAACCGGGCGAGGACATTAGGGTATGGGAAGTAGGCACAACATAGTTTGTTCCGTCGACAACGAGAGGTTGCTTGACTTTGCGCATGATTGAGTGGATCGGGGCGTGGATGCGTAGGGTTTCCTTGACGACTTGGGCGTGCAGTGGAAGTTTCTGGAGGTCTTCGTAGGTAAGCGCGGGGAGGGTTTCGCCTAGGGTCGACTTTTGCTCTGCAAGCAGCTCATCGATAATGTGCGGGTTCTGCGCCAGGCGGAGGAGGATCCAGGCGATGGTCGAGGAAGACGAATGTTGTCCGGCCATGAGCAGCGCAATCATGATGCCGGCAATCTCGTGTTCAGGCACCTGCGTGCCGTCCTTGTACTTGCAGTCCATCAGGTGCCATATCATGTCATGTGAATCCTTCTTTACAGCGCCCGACCTGCGCTTGCGAACGACCTCCGAGTAGAGTTTGATCATGGTTTCGCGCGCATTGTCGCGTGCGCGGTTGTGAGGAAGCGGGGCCCAGGAAAGCATGAAGTTGACAGGTGAAAAGCCCATGTCCAGGTCGTGGTATAGCTCGGCGAACTTGGAATCGAACGACTTACGGATCTCCTCGCCCTGGAGAGAACGAGAGGCCGTGTAAATGGTGAGCTCAGCCATGACCTTGGTAACATCGAAAGTGCCACTTTGGCCCTTGAAAGCCTTGTGTCGTTTTACGAAATCTTCGCATTCTTGTGTGATGAGGGTGACGTAGGAGCGAAGAGCCTCTTGGGTGAGCCCGTACTTGACGAACTGTGCTTGTCAGAAATTGCAATGCATACAAGAGGCATCATACGGTACCTTCTTCTGCTCCATCAACTTGGAGTTTGGGCAATCGTACACGACGTCCTTGCCAAAGACGGGCGTAGTCAGTGGAGAGTAGATCTCCTCGGCATTGACGTCCTTGATCTTTCCATTCAGGATAAAGTTGTTGCCCGCCGTGTCCAGACACACGGTCATCTTGCGGCCGAGGAGAATAAAGGTAAAGACATTGCCATACTACTGCTAGTCAGTGTTGCTCGGCTATGGCATCATGTCGGACACACCTTTTTGTGGTTCGCGAAGAAGAAGGCATACGGGTCCATGCCATACGTGACTGTGCTGCCGATGATGGGCAGCCAGTGAAAGACCATGGGCGGCTCATTGGCCTTCTTGAACAACAACTGCTTCAATACGTTGAGGACGACGCAGAGCAGGATAAAGGAGGCGAAGGCCGCGGCTACGACCACAGGCGTGGATGACTTGGACGTAAAGTTGGCCAAAGGGCCGGCAACATCGGCGACGAGACCCATATTGCGCGACAACAAGAAGCCACACAGAAAACCAGAAAGGCAGACGGGGAGAGAGGTGCTGTGACGGTGTGTGTTGCTGGGGCACGCGGCCTCAATAAATTTCCCGGTAGCACGTCGAGGGCCAGTCTGCGCGCGGGCGCAGGGACCAACGGGTCCAATCGTACACCGAGTCGCCTTGCCGTACAGGGCCGTCTGCGAGTGGTCTCCAGCTTTCTTGGTAGCGTCTTGGCAGGGCAGCCGAGCGCATCCTAGCGCATCCATGGTCGTCCAGGGGAGATGCAGATGGCACCACTGGCAGGCCACCACTGGCAGGCCATGCAATACGTGAGCACTCGCCCGCACCATGTATGTTGGCATTTGCTCACATCACCCCACGCTCGTTTCAACAACATGTCCAAGCCAGTGCGAGATTTTGCATTTTCAGAAGGCTGTACGCTCCGTACGATGACCCTGGCCCCTATACAGGTGCAGTATCCGGCCCAGGGTGTGTTGATACACATGCATGCCTGGCCTTTTTGCGCCCATGGTACTCCAACCGTCCTTGACGCCAAACGCTCCGCTCACAAAATATAAACAATCACACATGTTGCCACGTATTGCTATGCCGTGCCCTTCTTACTCTCCGCCGATGCAAGGCTCTGGTCGGTTGCATAGCGAGACCCGTCATCCTCTTCCGAATACAGCGTCTGGTCGCCCTTGCCGCCCATTTCCACAAACTCTTCGGGGCGTCTCTGAGCGGCAGGCTGCTCCTCGGCGACAGCCTGAGCCTTGCCCTTCATCCTCGTTCCATTTTCAACTCCGTTCTTCTCGTATACCTTGACCGCATCCTGTCCTTCGGCGCCCTTGATAACGCGAGACACCTTGACATCGTTGATACTGCTGAGCATGGTGCGCTCTCGCTCCACCTTGCGCCGTGTAAAGTCCAGCTTGGAAATTGCGCCCGTCAGACCATCCGTACTGTCCGTGAGACTAATCTTGTTTTGCGTGATCCATGGATGCTGAAGGCACTGGTCGATCGTTATCCGTTGCTCAACGTCGACTGTGAGCATGCGATCGATGAGGTCCAGGGCAGAATCGCCAACGCTATCCCAGTACGGCGAAGGGTAGTCGAACCGACCTGACTTGATCTGTTGAGAAAGCGTGTATGGATTCTCGGGGCTGTACAACTCATCTGAGAAGGGAGGGAACCCACATAGGCAAATGTACAATACAACGCCCAGTGACCAAACGTCAACAGCACGCGTGTAGCGGCGGTGGTTTGAATTCTCTAGAATCTCAGGCGCAACGTCTAGCTGTTGTTAGCTTCGGAACATTGCAGTAAGGGAACTGTGACATACACGATGGGGTGCCGCACAGCGTTGTTGTAAACGACTCTTCGCCAATGATCTTCGCGAGCCCAAAGTCGGCCAACTTGATGGAAAGATTCTTGTCCGTGAGCAGGATGTTTTCGGGCTTGATATCTCGGTGGACGATGCTACGTTCGTGCTGCGGATTGTCAGAAACGCACGAAAGACGAGCATGGCAACTGACCAGATATTTTACCGCTTGAAACAACTGCACAAAGACCTTGCGCGTCTCGTCCTCTGTCAATTTTTGCTTCATGACGATCCAGTTGAACAACTCGCCCTCTGTTGCTAGCTCGAGCACAAGGTACACGCCGTCGTCTTCATCGTACGTATCCTTGAGGCAGAGAAGAGTGGGGTGGCTGACACTCATGAGCACGGCAATCTCCTGCTGTAGGCCATCGACCTTTGACTTCTCGCCTGGACCAGAGCGCTTCTCAAACTTCTTCACCGCATAGCGTATGCCTGTCGCCTTCTCTGCGCACAGGTACACGGACGCAAAATGGCCTTTGCCCAGCTGCTCTTGCAGCGTATACAGCTGTCTGAAGCGGTGTGTGTTGCGCCGGAGTGGGTAACGGAAAACGTACCGGGCCTGGTCGAGGATGGCGATTTCGTCGCCTTCGTGCAATTCACGTCGCTTGTTTCGTCCAACGAGGGACTCATTGACAAAAGTTCCGTTGCCAGATAGGTCCTCGAGCACTGCAATGGCATCGCCACCCTTCTTCTCGCTGAACAGCAGGCAGTGCCGATTCGAGACGGTGGGCGAATCTAGGACGCGGTCTGGGGCGTGGTCAGAAACATCGTATGGGCTTCGCGCGGCAGCGACACAGGCACCGACTTACCGCATTCTCGATGGCGTCCGATGAGATAGCCGCCAGCAGGCACACCGCGCTCCTGCTTCTCGCTCTCATACTTTTCCTCCTGGCCCTTGTACTCGCCCTTACTCACCCTTTGCTTGCCATCTGTCTTGCCGACCAGCGCCTGGGGAACGGGGCAGGCCTGGCGACGGCGCAGAACCATGACATCACCCGCGCTCGCGTCCATGGGCACCAGATAGCCCCAGACCTCCTCACCTTCCTCGTCCTCGACAGCATACGTGCGGTTCTCGGGCGGGTAGATGAACTGCGAAAAGGGCTGCGTGTCCGACGGCGGCGATGAGAGGCCGCCACATGCCTGGCTGGGGCGACCGCCCGGAGGCGGGCTCAACGTGCCTTCCTTGTACTTGTCCGAAGCATCCCCAGTCGACTCCTTGTGCGTGACGGGCGACGGTAGCGGACCCTGCTTGAGACGGCTATTTGGCGGAGGAGGCGACAGGCGCGATTGGCGGTTCCTCTTTGGCTCGTTTTGCTCACCTTGCGAATACTATGGCAATTGGAGTGTCAGCGCGCACATCCGGCCGTACATTGCTGCCTCGGGCTGCCATAACGTACCCGACCTCGCTTGAGCGCGCTTTTTTCCGTCTGCGCAGACATCTTGACGGTGTAAGGGGTCGATAGTCTTTGAAATGATGTTTGGGGTGAGGTTGTGAAGGACTATGCGGACACAGCCTGGAGATAGCCGTAGAGAGTTCAACATCGATGCGGCTAGGCTCCACTTGACCTCAGCCACTCTCCACCTCAGCCACTCTCCTCCACCTCAGCCAGAAGTGAATTTGGAGTGCAATTGTCGGCACCTCCCCTTGGTTGTACCCTATCCGACCACTTCACTACCCTATGCATGGCAAAAATGGTTCATTCCGACAATGTCTTCATTATCAGTATTTCCTCATCTTAACGATACCGAGTTCGACCAAGCATGCCACGCCATGTTACACGCCTTCCAGACGCGGGCGGACTCTTGCGGAGAATGGCAGTCGGTACATGTCATAAAATCAATTACAACCACTCTTCTCCGCATCGCTAAGCCATTCCCAAGTATGCAAGATGCCTCAAACAGCATGGCATATCAGGACGATGATGAAATAGAAGAGATTGTAGAACATGACCCAGAAGTCCTCTGTTTCACCCCTACACCGTGCAGTCTAACAGTCCACTATGACATGATCCTCTCCCCAACCTACCGTGTCCCCGTCCTCTACATTAGCATCCACGACCCCCTACATCGGTATCCCCCAACACTCAACACACTTTACGCCCATCTCGTACCAGAGCACTTTCGGTCGCAGACGGAGAGCGTCGGGATAATTGGCGGCATTACCATCACGGTGAGAATGACTGACGGCGAAAACGTATTGGGACTCATACTTTTTACGCAGCATCATCCAGTTACCGATAGGCCTGTATTCTTCATCCATCCGTGCCGGACGGCCGAAGTCATGGAAGCTAGTGTGGGGGAAAGTGGATGCGTTACTGCCGAAGAATATTTGATGATTTGGATAGGGGCACTAGGGAAGAGTGTGGGGCTGAAGGTGCCTTTGTGTTTGGCCCGAGGGCTCAAATGATGAAGACCTGATGATGACGGCCTGTTCAAATACATAAATCTACAATAACAGGTAATACATGATTGTGCAATTACAGTCGCATGCGCACACTTGCCTTTTCCAGCTCACCAATGTTACCCATGCCTGCCAGGCTCCACTTCTCCGTCACGAAGCCTTGGTTGACTTTGTGGCGGAGCATGCCACTTTCAGCATAGTATTCCATGATGGACCTGGCCTCTTCCTTGCTAAGCCCGCCGACATCGATAATGCCAAAGTCTTTGGATTCGCTGCGTAGGCCGCCGAGGGTCTCCATTACACGTGAGTCCACATTCTTGTAAGGGTTCCACTGTGGGATGTCTGCTGCCTCTTGTCGCGCTCGTGCTGCTTGGATGCAAAAGTCTAGCGCGGGAGACACGGGTGCGTTGGACTGTGAAGTGGCAGCAATCACCATGCCGCCGTTAGGGAGCTTCTGCTGGCCGGAGAGGTGGTCGACGAAATGGCGAACGAGGGTCAAGTCATGGGCATGGATGGGCTTAACTTGAGCAGACATGTACTCTGAGTGGCGCATAATGTGCGATAATCCGTCAAGGGCTAGCAGAACAGGTGGACGGCCAGGCACTGATAGCTCGTTCCACAGCGCAACGAAGACTGGCCATGACGCCTCGGGATTGGCCATTCCAAGCGCCGCCAGATCCTTCAAGGTAGCGGCCGGAGGGAGTGGAAGGGGTAGGTCAGGCTTTGCGGTCATCTTTGTCGCTTGGAGGAATGCTCCGTTCGACTTGAGGATTTGCTGCAGCAGATTGGCAGTATATGTGTCTTGGGTGTATTGCATTGGCTGTGAATTTGGGAGGGGTGCGTAATCGGTGTGTGCGTTGACAATGTCTTGGGCTGCAGATTGTCAGTCAGGCTCTGGTATGCCAGCTTGTGTCATCAGTACCTTCTGGGAGGTTGATGACAAACCAGTCGCGCAAGAAAGCCATGGTCAGGCCCTGGAGCAGCAGTGTAGTCTTGCCGCTTGCGCGCTCGCCACACAATATCCTCCGTATCGTCTTCTTTTGCTGTGCGCCCGTCGAGTCTTCCACCTCCTGGAACAAGCGGGCAAGCTGGATGGCTTCCTTTCTCATCAGCACGGCCGGGCGGCGGAACAGACTCCATCCTTGGTTTGGCTTGAATGCATCAACGGCCCTCAGCGCATCCACGACGTGTTCCTGGGGAAGCCCCATGACTTTTCCCTCGTTCTTCTCGCTGAGCACATTTGCCTTGTCGAGATCCTGGAGCGACGAGACGTGCAGTGCGTTGTCGTTGCTGAGGACGATGCGCTTGCGGAGCGCCTTCCTCTCTCCCTGGCCGGGCCGCTTGCCCGCGTCGCCTCCTGGCGTCGACTTGCCCTTTTTTGTGTTCAGAGACTTGATGCCCTTCTTGGGCGCCGCCGTCATGCCCTTCTTCTTGACTACGGCGGCATGGCGTGTGGCGGATGTGGAAAAGCAGGCGATTCCAGTCTGCGGCCACAGCAGGCGGGGTAGACTGCAAGCATGGGCACTGGCATCAAGCGATAGTTGTGAGAAGCCGCGCAGACATGTTGAAGGCGGCATGGCGGGTCAATGAGGCGCAGGCCCTCCGCAATGGGCAAGTTGGGTTTGGTGGTGCCTCTGTCCTGTTGTCGAATTCTGCCAACCTGACCAGGCTCTCTCGGGGGTCCGCCGCCATGGTGCACGGACGCCGGCTTGTCCAAAAATTATTCGCAACCTCTCTCTGGCTTTGCGCCGCGACGGAACTTTTGAGATACCTGCACGACAAACACCAAAATGTCAGACTCGGAAATGGACGGCGGTGTCGCCCTGGGTCAAACTTCGCCCACGCAGTCGCAGCTTGCCGACGAGATCAATGGCGGTGCCATGGACGTAAAGTCGCCCATCAATTGTGCCG
>Ga0265798_10007933_pt1 | contig 13646 bp, 12 predicted proteins | sample P3T30metagenome_FD_192430 | JGI IMG/M metagenome (GOLD analysis project Ga0265798, IMG submission 192430) | Plant litter microbial communities from East Loma Ridge, Irvine, California - P3 T30 | ecosystem: Environmental > Terrestrial > Plant litter > Unclassified | place: USA: California...
AGCGCGTTGCGCCGCGATCTCACCGCCTGCCGGCGCAGCGGACGGGCCCTTTGCGTTCCGCGGACGCGTGTCGGGCAGCGCGGTTCAGCGGCAATCTTGCCGAGACCGGGGACGTGCAGATCGCTCGAACGGGGGCCGTTTTGTCTGTTCATGCACGGGCAAATCAACAGCCTCTCAAGGCGCGCCCGAGCTGCAAGCTTTCTACGGCAGGCTGTAGATGTACCGAGCCGTGTTGGCGAACAGCTTGCGTTGCTGCTCTTCGCCAAGCGACGAAGCAGCGCGGGAGAAGCTCCGGTAAATGTCATCGAAGCTGCCGCAAAGGCTATCCACGGGATAGTTGCTTGCGAACATCGCGCGATCGGGCGTGAAGGTCGAGATCGCCTGCTCGATGATCCAGGCGTCGGTAGAGGCGGGCGAGGTGATGCCGAGCTGGCCCAGACCCGAAATCTTGATCGCCGTGTTGGGCTCGCGTGAGAGGCGCTCTAGCGCGCGGCGCCAGCCCGCCAGGGCTTCGTCGCTGCGGTCGCTGGGCAGCCCGGTATGGTTGAGGATGATACGCGTGTTTGGGAAGTCGCGCGCGAGCGCGGCCGCTTCATCGAGGTGCCACCAGGCAACCTGCAGTTCGAAGTGAAAGCCGTGGCGTTCCAGGAGCGAATAGCCCCGCCGCCACCCTTCATCCGACATCAAGGTTCGCCCCGTCGTGCCGGGAACGCGAGCTCCGCCGGGCTTGTGGCGTATGCCGCGGACAAGCTTGCTTGCGGAGTGCCGGGCCAGCACCGCATCGGCATCGGGCCGATTTAGGCGTGCATGGGCGATCATCGCGTTCGGACGCCCGCACCGGGTGGCGAGCGACTCCACCCAGGCGAGTTCGCCCAACGGATCGTCCTCCCGCCACTCGGTCTCGATATAGATGGTCGCGACGACGTTCCAGTGCTCGGCGTCCCTAGCATAATCGTCGGGCAGGTAGCGCCGCTTGATGGCGGAATAGTCGCCGTAGCGAAAATCGATCGCGCCCTCCGGGCAAAGCCAGGGCTGATTTCCGTCTGCCGGCTCCCAGAAATGCTGGTGCGGATCGACAATCTCGCCCTGGTACCGCATCATGCTTCCATTCCTCCGACCGGCAGGGGAGCCGCGCCCGTTGCCGCGCCGCGCATGCTGGTGCCGCTGTCGCGGTAGTAAAGGCGACGGGGTAGAGCAAACGTGACCAGGGTAGCGGCCAGCGCACACACCACGGCAATGGCGTACAGTCCGTTTGCCGGGCTGCCCGTCGCGTCCTTGATGAAGCCGACCATATAGGGAGCGATGATGCCGCCAATCTGGCCGATCGCGTTGATAAGGGCCATGCCGCCCGCGGCAGCCCGGCCGGTCAACGCACGTGCGGGGAAAATCCAGAACAGGCCGAACGCCGCTAGGATGCCCGTAACCGCGGCGCTGAGGCCGATCACGAGAATGGTGGTGGAGCTGCCGAACGACGCGCAGAGGGCATATCCCACTGCACCGGTGAAGAAGCATCCTGCAAGGTGCCACCGCCGCTCGCCCGTCCGATCCGAGCTGCGTGCCACGAGCACGATGCCGACCATTGCGATAAGGTAGGGTAGCATGACGATGAGGCCGATCGCAGCGACGTTCTGCGTGCCCGCCGCCTTGACCAGCTGAGGCATCCAGAAGGCCAGCCCGTGATTGCCCATCGCGAGCCCGATATAGATGATCGCGAACAGCCAGGTGAGCGGCTGCTTGAGCGCGGCCCCGAAGTCGTGCGTGGCATCGTTGCGGACCTCATCGGTCACCGCCGCGGACAGCGCCGACTTCTCGCCATCAGTCAGCCAGCGCGCATCCTCGATCTTGTCGTCCAGCATGGCGAGAACGACGACGCCCAGCACCAGCGACGGGAACGCTTCCAGCATGAACAGCCACTGCCAGCCGGCCAGCCCCGCGACATCATCGAAATATTGCATGATGCCGCCGGACAGCGGGCTGCTGATAATGCCGCAGAAGGCGATCGAGCCGAAGAAGATGGTGTTGGCCCGTCCTCGTTGTTCGGACGGAAGCCACTTGCTGAAATAATAAACGCCCGCGGGCACGACACCGGCTTCGAGCGCGCCCAGCAGGAACCGGAGAATGTAGAATTGCGTCTGGTTCTGAACGAACATCGTTAGACCGGAGATGATGCCCCAGCTGATCATAATGCGAGCGATCCACAGCCGCGCCCCGAACCGCTCCAGCGCCAGGTTGCTCGGCACCTCGAAGATCAGATAGCCTATAAAGAAGATGCTCGCCCCCAAGCCATAGGCGGTGGCCGACAAGCCCAGATCGCGCTGCATCTGCAACTGCGCGAAGCTGACATTGACTCGGTCCAGATAGGCTGCAGCGAAGCACAGGAACAGGATGGGGACGATCCGCCGCCCGCATTTTGCGACGGCTGACGTGAGATCGGGGCATCGACTCGGCATGGTCATGAAACTCTCCTCTCCCGGCACCCGGGTCCTCACCGCAACCATGAGCGGTGCAGGTCCAAGCTTGCTCGATCATTCGAAGCATGACCGGATCGGACACGGGGCTGCCGATCCTATATAAGATAGGATTGAGGGATAGGCGTGGTCAAGCCAGCTGCTTGAAGTGGCTCATCCTGAGAAACAGGCTGATGGCTGCGCGACTGCGTTCCGTCCGCCCAACGTACTGGCGCTAAGATCACATATCAGATATGATACGGTTTAGCGTCCAGTTGAATATGGGCGAGAGGAGAGCATCATCGTGATTCAGCTAAGCGCAGGCGCGTCGTCTGCGACCGGCGCAGGGCTACCGGATCAGCCAGCCAATAACCTCGGCTTCGATCTGCCGATCGTGGATGCGCATCACCATTTCTGGAGGCTGTCGGCGGGACATTATCCCTGGCTTTCCGACCGCTACGACCCGACCTTCTTTCTGGGTGACTACCGTAAATTGTGCAGCGATTTCCTGCTGGACGCCTATTCAAAGGCAACGAGCGGTTTTCGGATCGTCAGCTCTGTGCATGTTGAGGCCGAGCGCTCGCGAAACGAACAAGTCGCAGAGACTGCCTTCCTGACGGATCTGCATCACCAGACCGGGCGACCCGACGCCATTATCGGGCACGTGTATTTCGTCCAGCCCGACTGTGCGGACATACTGGCCCGCCAAGCGGAGTTTGCGCTGGTACGCGGGATCCGCTCCAAACCGAAGACCGCGCCGACACCGGCTGATAGGGTGAATGGCGAACCCGGTTCGATGCAGGACGAGCATTGGCTCGCAGGCTATGCGCTTCTCGAACGGCATGGTCTGTCCTGGGATCTGCGCGTCCCTTATTGGGAGTTGGAGGCCGCGGCGAAGGTTGCGCGCGCATTTCCCGCAATCCCCGTAGCGATCAATCATCTTGGTCTGCCCACCGACCGTTCCGGCGACGCGCTTGCGGTCTGGCGTCGCGGGATGCTTGCACTCGCCGCGTGTTCCAACGTCGTGGTGAAAGTGTCGCAATTCGGGCTCGCGAATGGGCGCTGGGATTCGCGGTCCAACATCCAGGTGATCCGCGAAGCGATCGATGTGTTCGGGTTCGAGCGCGCGATGTTCGGCAGCAACCTGCCGGTCGCGGGCCTTGCCGGGTCCTTTCGCGATGGCATCGCCGACATTCTGACGGCCGTGCCCGATGCGACGAGCAGTCAGCTCAACAGGCTATTCTCAGGAACGGCCACTGCTTTCTACCGGCTCCAGCAAGCAGAAGAAGAACAGGAGAGGCCATGCAACCGATAGACGAAAACGTCCTGTTCAAGAAGGTGTCGTGGCGGATCCTGCCGATCCTCATGCTGGCGTTCTTCTTGTCGTACCTCGACCGCGCCAACGTGGGCTTTGCCAAGCTGCAGATGTCGGCGGACCTGAACTTCAGTGACGCCGTATACGGCTTTGGTGCCGGCATCTTCTTTATCGGCTATTTCCTGCTGGAGATCCCCAGCAACCTGATCCTGCATCGGGTGGGCGCGCGGACGTGGATTTCGCGCATTATGTTCACATGGGGCTTCTTGTCGTGCGCGGTCGTGCTGGTGCGCACGCCTTATGAATTCTATGCGGTTCGGTTCCTGCTGGGTCTTGCGGAAGCCGGGTTCATCCCGGGCGCCATCTATTACATGAGCCAGTGGTATCCGGAGCACCGCCGCGGTCGCGCCTGGGGCACCTTCTACATCGCGCTTGCCGCCTCTGGTGTCGGTGGCGGCCTCCTCTCGAGCTTTTTTCTCGGCACGATGTCCGGCGTCGCCGGCCTGGCGGGGTGGCAGTGGATGATGCTCGGCGAGGGGCTGCCCACGGTGCTGCTCAGTATCTACATGTTCCTCAGGATGGACGACGACATTGCTGGCGCCTCCTGGCTGACGGACCCCGAGAAGCGCTATCTTCAAAACATGCTGTCCGCGCAGGACAGCGCCAAGGAGTCCGAGGGTGTCATGGCCGCGCTGACCTCGGGCAAGATCTGGGTCATGGTCGGCATCTATTTCGGTTTCACCATGGGGCTGTATGCGATCAGCTTCTGGATGCCCACGCTCATCCAGCGCATGGGCGTCGCAGACCCCGTCCGCATCGGCCTTTTGAGCGCCTTGCCTGGAGTCTGCGCGATCCTGTCGCTGATCGCCTTCGGCTACAGCGCCGACAAGCATAACGAACGCAAGTGGCACCTGATAACCTGCTACGTCATGGCAGCCGTTGGCTTCGTACTGTGCGCGTTGTGGCAGTATAATCCCGTTCTTGGGATTGTCGCTCTGTGCATCGCGAACATCGGCGTGTTCTCCATGCCGGCCCTGTTCTGGAGCGTGCCGACATCGATGCTGACGGGTATCACGGCCGCGGCTGGGATCGCGCTGATCAATTGTATCGGCAACTTGGCGGGCTTCGTGTCGCCCTACATGATCGGGTACCTCAGCACGGTGACCGGCCGCACCGATATCGCATTGCTGGTCGTCGCCGGCGTGACGGCGTTCGGGGCGGTCCTCGTCTACCTGCTGATGAGGAGCTCGCGGCCGGGGCCGCTGGCAGCGGCTTGATCGCTGCCGGCCGAACCGCACGCCTTTGCCGAACCACGCATCATTGCATGCCGGCAGGCCGCATGCCGCATGCCGCATGCCGTTGGGTATGCGCATCAAAGAATAGGCCAGGAGAGTTCCCGTGACGCCTCTCGTTTCGATCGACCAGCCGCCTGCCTTGATCCAACCCGCACCGCCGAGCCACAGCATCATGATCCCCGGCTTGCCTGTGAAGACTGCCCTTGACGATGTGCGGGGAGAGCCCGTTGAACCGGTCCAAGCCGTTCAGCAATCCCGGCCCAACGTCACGCCGAACCAGGGCCCCCTGGTGCAAAGCAACGGCGAGCCTGCGCCGTCCGTTCCGGATACCCCGTTGCCCGCGCTTCCGCAGCACGGCCCGGCGCTGGCGGGGACACCGGCTGGCAAGCCATCGGCGAGTCCGCACCTGCTGGGCACCTGGTTCGGCATTCGACCCAAGCTGGAAGAAATCGGCATCACGCCCAGCGCTGCATACTTTTTTCAGCCGGCGGTCAACGTCAATGGTGGCAAGGGTTCGGAACTCGCGCTGTATGGACAGTTCGTGGCCGGGGCGACGGTCGATCTAGACAAGGTGGCGGGGCTGGAAGGCGGCGTGTTCCAGGTCCAGTTCTCAAACCGGCACGGCAAGAACCTCAACCAGGACGAGCAGCTGGGACTTCTGCAGAATCCACAGGGTGTGATCGGGGCGGGCGAGATCTGGCGCCTGTCGCAGCTTTATTACCGGCAAACGATCGGCAAGGTCGAATTGCAGGTCGGCAGGAACAGCGTCGGGGCCGACTTCGGCTCCTCACCCTGCTTTTTCGAGGGCCTCTACTGGTGCGGGAATACGATTGGCCACATCGCATCGGGTTACTGGTTCAACCCGCCGGTCAGCGTGTGGGGCGCGCGGGTGAAGGTGGGCGACAAGCTCGGGTATACGATGGCCGGAATATACGAGAACAATCCGCGCAATCTCAACGTGGATCATGGTATCTACCTGGGTTTCAAGGGCAGGACAGGCGTCCTGCTGCCGATCGAACGTGGCTTTACCGTGAAACTGGGGGGCGACCCGAAGCTCGCCGGCGTCTACACAATCGGCTTCTGGTACGACACCTCCCGCAGCACGAACCTAGTGAAAGACAGCGACGGCAATTTCGCGGCGATCAGCGGTGAGCCCTTTGGCTCGCAGCGCGGCAGATACGGGGCCTATGTCGTGGCTCGCCAGCAATTGCGCGCGGGCGACGCAGACGGGCGGGGCGGCATCGTGCTTCAGGCGAATGCGGTGTTCACCGATCCCCGCACGACGCAGATCCAGAACATCTTCCAGGCCGGCGCTACGTATACGGGCCTATTCGCGGCGCGGCCGACGGACGAGATCGGGTTCGCAATCGGCCGGACGCGCGTGAACCATAACGTGACGGAACTGCAGCAGGCGCTGAACGGCCTGAATATCGATCCGACTCAGCCGCCGCGTTCCGAATATGCAATGGAGCTCGATTATTCCATCAACGCGGCACCGGGGCTCAGCATACGGCCAAACGTACAATGGTATCTCGATCCTGGAGGGCGGTCGCAAAAGGAGAACATCGTGGTAGTAGGGGCGAGCATCTTCCTGACGCTTTAAGCGCTTGCGGTCGACATCTCGCGCCGCGGCAATATTCTATGGCACCTATCAACCCCGGTGATCGCATGAACAGACTCGGCCGAATTCCCTTTGCCACAGAAGGCGCTCCGGCCGGCCCGCGGCCGATCCACCCACCGACGTTGGTGGAACTCGCGCACGAGCAGTTGTTGTCGATGTTGGTCACGATGCAGATCTTGCCGGGCGCGAGGGTCGGCATCGACGCGGTTGCCCGCAAACTGGGGATTTCGCAGACGCCCATAAGGGAGGCGCTCACCCAGCTCGAGGCGGAAGGGCTCGTCTACAAGACTCCGAATATCGGCTATCGTGCCAGCGAGCAGATGACGGAGCGGGAAGTGGACGATCTCTACGCTCTCCGCTTGCTGATCGAGCCCTATGCTGCTGCGCGCGCAGCGGAATCGATCGGCGATCAGGACCAGACCGCTCTAGAAAAGATCGCGGAGGAGATGTCGTCCATCCAGACCAGAAGCGACGTGGCTTATGCGCGTTTCGCGGAGGCTGACGCGATGCTCCACCGATTGATCGCAACCGCCAGCGGAAACCGCCTGATCGCCGAAACGATCGACCGGCTGCATGTCCACCTCCACATTTTCCGGTTCCTCTACAACACCAATGCGCCGGAGGAGGCGGCAGAGGAACATGCGCGCGTGATCGAAGCGGTGATCGCGCGCGAGCCTGCAACCGCGGAGCAGGCGATGCGCGAGCACCTCAATTGCTCCCGAGCGCGAATCAATCTTGCGCGTAGCCGACTCGCGCGGCAGCCCGACGAGACATTAGAACCGGCTCGCTGAGCTATCGCGGCGCTGCATCGGTGATAATGCCCTAGCGGGAAGACCGCGGGGCCGTGCACGTGCGCAGGCGCGCGATGTCTGGCGCCCCTGCGTCTGAAAAGCCGGGGGCCTGCAAGGACATAAGTTCCGTGCTGCCCTTGACCCAGGCAGCGCCCCTCCCTAGATCGGATATCCTATATGATTGCCGCACGGCGGCTGAGAGAGGAGAGGGCATGACCCCGATCGAGACCGCTTTCCCGGGCCACCGCAGTGCAGACGCCATTGTTGGTGATAGTTTACCGGAGCCCAGATCGCCATTCGGCGCGCTCCGCCTACCTTCTACGATCCTGTTCGGCTCTGGGCAGCGCCGCATTGCGGGCGCGGTAACTAGGCGCTTGGGTAAGCGAGCGCTGGTATGCACCGACGCGCGTCTTGCCCAGACGGCCGAATTTTCCGAGCTGATGGCCGATCTCCGCGCGGCAGGCGCTGAAGCGCATATCTATAGCGAAACGATCGCGGACCTGCCGATCGGATCGATCCAGGACTGCTTCGACAAGGCGCGGGGGTTTGATGCCGACGTGGTGATCGGAATCGGCGGTGGCAGCTGCATGGATCTTGCCAAGGTGATTGCCGTGTTGCTCACCCATGGCGGCGACGTTCGCGACTATTATGGCGAGTTCGCGGTGCCTGGTCCGGTGATGCCGATCGTCGCGATCCCCACCACGGCGGGAACCGGATCCGAAGTGACGCCCGTCGCGGTGATCGCTGACAGCGAGCGCGGCGCGAAGATTGGCATCGCCAGCCCGTACCTGATCCCGAACACCGCCATCTGCGATCCCGAGCTGACGGTAACGTGCCCCCCGGGGCTGACGGCGTGTTCGGGCGCGGACGCGCTGACGCACGCGGTGGAGGCGTTCACAAGCATCGAGCGCCAGCCCGAACCCACCTTGACCGAAGCGCATGTGTTTATCGGCAAGAACCTGCTGACCGATCACTTCGCCAAGCTAGCCGTCGTCAACGCGTTCAAGTATCTCGAGCGCGCCTATCGAGACGGCAGCGATCTTGAGGCGCGTGAGGGGATGATGCTCGCGGCGCTTGCGGCCGGCTGCGCCTTCGGAACGGCGGGAACGGCGGCTGCGCACGCCCTGCAATATCCGGTCGGGAACCTCACCCACACGGCTCATGGCGACGGCGTTGCTGCATTGCTGCCGTTCGTGATGCAGTTCAATCGGACCGCCCGCACGGTCGCGTTCGCGGAATTGGCGCGGCTCGTCGGCGTCGGCAAGGCTGGCGACGACGAGGACGCGCTTGCCCAGGCGTTCATCGATGCGGCCACTGCCCTGATCGGGGCAGTTGGCATTCCCCGCTCGCTGGCCGAGCTTGGGCTGAAGGAAGACCAGCAGGACGCGGTCGCGGCGGGAGGGCTGAACGCACAGCGGCTCGTGAAGAACAATCCGCGCCCGCTCGACCTTGGTGCCATGCAGCGCATCACCCGCGCTGCGTTCGCGGGCGACCGCGCGGCGCTGGCGAACGTTTGACTTTCGAAGGAGCACGGACATGAGCACTGCGCCACGGACGCTGAGTTCCAGCGGCAACAACGACAAGCGATACATCACACCGCATCCCGGCGGTTTTCCGATCGCCACCGACCATATGATCGGTGATCAGGTCGTGTCTGGTGAGTCGGGAAACCGGATCGACGTTCTCAATCCTTCGACCGGGGAGGTCCTGACTTCGGTCGCCGACGGCGGCTTGGCTGAAGGCGCGGCAGCGGTCGATGCCGCGGCGGCGGCCGCGGCCAGCTGGGCCGCGACCGCGCCGCGCGAACGTGCGACGATCCTCCAAGAATGCTACCGGGCGATGATGGCCGAAGCCGACTGGCTGGCGCACCTCATTTCGCTGGAAAGCGGCAAGGCGCTGTCCGATGCGCGGGGGGAGGTGGCCTATGCCGCCGAATTCTTCCGCTGGTATGGCGAGGAAGCCGTGCGCATCAACGGCGAACTGGCGGTGGCGCCCGCAGGGGCCAACCGCATTCTGGTGCAATACCAGCCGATCGGTATCGCTTATCTCATCACGCCGTGGAATTTTCCTGCCGCCATGGCGACCCGCAAGATCGCCCCCGCTTTGGCGGCCGGCTGCACCTGCATCCTGAAGCCATCGGAGGAGACGCCGTTGACGGCCCTTGCGGTGGCAGAGATCATGCGCAAGGCCGGTGTTCCCGCCGGCGTGGTCAACGTCATCAACACCAGCACGCCGGGCCCCGTCACGCAGGCGATCCTGCGCGATCCGCGCGTGCGCAAGCTTTCGTTCACCGGATCGACCATCATCGGCCGCCTGCTGCTGCGCGAGGCCGCGGACTGCGTCGTCAGTTCCTCGATGGAGTTGGGCGGCAATGCCCCCTTCATCGTACTAGACGATGCCGATCTGGAGGCTGCAATCGAGGGCGCCATGATCGCCAAGATGCGCAATGGCGGCGAAGCTTGCACGGCAGCCAACCGCTTCTATGTCCAGCGGGGCATCCACGACGCCTTCGTGGCAAAGCTGGTGGAGGCGATGGGCGCGCTGAAGGTCGGCGCGGGCACCGATTCCGCTACTCAGTGCGGGGCCATGATCAACGCCAAGGCGATTGCGAAGATCACGTTACTGGTCGGCGATGCGGTGGAGCGTGGGGCGACCGTCGAACTCGGCGGCAAGGCGCCCGAGCGAGCAGGCTTTTTCTATCAGCCTTCAGTACTGTCGAGTGTGCCGCACGACGCGACCATTCTTCGCGAGGAAGTGTTCGGCCCGGTGGCTGCGGTTGTGCCGTTCGACGATGTCGAGCAGGCGATCGAAATGGCCAACGCGACGGAATACGGTCTTGCTGCGTATGTCTTTACCCAGGATCTGAAGCGCGGGCTCCAGATTTCGGAGCAGATCGAGTGCGGCATGGTCGCCCTGAATCGCGGGCTGGTATCCGATCCCGCAGCACCCTTTGGCGGCGTCAAGCAGAGCGGCCTGGGTCGTGAAGGATCGCACCACGGCCTGCATGAATATACCGAGCCGAAGTACATTGCGGTTAGCTGGTGATGTGAGAACCGGCCCTGCCGGCCTCGCTTCAAAACAAGCGAGGCCGGCAGGGCGTTGTCGCAGCCCTGCCGCTTATTTCCCGGTCCAGGTCGGCAAAACCTTGGTTTTGGCCAGAAAGTCGCCCACGCCGCGCGCGAAGTCGGCACTGCCATAGACCTGGCGTACCAGTCCCTCGACGTCCGGCAGGTTGCCGAAGGTCATGCGCCGAACAGTTTCTTTGGCTGCCCACGTCGTCAGCGGTGCATTTTCGATGGCGCGCTGGCACAGCGCCTCGGCTGCGGCATCGAGAGCGTCCGGCTCGACCACCTGGAGAAGGAAGCCCATGTCGAGCAGCACGTCAGCCGGCACGATCTCGCCCAGCAGCACCATACGCTTTGCGATCTGAACCCCGACGGCGCTGGCGATCCGTGCGCAACTCGCTGCCGAGAGGCAGTTGCCGATGGTGCGGCCGATCGGCGAACCGAACTTCGCTGTCGGTGTCGCGATACGGAAGTCGCAGGCGGAAGAGATGTTGAGCCCGCCGCCGACAGCCCAGCCCTCGACAATCGCGATCGTGGTGCAAGGGATCGCGTCCACGGCCGCCATGCACTCGTCGATGCCGCGCTCGTAATCCACTCCGTCCTGCCCGTCCGAGAAGCTGGCGAAGCCGCTTATGTCGGTGCCGGAGATGAACGCCTTTCCGCCGACACCGCGAAAGGTAACCACGCGAATGGCGGCGTCCGCCGCGATATCGCGCGCCACATCGCGCAGTTCGTGCCACATCTGCTTGGTAAGCGCATTGTGCTGCGCCGGATTGTCGAAGCGGATGCGGGCAACAGCGCCCTCTTTTTCAACGATGAGCTGCGGCGAGGTCATTCGGAGGACTCCGTGGCCCTGGCGTTCAGGAAACCGCCCTCGGCGAGTTCACGGCGAATCTGGTCGCCATGTTCGTCAAGGAGCGGCGGCGGAATGCGGACCTGCTGAGGCGTCCCTCGCATCTTGACGGGGAAGCCGAGCGACTTGAACTCTCCCTCGACGGGGTGCGGCACGTTCATCACCATGTCGCGGGCGACCGCCTGTTCGCTCTCCACCGCCTCCCCATAATCGAGGATGGGGGCGGTCGGCACTCCCGCCGTCTGAAGTGCGTCGATCCATTCCTGGCGTGTGCGAGTGAGGAAGGTGGGGGCGAGATCGTCGATCAGCGCTAACCGGTTCGCGACACGAGCGGCGTTTGTCACGTAGCGCGCGTCTTCCTGCAACTCCTCACGGCCAAGCACCTTCAGGAAGCTCAGCCACAAGCCCTGATTGGCCGCGCCGATCACGAACCAGCCGTCGGACGCCTCCACCGCCTGATACGGGGCGGACATCCGGTTGGCGGAGCCGATCGGCTCAGGCGACTTGCCGGTGCCCCAAAGCTCGGTCGTCTCCCAGATGGACAGCCCGAGCGCGGCCTCGAGGAGCGAGGCGTCCACATGCTGACCGACGCCCGAGCCCTGCCGTCCGATCAGCGCCGAAAGGATGCCGTAAGCAGTGAAAAGACCTGCGCCAAGATCGGCGACTGCGATCGAGTTCTTCGCCGGCTCCATGCCTGGAAAGCCGTTGGAACTCAGCACACCCGACAGGGCCTGGGCGATCAGATCAAAGCCTGGCCGCTGCGACCACGGGCCGGTCTGGCCGAAACCGGAAATGCTGGCGTAAATCAGCCGAGGATTGATGGCGTTGAGCGTTTCATAGTCCATGCCGAGCCGCTGCGCGACGCCAGGTCTTGCATTCTCCACCAGGACGTCGGCACTCCTGACAAGCCCGTACAGCACTTCGCGATCCGCTTCGGTCTTGAGATCCAGCGCGATGCTCCGCTTGTTGCGGTTCAGCGCCAGGAAGCCGGGACTGTCTTCTCCCTTGAGTCGAAAACCCATGGAGTGCCGTGTTGAGTCGCCGGTGCGCGGCGGCTCGATCTTGATCACGTCAGCGCCCATGTCGCCGAGCAGCATGCAGCAGAAGGGGCCCGCCATTACTTGCGAGATATCGAGCACGCGGATGCCGGCGAGGGGAAGGTTCGCCATGATTATAGCTCCTCTACGAAACAGTGAGCGAACGGGAAGGGAAACAAGCGAAAAGGCTTCGGGCGAGACGCCGTGAGATGGGCCTGCTGAGAAGCAACCGGCGTTGACTTCTTTCTGAGCAATTGCGATGGCCGTAGGATCGTATCATATAGGATCTGCTTGTAGCAGTGTCAATATGAGAGCACAAGCTGATCGCCAGCGCTGTGTCATCCGGAGGAAGAGAAATGCCCCTGTACGAGATCAACAATGCCCGGCCGACCCTGCCGGAGGACGGCTCCAGCTGGGTAGCACCTTCCGCGGATGTGATCGGGGATGCGCGGCTTGGTCGGGAAGTCGGCGTCTGGTTTGGAGCAACGATCCGCGCGGACAATACGGCGATCACGGTCGGCGATCGTACCAACATCCAGGAGCGCGCGATGCTTCACTCGGATCCAGGGGCGCCGCTGAACATCGGGGCCGACTGCACCATCGGTCACCACGCGATCCTTCATGGGTGCACGATCGGTGATCGCGTGCTGATCGGCATGGGTGCGACGATCCTCAACCGGGCCATGATTCCCGACGATTGCCTGGTCGGGGCGGGCGCCCTTGTCACCGAGAACAAGGTGTTCGAACCCGGGAGCCTGATTGTCGGCGCGCCAGCAAAGGCGGTGCGTCAGCTGGATGCGGAGGCGATTGCGGGGCTCAAGGCCTCGGCGACGGGCTATGCCGTTCGCCAAGCGGAGTTTGCCAAGCAGCTGAGGCGGGTCGATTGATGTACCCTGCCGTGTCGAACCGCCCCGATCCCGCTCGGGCTGATCCTGAACGAGTTCACGACCAACATCACTGCAGGTGGAGATGCTCGCACTGTTCCGCGACAATCGGCTGCGACGGCTCAGCGAACCACTGGGCGAGGCGGGGACGGTGGTGCCACTGGGGACGGTCGGCCTGAACATCGCTCTGTAGGATCGGCGGCCGTGGTGCCGTCGCTGAAATGCTAAGTTTCGGATGTCGCGTATGTCTCCGCTTTTGCGACAATCACGAGATAAGGCGTGTTAGGATAATGACGGCTCAGGTGCTTCTTCGACGCCTAACCAGCCACCACCGATCG
>Ga0265798_10007934_pt1 | contig 13646 bp, 10 predicted proteins | sample P3T30metagenome_FD_192430 | JGI IMG/M metagenome (GOLD analysis project Ga0265798, IMG submission 192430) | Plant litter microbial communities from East Loma Ridge, Irvine, California - P3 T30 | ecosystem: Environmental > Terrestrial > Plant litter > Unclassified | place: USA: California...
CCGATATCGAAACAGGTAATCATGGTGCGCATGATACTGGCAAGCGTGGGCGGAATGCCAGTCCGGCTTAGTCGGTTGGATCCGGCGTCACCTTGGTGAGCTTGTAGTCGGCGGCGGAACGCTCGAGGGCCAGGCCGAGGACGTCCTTCAGCTCATCGGGTTTCGCGCCTTCGTCGAGCTGCCGCTTGGCGAACGTATTGCGCAGGGTGCGCCCGCCGGAGCGTGCCAGATCGAGGCCGGCGCGCTCGAAGGTGGCGCGCATCTGCATGTAGACGGTCTTCCTCGTCAAGCGGTTGCCGGCCAGGTTGGCCGGGAATACGAAGGGGCCCGGGATCGCCATCGCCTCGCGCTCGGCCAGCCAGGGGCGCAATTCCTCGACGCCTTCGGGCGGAAGGGTGATCGTGTGTTCGTGGCTGGTGTCGAGCTTCTCGTCCGGCGTGATGGTGAGGACCAGCGAGCCGTCGATGCCGGCCTGGCGGCCGACCTCGGACAGCAGGAGCCCCACCGCCTCGGACACCTTCAGGCCGGCCAGTGCAATCACGACCTGCATCGCGCGGTCACGCCGCCGCTTCCAGCCGTCGAAGGGCGTGTTACGGCGCATGCGTGGGGCGTCGGCGGGGAGGGCGGCGAAGAAGCGTTCCAGCTGGTCGTCGGACAGGCTGCGGCCGGCGCCGTCCTTCTTGATATGGGCGCGGTCGATCTGGAGGATTGCGAGCTGAGCCGGGTTTGGCGCGACCGCGAGGTGCTCGTAGCAGCGTTCCAGCAGGCGCAGGTAGCGGTAGGCAATCTTGCTGTTCAGGACTGGCTTGCCCTTGACGGTGCGGCCGATGAAACGCAGCAGGTCGGATTGGGTGGCAGTAGAGAAGGCGATGCCGTGTTCCTGGAGCCAGGCGGCGAGGTTGTTGAACATGAAGCGATAGATCTTCGCCGATTCGGCGGAGAGGATCTTGAGCGTGCCGTCGGCACGCGGGCGGCGGCCGGTTTCGGCGAAGGCTTCGGTGGTGACCAAATCCTTGAAGGCCTTGACGGGGTCGGCGTCCCATTGGGTCAGGGAGTGCATGGCGTGGGGCGTGAAATGTAGGTGCTGTCACCATATCATAAAAAGTAACTAACCAACAAAGGCGCGCAAAAAACAAACAACGAAAACGCTAACGACTACGAGATAGTTCGGTCTATTCGAACAAGCCTCCAGGAAGAAGGTCGCTGACAGATGATGACTAGTTCACACACCAAAATCCAAAACAAAAACGCAACCAGCGGCAGCGAGTACTGTGAAACTAAGCAGCGGCCCTCATGGCGCGAAGCATGTCCTTCATGACGGCGCAAGCAGCATCGAAGTCGGGGCGATATCGAATGGCGTCGACTGCCTCGAATTGTCTTTTCAGCGGTTCATATCGATCCGCAAGCTGATGGAAGAGGGCGTCCGCGTGCCTTGTCATGATGGGTGCTGCCGCCATCAGCCCTTCGGGCTCGTGTTCGGCAATCAGTGCGAAGTCGAAAATGTCGCGACCAGTGATGCGGTCGCCCCGGTGCCACATCTTCTTCGCGATGATTTCAATCGAGGTCTCCACCCGCACGCGCTGTCCCATGATCGTCTCGAGCCCGAAGCCTGGAGCGGTAAGGTTCGGTGCCGCGACAAAGTCGATTTCTCCCTCGGGCAAGTACAGCTTGACGTAGCCGGCCGACTCGACGTAGTCGGTCGTGAGTGACTCGGCCACGTCGCTCAAACGCGGGCTCACATAGCCCAGGGACTGGGGATCCGGCACGAAAATGTCGATGTCCTTGCTGAACCGGTGTCCGTAACGAAGCATCAAAACCGTGCCGCCTCCGAACGTCCAGAACGGGTCTGCGCGGCCGTATTTCGCAATTTCCGCAATCACGGTCAGTGCTTTGGCAAAGAGGCTTTCCCAAGTGCGTGGAATCTCCGTACTCCCGACCATTACCAGACTGCTCTGCACACTTTCCATTCCTTCGCCCATTGCTGGAGATTTTTCATGATTTTCTTGGCGGGCACTTCGGGAGTGGCAGCTTCAGCGACCGCCTTGACGACGACAGGAAGGGGCGTTTCGTCGAGCAGGGCCATCAGGTGCGGCTGGAACTGTTCGGGCGCCTGGCCAGATTGCAGCATGCCCTTCAGCATATCGGCGCTAACGACGTCGCGATAGCTCGTGCTGATGCTGCGCGCGGCAACTGTGAGCGCGCTCTGCATTCTGGACGGCTGTACCGTTGCCATATCGAGCCCAAGAACTTCCATAACTACCTGCAATTTCGTATAGCCGAGATCCTTGAGTGTGCCGTTTTCCAGCTGATTGATGGTCACGCGTGACAGTCCGGAAAATTTCGCAAGCTGTTCCTGGAGCAGGCCAGCCTCCAGGCGCGCACTATTGATCCTGCCACCGATCTGGGCCAGATTCATCTGCTCACCTCATGTTAAGTATATCTAACATTATAGGCCGCCTGTCGCGATTTTCAAGGCACATGATCACGAATATATTTACGGCGACTCAGCACGATATTTGCAATCTTGCTCGCAACACAGCGTACCAACGCCAGCGAATTCCTGAACAAGCCGCTACAGTAACGAAGTTCTCAACTACGGGCCAATCGCAATGAGTTTCGCAGCAGACAGAATCCTCACCGAGTTGCACGCCCATCCTCACGACAAGGCAGGGTTCGACCGGCAGGATTTCGAGCTGCTTGGCGACGAAGACCGGCAGGCGCTGGCAAAGACCTTCCTTGGCATGGTCGAGAACGGAGCGGCGCTGGCCGTGCCGCTGCGATGGCTGCTGGGCGAGCGGTTTGCCGCCACGATCAAGGAACGCATGGACAATCTGCCGCCAGGCGCCCCCGCGCTGGTGTACCTGCCGTGCCGGCTGTTCGAGGTGACGCGCGACGCCGGATACCTGGCCCGGGCGCGCGCCGAGATCGCACGCGGCTGCGCGCACTGGGGCGCGCAAACGAAGACAGTGCTGTTCGCCGTGCGCCAAATGATGTACTTCGATCCGTTTTTTCCAAACCTGGCGCGCTATCTCATCCTGCATGATCCAGACCCGGCGGTCAAAGAAGATGCGATGGCGTGGCTATCGCAGGAAAAAGGCTATCGGCCTGCCGAGTGGCGCAACGATCCCGAACTGCGACGCTGCCTGCGCGGCATGCTGTGCCGCGATGCGCCGACGCCACGCGCGCTGGCCATTCTCGACCGCTTGCACACGGATACCGGAACCTTGGCGGCGGCTGGAGCCGTGACAGCATCAAGGATGGCAACCCGATAGGATGCAGGCGGACGCGATCGACCCGACCGATCAAGGTACTGCTGCCCACAAGCTTTCAGGAACAGGGCAACCCGCGGTTACGGCATGGCAGACTTGCCTCCAACTCAGCAATAGCATGAGACAGTAAACCGGGCTTGCTGGCTATTGATCAGGCGATTGCACGCCAGTTATTGATGATAAGATTGCCGTACGTAAGGACTTCCGGGGGCGGTATGAGCTACGCGCGCGATATCTTCATCTCCAACCCGCAGACGACGTCGTCCCCGAAAGCGCCCGAGGAGGCGTCCATCCTCTGTTTCGAGCAAATCATGGCCTTACTGGAGCGCCAGCAGTGGCAGGGTGCGCTCCTGTGGCGGCTGCTTCCCAATCTGCACCGCCATTTGCCGCAGGCGAGCGAGGCCATCCAGCGCCAGTGGCACCAGGCGCTGCGCGACAATTGGCCGCGGGTTGCGGCCGAAACGATCAACACCGCCGACGACTTGGTATTCCAGCTTGGCGTGCTGGCCGGCGCCATCCAGCGCTGGGACCTGGCGGCGACCTGTTTCATGCAGTCGCTGCACTCCCATGGCAAGCACCACGCCACCTTCTACAACCTTGGCATCGTCCAGCGCCAACTGGGCGACCATGGCGCGGCACAGCACTATCTGCAAGCGGCGATCGCTGCGGCGCCCGGCAGGCAAGATTACCAGTGGCAGCTCGAGCTGTTGCTGGACTGGCGCCGGATATGCACGGGCTTGCTTGGCTGCGAGTGCTTGACCGCATACCGCGATCGTCCGCGTGCGATCTTCGCTACCTTGCTGGGACCACACCACACGCAGGAACTGCTGCGCCAGCAATCCGACCCCGACATCCGGCGTTTCGCGCGACTGCCTGCCTTGCGTAGCGCGGGCGAAGCGCTGTCATGGATTCGCACGCAAGCGTGTGCGCCGGCGCAACGCATCCTGGCGCTCATGCATCCGGCATGCGGGCTGATCGGCGTGCTGGGCCTGGCCCGCGACGGCGTCGCCGCCACGTTCTACTTCTGGATCGGCGCCGAATACCGGGGGCAGGGGCATGGCAAGACCTGCTTGCGCCTGCTGAAACGGCTGGCCTGGCGGCTTGGGGTGCGTCATTTATACAGCTCGGTCTCGGCCGCGAACGCCCGCTCGCTTTCCCTGCTGGAACGGGGCGGCTACCGGTGCATGCCCGATGTGGTGGAGGAAACCGCGCAGCAAATGGGTTTTTACCACCTGGCGCTCGGCCCGTACGCGCCGGAAGATGAGAAAGCATCGTTCGAACGGCTGGTACGACTGCTGCACAATCTCCGCAGCCGGCCGGCGATCCGGCGCGCTCCAGGGGACCTCGCATGCTCGTGATCCGGCGCCAGCAAATGGACTGCTTTGCGCAGGAAGGGCGGACGCAATTCGCACTCGCCATGTGCGCCTGTTTGCGCTCACAATTTCCGGCAGAACTGTGGGAGATCACGCAAGATGGGTTGCTGCGACTGGTCCGGGCCGCACTCGCGCGTGCGGCCACCTATGCATTGCATAGTGAACGGGATTGCCGTCGTTACCTGAATCTCTGCGTCATATACGGCTGGGAATTCGATCGCCAGCCAGAATTGGCCTGGATGGGACAGATGCTGACCGATGCCGGGATCAGCTCTCCCGGCTTGCGCCTGGAGCGGCTGGTGCAGCACGCCATTTACCGTCGCGAGGTGGAGGAGGATAAGCTCCGCCTGGACCTGGCCCATGCCGAGGCGGACGGCGATCCGCCCTTCATGCTGCTGGTTTCGAAGGACGACACCATCGCAGCAAGTGGGGAGCGCCCATGAATACCCCATCCACCGCGGGCGCCGGCGCGCGCCTCAAGGCGGCCGATCAATCGGCGCAGCAACATGGCAGCGCCCAGGGTGGCGGATCCGCCGAGCGCAGCTGCCCATCACCGCAACGCTTCGCCATCGAAGCCTGCGTGGTCGGCGAGGACCAACAGCCGCTTGCCGACGTTGCGGTGGAATTGCGCAAGGACGCTGGCGCGGTGCTGCGCAGCAAGACCGGACCGGCTGGCCTGGTGCGTTTCGAGGGACTGGAGCAGGGCGCCTATCAACTCGGTCTCTACCTGCTGGACCAGGAAGCTTGGGCACTCGCCGCCGAGGCGCCCTTGGCCCGGCCCGCGAGCACGGGCGAGGCGGCATGGGCTGCACCGCCGGACAGCGCCGCCAGGGCCGAGTTCAAGCACCGGGTCCTGCAGGGAGAATGCACCGCCAAGCTGGCCCAGCGCCATGGTTTTTTTGTGGACACCTTGTGGGACTGGCCGGCCAATGCGGTGCTGAAGGCTGACCGGCGTAGCAAATATGTGTTGGCGCCCGGCGATTTGGTGAGTATCCCGGCGCTACGCATGCGCCATATCGGCGCCAGCACCGGCCAGCGCTACACCTTGCGGCGCAAAGGCGTGCCCGAGCGGCTGGATATCCAGTTCGCGATCGCCGGGATTCCGCGTGCCGATGTTGCCTATTTCTTGAAGCTGCGCACGCTCGACGGGCGGCCCCTTAAAGACCTGAGCGGCCGCACGACTGCGGACGGCCGGGTCGCGGCCTGGGTCCCACCGGATACCGTTGAAGCGGAAATCGCACTGACCGAAGACGGTGATACCGACTACTACGTATTCGCGATCAGCTCCCTTGACCCGGCGTGCGCCGACAACGGCGCCTGGGCGCGCTTGCTGAGCCTGGGTTTTTGCGCCGGGCTCGGCGATATTGCGGATACATCCAGTCAGGCGGAGGCCGTTGAGCGATTTCAACAGTCGGTCGGCCTGGCCGCGACCGGCGTGCTGGATACGACCACCGCAGAGAAGCTGGACCAGGCTTACCGTCGGGAGGAATAGATGAGCAATCTGGGGCAAGACGCGCCGTCGAAGAAGCGACCGCGCAGTGACGGCGACAACAAGAAGCAAAGCAAGGAAAGCAAGAACGGCAGCACGCTGCAGGCTCGTGATATTACCTCGTACTTCAAGAACGCGGCGCAGAAGGCGGCGCCGAAGGCAAGCGCTTCCTCACCGAACAAGAAGCCCAGGGTGGACGAGAATGCGGACAGCCAGGGTAATGGTGATTCCCAGCCGAGCCAGCAGTTTGTGATACGCAAGGCCACCGTCAGCGCAGATTCAGTCGAGCATCTGTCCAATCCAGGCAATACCGCGCGCAGACGCGCATTCCTGGAGCGGCGTCAGCAGTTGAAAGGGAGGCTTGCCGATGGGAAGGTCGACGATCTGCTGCTCAAGCTGCCGGAATGTGGAAGCTGCAAGGCACGTACGGGGGCATGGATTTCATCGGCTTACTCCACCCAAGCGCGCGGAGAGGCGCTGTATAAAGAGACGCAAAAACAATGGTATTTCGGTGCCAACATATCCCATTTCAACCTGCGGATCGCGGTCCCTGAGCACGTTAGCAAGTTGATGGAATCGAGTAACAAAGCGCCATACCTGATACAAATTATCAGTAAGCGGAAATACAAGAACGAGGTTCTCAGACAACTACGGTGGATCAGCACACTTGCGTACGCGTGGTTACTGATCCAGAAGGTCGAGGCAGTGGAAGTACAGACCGCCTACGACGGGACGACATACTGGATCACCGAAAACACCATGGCTGGCGCCAAGAAGCTCAAGGAATTTAACTGCGCAAAAGCCAAAGATCAGGTCACGCGCGCAGCATTGCGCAAGGCATTGTTGGAAACGAAAGAAGAGACGCGCAAGAAGAACCAGGAGAAAAAACCGGCCAAGACCACGAAAGCGCAGCAGGTCAAGCTCGATGCCGGCGACACCCGATTGCTCGACCGCCTCGACAGGCACAAGCGGGGATTGGATAGATCCGGGTTTTATGACGGAAACCATCGAATGCGTGTCATTGGTCTCGATAAGAAACAGCATGCAGAAACAAAGTTGATCGACTATTTTCTTGGAGCGAGTCAGAAAAAAGGCGCCACCCCCGCCACCATCACGGTTGCCGGTATCCGCAGGCCGTGTTTTGTATGTTTCGCGCGTCTGCAGGTCGCCAAGGAACGGCTTGTAGCAAGGGGCTGGGACCTGGTACACAAGCGTCGCCCGGGTCCTTACTGGCCGACTAAGAGCGCCTTGGCAAACATTTCCACGGAGGAGAGAAAGCGCCTGATGGAAAACCTGATGAGCGGATGGCATATGTATGTCAACGGTCCCGTCGCTTACGATCGAAATCAGCGCATAACGCGGAAAAAAGACGAAACCTGGGATGACCTGGACACCGACAGTGACGACGGTGGCAGGTCGGACAGCGAAGACGACGATCAACAAGGAAAACAGTCAGGGCAGGGTGGTGACCACAGCGATCGCGGACGACCGGCTGAGCCAACTGAGGCGGAACGACGTTTTGACCAGTTTCAACAAGCGCTCCTCGGTTTGCCCCGGCAGGCGCAAGGAAGCAGCGCCAACTTCGCGATCACGCTGGACGAAGACGACGGCGTGGATGCCTTCGGCGACAGCGACGAAAAGAGCCCTATCGACGGCTCCGGACTGTCGTTCGATGCGGTAGAAGCCGATATATATGCCGGCGATCCTGAACACGATACCAGCTACTGGGAAATTGCCGTCAACGGCAACAAGGCGGACGGGGACTGCCTGTTCCACGCGTTGGAAGACAAGGACCTGACTGAGGCCGAGTCGCTGGCACTGCGCCAGAACGTAGCGGCGCAGCCCAATCATTGCTGGATCAGCGACGCAATCAATGCGAACGAGGTCAAGCAGGCACTTTTGCAATCCGGCCGCCGCAATGTCTATCCGGCAGGCCTGTACGACGTTCCCGAGAACGTGTACGCCATGCTGCAGGCGGTTCCCAGGATCTATGCCGGCGATGACGAGATCAATAAGTGGTGCGCGCTGCGAAACCAGGTCGTGATGGTGGCGGGCAGCGACGGCTCGCTCTGGGAATTTAAGGCGCTTTCCCGTACCGCGCTTAGCCCTGATCACAAGACGCTGAAGCAGAAACTGCATGCACGCATATCGGAGAACGGCATCGTACTATGGAAGACCAGCCGGCACTTCGAACGCGTGACCAGCATCCGGCCGACATTGCCCGACGTCGAGACAAAGCTGCGCTCCAGCGACCTGGAGAGCAGCGACGCCGGGGATGAGGCGTACTCTGGCCAGGAGTCGTACGACATGGACCAGAGTAACGGGAGCGATTGGTAGCGCTTTAAAAACGCGTCGAATCCGTCCCGTTCGCATGCCTGAGCTCTCGGAAGTAATGTTGTTGGATGCGTACGCGGCGGGCTCATAGGAGAGGCGACAGCGAGGCGCGTTCCATCTAACATTTTTACTTGCGGGATTTGGAAGCAAAACTGTTAGATCGAGGTCACTGGAACTAAATTTCTTACTTAGCTGATGTTCGCCGTTCTGAGGCGAGCGCTGGAAATAACAGAGTTGCGGAGAGAAAAATCGCTTCACTCTACCCAGGCAATTGCGTCTTTCATCGGTTGCCAGACCTCACCAAAGGGATCGCAAGGCAATAATGTTGTCTGTTAAAACAGGGCAGGCGCGTGCTGCTGGCTTCAATCGGACCGTACCGCAGTGCAGACGCCGCTTACTTTCTAGCCAGTAGAGCCCGGTCTAAGTACCATGTGTTGGCACGCCTACATGACACCCTGACCATACAAGGGACGGACTTCGAAAATTTTCGCTATCAGTTCGTGCGCCAGTACATGCTGCTTTGCTCCCAGCGGGGGCGGCACGACGATGTCACAGCAGGCTCAAGCCAATGGGAGCCTCATGTGACGGGCGTCGTACAAAACCTGCAGTCACATACCCCGGTCTTCCCCCACGCCTTCACCCTGGCCCCTACCGCTTCTGGCCGCCTGTTACCGTCGCTCGTCAGCCGTAAAGGCGACCGCGAACCCTCTCCTGAGCGTCTGTTCAGCACATCCTTGTGAGCTTCGTTCACATGCAGGCTCTGCTTTTAGGGCGCCATGTTGTGAATAAAAAATTTGAGAAGTGCTTGACAGCAGTGTGAATAAGGAGAATGATTGGCCCAACTTGCGCTGGAGGACACTATGAACGATATGCTGCTCGGTCTTTATGAAATCGCAACTTTAGCTGAAGTCGGGACTCCCGCTGTTGCCAACTGGAGAAAGCGCTTCCCCGATTTCCCTGCGCCGATCGCTGAACTTCGTGCTGGTCCAGTGTTTCTTGATAGTCAAGTCAGAGCATGGCTGGCCAAACGAAATGGCGCTGATTTGTTGAACCTTTCTGGCTTCTACGAGCGCCTTGCGTTGAAATGTGGGCACGATTCGGAATTGACCGAGAAGATTGAAGAGACGATTGCGAAGCTAACTGACGAAAGTACCACTGTCCGGAGCCCCGGAGTCTTACTGGGGAAGATTCAAAGTGGGAAAACGCGCGCGTTTCTTGGAGTTATCGCAGCAGGGTTTGATCGCGGATATGACGTCGCTGTAGTGCTCACCAAAGGAACGAAGTCGTTGGCTCGCCAGACTTTGGCCCGTGTACGACAAGACTTTCGCGACTTTATCGCTGCCGATGAGATTCAGGTTCACGATATTATGGCGCTGCCTAACATGACGCCCTATGAGTTGAGTCAGAAATTAATCCTGGTTGTCAAGAAAGAGGACGACAATTTGACTCGTCTCTTAAATGCGTTCGATACCGACTATCCGGTGCTACGATCCAAGTGCGTTTTAATTATTGACGACGAAGCAGACCTTGCCTCGATCAGCTTCCGAAAAAAGGACGGTGTCGCTGGGGCTGGCACGATCTCAAAGCAGATTGATCAGTTGCGAAGCCTTGTATCAGATTCGGATTTTTTGCAGGTTACTGCAACGCCATATTCCCTCTATCTTCAGCCAGAAGAGGATGTGATGTCACCCGCTGGACCGCTCTTCACCCCACGCCGGCCCAAATTTACCGTTGTCCTCCCGACGCACACCCAGTATGTTGGCGGTGACTATTATTTCGAGCGAAGCGCAGATTCCGATTCGCCAGCATTTTATTTCTATCGCGAGGTGCCACTTGAGGAGCGCGAAGCCCTAAAAGCTGAGGATCGACGGCGTCTGAAGATTGAAAATGTACTGTCAGAAAAGCGCGCTGCCATAGTGCGCGAGGCAATCTTGACATTCATTGTCGGAGGCGTAATTCGGAGGCTTCAGGCAAAAGCCGAAGGAGCGCCAATCCAAAAGTACAGCTTTCTGTTCCATACAGAACAGGCCAGAAAGTCCCATGCGTGGCAAGAGACGGTGGTAGCCGCCATCCGCGATGCCTTGGTTGTAGAGGCAAAAGGAAGGACTGCCAAATTTGAGGAATTACTAGATAACGCCTATTCAGATCTTGCACGCTCTGTGCAGCTTAGCGGCACGGCGCTCCCCAGCCTAGACGAAGTGCGCACCGAAGTGCTGGCAGCCCTCAGTGGAGGCCAGCTGATGATCACGAAGGTCAACTCCGAAGGCGATATCGACGCGCTGTTGGATGACGACGGCCAGCTACGCTTGCGCACTCCGTTCAATATCTTCATTGGTGGACAGATTCTTGATCGCGGCATCACGATTAATAACTTGATCGCGTTCTACTATGGCCGGAATCCTAAGAAGTTTCAACAAGATACAGTCCTTCAGCATTCACGCATGTATGGCGCCAGATCTTTGGGGGACTTGGCTGTGACACGCTTCTATGCGCCTCAGGTTGTGTACCAGGTCATGCGCAATATCCATCAGTTCGACGCTGCCCTTAGAGAGGCCTTTGAGTCTGGCTCGAATAACAAAGGCGTTTATTTTATTCAAAAAGACGCTTCGAATCGGGTTATCCCCTGTTCACCGAATAAGATAATGTTCTCTAACGTTTTCAGCATTCGCCCCGGTCGACGAATGCTCCCCGTCGGGTTTCAGACCGTTGCCCGGACCAATGGTGCGAAGAATCTGGCAGCGCTGGACAAACGCATCGCAGCTCTTGCTGCACATGAGCAGGACGGGCCATTACTTATTAGTGTTGAGGACGCCACGACTCTTCTCGAGCTTGCTTATTCTAATTTGGAGTTTGATGACCCAAGCGAAGACGATCGCAAAGCCCATATCGCGGCACTGGAACATCTCTCAAGGACATCGAAGGATGCGAATTTGCGGGGGAGTGTATGGTTGGTAACAGCTACCGATCGCAATGTAGCCAGATTCCGCGACGAAGGCCGTTTTTCCAACTCACCTGACACGAAGCAGCAGTCCGATCAAGCCCAGGCCCTAGCAGAGGATATACCCGTCCTTATGCTGCTGAGGCAGAACGGCGATCAGGCAAAGGGCTGGAGGGACCTTGCATTCTGGTGGCCCGTTATTGTTACGCCACGATCCGCGGTAACCTCGATATTTGCTTCTGATCAACCTGCTTCGCCTTAAAGGCGCAAGGCCGTATAACGAAGACCGCCGAGATCATCAGGGGTCTGAGAAACGCTGTGCATTCGACAACACAAGGGTTCGCCGGCCGGCACCTAATGAGCTCTGCGCCGATGGTTTCCATGCAAAGAATGCGGTGTTGCTCACCAAGGGGAGGCGCAATGATATGGCATTTCAGTTCATGAATCAGCTCTCGGAAGTAATGTGGGTAGAGACGTGTACGTTCATCTCATAGGAGAGGGCGATTCAGCGCACTCCATCCCACAGTTTTGCCTCTGGAAGTCGGAAGTGAAATTCTAGAATTCGGAAGTGAAATTTTTAGACGGGGCCGGTGGCGCCGAACTTGTTACTCTGATGCTGCCGTACATCTGGGCGTGCGCTTTCAAATCCTATGCGAACGGCCGCCAGGTCCAAGTTAAATAATAACCCACGTTATATTTAAATCTTGCCAATATGGCGTAATATTGAATCAGTAATTTCCGCCGCACTGGCGGCAGCTAGCCATTGGGGGAGATTTGAAGAAACGGAAAGCCATCAGGAGCAAGAAGAAGGTAGCTCCAGACGATTTCTTCGAACACGGTCCCTTTTCGATAGCGCGGTTTGGTAACCTGACCGTGGGCGAGTCGCACTGGAAGCCGGACGAGTTCAAGGAATACCACAAGCGCCTGGCAGAGGCTTATCCCGAGATCGTCAGCGAGATCGACGCACTTATTGAGGAGGCGACGGTCCTCATCTCTGCGACAAAACCCCTCTCGTTGCTGCACCGGGCATGGTGGCAGCGCGCTGCGGCCTACGTGGAGATAAATAGCGAGGTCGAAGTTCAGACTGAGCATACGCACACGCAGCGAATGATTGACTATGTGCAAAGCCTCATCGCCGCGGCTCCTCCTTCGCAGCCTCAGAAGGATGCGGACGAAGAAACTTGGCAAAGGCTGAGCAGGGTCGTATCAAAAATATTCGAAAAGCTTAATCCCTGGTTCTTCATTAGCGAAAGCGCGCACCGAAGGGTCACTCTCCCTGAAATTAACGATGCGACAGAGGAATTCCGCTTTCGCGCGCAGATCATCTGGTGCAATGTCTCCGGTGCGGAGTACCAAGCTCATAACATCCTGGCCCTGCGTGAACTCCTTGTTCCCCAAAGCGGCAACATAAAGAAAGCGTATGGCCTCAACGGAGAGCAATTGTGCGACGAGCTTGCGAAGATCTGGCACTCGCTCACTATGGGACTAGGCGAAGCGTTCGAGGCGATGGAGGTTTTTCGGAAAGAATCGCTTGGTGCCCTAGAGGCTGACGTTCAGGCGGGTATCGCCGGCGAGGGAACGCTCGCCGAGCAACTGGACAGGGCCGTAGTCAAGCATGGCCTTGCCGAGAAACGGGATCTCGCTCTCGGTAAATTCCTCGGGCTTGATCTCTTCGATCTGCAAAAGATAACCGATCTCCCCATCGAACTGCTCAATGACTTCGCTTGGTCACCCGGACAGGAAACCGATTTCCTAAGCCCAGGAAACTCGAAGGGGTGGCCGCTCCGAATCTGGCCCACGTTTAAGCGACCTTTTCTGAAAGTTGGAGGGAGGTACTACTGCTTTGATCAGACCGTTCTGTTCGACCACTTTTTCCGCCAGCTCGAAAAGCGCGTCTACCAAGTGGACGAGGCAACAAAACAGGCATGGATCTCAACGAGAAAGGACGTCACCGAGCGCCTTCCCTTTGAATATTTCGCCAAGATTCTCCCACATGCCACGCTGCTTCAGGAGATCTATTACCCGCTTGCCGAAAACGGCGGCAAGACGAGGACGTACGAAACCGACGGAATTATCATTTACGACGACCATCTCTTCGTCATCGAAGTCAAGTCCGTCGCGTTCACGTATACGGACCCGACCACGGATTTCAACGCGCATTTGAGATCGCTTGAAGGACTACTAGCGGACCCTGCAAAGCAGGGCGGTAGATTCCTGAAGTACTTGCGCGGGTCTGAAGAGGT
>Ga0265798_10007935_pt1 | contig 13645 bp, 11 predicted proteins | sample P3T30metagenome_FD_192430 | JGI IMG/M metagenome (GOLD analysis project Ga0265798, IMG submission 192430) | Plant litter microbial communities from East Loma Ridge, Irvine, California - P3 T30 | ecosystem: Environmental > Terrestrial > Plant litter > Unclassified | place: USA: California...
CTTCATCCGCGAAGAGCAAGCCAAAGGCCTCAAAGGCATCATCCTGTCCGGCAGCCATGCATCGTCGTACGAAGACGGCTCCATGCAAGCGCCCAAGGCCGTGTTCGAAGCCGGCGTGCCCGTGCTGGGCATCTGCTACGGCATGCAGACCATGGCGGCGCAGCTGGGTGGCAAAGTCACCTACAGCGACCACCGCGAATTCGGCTACGCCGAAGTGCGCGCCCACGGCCATACCAAACTGCTGGAAGGCATCGAAGACCACCGTACCGCGGAAGGTCACGGCATGCTCAAGGTCTGGATGAGCCACGGCGACCAGGTCACCGCGCTGCCCCCCGGCTTCAAACTGATGGCATCGACCCCGTCGTGCCCCATCGCCGGCATTGCAGATGAAGCCCGCGGCTTCTACGCCGTGCAATTCCACCCCGAAGTGACGCACACCGTGCAAGGCATGGCCATGCTGTCGCGCTTCGTACACGACATCTGCGGCTGCGGCACCGATTGGAACATGCCCGACTACGTCGAAGAAGCGATCGAAAAGATCCGCGCCCAAGTCGGTTCTGACGACGTCATCCTGGGCCTGTCCGGCGGCGTGGATTCGTCCGTGGCTGCCGCACTGATCCATCGTGCCATCGGCGACCAGCTGACCTGCGTGTTCGTCGACCACGGCCTGCTGCGCCTGGACGAAGGCAAGCAAGTGATGCAGACGTTCGCCGACAACATGGGTGTGAAAATCATCCACGTCGACGCGACGGAACAGTTCATGAGCAAGCTGCACGGCGTCACCGACCCCGAAGCCAAGCGCAAGATCATCGGCCGTGAGTTTGTCGAAGTGTTCCAGGACCAGGCCTCGAAGCTGAAGAGCGCCAAGTGGCTGGCGCAGGGCACGATTTACCCCGACGTGATCGAGTCGGCTGGCGCCAAGACCGGCAAGGCCGTGACCATCAAGTCGCACCACAACGTGGGTGGCTTGCCGGACACGCTGAAGCTGAGCTTGCTGGAACCGCTGCGCGAGCTGTTCAAAGACGAAGTGCGCAAGCTGGGCGTCGCCCTGGGCCTGCCGCCGTCGATGGTGTATCGCCATCCGTTCCCGGGACCTGGTCTGGGTGTGCGGATTCTGGGTGAGGTGAAGAAGGAATACGCAGACCTGCTGCGTCGTGCTGATGCGATCTTCATTGAAGAGCTGCGCGGGACGATCGACCCGACGACGGGGAAGAGCTGGTATGACCTGACTTCGCAGGCGTTTGCGGTGTTCTTGCCGGTTAAGTCGGTTGGCGTGATGGGCGATGGGCGGACGTATGACTACGTTGTGGCGCTGCGCGCTGTTGAGACGTCGGACTTCATGACGGCTGGGTGGGCTGAGTTGCCGTATTCGCTGCTGGGGAAGGTCTCTGGGCGGATCATCAATGAGGTGCGGGGGATTAATCGCGTTGTCTATGATGTGAGTTCTAAGCCGCCGGCTACGATTGAGTGGGAGTGATTCGGCGTTATAGGTAAAGCGACGTGCGAATAAAAATGCCGGGGAGGCCACTGCGAGATGCGGATGGTGCCCCGGTTTTTTTATTGCCAGGGCCCATTGCTGGACAAGACCAAGAGCGAATTCTCTGCGTTTCGCTGCTTTGTCAGTCTGTTTTGTTTGGTCGTTGCTATAGCAACTTGATGCCGTCTTTTTTCGAAGAGAGAGTCGAAGATAGCGGCGTGATGATCGCTCATTCAGTACCCTCGCGCGAAATATCGCCCGTGATAATTTTCCCTGGTGATATTGATTTACTGGTTATCCCGTGCGTCGGCGATGAACTGATCGTTGATCAAGCTTTGGCGATCGAAGTGAAGATTGTACGGGCTAGGTTCAAGCGCAGGGCAAGTCTCCAAATGATTTTGGCTTTTCTCAGGCGGGCGACTTGATAAATCATGGTTTTCCGTTTGTTGGAGTAGCGCATCTGACAAACTCAGATCAAAGTCCCACTCTCTCATGGCGCTCAATGTTGACAGCGGAAGTAATTGACGGCACTCGCGGCGAAATTACGATTTGTGGGAGGTGTTCGTTGATATGATGCCTGCGGACCTGATTAAGCGGTCGTACGGACGACTCCAGAGAAATTGTCCTTCAAAAAATTTTGGGCTTCTGTCTGCATATATTGAAGAAGATAGTGGTTGGCTTCCAGAAGGACGGCCGCTGAAAAAAATACGCATACTAGTCCCTCCACACTGGAGGGCATCGCCAGCTATTATGCGAAAAATTTTATATGGTTTCGCGAATTGCCGCGATTTCCTGCAGGCTTTTATTTGGTTGAGGTGTGGGCTCAGTCGTAGACATGAACGAAAGCATGTAATGACCCAGTGAAAACCTGCTCAGTCATAATCTAGGAAAAATGACATGGGCAAGACGATGGATGACAAGATCAAGCGGCGGACGGCCAAGCGTAAAAGCGCGTTGGTGATGGAGATCATCCAGGGCAAAACGACAGCTTTGGAAGCCAGTCGAAGCTACGACCTGTCGCCGTCAGAGATCGAGGGTTGGGTCGACAATGGCAAGCAAGGCATGGAAAACGCGCTCCGGGCCAACCCGCTGGACGTGAAAGAACAGTACGAGCGCCAGCTCAAGGATTTGCAGGAAGCCTACAGCGAGGCGATGCTGGAGCTGCGTGCCCGAAAAAGCTGCAAGCCCTGCTGGGTGAGGACGAGAAGTGATTCTCGCGACCCAGCAGGGTTTGCGTGATGACGGTTTTGAGGTGACGCTGAGCAAGCTTTGCCGCTAGTTCAACGTGCCGCGACGCACGGTGTATTACCGATCGGTGAAGTCGACACCCAAGCTCGATCCTAAGTTCACAGCGCCGATCAAAGCCATGATTGAAGAGTCGCCGTCGTTCGGCTATGCACGGTGGTGAATTGCCCCGGGTTTGCTAGACACTCTTGAGCTGTTGAGAATGGCGTCTTTCGAACTCTACCGGGGAAGTGCCGTCAGCGGTGCCATAGCGTCTCTTCGGTTATAGAACATCTCGATGTGTTGAATACATCGGCTCTGGCGTTCTCGCGATCCGCGTAGATTTGGCAGCGGATGCGTTCGCGCTTGAGTGGCCGGAAGAAGCTCTCGTCCACCGCGTTGTCGTGACAGTTGCCGCGACGGCTCATACTGGAGACGAGGTTGTGATCGCGCAAAAAATCTTGCCAGTCGTGGCTTGTAAGTTGACTGCCCTGATCCGAATGACCCATGACAGCCGCTTTGGGCTGACTACGCCATAAGGCCATCAGCAATGCATCGAGAACCAAGCTGGTATCGATACGGCTGCCCATTGACCATCCGACTACCTGGCCCGAAAACAGATCAACGACCACGGCCAAGTAAGCCAACCCTCATGGGTACGGATATAAGTAATGTCGCTCACCCAAGACTGATTGGGCTCGGCCACAATGAACTGGCGCTGAAGATGGTTCGGCGCCACGACCGCAGGCTTGCCGCCACGCACGCCGGGCCGACGCCGATAGCCAGTTTGCGTGCGTAGTCCTTCAAGCTTGAGCAAGCGGGCCACGCGGTGTTTGCCACAGCGCTCACCCAGGTCACGCATGTCCAGCGTAAGCTTGCGATAGCCGTACACGCCGCCGCTCTCGAGCCAGGCGTGTTTGAGCAAGCCCAGAAGCCGCTGGTCATCCTTGGCGCGAGGACTCTCCGATTTAGCCTTCCAGGCGCAGTAGCCGCTGGGGTGCACAGCCATGATTTTGCACATTCGGCGCACGCTGTGCTCATGTTGATTCCGCTCGATAAACGCGTACCTCACCCGGATTGCTTGGCAAAGTACGCTGCGGCCTTTTTTAGAATATCGCGCTCTTCAGTCACGCGCTTGAGCTCGGTTTTCAATCTGTGCAACTCGTCTGCCTGCGACCCCTGTGCTTGGCGCTCAACTGCGGGCACTTGATGAGACTTGATCCATTGATAAAGGCTGTGCTGGCTGACGCCGAGCCCGGCCGACACGTCGGCCACCTTGTGACCTCGCTCAATGATCTGCTTGACCGCTTCGGTCTTGAATTCCTTGGGGTATCGTTGCTTACTCATGGTGCTTCCTATTGAACCTCAGGTTTGAGGCTCAAAGGCGTCTGGAAATCCCGGGGCGATTCAGCTACGGCCATCCTCGGTTTCGTAGAGCAGAAATTCACCGGAGTTCGGTGTTTGGAGTGCAGTCATGTTTATGCCTCATCCCACCAACCTGGAAAGTTGTGGATCGTTGCGAAATAGGATGCAGCATTTCGCCACAGCCGAGAGCTCAGCATCTGGCTTGGTGAGGCAGGCAATCTCGCGGGCCGTCGTTTTTACTCGTTCGCGCGCCGCTGCGGAGGTTCGTGACTGTGACAGCGCCTGAAGGTACTTGTTGATCAGCTTAGTGACGTTTTGCCAGACCTTTCGACGTTCCTCTGCTAACGCTTGATGCTCGGTGAGTTTTAGTCGTTCCACCGTGCGCTTCACGCGCACGCTCTCCCAACGTGCAATGCCCGGCGAGGGGATGGCTTTGCCTTCCTCGTCGAACGCCAGCAACGTGACGTCATAGGCATTCGTTGGGTCAAGAAAGTGAGGAACCTCATCTCCCTCGCAGCGATGAGTGTAAGTCGAGCATTGCGAGCCATATCGGAGTGGAAACCAAACACCTTTTTTTCTGTTGGGTACGGTGCCAGCAATCCGGAAATTCATGTAATCGAAAGCTAGCCACCAATAACCATCGCGCTCGGGTCCTTTGATGTTGCGTGCAGATTTCTTTGGACGGAAATGTTCAACATCCAAATGTGATGCAATATCCCGTGCTTCGGTGAACCAGCATTTCCCTCCAGACAATGCCAATAGCCAAGGTTTCAGTTTCCCCCAATGGGCACTATGTTTATCAATCAGCTCATTGCGCTCTTTGATCTGCCCTGACGCATTGAGCGTCGCAAGCTCTGCAACCCGCTTCGCGGCCTCGGCCAGCCATGTATCCCAATCTGCTTGTGACCATCGAATATCAGCAGGAAGGTTTGCATCGGTGGGAAGCTTATTTTCAATATCGATGAAGATCACTCTCCGCTCTCCTCGCGCAAGATTTCATCAATGATTGAATCGGCGATGGCATCCTGCTCGGCTTGTTCCTCTGGTGTCAGAACGGGTTTGCGGAAGCGTCGGTGTTGCGCCATTTTGCGCACGAATAGCGCGTAATCTGGATCGCGAAAATCGGCGGTGGAAAACCCAAGATCCGCCAGCTCGGCCGATAGGCGGCTCAGCTGTGCATCCTCCTCAGGCGTGCGGGGCTGTTTCACGAACAGCTCATTACGTCGGAACAAACGGCGCTCAGTTTCGATATCCAGCGTGGAAGACAAACCGAACAACTCGCTTTTGAGCAGCCCGGTTACGCCCATGCCTTGCGGATGTTCGTCGGGGACGTCCACAACCGTGCGTCCGTCATGGCGACGCAGGATGTGCACTTGCTCGCGTTTGAGGCCGCCCACCATCATCGGGTCGTGGGTAGTGATGAGAATTTGCGATTGTCCCGCAGAGGTATCAAAGGCAGTGTTATCCAACGCCGCGCTGTCGAATCTGCCTGCATGCTTTTCGCCCAATACACCCTCGATGTCATCGAAATAGCGCAGCTTCCAGATCGGGTTCAGGTGGGTGTCTGGTTCATCGAGCAGGAACAGGCAGTGATCTTCGCGGGTGATCCGCATCAGGCCCAGCACGGTGAGCATCTGTAGCTCACCTTCTGATAGATGCGTAAAACTAACTTTTCCGCCGTGCTCATCACGCTTCTTGACGGTGATGCGCACCTCGTCAATCAGGTCACCAATATAGGCACCCTCGGCGTAGCGGAAGAAACTGTCGGTGCTGCCGACCAATTCACCCAGTTCTTTGAGCTTGTCCTGGTTCGGCACGAACAAATACAGCTGCTTCTGCTTTTCGCTACGGCCACGAAAGTCGATTTGTTTGGTAGCCTCTTGCTCAATGGGTGCCCAGGCCACTTGCCAGAGCTTGTCGAGAAACTCACTGACCACATTGCCGCGCGCATACCAGAAGCGCGGGTCGCCCTCGATCAGCTCCTGCTCGTCGAACTTGCCGTTGCGGCGCTTTTCGCGAAGGCGGTGGGGCTCCTTCAGCACGAACAACGCAGATTCAAGCGACTCGATGTGCAGGTTCTTCAGTACCTTCTGAAACACCGGATCATCGGAAAGCAAGCAGGCTAGTAGCACCAACTGACTGTGACCACCACGGCAGTAGAACAGGCGGCGCAGGCGGTCGTCGCCGGCTTGTTTCAGTCGCGATTCGCGGCGGCGCTTGGCTTCTTCCACAGCGCGGATATCCGCCTCAGAGCCGGTAAAGCTTTCCAACAGCTTTTCAGACAGTACCTCATCCGTGGTGATTTCCTGGCGCTGGTTAAACCGACGTTGATGCTCTTGAAACAAGGACTCAATGCGTTCGTTGCGGCCTGAGTAGTAAGCAAAGATATGCGTGGGCAGCAGCTCACGGTTCTTCAGCAAATAGCCCTGTGATCCGGCTTTATCGTCCACCCAAACAAAGGGGCGCTTCTGTTTGGCCGTATCCGCTTCAATGCGTACAACATGGTCACGAATGCTGTATTCCAATGTGTAATCGAAAGCCGCCTCACGGTCCAGATCAAGATCGCGAAAGATCGTGATCAGCGCCTCGATCAGGTTGGACTTGCCAGTACCATTTTGCCCGATCAGTGCATGGCTGCGAATGGACTTAGGCAGCGCATATGTAGGCGCACCTGCCGCGGCTTGCAAGTGCGTTGCGAAGGCGATGTCGAGATCGCGCAGATTGCGGAAGGTCGGAATGCGGATGCGTAGCAGCTGCATATCAGGCGCTCACCACGTCGGCTGACTTCTCACGCACTTCGGCGGGCGCAGGCTCCAGAATCCAGCCGTGAGCTACTTCTGTTTTAAGTTGTGCATAAAAGGCATCAATCTCGCCGCCGAAGCGCTGCCATAAATCTTTGGCACTCGCCTCGCCGTTATGCCGAGCCAGAATGGTGGCCAGCGGCGCTTGGTCTTTAATGCCGGGGGTTGTGCCTAAACGCAGAGGGGCGATCAACTCGGTTTGCGGGGCTTTCATGGGTTCCTCTTCTTGTTCGATGGCGATGCCGGTGAGAGCTGAAATGGCCACCGCAGCAATTTGCTCCGCAATACGTTCGCCCTTGCGAAGGCCATTGCTGTAAATGTCCACGATCTTCATGAACGTTTCGATCTTTGTCAGTATCCGCAGCTGCTCTTCACGTGGCGGAAGAGGAATAGTTATTGCCCGAAGCTTGTCTTGCGAGATGTTCATTTGACTATCGGCCATACCGGACTTGAGTCGTTCGACAATACGACCTGGCTCCCCCGCTGATAAGCAAAGAGCAACAAAACGAGGATTGATGAGATCGTCAACGATGTGGAATCTGATCAATTTGTCGGAGATCATCAACTTCGGCGGGGCAGTATTAACTACACAGCAAATTCCTACGCGGTTCTTTGGGCCGGCGCGGGTAATCAGAATATCCCCAACTTCGATTTGATATTGGGGGCGGGGATCAAGTGAGGCGGGCAGTTCCTTGTGCTCGTGGGGAAGAAAACGTAGAACTTGTACGGCCGTCGTTTTCAATATCCCCCATTTGTTCTCGTCATCGCGAGCACTGGGTAAGCATGCGGGACTCCAGCCTGCATCGATCGTGGAAATTGCCTCATCCAATGTGATAGACGTCCAATGGTTGGGCAAAGTTGTTTCCGCCAACTCCTCTGGTTTTACGTGTTTCTTTCGAGAGAAAGTGCCATCGCCGATCCCGCGATGCTTGGCTGCGAGAATTTTTTCCTTCAATACCGAAGCTGACTCATCAATCTTATCGTGACTACTCAGATAGCCCGATACCGCGAGATCAAGAACGGCCTTGCGCAAGTCATCAACATCCTCTGGCGCATGGAACAGCTGCCCAAAGTTGTCGGCGAGGCGTGTCCAAGTGGCTTGCAGGTCGTGCGGGCTGGCGGCACTGGCGACGGCTTGCAGGGTGGACTGGCGCAGGTTGTTTTGCAGTTTGCGACGGGCTTGCTGCTGTGCTTCCAGCTTGTCGCACAAGGACATCAGCTCATCGACTTTGGCAACGATGCGGGATTGTTCTTCCTTTGGGGGAATTGGCGTTGGTATTGGCCGCATGCCTCCAAGTGAAATATTTGCAATATTGGTGGTCTGACTTGCTGTTACGCGCATCCGCGCCTGCATATATGGACTGCGCAGCACGAGATAGAGGTAATCAGGCTCAAGAACATGAGGGCGCACCGCAGCGATAAATCCGCCAAACGTCGCGCGCTCCTTGACCTCTCTCACCAGAGCCACTTTTCCAACGAGCTCATAGCTGTTAGCCATTGAAATTATGGTATCGCCTTTTTGGACCCATTGATCTTCTCTGCCAACGAGTTCTTCATCGATAAAAATTAAATCATCCCAATCAACCTCTGCCTGAACATTGCTTGTGCGTAGGCAAGCCACTACGCCGGACGCTCGAATTGTCTGTTTTTTGGACGAAGGGAACGTGACGCCCCTGACAATTTCACAGACGTTACCTAAACGTTCAAAAGCCCAGTTTGTAGGAAGCGAAAAACTCAACTCAGAGTCTTCAATCTCAGGCTGAGGCGTAGGTCTACGAAGCTTGCCAGCGTGAACCAGCTCTACCCGAAAGCTTGTGATTTCGGAAAGCAGGGTTCGGGCATCGGTAGCACTATCGGGCGTGGTGAGCAGTTGGCCTTTGATGGCCAGCTCAAGAATCAACTCTCGCAGTTTCCCAATCCCCCCCGGTGCATTGGCAATATGCCCAAACTCGGCCAAAAACTGCTGCGCATCCATCATGCGTTCTCACCGACAAAGTGATGTGCCAGCGCGGCGGCCAGTTCGCTCTTGAGCTGGTTTTCGGTTTCTTCGATTTCGCCCAACAATTTTTTGTATTTCTCCAACAGCACATCCGGATCGTGGGTTTCTTCTTCCGGTGCGTTGGGGTTTTTGAGATCCAGGTTGAAGATGGGCCAGTAGAGACGCTCGCCTGCGGCCTGCGCATCACGCGCTTGCAGGCGCAATGGTTCGGCTTGGGTACGTAGCTCAGCAACTTGCGCGTCGATCTTTTCCCGGTAAGCGGCATTGGTGCTGCCTACCAAACTCTTGCGCAAGTTACTCGCTTCGCTTTCCAGCGCGGCAGCTTGGTTGTTCAGCGCTTCGGCGCGCTGCCAATGTGGTTGTGCGGCGGCTTCAGCTTGTTCGCGCTTGGTTTTGAAATCCACCTTCCAGGCGAATTCGTTTTCCACGCGGTCGGCAAAGTCGTTGGCCTCATCTCCCCACCAGTCTTGCTCGGGCTTGAATTCCTCCAGACGGATGGGTTTGGTTTTGGAGTAGCTCTTGTAGCCTTTGGGATAGGGGTGCTCGTAAAACCAGATAGTGTCGGTGTGGAAGTGCTCGGTGCCATCATCGACCGTGCTGCCCTTGGTGAAGAACAGCAGGTTGGTTTTAATGGTGGTGTAAGGCGCGAACACGCCCTTGGGTAGGCGGATGATGGTGTGCAGCTTGCAGTCGCGCAGCAGCAGTTTTTTCAACGTGCCTTTGATGCCATCGCCAAACAAAAAGCCGTCAGGCAGCACCACGGCGGCGCGGCCATTTTCTTTCAGCAGCTTTTTGATGATGAGCGCCATGAACATATCGGCGGTTTCGCGGGTGCGCAGGTCGGCTGGATAGTCGCTGCCTACGCCGTCATCTTCATAACCACCAAAGGGCGGGTTGGTGATGATGCAGTCAACCTTGTCGTTGGCACTCCATTCGTTCCAGCCAATGCCCAGCGTGTTTGTGTGCTCGATTTGGCTAGGCACGTCGATGCCGTGCAGCAGCATATTGGTGGTGCACAGCAGGTGGGGCAACTGCTTCTTTTCGATGCCGTGGATCAGCGCTTCGATGGCACTTTTGTCGGCAGCAGAGGATTTTGTGCTGAGCTGGCGGCGGAAGTGGTCGATGGCGGCGGTCAAGAAACCACCGGTACCACAAGCCGGGTCCGTCACGGTTTCGCGCTTGTCCAGACGTGGGTTGATGCGATCTGCCATAAAGGCGGTGATGGCGCGCGGAGTGTAGAACTCGCCCGCATTGCCCGCACCGCGCAAGTCGTTGAGCATCTGTTCGTAAACATCGCCCAGGCTGGCGCGGGTTGTGAAGTCGTGGAAGTTGATGGCATCTTCCAGCTTCTCGATCACGGCCAGCATCTGCGGGCCGGATTTCATGTAGTTGTTGGCGTCTTCAAAAACCTGCTTTACGACCTTGTGCTGCGGGCTCTTACTGGCGTCGATTTGGTCTTTCAGGGCTGGGAAAAGCTCGTTGTTAACGAAAGGAACCAAGTCGCTTGCGGCGATCTGCGGCTTCTTTTTGCCGTCGGCATCGACGATATAGGCCGCCCAATTGCGCCAGCGGTAGCGCTCGGGCAGCGGTGATTGGTATTTTTGGTTGTCGTCCTCCCACTCTTCTTCGCGCTGGTCGAACACTTTGAGGAAGAGCATCCAGGTGAGCTGGCCAAGGCGCTGGGCGTCGCCATCGACGCCGTCGTCCTTGCGCATGATGTCCTGAATGGATTTGATGGTACTGCTGAGATTCATCTGCTTGTTCTCGATTCATGAGGCCTAATGCGGGATTAGGCCTGTTTCAATTCATTCTGCTCATAGAGCGCTTGTTCAAGCGCTTGCACGGCTTGGGTGTATTGCTCGACGCTGCCGAAAATGCCGCGCCGGATCTGGGTTTTGCTGCCGAACTGGTCAAAAGGGGGCAGCTCCAGCACCTTGGCGTCTTCGATGTTCTGCACGCCGTGGTCAGCGAATTTGTCGAGTAGCGCTTCTAGCACGGCACGCGCCTGCTCGCCGTATTTGCCAAATACATCGCGTTTTTTGACGTTGTTGGCGCGTTCGCGGCGGGTGAGTGGTTTTTGGTCGAAGGCGACGTGGGCGACTAGATCAAACACATCCAGCTCATCGCCATTAACTACGGCCTGCTGCAGGATTTCGAGTGGTACTCCGTGGTCGGCAAGCTCTTCCAATACGGCCTGTTTGCGCTCGGCACTGTTCCAGCGGCGCAAGAAGTCAGTGAGCGTGCCGAATTCAGCTTTCAAAGCTTTCTTGATATCGTCTTTGAGCAGAACGCGGTAGTCCTCGGTAATGAGCTTGCCGTCGGCGTCGAGGTATTGCGAACGCTCAACGGCTACGCGCACGTTCACATCGTCGATCACATATTTGACGCGGCCTTCGCCACCACCTGTATTGCCACCGACTGGCGTGTCGCCTCCGCCAGTGACGTCGGGATCATAGGGAGGAGGTGCGGGTTCGCCGGTGCTGGGTACGTCAATGGTGTCCGGCGGCACTACTGGGTCGTCAGGCTTGGGTTCGTAAATCACCACAGGTTCGCCATCGAAATCCGGATCGGCAAACAGGCGGGTAGCGCCTTTGAAATCCATGATCGTGAAGTACAGTTTTTGGTAGTCCTCGCGCAGGCGAGTACCTCGGCCGATGATTTGCTTGAACTCGGTCATCGATTTGATGTTCTGGTCTAGCACGATGAGCTTGCAGGTTTTGGCATCCACGCCAGTGGTCAGCAGCTTGGAGGTCGTGGCAATGACGGGGTAAGGTTCGTCGTTGTCGATGAAGTAGGAGAGCTGCGCCTTGCCTTCGTTGTCGTCTCCGGTGATACGCATGACGTAGCGACGGTTACTCGCTGCCGCCGGGATCAGCTTGACCAACTCTTGGCGCATGCGCTCGGCGTGGTCTTGGTCATCACAAAACACGATGGTTTTTGCCATCGGATCAGTGGCCTGAAGGTATTCCCATACCTTGCTGGCGACGAGCTTGGTGCGTTTTTCCAGCACCAGGTTACGGTCGAAATCTTTGGTGTTGTACTGGCGTTGTTCCACGGCTTGCCCCAGCTTGTCGATCTTGCCTTTCTCGGGCGTGTAGCCGACAGCATCGACATCGGTGGCAACTCGGATCACCTTGTAGGGTGCGAGGAAGCCGTCTTCGATGCCTTGCTTCAGTGAATAGGTGTAGACCGGGTCACCAAAGTAGTTGATGTTGCTGACTTCTTTGGTTTCCTTCGGCGTGGCGGTAAGGCCCAAGTGCGTGGCACTGCTGAAATATTCGAGCACATCACGCCAGGCTGAATCGTCGGCGGCGCTGCCACGGTGACATTCATCGATAACAATCAGATCGAAAAAATCTGTAGGAAATTGCTTGTAGATCTGCCTCCATTCTTCCTTGCCGGTGACTGCCTGATAAAGGGCAAGGTAGATTTCATAGTTTTTCTTGATCTCGCGATTGGTGACTTTGTGCATGACCTCGCCAAAAGGGGCGAAATCCTGCTGCATGGTCTGGTCAACGAGGATATTGCGGTCGGCCAGAAACAAGATGCGCTTTTTGGCCTTGGCTTTCCACATGCGCCAGATGATCTGGAAGGCCGTGTAGGTTTTGCCTGTGCCGGTGGCCATGACCAGCAGCACGCGTTGCTGGCCTTTGGCAATCGCTTCGACGGCGCGGTTGATGGCGACACGCTGGTAGTAGCGCGGCTCCTTGCCGCTGCCGTCGGTGTGGAACGGTTGTTCAATGAGTTTGACGGCCTCTGGAGCAGTCAGCCCTTTCCATTGCTGGTACAGCGGCCACAGCTCATCCAATGAAGGAAATTCGCTGAGCTGAAGTGTACGCTCGACCGGCTGGGTAATGCCGGTGCGGTCATGAAGAAGAAAGCCACCGCCGTTGCTACTGATGGCGAAGGGGGCATCCAGCATTTCGGAATAGGCCAACGCCTGCTGCATGCCGTGGCCCACTGAAAATTTAGCCTGCTTGGCTTCAACTACGGCAATCGGAACGTTGGGACGGGCGTAGAGCACGAAGTCAGCACGTTTGGGGCCACCTTTGGCATCGGGATTCTTGATGCGGGAAGCCAGCTTGCCGCGCACCATGACCCGGCCATCGGTAAGGCCTACTTCTTCACGGAATTGATGCTGCTGCCAGCCCGCCTGGACGATGGCAGGTGTGATGAACTTGGTGCAGATATCGCGCTCGCTGAGCTGGCGTTTATCCATGTCAGATGGCTCCCCTATTGATTTTTTTAGTTTCAGTTCATGCGCATCTATTTGCGCTTGGTGGCAAATACGACTTCAAGCTCATCTCTCGACTGGCCTAGACCAGCCCGCATCGAGGAGCGGCCGTCCTCAATCTTGTGGCGCAAGGAATCGTCATATTCGCGGGATTGGCGGCGATGAGCTATGTAGCCGCGCATCAGCTCGCGCATGATCTGACATGCTGGCCGGTCCGCACCAGCCGCCTCAGCCATGAACTCGGCGCGCAACTCCGCCATGACGGCGAGCTTGCTGGTGACGGCTGCGTTCAAGTCCACGCCCAGGACGTCTGCGAGCTTAATCAAGTCAAGGGCGACATCGGCAAGCTCGTCGCGCACCGCGATGGCCGTCTTAGGAGACGACGCCGCGTCGTGCGAGTCGGACTCTGTCATCCACTGAAAGATCTCGGTGAGCTCGCCGACTTCACCCGAGAGGGCCATGACCAGGTTTTTTGGCGAGTGGAACTGCTGCCAATCACGCTCTTCTGCAAATTGCCGTAGCGCCTGTGCCGCGCCGTCGACATT
>Ga0265798_10007938_pt1 | contig 13644 bp, 14 predicted proteins | sample P3T30metagenome_FD_192430 | JGI IMG/M metagenome (GOLD analysis project Ga0265798, IMG submission 192430) | Plant litter microbial communities from East Loma Ridge, Irvine, California - P3 T30 | ecosystem: Environmental > Terrestrial > Plant litter > Unclassified | place: USA: California...
CGAGGCAAGGGCTGCGCCAGCACCGACGAGCATCGCGCGACGGGACGGTCGCGCGAGTCCAGTTCTGACAGCGTCATCCTGTGATTGCCGCATGATAGACCTCCCCGTACGCCGACCGATCGTCGATCTAACTCTTGTCGATCTCGGCAGTATGACTGGGACCGCGTTTCGATCAACCGGGCTTGCGGCGCAGGATCTTCCAAACACCGTCTGCTGTCGCCACCAGGCGCGGGCCTTCGCGTATCTCCCCGCGCATGAAGACCAGGGAGCCGGTGCGCTTCACCACCCCGGGGTGCACGGTGAGCCAGTCGCCGAGGCGGCCGACATCGATGAACTTCATCTCGAGCTGGATCGTCACGCAGTTGGCGCCGTCGGCGGCCCGCATCGCGGTCTCGCCCAGCGCGCGGTCGGCGAAGCTCATCAGCATGCCGCCATGGACCACCCCGATCAGGTTGGCGTGCTTCTGCTCCGCACGGAACGCGTAGGCGCCGTCCGCGGCGCGGACATGGAGCGGGCCGACATGGGCGATGAAACCCTCGTCCTCCACCAGCGCCCAGCCCTCGGATGCAGGATCGAAGGGTGTCGGGTCAGTCGCCATTGCGTCTCGTCCCTCGTGTCGTTGACGGGTATCGGGCCTGCCGAAACTCAGGTGCCACGGGGCTTTGCCCGCCGGGTCGGCGCCTCGGCCAACGGGTCTTCCGGCCAGGGATGGCGCAGGTAGCGCCCGCGCATCTCTGCACGCACCGCCGCCCAGGAACCGCGCCAGAAGCCCGGCAGATCCCGGGTGATCTGAATCGGGCGATGCGCCGGCGACAACAGGTGCAGCACGAGGGGACGGCCGCCCGCGGTGGGATGGCGGTCCAGGCCGAACAATTCCTGCACCCGGACCGCCAGCACAGGCTCGGCCTCGGTGTAGTCGACCGGGATGCGCGAGCCGGTCGGCACCTCGACATGGGTCGGCGCCTCCCCGTCGAGCCGGCCGCGGAGCTGCCAGGGCAGCAGGCCCTGGAGGGCGCCGCCGAGGTCGTCCGGGGTGATCGCCGCGAGGGAGTTGCGTCCGACGAGCGCCGGCGCCAGCCAAGCTGCGGCACTGGCCCCGAGGGCGGCGTCGGAGAGATCCGGCCAGGTCGTATCGCCCTCGGCGGCGTGCAGGAACTGCACGCGGGCCCGCCATTGCGACAGTCCCGGCGTCCAGGGCAGCCGATCGATCCCGAGGCCGACGATGCCGCTGGCGAGGATCTCCGCGGACGCGGTGTCGGCCGGGACAGGCAGCGGCCGCTCTCCGAGGCTGACCGCACCCAGGCGCCGGACCGCTCTGGCCCGCAGGGCGGCGGCCTGCGAATCGAAGGTCACCTCGGTGCGCGCCTCGATCCGGTCGGAGAACAGCCTCTCGATCGCGTCGGCACCGATGGAAGCCGCCGCCAGGATGCGAGCGTTGCCGGCGGCGCCGGCCAAGTCGGCGATGACCAGGTAGGTCTCCCGGGCGAGTGGACTCGCCGGATCGAGTCGGCCGGCGCGGCCGCTCGCCATCACGAACTCGCCCTCCCGTCCCCGGGCGCGGGCGACCCGGTCCGGATAGGCCAGGGCGAGCAGCAGGCCGGCGGCTTCCGGGGCGTAATGTTGCGCGCCGCCAGCGATCCGCGCCCAATTCTCGGCCAGACGGCGCATATCCGCGGCCCGGGTTCCTCGGTCTCGCCGGAAGCGCTCGACCCGCTCGTCGAGGTCGATGCCGTCGCCGCCCAGCCCACGTTCGACCAGAACTGCCGCGAGATCTGCGGCGGCGCGGGCGTGGCCGGTTCCGGCCGCCGCCGTCACCATCCGGGCGAGACGGGGCGGCAACGGCAGGGCGCGCAGTCGCGTGCCGACCTCGGTCAGGCGACCGTCGGCGTCGAGCGCCCCGAGGGCGGCCAGCATGGTGCGGGCCTCCGTGAGCGCCGGGGCGGGCGGTGGATCCAGAAAGGCGAGCCTGCCCGGATCGGTCACGCCCCAGGCGGCGCAGTCGAGCAGCAGGCCGGCGAGGTCCGCCGAAAGGATCTCCGGGCGGGTGAACGGCTCCAGCGCGTTGATGCCGGCCTCCGACCACAGCCGCCAACACAGCCCCGGCTCGGTCCGCCCGGCCCGCCCCCGGCGCTGGTCGACCGAGGCGCGCGACGCCCGGGCGGTGACCAGCCGGGTCAGGCCGAGGCCCGGCTCGTAGACCGGCACGCGGGCCAAACCGGAATCGACCACGATCCGGACGCCCTCGATGGTCAGCGAGGTCTCGGCGATGCTGGTGGCCAGCACCACCTTGCGGGTACCGGCCGGCGCCGGCGCGACGGCGCGGTCCTGCTCTGCCGGGGTGAGCGCGCCGTAGAGCGGGGCGAGCTGGACCTCCGGCCCGACCTTCGCGGCCAGGATGTCGTGCGTCCGCCGGATCTCGGCCTGTCCCGGAAGGAACACCAGCACCGACCCGGGATCGGCCCGGAGCGCCCGCAGCGTGACCTCGGCCACCGAATCCTCGATCCGCCGGTTCGGGTCGCGCTCGGCGTACCGGGTCTCCACCGGGAAAGCCCGGCCCTCGGACGCGACCACGGGGGCGTCGCCGAGCAGCCGCGCGACGCGGGCGCCATCCAGGGTCGCGGACATGACCAGGATCCGCAGATCCTCGCGCAAGCCGCCCTGTGCATCGCACGCGAAGGCTAAGCCCAGATCGGCGTCGAGGGACCGTTCGTGGAATTCGTCGAACAGCACAGCCCCGATGCCCGCGAGCTCCGGATCGTCGAGGATCATGCGGGTGAACACGCCCTCGGTCACCACCTCACTCCGGGTCCGCGCCGAGATCTTCGAGCCGAGCCGCACCCGCAGGCCGACCCGTTCGCCCACCGGCTCGCCCAGGGTCTGCGCCATCCGGGCGGCGGCGGCCCGGGCCGCCAGGCGGCGCGGCTCAAGGAGGATGATCTTGCGTCCCTCAAGCCAGGGGGCGTCGAGCAGGTCGAGGGGGACGCGCGTGGTCTTGCCGGCGCCGGGGGGCGCTACCAGCACGGCGGCATTCCGGGCGGATAGCACCCGACGCAGTTCGGGGAGTGCGGCCTCGATCGGCAGCGCGGAGGTTGGACCGGCCATCGCCTCCGCTGATGGCCCGGCCCGGCGCGGGGCGCAACCGCCCGGCGCTCCCCCGTGACGCCGAGGCGCGATCGAAACCGATCGGCCGCCCCTGCCCTGGCCGGCGCCGCAGGCCGAGGCGAACGTACGCGTAACGATTTGGGAGTGAAACGATGCGCATCCGCCTCGCCGCCCGCGCCCTGGCGCTCGCGGCCCTGTTCCCCACCCTCTCGATCGCGGCCGAAGAGCGCCTGCCGACCATCCCGCCGCAGGTTTATACGCCCGAGCAGAAGCAGGCCGCCGAGGCGTTCGAGCAGGCCCGCGGCAAGCCGCCGTTCGGCCCGTTCCAGCCGCTGATGCACTCGCCCGAGGTGATGACCCTCGCCCGCGCGATGGGCGACTATCTGCGCTTCAAGCCCAAGATCGGCACGACGCTCTCGGAACTGGTGATCCTGCTCACGGCCCGGCGCTGGACCCAGGATTACGAATGGTATGTCCACGCCCCCATCGCCGAGAAGGCGGGCATCGTCCCCGAGATCGTCGCGGCGATCCGCGATGGGCGCCGGCCGGCCCGGATGAGCGAGGACGAGACGATCGTGTACGACTTTACGACCGAACTGCAGGATACGCGGCGCGTCTCGGATACCACCTATGCCCGGGCGGAGGCCCGGTTCGGGAAGGCCGGTATCGTCGATCTGGCCGCCATCTCGGGCTACTACACCTTGCTCGCCATGGAGCTGAACACGGCACGCTATCCGATTCCCCAGGACGGTCAGCGCCTCCCGAGGCTTCCAGAGTAAACAGGGTTCTCCACAGCGCTCCGGCATCCGGATCCCCGTTATCCACAGGGTTTGCCGACGCCCTCGCGCGTTGGCGGCCATGCGTTGACGAAGCGTTAACCCTTCTGAATTGTTCTTCCTTCGTTCCGGCGTGTGACGAAGGAGACCCCGATGCTGACCCAGGCCCTTGCTGCACAGGCGGATCATGCCTGTCCGGTCGACGCGATCAGCCGCGCCTATCTCAGCTTCACCGGCGGCGATGCCGGCATCGCGCTCCGCTGCGCCATCGCCGACGCCCTGTCCGACCTGATGGAGGCCGAGCGGCGCACGCGCGAGCGCAGCCGCCTGATTTCCCGGGGCTACGTCCGAGAGGCGCCGATGGTCGCCGTCGGGACTGAAAGCTGAACGGTGGCTGCAGGCGGACTTCAGAGCCGATGCAGCGACGCCCAGGCATCCTGTCTCCTGTGATCGGGATCGCCCTGGTGATCCCGCGCTTCATTCGGAGTCAGGCCATGAAACGGATCGCTGTGCTTTCGGCCGCCGCGCTGATCGGCGCGGGGACCCTCGCATCCACGACCGCCGAGGCACGCGGCGGTGGCGCCGTGGTGGCCGGCATCATCGGTGGCTTGGCGGCCGGTGCCCTGATCGGTGCTGCCGCCCAGGCCGCGCCGGGCTACGGCCACGCGTACGGCATCCAGGACGACGGCTACGCCCCGATCCCCGTGGTCGTCCGGCCGCGGCCGGCCTACCGCGCCTACGACGCCGTCGAGCCGGTCTACGCGACGCGACGCGTGGTCACCTACGAGCGAGTCCCGGTGGGCTACGGTCACCGCCGCTGGCGCGACGATGCGGATTACGACGACGAAGGCGGCTACGGTCGCCACCTCGGTGGCGACGATCGCGGCTGGTGAGGACGGGACGGCGCGACGATCCCGGCGGGCGACCCGAACGGTGATGTCCGGATCGGCCCGGGTGCCGTGGCACCGGAACGGTCTGGTCCCGCGCGCCCGTCCGTCGATGGCTACGCCTGGTCCACGGAACCGATGCAGGGCACCGCTGCGCCGTGGTCGCGTACCCGATCGGGGGCGGGTCGGGTACGAGTACCGACTCAATCCGGACTGACCCAACGGCATCGGCGATTCCATGCTTGTCCATGAAGGCGAGACGCGCACCCGCGATGCCGACCTGACCCTGTCCTGGTCCCTGGCGGCGGTGGCCGGCGCCCTGAATACGGCGGGCTTCTACGCCGTTGGGTTCTACGCCTCGAACATGACCGGCAACGTGTCGGCGATCTCGGACCGAGCCGGGACCGGCGACTTGATCCTCGCCGCCCAGGCGCTGCTCCTCGTCATCCTGTTCGTGCTGGGCGCCGCGACCTCGACTCTGCTGATCCGCCGGCGCCGGCGCCACGCCCCCTCCGGGGCTTACGCCTACGGCATCCGGGCCGAGGCCCTCCTGCTTGCTGCGATCGGTCTGGTCGCACTCCCCATGGCCGAGCCGGCGCGGGGCGAGGCTCTGGTGTTCGGCCTGAGCTTCGTCCTGGGCCTGCAGAATGCCGTGGTGACGAAGATCACGGATGCCCGGGTGCGGACCACGCACGTCACCGGGATGATCACCGATATCGGGATCGAACTCGCGCGCTGGCTCGATCGCAAAGCCGGCGATCCCCTGGCGAAACGCCACGAACCCGACAAGCTGCGGCTTCACCTGATGACGGTCGGCGCGTTCCTCGGCGGGGGCCTCCTGGGTGTGGTCGCGTACCGCGCGATCGGCGTCGGGCTGCTGTTCGCCGCCGCCGCGATCCTGGCGCTCCTGGCGGCCCCCACGATCGGCCCGCGCCGGTCGGCCCCGGCCGAGTGAGCGCGTCGTCGCGCGGGCCTCAGGCGGTGATGTCGAGAAGCTGGCCGCTCATGCGGTCGGCGGTGCGCGCCACCGCGGCGTTCAGGGCGAAGGATGTCCGCGACCCGATCAGATCCGCGACGGTGCTCGACAGATCAACCTGCGCGGCGGGCGGCAGCGCCGCATCGCCGACCGGTACGCCGATCTCCGCGATGCGCTGCGCCGCAGTCCCAAGCCGGTCGGTGGCCCGGGTCATCCCGGTGGTCGCGGTCTGAAGCGCGTCGATCATCGTGGGCTCTCCTCCCACCGATCCTCGCACGGACTCGAGAGACAAGGGTTTCGCGGATCGATCAAATGCAACGGATTGCGCCGATCTCATCCGCGCAAAGTCGACGGTCGATCGGCGTTGGTATGCGGGTTGCCCGTGCAAGTTCGTACGGAATCGGCCGACCCGAGCCGAACCGGCCTGTCACCATCCGCAATTGGGCATGGGCGGCTGCGGCTTGGCCAAGGCCGCCTTCTCGATCGCCACCACCGGCCCCCAGGCGTATTTCTGCGCGTGCGGCGTGACGTTGGCGAACAGGCAGCCGAGTTGGAAGTGGCTGGCGCCCATCTCGCCCGAGAAGCCCATGCAGTCCAGGAAGGTCCAGGTTTTCGGGGCCGGAATCATCGAGCGCCAACGCGGCATCGCCACAGGCGCGCAGACCTTTACGGCCCCGGTGCCATCGTCGGCGTTCAGGGCGCTCTCGGGCGTCTGCCCCCGGGCCGGGGCGGCGGCCAGACTCGCGACGAGCAGGGCGGCCAGGATGGCGCGGCGTGATCCGGGCCGGGTCCATAGGGGTGCGTTCATCGGTCAGTGCATCGTCCGCCACAGGGTCGCGAGGATCGCGAAGCCGATCACGTTGTACAGGATCGCCCAGATCCAGACGCCCATCACGGCGCGGCTCGGCTGCCGGGGGCGCTGACGACCGAGGCGCAGGCGATCCCGATCCTCGGGCGTCGGCCAGATCGCGCTCTTGGGCGCTCTCAACAGCCGGGTCAGGGCGTCGGGCAGATCGGTGCCGGGCGGTCGTTCGCCGTTCATGACGGCCTCCGATGCGGCGGTGGGACAACCGGCACCTGCGGCCGGGGCTCGACCTTCTAAGGGCAGCCGGCCGGCGTCGGCAATGCGCCCGGTCGCCGCCTACAGCACCGTCCCGGGCGCCTCGGGATAATACTGGTAGGCCCAGGTCTCCGAGAGAAGGCGGTCTCCATCCTTGAGTTGCAGCCGCATCTCGATCGGCTGCGGCCCTTCGGCGTAGACCTTCAGGAAGACGCGCCAGGGACTCGGTTTGCCGTAGGGCGCCCAGGTCGCCCCGACCTCCTCCGCGGTGCCGCGGGACAGCGTGAGTGCCACCTGCGCCTTCTCCGGGTCGCGGCCGGCCAAGGCCGCGCCCTCGAACGCCAGCACGAATTGGCGCACGAGGTTTGCCCGGCCAGGCCGCCGGTCCGCGTCGGACAGCCAGGACGCCTTGGTCGCCCGGGTCGCGACGCAGCGGGCGAGATCGGTGGCGACCGGCTCGGCCACCGGCCAGTGCAGGCGATAGGCAAAGCTGCGCTCGGCACCCGCGGCGGGCGGGTCGGCCGGGACCCACATGGCGCCGATGTTGTCGTCGGTCTCCTGGTGCGTCGGGATCTCGACCAGCTGCACGCTGCCCTGTCCCCAATCGCCCAGGGGCTCCACCCAGATGTGGGGGCGGTTCTCCTCGAAGCCGTCGTCGATGTAGTTGTCGAACGCCCGGTCGCGCTGGAGCAGGCCGAACCCCTTCGGCGACGTGTCCGCGAAGGCGCTGACGCTGAGGCGCGGCGGGTTGTTGAGCGGGCGCCAGATCAGCTCGCCGGTGCCGGTCTGCATCAGCAGGCCATCGGAATCGTGCACCTCGGACCGCCAGTCGCTGGCGAGGAACCGGCTCATCCCCTCCGAATACCAGAGCATCGATGTCAGGGGCGCGACGCCGAACCGCTCGACGGCCTTGCGGATATACAATGTGCAGGCGACGTCGATCACCACGTGCGGCTCCTTCCGCGCGGTGAACCGGTAGGCGCCGGTCAGGCTCTGGCCTTCGAGGAGCGCCAGCACCGAGACCGCCCCGTCCGCGGCGGGGGAGACGTAGAAACGGGTGAAGACTGGGAATTCTTCCGGTTTCCCCGGCCCCGCCGCCGTATCGATGGCGATGCCCCGAGCCGAGGCGCCGTACTGTGCCCCGTCACCGGCGGCGCGAAAATAGGAGGCGCCGAGGAATGCCAGCCAGTCGCCGTCGTCACCGAGCCGGCCGACCGGGACCTTCTGGAAGCGTACGCCGGCAAAGCCCGAGCCGTCCGGCAGATCCTGGCCGGGATTGCCGGGGGGGTAGGCGAAGAGATCGCGCGAATACAGTACCTCCCGGGCCTGGCCGCCTTCCAGGGCGAAGATCTTCACCGGGTGACGGAAGAAGTTGCCGAGGTGGAAGAAGGTGACCGGGTACGGGCTCTCCGGGAACAATGCGTGCGCTGGCGGGTAGCGGATCTCCTGAAGCGGCCCGTAGGTCAGCGCGTCGAGGGTCGGCGACGGGGGTGCCTCGTGGGGCGGCATGTAGGGACGATCGCGCAGTGTGCGCGCCAGATCCTTCAGGCGTTCGAAATCCATCGGCTCCGGCGGCGCCAGGCGCGGACCGCCGGATGCGGCCTCGGCTGATCGCGCGAGCGGCGAGAGGGCCAGCAGGCCTACGGCTGTCAGGGCGCGTCGCGTGATCAAGCTGAAACCTCCGGGAATCGCCCCTCCGACGACCCGCCGCGTCCTCTAGCCACGCTGGAATGAGCGCGCCATTGACGGCTCAGCCGGCTGAGGTTCAGCTTCGCGGGCCGCAGGCGTTGGTCGGACCGTTGGTCTCCCAGAGCGCAGCACCGCCGCCGGGCGCGCATGGGCCCGGCAGCGCCAGCGTGATCAGCTTGGACAGCGTGCGGTCCTCATCCTCCCCGTAGCCGATCTCCCCGACCATGCGGCCGGTCTTGTCGAACAGGCCGACCGTGGCGGAATGCTCCATCGTGTAGTCGCCGCCCGGGACCGGCACGCGCTTGTAGGCGACGTGGTAGGCATCGGCCATGCGGGCGACCTGATCGGGCGTCCCGACGAAGCCGCGAATCCTCGGATCGAACGCGGTCAGATAGTCCCGCAGGCTGTCGGGGGTGTCCCGCTCCGGGTCGAGGGTGACGAAGACCACGTTCAGCCGGTCTGCGTCACGCCCCATGCGGCCGAGTGCGCCGGACAGGGTGGACAGCGTCGTCGGGCAGACCTCCGGACAATGGGTGAAGCCGAAGAACAGGGCCGACGGCTTGCCAAGCAGGTCAGCCTGGCTCACCGGGCGCCCGTCGAGATCCGCCATCGCGAAGGACCCGCCGACCCGGCGCGGATGGCTGAACCGCGACCCCTGCTGCAGGACGATCGCCCCCGTCCCGGTGGCGACCAGGGTGACGATGGCGGCGGAGGCGATGAGGGCGACGGGACTCGGTGCCATGCTCGAACCTGCGACGGGTGCGTCGGTCGTTGCAATATGGGGTCTGCCACGCCGCGCGCGAAGCCTCTGCGGCGAGGCGGACGTCATCGCCGAGCGGGAACCCGCCTCGGGAAGCCCGGTTTGCGGTACAGGGGCGGCCAACGCGCCTCACGCCCGGACCGCAGAGGGCCGCGGCGTTGAAATCCTCACGGTCGCAATGACTTGAGCGGGTCCCTCGATGCCGGCCTGCTCGGGCACCTGGCAGGAGAGCCGCCCGACATGGCCCAGCAGATCCCGGTCGATCCGAAGGCCCGCGCCGATGATCCGGCCCGTGACGCAGAGCGGGACGATTCCACGCACGCCATCACGGCCGACGTCGCGTATCGGCGGCTCGTGCTGGTCAACACCGTGTTCGTCGGCGCGCCCGGGGCGGGCGATCGCGGGTGGGTGCTGGTGGATGCGGGCGTGCTGGGCGCGAAGGGCGCGATCAAGGCCGCCGCGGAAGCACGGTTCGGCGCGGGCGCGCGGCCGGCCGCGATCATGCTGACACACGGCCATTTCGACCATGTCGGCGTGCTGGAGGATCTCGCCGCGGAGTGGGACGTCCCGGTCTTCGCGCATGCGCTGGAGCGTCCGTATCTGGACGGCAGCGCCTCCTACCCGACCCCCGATCCGAGCGTCGGCGGGGGATTGCTGGGGCGCCTGTCGCCTCTGTACCCGACGCGGCCGGTCGACGTGTCCGATCGGTTGCAGGATCTGCCGGCCGACGGGTCCGTTCCGCCGATGGCTGGCTGGCGCTGGATCCACACGCCCGGGCACGCGCCGGGTCACGTCTCGTTCTGGCGCGAGGCCGACCGCACCCTCATCGCCGGCGATGCCTTCGTCACCACGGCGCAGGAATCGGCCTATGCGGTGGCGACACAGGAGCCGGAACTGCATGGGCCGCCCATGTACCTGACCCTCGATTGGACAGCTGCGCGCGACTCGGTCCGGACCCTCGCCGCTCTCGAACCGGAGCGCGTCATCACAGGTCACGGCCGTCCCCTGGAGGGACCCGAGATGCGGCGGGCGCTCCACGCCCTGGCCGACACGTTCGACGCTGTCGCCGTTCCGAAGCAGGGTCGCTACGTGGAAGAGCCGGTCAGGGCCGCGGACGGCTCGGCCTACGCCCCGCCGGACTAACTCGCCCCGCACGCGCGCGAACGAAACTGCCGACGATCCCGATGCTAGAAGATGTCGCCCCGCGTGCTCGTGTTCGCGATGGGCGGAACAGATATGGTCGGAGTGGCCGGACTTGAACCGACGACCCCCTGTCCCCCAGACAGGTGCGCTACCGGGCTGCGCTACACTCCGACGCCACATGGGCACGGCGCTCTTAGCCGTCGCGCTCCGCCCGCGCAAGCCCTCCGTGCCGGATCGTCGACCCTGGCCCTCCCCGGCCGGGGCGGTTACGGGGAGCCTCCGCTCCGCGTCTCACCACGCCGAACGCTCGCGCCACGCCCTCGAGGACCATGACGGACCGACCGATCGCCTTCGATCTCACGCGCCTCGTCACACGCCTGCGCCATGCCAGCCCGTCGGGGATCGACCGGGTCGACCTCGCCTACGCGCGCTTCTATCTGGGGCGGCCCGGACCGGCGGTCGGCATGGTCTCCACGGCCTACGGACCGCGGGTGCTCGACCGGGAGCGTGCCCTCGCCATCGTCGACGCGGTGGCGGCGGGCTGGGTCGAAGACCGGGACGCGCTCTCGGATCCGGTCTATCGCGGTCTCGCAGCGCGGCTCGGCGCCCCGCTGGCCTCCGCCCCACCTGCGCAGGCCACCCCGGTCGAGGGTGTGCAGCGCCGTCGGGTCCAGGCCCGGACTGCGGCCGACATCGCCGCGCGCGGCCGGTCGCTCGCCGCCCTGCCCCGCGACGCGCTTTACCTGCACACATCGCACCTGCGCCTCGATAACCCGCGCCGATTCGATTGGCTCTACGACCGGCGCGACGTGCGCGCGGCGTTCTTCGTCCACGACCTCATCCCGATCACCCATCCGGAATACGGGCGTGCCGGCGAGGCCGACCGGCACCGGCTCCGGATGCGCACGATCGGCCGGCACGCCGCCGCGATCCTGGTCAACTCCGCCGATACCGGCGCCCGCACCCTCGACCATCTCACCACCGAAGGCTTCGGACGCCCACCCGTGGCGGTGGGGCATCTCGGCGTCGAGCCCGCCTTCGGGCGCGCGGGGCCGCGCCTCCAGCCCGACCGGCCGACCTTCCTGGTCTGCGGGACGATCGAATCCCGCAAGAACCACCTGCTGCTGTTCCAGATCTGGCGGCGGCTCGCCGAGCTGCACGGCGCCGCAACGCCCCGCCTCGTCGTCGTCGGGCGCCGGGGCTGGGAGGCCGAGAGCGCGATCGACATGCTGGATCGCTGCCCCGGCGTGCGCGCCCACACGGTAGAAGTCACGGGCCTTTCCACACACGGCTTGGCAGCACTGTCCCGCAGCTGCACCGCGCTGCTGATGCCCTCGTTCACCGAAGGCTACGGCATCCCGATCGTCGAGGCGGCGGCCTCCGGTCTCCCGGTGGTGGCCTCCGATATCCCCGTGCACAGGGAGATTGCCGACGGCTTCGCGCTGTTCCGCGATCCCCTCGACGGGCCGGGCTGGGCCGACGCCATCGAGAACCTCGCCCGACCCGACGCCCCCCTGCGCGCGGAACTCGCCGGGCGTCTCGACGGCTACGTGCCGCCGACCTGGGACGCGCATTTCGCGGCGGTCGGCCCGACGCTCGCGGCGATCTGACGGGAGCGAGCCGGTCACCGCGAGTTGCGCGGCCCCGCCCTGACGAATAAGGGAAAGCGTCAGTCCATAGGGCTGGCCCTAGGGTGGACGGAACGGAGATCCGCCGATGCAGGTGGTCGACCTCGATCGTGAAACGGTCAAACGCGGGTTGAGCGACGGCACGATGCTGGTCATCGACGTGCGCGAAGACCACGAATACGAGGCCGGGCACATCCCCGGCGCCGTCCTGCATCCGCTGTCCACGTTCGATCCCCAGGCCGTGGCCGCCCTCATCGCGGCGGACGGCCGGCGGCCGGTCCTCTCGTGCGGGTCCGGCGTTCGTTCGGTCCACGCGCTGATGGCTGCCCAGCAGGCGGGCGTCGACATCTCCGAGCACTACAAGGGCGGCTTCAAGGATTGGTACGCCGCAGGCGAAGCAATCGAGTAGCTCGCCGAAACAATCCGGCCGTCCCGGGCCGTGATGTGCGCTCTCGCACAATAAGCAATCGGGCGCGTAGGTTACGGCGCGTCTGACAAGGACACGTCGTCAAGCTCGGTTCGACCGACGGGTCGGCCAACGGACAGCAGGACCCGATGCGCAGCCGGCTTTCCAGCCTCTTCCCCGTGCTCTCCGGTCTCGCGGCCGGCTTCCTGTTCGCGGGGCCGCTCGCCCCGATCGCGTACGCCCAGGCACCCGGCGGTCCGCCGCCGAAGGTCACCGTGGCCAAGCCGGTGGTGCGCGAGATCGTCGAGCAGGATCAGTATACCGGCCGCTTCGATGCGATCGATTACGTCGAGGTCCGGGCCCGGGTGACCGGCTACCTGGAGAAGATCAACTTCATGGACGGCCAGACCGTGAAGAAGGGTGATCTGCTGTTCGTGATCGACCGGCGCCCCTACAAGGCGGCCCTCGAGCAGGCCCAGGCCGCCCTGGCGTCCGCCAAGGCGCGCCAGACGTTCTCGCAGACCGATCTCGAGCGCGCCCAGACCCTGTCGCGGAGCGGCAACATCTCCGAGCAGGTCACCGATCAGCGCCGGCAGGCGTCGCTGACCGCCCAGGCCGACGTCGACAGCGCCCAGGCGGCACTGAACAACGCGCAGCTCAACTACGACTTCAGCGAGGTGAAGGCCCCGGTCAACGGCCGGATCAGCCGCCGGCTGGTCACCGAGGGCAACATCGTCAGCGCCGACCAGACCATGCTGACGACGATCGTGTCCCTCGACCCGATCTGGTTCAGCTTCACGGTCGATGAGAAGTCGTTCCTCAAGTACCAGAACAGCCTCGGCATCGGCATGGGCCAGACCCAGCAGGGTAAGGGCGTGCCGATCATGATCGCGCTGTCGGGCGAGGCGAAGCCGACCCGCAAGGGCACCCTCGACTTCGTCGACAACCGCGTCGACAACGCCACCGGCACGATCCTGCTGCGCGCCACCGTCCCCAACGCCGACCAGTTCATCAAGCCCGGCCTGTTCGGCATCGTCGCGATGCCGGCGACCAAACCGTTCCAGGGCGTGATGATCCCCGACGAGGCGGTCGCGGCCAACCAGGACAAGCGCATCGTCTACGTGATCGGGCCAGAGAACGTGGTCCAGCAGAAGGACGTGGTGCTGGGCCCCAAGGTCGATGGTTACCGGGTGATCCGCAGCGGCTTGAAGGGCGAC
>Ga0265798_10007940_pt1 | contig 13643 bp, 14 predicted proteins | sample P3T30metagenome_FD_192430 | JGI IMG/M metagenome (GOLD analysis project Ga0265798, IMG submission 192430) | Plant litter microbial communities from East Loma Ridge, Irvine, California - P3 T30 | ecosystem: Environmental > Terrestrial > Plant litter > Unclassified | place: USA: California...
TTCCTGCGCGAATACCAGGCCGGCCGCACCCCGAACCCGGACGTGCTGTGCAACGCCGAGATCAAGTTCAAGGCCTTCCTCGACCACGCGATGAAGCTGGGCGCCGACCTGATCGCGACCGGCCACTATGCGCGCGTGCGCGAAAACACGGGCACCGGCAAGTTCGAACTGCTCAAGGCGTTTGATGCGACCAAGGACCAGAGCTACTTCCTGCACCGCCTCAACCAGGCGCAGCTTTCCAAATCCCTGTTCCCGCTGGGCGAGATCCCGAAGACCGAGGTGCGCAAGATCGCCGAGAAGCTGCAGCTGCCGAACGCCGCCAAGAAGGATTCGACCGGTATCTGCTTCATCGGCGAGCGCCCGTTCCGCGACTTCCTGAACCGCTACCTGTCGTACAAGCCCGGTCCGATCCGGCTCGACGACGGCACCCAGGTGGGCGAACACGTCGGCCTGTCGTTCTACACGCTGGGCCAGCGCAAGGGCATCGGCATCGGCGGCCTGAAGTCGCGCAAGACCGCCGACGGCATCAGCGAGCCGTGGTTCGTGGCGCGCAAGGACATCGAAGCCAACACGTTGTACATCGTGCAGGGGCACGACCATCCGTGGCTGCTGTCGAACCGCCTGGAAGCCGGGCAGGCCAGCTGGGTCGCGGGCGAAGCGCCGGATGCGCGCGCGCTGTCGGCCAAGACCCGTTATCGCCAGGCCGACATGGCCTGCCGCGTGCAGGCAGAGGGGCTGGACCGTTTTGCGCTCGACTTTACCGATCCGCAGTGGGCGGTGACGCCGGGGCAGTCGGCGGTGCTGTATGACGGCGATGTGTGCCTGGGTGGCGGCATCATCGATGCCCGTTCGGGTGTCTGATCTGCGGTCGACTGCCCATTCTGCTCAATTTAGTCAGTACATTAAAGACCGTCATTCCCGCGAAGGCGGGAATGACGGTCTTTAAGCTAACGATGCTAACCTTGCTGGCGCGATGCGCAACGGTGCGCTTCAAGCGCGCTTCGCCAGCCACTCCACCAGCGCCCCCGCTCCCAGCGGCCGCGCATACAGATATCCCTGCACCTCGTCGCACCCCGCCGCGCGCAGGAAAGCCTCTACCTCGATCGTCTCCACCCCTTCCGCCACCACCTTGTGCCCAAGGTCGTGCGACAGCTTGATCATGGTCTGCACCAGCGCGCGCCGGCGTTCGTCCTGGCCGAGATTACGGATGAAGCTCTGGTCGATCTTGACCACGTTGGCCGGCAGGCTTTGCAGATAGGCCAGGCTGCTGTAGCCGGTGCCGAAATCGTCGATCGCCAGCTGGATGCCGGCGCGCCCCAGGCGCTCGAGCGTGGCCTGCGCCACTTTCGGGTTGCGCATCAGCGCGCTTTCGGTCAGTTCCAGCGCCAGGCGGCCCGGCGCCAGGCCGTAACGCGCCAGCAGCGCCAGCACGCGGTCGCAGAAATCCGCTTCTTCCAGGTTGACCGCCGACACGTTTACCGCCACCTGCAGGTCCAGGCCGGCGTCGCGCCAGATCACGCTCTGGCGCATCGCCGCATCCAGCACCCATTCGGTGGTGGCGCGCGCCAGCGAAGTCGCTTCGATCGCAGGAATGAATTCGCCGGGCGAGATGGCGCCCTTCTCGGGGTGGGTCCAGCGCAGCAGCGCCTCGACGCCGGCGCAGGCGCCCGCACCGGCATGCAGCGAGACCTTGGGCTGGAACACCAGGTGCAGCTGGTCCGGGCTGTTCAGCGCCGCGCCGAACGCGCTCACCAGCCAGAAACGGCGCTGCAGGATGTCGTCGTGCTCGGCCGAGAACACGCGTACGCTGTACTCGGCCGCCAGGGCGTCGTGCGCCGCGCTGTGCATGTTGCGCAGCAGGTCCAGGCCTTCGGTCTGGCCGACCGTGAACGGCGCGATGCCGACCGTGGTGGTGGTCATGAAGCGCGCCTGGCCGAATCCGGCGCGCGCGTCGAGCCATGACTGCATCTGGGTGCGGAACGTCTCCAGCTCGACGCCGCGCGGCGCGATGAAGGCGAACTGGGTGGCGGCCACATGATAGATCTTGCCGGCGCCGGCCAGCCGCAACTGCGGCACGACGTCGCGCACCATGTCGTCGACGTAGCCCGAGCCCATCACGCGCTGGGCATCGCTGATCTGCTGCGCGCTGGCCAGGCTGACCAGCGCCGCCAGGCGCGCGTCGTCCGCCGGTTCGGCCAGCTCCAGGTCGTTGAAATCGATGATGAACTGGTTACGGTTGGGCAGGCCGCTGACCGGGTCGATCCGTCCCAGCGCATACTGCAGCTCGATCTGGGTCATCACCATGGTCGCCAGGTCCTGCAAGGCGCGGGTCTCCTGCTCCGTGATCGGACGCGGTTCGGTGCCCAGCACGCACATCGCGCCCAGACAGTAGCCTTCGCTGGTCGTCAGAGGGGCGCCGGCGTAGAAGCGAATGCCGCATTCGGCCAGGGGGCTGTCGTGCAGGTCGTCGTGCTCCAGCAGGTCCGGCACCACCAGCATCTTGCCGCTGTCGGCCACCATTGCACATGGCGCCTTGATGCGTGGGATGCTGTCATGCGCGACACCGACCTTGGACTTGAACCACTGGCGGTCGCTGTCGGTCAGCGACACTGCCGCAATCGGCAGGTTGAACAGATGCGAGGCCATCCGCGTGATCATGTCGAACGCTTCGCCCGGTGGCGTATCCAGCAGCTCGAGACGGCGCAGCGCATCGAGGCGTGCCGTCTCATAGGGCAAAGACAGGAAAGACGAAGGATCGGTCAGTGTGTTCATGGGCAGGCTTTTGACAGACACGCACATGCGCGCGAAATGACAGAATTGACGAAATAGAACCTATTGTTGCTAATAAAAAACTCGAAGTCAACAATAATCTCCAATTGTATCGTCAAATTCGTCATTTTTAGTTGATTCGTGTAAAATGACGAGACTTAAGCGACAACAAAAGCTTCATGAAAGCAATTCCAGACAACGATCCAATCCTGACCACGCGCGAGGCAGCCCAGCTACTGGGAGTAGCGGTAAGTACAGCGCAATTGTGGATGGAAAGTGGCGCACTGCCTGCCTGGAAGACGCCGGGCGGGCATCGGCGCGTCCATTTGAGTGCGGTCAACCGCTTGCTGGAGCAGCAGTCCGGCATCGTGCGCACGGCCGCCACGCCGCAGGGTGAATTCCTGCCCGATCCCGCCCCCACCTATCCGGTCGCACCGGACGAGGCGCGCCGGCTGGCGGCGCTGGGCTCCACCGGCCTGCTCGACACCCCGGCGGAAGAAGTCTTCGACCGCATCACGTGGCTCGCGACCCACGCCACCGAATGTCCAATGGCGCTACTCACGCTGCTGTCGGCGCGGCGCCAGTGGTTCAAGTCGCGCATCGGCCTGGAAGAACGCGAAACCCCGCGCGCGCATGCCTTCTGCAGCCACACCATCATGCAGGACGATCTGTTCGTGGTCGAGGACGCGCACGAGGATGCGCGCTTCGCCGAAAACCCGCTGGTGCTGGGCGCGCCGCACATCCGCTTCTATGCGGGCTTCCCGCTACGCGACGCCGACGGGCTGGCGCTGGGCGCGTTGTGCGTGCTCGACACCGAGCCGCGCCGCCTGCGCGAACGCGAACGGCGCGCGCTGGTCGAACTGGCCGCCATCGTGGCCGACGAGATCCGGCGCCGCGCCTGAAGCGGCAAGGCTGATATAGCGCCGTGCTAGCATGGGGCGATGCCGCCGCCGGTGGCGCCTGCCAGGGGGGGCACATGCCGTCACCGCTTCGCGTTCGCATCTTCTCTTTTGCTCTCCTGTCAGCCACGGCTATGTCTGCCGCCGCCATGCCCGACATGAAGGCCTGCGCCGAACGCCCGGTGCAATGGGGCTGCATCGGGCACGTCGAGATGCGCTTGCCGCAGGCGCGCTTCAAAGTCACGGGTTACGAGAATAGCGAAGTGCTGGTGGAGCTCGAGCAGGATGGCGTGCGGCGGCGCCTGCTGATCATGGACAGGGGCGACTTTGTCGACCGCCGCGATGACATCGTCTCCGGCAAGCACCCGTTTGCTTTCTGGGGCTACGCGTTGTCGCCGGTCCTGATGACGCTACCGAGGCTGTTCCCCGACGGTCCGGACTCGGTCCCGCCCGAACCCCTGACGCGCACCCTCCAGGTCGAAAAAGACACCACCGCCACCGTGACTGCGTCGCGCGACGACGTCGGCACGATCCGCTTTCGCATCGTGGACAACAGGCTCGATCAGATCGAGGGCAGTTACCGTCCCGGCCTGCAGCCGGCGCTGCCGGGAGACTTCGACATGTGCGGCTGGTACCGGGCAGTGCCCGGCCCGAGCCGCATCGGCGAGCCGCCACCGATGCCGGTGCCGGCGCCGGGCGAGCGGCTGGAGCAGCTGCGTTAATCCGGTTTGGCCGCCTGCTGCTGTTTCTTGACGAACGCGATCACGGTATTGCGGATCGTCTTGAGCACGGTATCGGCCTTGAACGGCTTGACGATGAAGCCGTGCACGCCGCGCGCCACGGCCGCCTGCACCGCCTGGGCGTCGAGCGTGCCGGAGACCATGAAGATCAGGGTCTTGGGCAGTGCGGCGCGCAGCTGCTCGACCACGTTGCTGCCATCCTCGACCTGCTCGCGCGCGATGCACAGCACGTGCGGGTGGTGCTTGAGCGCGAGCGCATAGGCCCCTGAGCTGGTATGGGTTGCGCCCACCACGTCGTAGCTGCCGTCGGTCAGCACGGTGCCCAGCATCGAGCGCGAGACCGCATTTCCATCCACGATTACTGCCTTGAGCATCGCTTGTCCATCCCTTCGTTTGCCGTCTGCGCGACGTTCCTTGTAGTGTGCATTCTAGTGTGACTCATACGCCAGCATGTTCCAGCTCACGCCCAGGCGCACGTCCAGCTTGAGCGACACCAGGCAGCGCGAGACCTCGAGTATCTCACGCTCGGCGCGCAGTCTCTCCCCCAGCGGGGTCTTGAGGATGCCGGCGCCGGCCACCACCGCGTCCAGGTCGCCGTAGGCGTTGAGCAGGCGCGCCGCCGTCTTCATGCCGATCTTCGACACCCCCGGCACGCCGTCGGTCGGGTCGCCCATCAGCGCCAGCAGGTCGTGCAGCCGTTCCGGCGCCACGCCGAAGCGGTTGCGCACCCAGGCGTCGTCGTGCCACTCGTTCTTGAAGTGGTCCCACACCAGCGCGCCGTGCGCGATCAGCGGATGCAGGTCCTTGTCGGTGGTGGCGACCACCGCGTCGCCGCGTCCCTCGGACAGCCAGCGCATCACGCCGGTGGCGATCACGTCGTCGGCTTCGACGCCCGGGATGCACAGCACGTGCAGGCCGGCGCCGCGCAAGCGCTCGTGGAATTCGGGCAGCGCTGCGCGCAGTTCGGCCGGCATTGCAGCCCTGCCCTCGCGGTAGCGCGGATACAGCGCGTGGCGCCAGGTCTCGCCGCCGTAGTCGAAGGCGGCCAGCACGTGGGTCGGCGCGTGCGTCTCGAGCACGTTGCGAAACGACGAGAACGCGTGGCGCAGCGCGATGCTGGCCTTCAGGTCCGAATCCGGTTCGGGACTGGCCTCGTACACGCGGCGCACGATGTTCAGGCCGTCGATGGCGAGCAGCTTGGCCATGACTACGATACTTCCTTTCTTGCTTACGCTTTGCCGCTCATTTGCCGATTTCGTATTTGCCGCCGCGTTCGAGCGCGCGCTGGTAGGCAGGACGCGCGTGGATGCGCTTGAGGAAATCGGACAAGTTCGGATACTTCGCATCCAGCCCGCCGCGCGCGGCCGCGGCTTCGAGCGGGAAGCTGAGCGCGATGTCGGCGGCGGTAAATTCCTCGCCGGTGAACCAGGGACGCTGCGCCAGCTCGCCTTCCAGATAACCCAGGTGCAGCGCGATCTGCGGCAGCACGAAGCTGCCCTTGACCTTCTGCGCGATGCCGCGCGCGATCGGCTTCACAAAAAATGGCAGCGGGCTGTGCTCGATCTTGTCGAACACCAGTTTCAACAGCAGCGGCGGCATCGCCGAGCCTTCCGCGTAATGCAGGAAGTGGCTGTAGCGCAAGCGCGCAGGCGTGCCGGCGGCCGGAGCGAAACGTCCGCCGCCGTGGCGCTCGACCAGGTACTCGATGATGGCGCCCGACTCGGCCACCACGGTGTCGCCATCGCTAATGACCGGCGACTTTCCGAGCGGATGCACGGCCTTCAGTTCGGGCGGCGCCAGCATGGTCTTCGGATCGCGCTGGTAGTGCTTGATCTCGTACTCCAGCCCCAGCTCTTCGAGCAGCCACAGGATGCGCTGCGAGCGCGAATTGTTCAGGTGATGGACGACGATCATGGCGGTGGATGTGCGTGACAGTGAGTGACGATGGGCGCTAGCTTAGCATTGTTGCGCCTTTGCCAAAAGAGACCAGCGGGGCCGAGGCCTCTGGCTGGGTGCGCCAGCGCACTGCCGCCGCCGCAGGCGCGGCGTATCGTGCCCTTATGATCGGCGCAACCTACATCGGCATCTCCGGCTGGCGCTACGCGCCGTGGCGCGGCAAGTTCTATCCGCCCGGCCTGGCCAAGGCGCGCGAACTCGATTACGCGGCGCGCCAGCTGCCCAGCATCGAGATCAACGGCTCGTTCTATTCGCTGCAGCGCCCCACCAGCTATGCGGCCTGGTACGCGGCCACGCCGCCCGGCTTCGTGTTCAGCGTCAAGGGCAACCGCTTCCTGACCCACATGCTGCGCCTGCGCGAGGTCGAAAAGCCGCTGGCCAACGTGCTGGCCTCGGGCGTGTTCGAACTGCGCGAAAAGCTCGGCCCCTTCCTGTGGCAGTTGCCGCCCAACTTCGGCTTCGAGCCGGAACGCTTCGAGGCCTTCCTGCGCCTGCTGCCGCAGGACACCGACGCCGCGCTGGCGCTGGCGCGCGGCTTTGAGGAGCGCATGGAAGGCCGGGTGTCGCTGGAGGCGGGACCGAAGCGGCCGCTGCGGCACGCGGTCGAGATCCGCCACGAGAGCTTTCGCGACCCGGCCTTCATCGCGCTGCTGAGGAAGTACAAGGTGGCGCTGGTGGTGGCCGATACGGCCGGGCGCTGGCCGCTGGTGGAAGACGTCACCGCGGACTTCGTCTACGTCCGCCTGCACGGCGACAAGGAGCTGTATGCAAGCGGCTACGACGATGAAGCGATCGCGCGCTGGGCCGACAGGATCGACGCCTGGCGCCGCGGCGGGCAGCCGCAGAATGCCCAACTGATTTCGGAGAAGGCGCCGCCCAGGCGCAAGACGCGCGACGTCTACTGCTACTTCGACAACGACATCAAGGTGCACGCGCCGTACGACGCGCAGCGCCTGATCGCGGCGCTGGCGGAGAAGATTTAAGGCCGCTGGTGCAGCTTGATCACGCGGTGTTTGGTTGGCGAGGCAGGCGTAGAGGTCGACGCGCAGCCGGTACCGCAACTGCCGCCGCCACAGGCGCCGCCGCCCTGTTTGCCGAGCCAGCCGGCCAGCGTCGAACGGCGGCCGTCGCGGCCCAAATGCTGCACCAGGCGCGCGCGCAGGCCGGCCGGCATGTACTTCGCGCCCAGGTACAGCGCGGCGAGCGAAACGATGACGACGACAGCCAGTTCTTGCATGATTTACGCTCCGGTGATGGCCAGGGTGACGCGGTAGACGATGAAGGCGGCGGCGTAGGCCAGCGCGAACATGTAGCCGGCCATGATCCAGGCGTACTTGCGGCTGCCGGTTTCGCGCGCCACGGTGGCCAGGGTCGGCAGGCAGTGCGGGGCGTAGACGTACCAGGCCAGCAGCGCCAGGCCGGTGGCCAGCGACCACGATTGCGCGATCATCGGCGCCAGCATGTCGCCGACATTGTCGCCGCCCGAGAGCGCGTACACGGTGCCCAGCGCGCCGACCGCCACTTCGCGCGCGGCCATGCCCGGCACCAGCGCGATCGCGATCTGCCAGTTGAAGCCGACCGGCGCCAGGATCACTTCCAGCGCGCGTCCGATCATGCCGGCCACGCTGTAGTAGATCGGCGGCTCGGTGGCGCCTGCGGGCGCGCCCGGGAAGCTCGACAGCAGCCAGAGCAGGATGATCATGGCCAGGATCAGGGTACCGACGCGCATCAGGAAGATCTTGGCCCGCTCGATCAGGCCCGAGGCCAGCGCGCGCGGCTGCGGCCAGTGGTAGGCCGGCAGCTCCATCATCAGAGCGTGCTGCTTGAATTGGCTGCGCCGCTTCATGAACCAGGCCACTGCCATCGCCGACAGGATGCCGGCCATGTACAGGATGAACAGCACCAGGCCCTGCAGGTTGAAGATGCCGACCGCGCGCTCCGGGATGAAGGCCGCGATCAGGAGCGCATACACCGGCAGGCGCGCCGAACACGTCATCAGGGGCGCGATCATGATCGTCACCAGGCGGTCGCGCGGGTTCTGGATGGTGCGCGCCGCCATCACGCCGGGAATCGCGCAGGCGAACGACGACAGCAATGGCAGGAAAGCGCGGCCCGACAGGCCGACGCTGCCCATGATGCGGTCGAGCAGGAAGGCGGCGCGCGGCAGGTAGCCGACGTCTTCCAGCAGCAGGATGAAGAAGAACAGGATCAGGATCTGCGGCAGGAACACCAGCACGCCGCCGACACCGGCGATGATGCCGTCCACCAGCAGGCTGCGCAGCAGTCCGTCGCCCATCCAGGAGCCGACCAGTTCGCCCAGCGCGCCGACGCCGGTCTCGATCAGTTCGATCGGCGTGTCGCCCCAGCTGAACACGGCCTGGAAGATCAGGAACATCAGCGCGGCCAGGATCAGCGGCCCCGCTACCGGGTGCAGCACCACGTTGTCGATCTTCTCGCTCAGGTTGCCGGTGTCTTTCGCGGTGGAGACGGCGGCGGCCAGGATGCGGCGCACTTCGCGCTGCGTTTCTTCGACCGGCACTTCGTCGATCGCGGCCAGCGGTTTGGCCTTGACCGGGGCGTCGAACGCCATGCGGTCGAGCTGCGCCAGCAGCGCTTGCTCGCCGCCGGGCTGGATCGCGACCGTCTCGACCACCGGCATGCCCAGTTCCTGCGACAGTTTCGCGGTGTCGATCTCGATGCCGCGCTTTTTCGCGACGTCGACCATGTTCAGGGTCAGCACCATCGGCAGGCCGAGGCGGCGCAGTTCCAGCACCAGGCGCAGGTTCAGGCGCAGATTGGTGGCGTTGACCACGCACAGGATTGCCTCGGGCGGGGTTTCGCCGGCGCGCAGGCCGGCCACCACGTCGCGCGTGATGCCTTCGTCCGGGGTCTGGGCATTCAGGCTGTAGGCGCCCGGCAGATCCAGCAGGCGAAACGGCCGGCCGCCGGGCGAGGTGAAGCTGCCTTCCTTGCGCTCGATGGTGACGCCGGCGTAGTTGGCGACCTTCTGGCGCGAGCCGGTGAGGCGGTTGAAGAGCGCGGTCTTGCCGCAGTTGGGGTTACCCAGCAGTGCGATCAGGGGCGTGCGCGCTGCCGCCTGCGACGGCGCCTGTTGTTCCATGACACCCATCGTTTATTCCGGCTTGATCGAAACGAGGGCCGCTTCGAAGCGGCGCAGGGCGAAGGTCGATTCGCCGACCTTGACCGCCATCGGGCCCTTCAGAACGCGCTTCAGGACGCGGATGCGTTCGCCCGGCACGAAACCCAGCTCCATCAGGCGGCGCTGGACATCGACGCCGCCCTGCGCGTGCGGCGCCAGGTGAATCACGGTGGCACTCTGGCCCGCTTTCAGCGAGTCGAGGGTGGTCAGGGAGGGGGCTTGGGTCATGGCGGCTTCCGGAAAGTGGGACTGTAGCGCTGATGAAACAGATTCCGACATGATAAACCTAAATGCGAATTATTTCTATTTGCAGCTTGTCATGCCGTCTTCGCAATGACCCGAAAAAGTGCGCACAGTTGATGAAATCCGCTTGCTTTTGCTGCCGGGTTTACAGAAAATAGCAACGCAAATGAGAATGATTCGCATTTTATAGTATAAACAGCAAGGGTTCATCCGAAATGATCGTCTGCGTCTGCAACAACATCTCCGACCGTGAAATCCGCCAGGCCGTCGACCTCGGCATTTCGTCGATTGCCGAACTGCGCAAGGAACTCGGCGTCGGCACCATGTGCGGCACCTGCGTCAGCTACGCCCGCGAAGTGCTGCACGATCACATCGACAGCAAGACCACCATTACCGAACTGCGCCGCACTCCCCTGGCGGCCTGATCGACTTCATCGGCGCCACCCTTCCGGCGCCGTTTTGCCGTAACAGGAATTGTTTCACCGGGTAGTGAGAAGCGTTATCACGATGAACTGAGAAGCGTTTTTATTCATCGCTGTTTTTGTCGTTTTACGGCATTTTTCTGCCATTTTTCCCCGCTTTTTCTCCCCTTTTCACCGGCGATCGCCCGGCATGTTTGCTATCATTGAGCCCATTCCAAAATTACCAAGGGCACTCCATGAAAGGCGATCCAAACGTCATCCGTCTGCTGAACGCGCAGCTCACCAACGAACTCACCGCGATCAACCAGTACTTCCTGCACGCACGCATGTACCGCCACTGGGGCCTGGAAAAGCTGGGCAAGAAGGAATACGAAGAATCGATCGGCGAGATGAAGCACGCCGACAAGCTGATCGACCGCATCCTGATGCTCGACGCGCTGCCGAACCTGCAGGCGCTGCACAAGCTGATGATCGGTGAGTCGACCCAGGAAATGCTGGAATGCGACCTGAAGCTGGAACGCGGCGCGCAAGTGACGGTCAAGGAAGGCATCGCGGCCTGCGAAGCGGCAGCCGACTACGTGTCGCGCGACCTGTTTCTGATGATCCTGGAAGACACCGAAGAGCACATCGAGTGGCTCGAGACCCAGCTCGACCTGATCGTCAAGGTCGGCATCCAGAACTACCTGCAGAGCCAGATTTCGGCTTGATGTTTTGCATGGCCGGCGCCTTGCGCTGCCGGCCATGCTGTCAGTCATATCGCGGGGCTCGCTCGAACCCCGCACCGATTCAGCGCCAGCGCGCCATCCACCTGTCGTAGAACCTCATATCCCCCGGCACCGCTCCTGGTATTGCGCAGATCGCGCCCGCGAACTCGTTGGCGCGCGCCAGCGCCAGTTCGAGCGGCCAGCCACGCACCTTCCCCAGCAGGAAAATCGCTGCGAACGCGTCGCCCGCCCCTACCGTGTCGATCACGAACGGCGGCGCCGGCGTGTCGCGCGTGGTCACGACCTGGCCGTCGGCGCCGAAGTACACCGAACCGCGATGCCCCAGCGTGACGATCAGCGCGTCGAGCGAGAACATGCGCAGCAAGCCCTGGCACGCGGCGTGCACTTCGTCGGCCGCCAGCGGCGGATCTTCGGGCTTGATCTGGAAGTACCAGCCGAACAGCACCTGCAGCTCTTCCTCGTTGACCTTGACGATGTTCGCCGCCTGCAGCGAACGCGTGATGCAGCGCTCGTCGTAGTGGCCGTCGCGCAGGTTCAGGTCGAGGAAACGCACGGCGTGGCCGGCTTCGAGCAGCGCCGTCAGCGCGGCGCGTGAACGCTCGTGGCGCTGGGCCAGGGTGCCGAAGTACAGCAGTCCCACATCGAGCTGCATCAGCGCCGCTTGTGCCTGCGCGCGGTCGATGAAGTCGTAGGCCTGGTTCGGCAGGATCGTGAAGCGGTGGCCCCTGGGGGTGCGCTCGACCAGCACGCGGCCGGTTTCCTCAAGCGGGTCGACCTGCAGCCCGGCTTCGCTCATGGCGAAGCGCTCGAACTCGGCACGCACCAGGCTGCCGGCGCGGTCGGCGCCGACGCGGGTGATCATGCATTGCGGCGCCATGAAGGCGGCCAGGTGGCGCGCCACGTTGAAGGGCGCGCCGCCGACGATCTGTTCGCTATGGAAGTCGTCGACCAGCGCTTCGCCGAAGACGACGACGCCCGGCTGCCTGGACGTGCCCGCGGCGCCGGCCCCGGTCATGCCTGGTAGGGGACGGTGTCCTTGAACGACTGGCGTTCAGACAGCTTGTCGAACAGGCGCGCCAGGTTCGGGTAGTCGCTGCGCCAGTCGATGTGCGGGAAGCGGAATGCGATCCAGCCCAGCGCGCAGCCGACCGCGACGTCGGCCAGCGTGTAGTGGATGCCGGTGCAGAAGGCGTTCTCGCCCAGCTGCTCGGACATGGTGCGCAGGCCGGCGTGCACCTTGCTCCACTGGCGCTCGATCCATTCCTGGCTCTGCTGTTCGGGCGCGCGCAGGGTCTGCTCCAGGCGCACCAGCACCGCGGCGTCGAGCACGCCGTCGGCCAGCGCTTCCCACATCTTGACTTCGGCGCGGTCGCGGCCGTTGCCGTTGGGCGGCAGCAGCTTGCAGACCGGGGTCAGGGTGTCGAGGTATTCGGCGATCACGCGCGAATCGTAGAGCGTGCTGCCGTCTTCCATCACCAGGCAAGGCACCTTGCCCAGCGGATTGGTCTGCTGGATGGTGGTGTCGGCTGCCCACACGTTTTCCAGGACAAAAGCGTAGTCGAGCTTTTTATCCGCCATCACGACGCGGACCTTGCGGACGTAGGGGCTGGCGGAAGAACCGATGAGTTTCATGGAAGGTCGGAATAATGAATCGACGCCTAGTATAACATCGGCCCCGGCGGCACTTATGGGCCCCGGCCTTGAGCGCGACCGCATGCACACCCTCCGCGCCAGCCTGTCACGCCAAAGATTGCGCAAGGAGCGCGGCCCGGCCGGTGGTAAAATCCGCGTTTTTGCCCGGACCGCTCGCCATGACCTCCACCGCCTCGACTCCCGCAATTTCCCCCACTCTCTCGGCCCTGTCCCCGCTCGACGGCCGCTACGCGTCGAAAACCGACAAGCTGCGCCCGATCCTGTCCGAGACCGGCTTCATGCACCACCGCGTGAAGGTCGAGATCGCGTGGCTGCAGGCGCTGTCGCAGGCCGGCTTCGCCGAGATCAAGCCGTTCAGCGCCGAAGCGAACGCTCACCTCGATCGCATGGCCGCAGAGTTCGGCGAGCAGCACGCGGCGCGCATCAAGGAAATCGAAGCGGTCACCAACCACGACGTCAAGGCGGTCGAGTACTGGCTCAAGGAGCAGGTCAAGGACGTGCCGGAACTGGTCGCCGCAAGCGAGTTCATCCACTTCGCCTGCACCTCGGAAGACATCAACAACACCTCGCACGGCATGATGCTGAAAGCCGCGCGCGACGGCGTGCTGCTGCCGGCCCTGCAAGCCATCATCGCCAAGCTGACCGAGATCGCGCACACGAATGCCGCGCTGCCGATGCTGTCGCGCACCCACGGCCAGACCGCCAGCCCGACCACCCTGGGCAAGGAAATGGCCAACGTGGTCGCGCGCCTGCAACGCGCCGTCAAGCGCATCGCCGACGTCGACATCCTGGGCAAGATGAACGGCGCCGTGGGCAACTACAACGCGCACCTGTCGGCCTATCCTGAATTCGACTGGCCGACCTTCTCCAAGAACGTGATCGAGCAGCGCCTGGGTTTGACCTTCAACCCGTACACGATCCAGATCGAGCCGCACGACTACATGGCCGAGATGTTCGACGCCATCGCGCGCACCAATACCATCCTGCTCGACCTGAACCGCGACATCTGGACCTACGTCTCGCTGGGCTACTTCAAGCAGAAGCTGAAGGCCGGCGAAATCGGTTCGTCGACCATG
>Ga0265798_10007941_pt1 | contig 13641 bp, 17 predicted proteins | sample P3T30metagenome_FD_192430 | JGI IMG/M metagenome (GOLD analysis project Ga0265798, IMG submission 192430) | Plant litter microbial communities from East Loma Ridge, Irvine, California - P3 T30 | ecosystem: Environmental > Terrestrial > Plant litter > Unclassified | place: USA: California...
ACGCAAAAGAGTACGTCGAGCAGTTCGCGTCAAAGCAGCAGGGATCGCAAAAGCTCGACTCTATTGCCGATATGAAGCGCTTCATCGAGGACTTTCCCGAGTTCCGCAAGCTTTCCGGCAACGTCACCAAGCACGTCACACTTGTCGGCGAATTGAGCAGACGAGTTGGCGAGGAGAGTCTACTGGACATCAGTGAGCTCGAACAGAGTCTGGCATGTACAGACAACCATTCCAACGACGTCAAATCGCTGCAAAGGATTATTCAGGATCCAAAGGTCCCGGCGAACAACAAGCTCCGGCTGGTTGCCATCTACGCGTTGCGCTACTCAAAGACCTCGTCAAACTCCACAGCTATGCTGCTTGACTTGCTCGCTGTTGCGGGTGGACTGTCACGGCATCGCATTAACCTCATCACAAAGCTGTTGACCTACCATGACTCGCTGCAAGCGACTACAGCGGCAGGTGGAGTGCCGGACCTTTTCCAACCCGGGTCGTTCTTCGGAGGTGCCCGAGATCGACTTAAGGGCTTGAAGGGTGTTGAGAACGTCTACACACAGCACTCGCCTCGCTTAGAGGCTACGTTGCAGGACATGATCAAGGGTCGCTTAAGCCAGCAGCTGTACCCCTTCGTCGAGGGTGGCGGATCGACAAAGGACAAGCCGCAGGACATCATTGTCTTCATGGTCGGCGGCGCAACATACGAGGAAGCTAAGATGGTTGCGCAAGTCAATGCTAGTTCGCCAGGTATTCGAGTCGTGCTCGGCGGCACCACTGTGCACAATAGCACTTCCTTCTTGGAGGAAGTAGAAGATGCCGTCGACTCGTGGCCCGAGCCTCCCGCTACATCAGCTGCGGCTCGCCTGAAGAGAGAAGTAGGTAGATAGTCGATATCGTCTTGCGAGAGCGAAGCAATAATTCGGGAGTTGGGCGTCGAAGCGAGTGGCATCAGATGCAGGTTCATATTACACGGGTTGATAGAGTTGCCTCATGAATACCACAATCATCTCAATAGTGTTCGTCAGCACAGCCCGCAATGAGTGCAGCACAGTGCATGCCCCGCGCTAAGGGTCGAGATGCATCCCACCAAGGCCCACATCATTCGTTTCAAGCCGGCCCTGAACAGCAGCGCGGCCTATAGGTCGCAGTCAGCAATCAATTGTTGGGCGGTACCTGCATGACTCCGAAGGCGGCGAAAAGTCTGCTAACCTGCTCAGAGCCAAGACGATGCGACAAGGCTGAACACGTGCATCATCACCAACAGGTGTTAAAGTCATCGGGGTTCCCTTACGGGCCGACATCCGATCGCTCACTCCACCACCTCAGCCACCTTCCAACCTCACCCACACATGGCGCGAAAATGAGGATTGCGAGACATGCCAGAACAAGGACAGGTCTTGCAGTCTCGAGTGGTCCGCCGGAGAAATCCACGCCCCATCAACAGCTGCGTTGAATGCCGCACCCGGAAGTCGCGATGCTCCAAGACGCACCCTTGCCAGAACTGCACAGCCTTCGGGCGCGAGTGCGTCTTCATCACCGTCCCTGAGAGCGCTGCGCGCAAGAAAGAGAGGGAGCAGAGAGAGCGCGCGCAGAGTAAGAGCGGCGCTGGTGTCACCATCCCGGACTGGACCAAGAACCTCCCCGTGCGCACGCAGAGTAGTGCCAGTGTGCATGATGGGTACGAGAATGCGAACTCGGTCGACACCACCACGCCTGGCACGCCTCCGCGAGACTATGAATGGGAAGCCTACCAGCAGGATGTCGAGCCCGAAACGGATGCCTGGGAGAGACTGCCCGCAGAGCCTGAAGAGACGCAGGACGATGTGTACGAGGACGAGAATGACGATGAAGATCAGATTGCGACGGATCTCACGATTCGAATCGGGAGGATGATCATTTGTGAGAATGTCACCGGATTTTTCCGCCCCCAATACGCCGAAGAGGTACTTTTTGCCCTGTCCTCATCTTTTGTCCCGCGTTCACGTTGCCTTCCCATGACCGCAGACTGAATTGTTGTGTAGCTCGGCAAGCTTCTGTCTGAGAGCTTCACCCCGTCGTCATCAGTCACGGGCCAGAGAGCGACACAGTCGTCTGCTCTGCTGTCCGCAGAACAGATGCCGTCCCTTGCACCATCGCTAAACCTGCTGCTAGGTGGCTCGCTGCCTCTACATCAAAACAACGATGTGGAAGTACCGCAGCTACCGACTAAGATGGAAGCAGAGGGACTACTACAGCGATACACAGAAGCTGTCAGCCCTCTTGCGCACGTGTTGCATCTTCCGTCGTTCAAGCGCATGTTTGACCGCTTCTGGATGAATCTTGAGATTGGGAATCCCAACCAAAATTCATGTACTGCCTTGATATTGGCCGTGTGCATGGCTGCTGCGGCGTCTGTATCGCCTCTGCAAGCCAAGTCGCAGTTTGGCATCACAAAAGAGGACCTGTTCTTGCGCTTACAAAAAGCTACGGAGCGGGCATTGCTTCGTGCTAACTGGGCGAAGACGTCCAATATACGGACTTTGCAAGCTTTGACGATCTATTTGGTACTTGAATCGACATTCTTGTTAAAATTCGAGCATACTAACATATACAGATACCCCTCTGTCGAGCGCAGATATCTCGAGCGACGTCTGTCGTAGTTGGTGCTCTGGTTCGCCTAGCACAATGTATAGGCATACATCGCATGAGCCACAGCTCAGCCAACAGCCTAACACCTCTACAGCGACACGTTCGATCGCTCTTGTGGTACCAAATCTGCTTCTTAGACTTCAAGACAGCCGAAGCGCAAGGGCCCCATCCATCCATTCGATCAGACGATTTCGACATTGCGCTCCCGTTAAATGTAGATGACGACGTCTTCGAGTTTGGCAGTGCAAAATGGCAGCAACACCCTGCCTCCACCACTGGCTGGTCAGACGTGACTTTATCGCTAATACGCTACGAATGCAATGAAATCCACCGTCTTATCTTCCGCGGCAGGATCGAAATGGACCGCAAGCACATCACGCTCCACGACCTGCGCGCCCGCGTAGAGGCCAAGAAACGTCAAATTCAAAGCAAATACCTGCAGTATCTGGACGCCAATGTTCCCATCCAACGTTATGCAGGCCTCGTAGCAACTCTCTTAATGTCTCGTTGCGACTCGATGCTACTCTACCGGCACCTCCCACAAACCTCTCTGCAACCGCGCTCAGAATCCGAAAACCGCCTCCGCGACGTCCTCCTCACAGCCGCCCTGACCACGCTCGAAATCGGCGCAACGCTAGACACACTGCCCTCGCTCTCGGCATGGGCCTGGTACTCAACGACCTACCAACAATACCACGCCGTCCTCCTCCTCCTCACCGAACTCTACCGCACGCCCGACCTCCCGCGAAAAGAGCGCATGGCCACAATCATCGACCACATCTTCGGACACTGCTACGGCGTCGGCGTCCGAGAACGCTGCTCCGACCTCCTCTTCACCGTCAAAGAAAACCTAGAAGCCTTCTACGTAATGAAAGGCTTCAACAAAAAGCGCCAACAAATCGCTCCCCAGCAACATCCCACGCTCCAGCCCCTCCCTTCCTTCGGCGGCTCCGTAACGAGTCCCGCGTTTGGCGCGCAGCAGACGCCGAATAATATGCATGGCCATTTGCAGAGGACGCCTACGTCTGGTACGCTGGATGGCTTGAATGTCGATTTTGATAGTATACTCGGGAGCTTGAATGGTGGAGGCGGCGGCGGCGGTGGGGCTGGTGCTGGGTCGGCGGAGGATTACGATGTCTGGGGTGGTATGAGCGCTGGTGCGGGTCAGGATACGGGTGCTATTTTTGTGCCGGTGGATACGGGGCATCATGCTGAGTTTGGGACTACGAGCCCGAATGGGGGGTTGCAGCAGTGGGTAAGTCATCTTTAGGTCTTTGTGATGGTTGACCAAATGTAAGGGAATTGTGCTAATGTGCGTCTAGGAGAACTGGAATTTCCCACCTCAACAGCAGAAGTACGAGCATTAATGGGTTGATGCAGTGTGGTGTTTACGGAGAATGCTCGTGTTCGAATAACGCGAGTAGTATATATCTGGCTAGTCTGTTGATTGAAATAGACACGAGTTCATCTCAACTTCACGAATGTTTCTGGTCGTATCAAGATCTCACTCATCCTGAGTCTTCATCGACTGTACACATGCACATTCACTTCGCTTCTTTGATTGCTTAAGAGATGTATTGAGGTTGAGCCCTAGCATCGTTGCTACAATTGAACTTGCGTCTGAAGCTCGACACGTAGACGCTGTGATAAGTTCCACCCAGCTCCAAAACGCCACGACACTGGTGCTTGATGTTCCCTCCAATGTAACGCCATATACGCCGGACCGCACTGCAGTCGAGAATGCAGACCTGATTTTCCGCCAAGCGAGTCGTGAACAGCATGTCGATACGTCAAATGTTGGCATCACCAGCTGGTGTTCCTGACAGTGGAAGACATGAGCTCTACGACAAACTTGTTAGCCAAAGAGAAAGACAAGAGGAAGATGGCAAGGGCTAGTAGCGTGCTACTTGAGATTCACTCAACGCACTTCGCTTCATTGGCGGCGGAGGTGGCGGTGGCTTCTTCGCCCTCGATGGAGGTGGTGGCGGAGGTGCCTTCTTGCCGCCGTTGGTCGCCTGCTCACCCGCCTGGGACCAACTCGCTGCTCGCGACATTACGCCGCCGCGCCCACTGCCAACAGATGACGAGGTATCGGGGCTAGGTGGCGATCGATCACGGTCACGTCTATATCCGTTTCCGTTGGCTGGCGCATAATCGTCTTCGTAGTCGTCAGCAAACGTGTTCTGTTGGCTGGCGCTAGCTTGTCGGACTGGACGGAGATTTGTTCGGCCGGAGGATATGACGGAGGAATCAGTGGGGACGCGGGACAGTCGGCGGGCAGGGGAGTCGTCTCGGTAGCCGTTATTGTTCTCGTATGTCGAAGTGCGGCTAAGAGAGGGGCGTAGGGAGTAGCCACCGGGCGACTGCTCGGGGCCAGGGGAGCGGCTTCGCTGGGACGAAAGCTTAGGAATGGTCATGCGAGCGGGCTCAGGTTCAGGTTCTTCTTCGACTGGGTTGAAGCGCTCTGCGTAGCCGTGTGCGGTATTGGATCGGGAGCGCGCGGGGCGGCTAGGCATAGCCCTGGTGTCCCTGTGTCATGTGTCAGAAATGTGCTAGGTCTTATGCTGATCGGAATGTCCTCACCTAGCCGGCCATTCCCGCTTGACGTTGAGCAGAATCTCACGACAGCGGTCGTAGTAGCTCAGTTCTGCCTCGAGGAAAGCAGTCAGGTCCTGGACCATGTCGACTTCGGACTCCTTGATGTCCTGCATCCTCCGGAAGACCTCTTCGCTGGTCTCCTCGTATTTGGCCTTTTGGGCACGTAGTTCCTCCTCCATGCGGAAGTCTTCCTTCTTCGTCTTCTGCATCTTGGCGAGGGAGGTGTCATAGGCCAGACGGCGTGTCTCGAGCTTCTTGCGGGTAGACTGAGACGAATTAGCTTCCATGCCCACAATTGATCTGATGTTGCCGTACCTGGTACTCCTTCATCTGGATCAGGGAGCGTTCAAGACCCTCGAGCCATGATGACGTAGCCCCTTGGACATACGTCTCCTGTACTCGCGCCAGACGTTCGTTTGCTCGACCCAGTGCTGCTGATAGTTAGTACGCAGACAGGTGCGATTGGCGTGGAAACGCACAAGACAGGCAATTGCCAAACTCCGAGTCGGGCTCAAAGTCCTCGCCGTGGGTCACCATGGAGGAACCCAGATGGCCACCTGGTAGCTGCTTCTCCTTGTCGGCGCCCTCTGCGCGCTTGGAGAGCGACTTGACGTAGACAGCCATTGCGCCGTGCATCTTGTCCATGCCTGGAAAAGTGTCAGTATGCGAGGCTGGAGCTGCTGCAGGGCGCGGATTCGTGCATACCCTCATGACGCAGGTTCATTTCCACTTCGAGCGCCTTGAACTCGTCGGAGAGACCAGTGCGGGCCTCTGCGCCCATCTTCTCGTTGGTCCATTGCTTCAGGCGGTCGAATTTCTTGTTGATGTTCATGATTGCGGTGCGGTGTGCGTGGGTGTCGTAGGGAAGTGTGCAAGCAGCAGAATGACGAGGGGGCTGCGGCGTGCGTAACAAGATATGGGCCGTGTGCAGGGTACAGCTATCGATACCACCAGGGAGGCAGGCGCGGGACGATCAACACCCGGCGACAGAGACCAAGTGGTGCAAAGTAAGGAACAGAGGAATGGATAAGAAGAGGAATGGATGCCACGAGATAATACAAGTCAGGAGGGAGATTTCGCAATGGCGGGCGTCCTACGGCAAAAGTTGAGAGCCAACGCGTGTCAATATACAGCAGCAGGCTAAGCAGGCGCGACCCTGACCCATTATTCCAGAAACCACAGACCGTCTGGGTGCCCTCCAACGGCGATCAGCGTCGCCCAAAGACGCGGCCCAGCCAGTCCTGACACAGCGGGACGACATGTCGCTATTCCGGGGTTTGCCGCCCTAATGCTTCCGCCGCCGCCCCATCTACTCACCACAGCCAACCCCTCCACTATCGCCTTTTGTAGGCATGCCCCCCGTTTCACCCGTCTTGCCATACATTGAGCACCGTTCTATTCCTGGCAGCCTCCGTCATGGTTTGCGCAATCAGGCTCCGTCTCATGGATGCTGAGTTTCACCCTCGCCACCGTACCAAGGAAGCGTCTTTCTTAGCTACTCTCCATCCTCTGCCCGACTTCACCGAGCAAATCACCGGAATCAGCAGTAGGCTCCTGTTCGGATCCTCTCCTATCGCGCAGCAATGGGGATTCGATAGACCTACAGAAGCGCATGTTGGCTGTCTAGTGCGCCGTCCAGACTCTTCAATATGCAGCCATAAAGGACGCGAACCCAATCTCCTTCCTTTATCAGGTCAAGCGGTCTTTTCGGCAAGCGCGATATATCACCTGGCCTCTGAAAGCAACGCGATATAGCTGGAAAGCAATCCTTCTACAGTGTAAGCTACCTTGGCATATGCAGTCAATGTGCTCGCCATCTCACACGATCGCACTGCGAGCATCCGCTCATCACGCTTGCAGCGTCTGTTCATGTCAAGAAACTTTTGTCGTATTGCATTCATTACTCACGACATCAATAAAGGCTGACAGGAAATCGAGACAACATGTCCTAATCTGCCTCGAAACGATTACCTTCCAGCTCGCCCCGCCATACAAACCGCGTGCACGTGACTTGACAAGCGCCGTCTCTTCGGCCAGCTGGAACTTCAACCTCAAGTTCGCGTCTCTCCTCAGCCAAGGCAACACCACTTCAACTGCGCTCTCGCATTCGCTTGTATTCTGCGCAGTCGGCTTCTTTCGGCGCATTGTTTGCTCAAACTAGGTTTCTTCATTTCCAAAATGTCCTGTCCGCCTCGAATCATACGAACGAATTTGATTCATTTCTGATCGCGCTACATCATCGCGCAATGATTTCATTGCTAGGGAAGGTGCCGTGAGGACGTTTACCACAAGGAGTTGACAGACATGCGCTGCAACTTCAGGACTGGGCGGACTAGCCCGAAGTTGCGACGAAAAGCGCGACGCACATGGGCGCGCCTGCAGCCAACACGTAACGCTTGCGAACTCGAAGACACTCCCAGTGTTCTTAGGGGTACATTACCCGGTGTCGCCTTCCTTTCATCTATTTGACATCTGTTGCGACGCCTATTCAAGTCAAGAGGAGGACCGAATGGGCAGAGGCTGACCTATGCTTATGAGCAACACCAGGGCATCTGTGGAAGGTCTCGCGCTTTAGTCGCGACGTTGACATGACCACTTGTCGAGCGTTCCCCCGCCCGATCAGCGCTTTCAAAGGGACCTACCGGCCACATCAGCACAACCGCCCTAAACCTGAAAACCGACATTGCGCAGTGGAGCGCATTCAAGCAACGAAAACCTGACACAGCTCAGTCTCGCCGGTACACTTGCACCTCGAATTGTGACTGCGCGTCTCGAATCATGTCTTAGACAAGTGCCCTCGACCCCCTTCTGGGCCTGGAACAGAACATTAAGAAACAATGGTAGGGTATTTATAAGCCGCTGACTCTCTTAACAACAGCATTATGAGTTGGGCGAGATGCAGCCATACAATCAGACTTGTGAGCAGGAGGTTCTGGTGGAAGCTGTGGTGAAGAGACGGCACGCTTGATAGCTGCCCTTGGCCGTGGTCTCACTATATGCGAATTGGGATATCGCTGTAGCACTTCGCGAACATCACGTATATAGCCGAATCAAACTCCCAGACTACAGAAGTTGCCCTGATCCCATCGCTGCTCTGATATTGCTACCTTGTGATGCTTGGTCTGTCAAACAAAGATGCCCTGATGAATGTGCTCATTGTCCTGCATTACAGGGACCCAATCAGTCGATCTTTGGGCTAGCGAAAGTAGCATTACCTCATGCCTGCCTAACCGTGCTCTGTTCGTAGTTCCTCTCCTCGTCCCGCAACTGCAGCCGCAACTACCACCACCAACATCAACCCCCAAACACCACCAACCATGGCCGATTCCGATTCTTCGCTGTCCTCTGCGCCCCCGACCGACGACGAGATGGAGGTCGAGGTTTCAGAAGCAAGCGCTGCAAAGGCCGTACCTCAGAAAAAGAAGAAGAAGAATGGCACAATCTTGACCTTTTTCAAGCATCGCTCGCCCTCGCCGCCTCCAAGGAAACGAGCGCCTTCTCCACCGCATGAGGCCGTACCAGAGGATAATCCAGACATTGCTGTACGTGTTGGACGCGTCCGTCGCGTCGTGACGCGCCGCATTGCACCGCAATCGCGCATAAATCCTCCACCCAGACATCGCTAATGCCATGCGCTATAGTTCATTGTAATGTTTCGGTCGCGCTTCAACGAAGCCTTTCCTCGCGGTTCGCCTCACGTAGGGCCTCAAGACATCGAACAGGGTGTCGCGGAGGAGACGCCGTCCGCCGATGTCGAAGGCTTACTATGCGCCCTGCTCGGGCTCGTCCTCAATCGCAAGAAACCTGTCGAGTCAGTCTGACCCCTTTGCTCTTCACAAAGACATATTCTCCGGTCGCGTAGGCCTTACAGAGCGGATGGCATAGTGCACGCGCTGACAAGTTGTGTGTTCTACAGGAAGGGTCACTACGGTCGCGCCCTCGAAGAGGCCATCCAAACCCAAAAATCACAATGGCCCACCAAATGGACTGGCAACCCCCTCAGTGGCGGTCGCAACTTCAACACAATGACAGCGGAAGAACGGGTAAGTCGCCGTCTGTCCTGATATCGCCAGATGCTAACTGTCGCCCAGATCACCCTCCTCCACTCTCTCTGCCTCTGGAGCCTCAACCAAAACGAGCAAGTCAAGATCATGATCAATACCGCATACAAGTCCCGCACTACCAAGGACAAACAAGATACAAACATCCCGTTGTCGGTACAAGCGTGGGGTCGCGATGGTGACAAACGCCGGTACTACCTGGTCGAAGGGCAGAATGACACCCACTTTCGCATCTACCGCGAGAGCGATCCCAAACTCAAGAACGTACAGTGGATCAGTGTCGCTGGCTCAATCGATGAGCTAAGAGCGCTTGCGACGAAGCTGGAAGAAGTAGACGGACACAAAGAGGCCAAGGCACTCGGCGAGCGCATGCTCAACGCTGTGCCACGATTCGAGGCTTCAGAAAACGTATGTCCTCGTTTCTTCTATACATTGTCTTGTGCTAATAACCATGCAGAAACGCAAGCGACGAGAGTACACCCGTCAGCGCAAAGACGCTTTCACGCGCCCAGAACTCGGTTTCTCCCTATACGAAGGCCGCACCCGTGGCAAGCGCCAACGATATACGTTTGATGAAGAGGACGATTTTGACTCGGACAATACATCTGTACGTCGGTCAGGGCGGCAGTCAGGCCGCGACACACCCGCTGCGCCTTCTGGTCCTACTGTCACCGCCAGCGGCCGACAGGTCCGGTCTCGAGCAACAGGCTTATACGGTGAGACACTACTCAGTGGACAAGCTACCGATCACCCATCGCCTGCAACTGGCGATTACATACGGTCTGATGTGTCTGAGGAACCACAGTCAGGCCCTGGCCGATCAACCCGCGCCGCCAACAGGGGTACCGCCAACGGCCGCTCACTGAACCGGACAGTAGATTCCGAAGATGAGGAGGATGCGACATCTTGGGACGGTGGAGATGATGACGAGGAAGAGCCAGATCAGATGGAGCTCGACGATGATGAAGACGATGCGGCGGAGGATTCGTCAGATGAAGAGGAGGAACCACACAGCCTCATGGTCACCCTGCGTTACCGGAAAGGCGCAACTGATGGCTCTGCTGCTCCCAATCAAGACGCACCCATGGCAAATGGCGTCGACCACGATGCTACTGCTGCGACACTAGGCGACACAGGCGCGCCCAAACAGCCCGAAATTGCGCCTGCCCCAGAAACCTCAGCTCTCACATCCGAGCCCAGTTCCAACATGAACGGGATCTCCCAACCTGTCGTCCCCGTTGCAAACCAACAGCTTCCTACAGGCAACCCAGAAGCGCTCCCCAAACTCGATGGCTTCTTCTCCGCCCCAACGCCGCCGTACAGCGCCCCAGAGGAAGCACCAAAACACCAGACTCCCGTTGACGTCTCTACCAATTCTTATGAGGCAGCTCCACCACCGCAACATCCCACACCTGCTCCGACCGCCAGCTGGCAATAGACCTGCCTGCGCACTTAATCAAGCCGTTTTCTCATGCATGCTACACATCATTTCCCAAATGCCATGTGCGGTTGTCTTCAATTCAATTTTATCCGCGTTTTTCTTTCCCTGTCTTGTACCGTCCCTGTCATAGCTAGAGAAAGACAGATACCCATGGCGTTTTCCATTTCTTTACCTCCTGTACCTGAAGATGGGAGGTGAGATTAAGGTGTTGTCTCTCGTCGGATTAGCGTTGTGTTAGGATACGTACGGGCATCGGATGTCTACGTTCATGTTGGGTGCTGCTCATGAGTGGTAGACAATGGCACTTCTACACAAAGGAAATGATTGCCTGGGTGACTGGGATACAGACACTCGATAGGCACTGAGGGAAGTGTGAGAGGAGAAGTTCAATAAATGCAACTTGTGTTGTCATTATGAGCAGCTGTGCGATTGTGTTGTGATGCTACTTGTGAACCAGGTATAGGCACTGTATCGTGAGCTTCATATCTAGCGAAGCTCACCATACTGTGCCTATACCTGGGCATACGTCTTGCTTCAGCCACATCAGGTCCATACCTAATCAAATAGATCTGAACCTGATGCGCCGAAAGCAAGACGTATGCTTTCGCTCCACAACGCCGCCGCCGCTACTGGTATTATATACATTCAGTCATGTCATCATACACATACATCCATTTCACGCTTCACCTCGGTAAAGCGCCCGGTATGGCTCCCGCAATGCCCGTCGTAGTCCGACTCTGCAGTTTGGGTCTACCAGACCCCTTGGGCCGGTCTCTCTGCTCGCCGCGCCACCGCATGCCGTCTTCCCGGGTATTCCTACTCTGGCTACGCGAGTCCGTTGCACTGGGTTTTCTAACCCCAGCTCTAATCTCCGCCTCTCGCATCTTCTGGCCTTCTGCTTCTATGCGCTCTTCTAGGGTGGCGTTTTCGGCGATGGGGCTGGGGATGAAGGATGTTGAGCCGGGAGCTGTGCCGTTTCCTTCCATGACGGCGATTTCGTCGTCCTCATCCTCTTCGTTGTCGCCGGCGGCTGCGTCGGCGTCTTCGGTGGCTCCGCCTCGTGTGTTGTGTTTGCGGGGCCAGAGTGAGGGGAGCACGATCTGCTGGAAGCGGGGCTCTACGGCTCGTTCGTCGAACCAGGCGTGGACGCGGGATTCGATGAGCTGGGCGATCTTGGGTACGTCTTGGAGGCGTGATCGCGAACCGACTAGAGAACGCACGGAGAGGTCGAGGCGGTAGTCGTCTAGGAAGGTGAAGGCTAAAGTGGTGGGACGGTGTGGTGGGGCGCCTGATGAGGATGCTGGACGACTCGGCGAGGAACCTCGGTGTGTGTTTGATGTTGGCGATGGCATGGGCGCGGTGGTTGGTGGAGGCGAGGAGGAGGGTATGAAGGACACGGCGAGGGTCCCTGAGAATCGTACAATGCTCACAGCGAGCGCGACTGGCAAGACTGCGGACATGGGTTTGGGCCAGTTCAGGTTCAGTGTCGTCTCTACACCGATGGTAATAACATCGCTCAGATCAACGTCCATGCGCGCTTGCAGTCTCTCCTTCTCATCTGTATTGCCTGGCCCGTACCAGAATCCGTCTTCTGCTGGCATGACTCTGCAGTTGCTGAAGATGGGGAACTCGTCACCCAATGCTATCTCCGTCACCCTGATCTCGCCAATCCAGTCCGGCTTGCTGCCCGTGTTCAAGATGTCGGTGAGCGAAGTAAGGATCGCATCGTCTTGTCGTGCGTCAGCTCGCAGCTGTGCGATTGTTTGCGCAATGAGCACATTGAACCAGTCTAAGCTCTCTGGTTGGTGTCCCTTTACGTTGTAATACGTCTTCGCGAGGATAGTCTGTATGCTTGGGCCTCCCCTGCTCTCCTCGCCTTTTCGTATTATACTTCTCGATGGCTTATGCCGTAAGGAGAGAGACGTCGAGTTTGCGCGCGTTCTCAATTGCTTATACGACTGTTGGTGTGCCAAAGTTCGAGCTCGGCGGAGCGAGTTGAGATGCAATGCGCGGTCGTCGGCGGACGGTGGCTCTCCGAAGATGAAGAACTTTATGAAGCAGAACATCAAAATCGCAATCGAAAGCTGTCCAAGTAGGAACCCTTGTGTAAAGGAGAGTCTATGGTAGGTTAGCGGGGTCTCTGCATTTGATGGGCAACTGTACGATGACGAGCCGCCCTGTGTGACGGGCAGCGCCACGGGCGTGGGCACTGATTTGACCATAGTCGCGACTGGGGAATTGCTACCGCGTTGACAATTGCATATTGGGTGTGGATGGTGATTTCGAGCAGAGGCTGAAAGACGTAATTGTGCATCGGGACCTTGGAAGGATGCCGACCTAGCCATATCGATAAGCCTCCTAATCACTCCACGCCCATCTCCGCAGCCCCGAGGTCTCCCCAGACTCAGACCCGCGACGAGGCACGACTCTACCTAGGATGCCCCTTCTCTCCAAGGTCGTCACCTTTAGGACCCCCACCAACCGCGCCGCTGCCATTAAGGCGAACAGAGTCATCCGATCCATCAAGAGCAGATACCGCGCCCAGGCCTTCCTGTTCCTCGCGTACCACTTCTTCCTCACGTCGCCTATGCACCTCGACATCTTCATCATGTTCTTCATCCTCGTCAGCAACTTCATGAACCGGCAACAGGCCTTTCCCAGCCAATTGGTCATCGAGGGGCTCCGCTTCCTGATCGACGAGAGGAGGTTCATCATGCCTTGAGTGCTAGTCCTACCAAGCCTCACTTCCGACGCGACACCGAAATACCCTGGATTACTCGCGTACACACATCAAGTGCGCGACGTGGCTTCGTTGCCCCTTCACCTGAACCAGACGGAGATAGCGGCAGTTGCAAGTCCGATTGGTTGCCAAGCTCCCCACCTCTGGACCAGTTCAAGATCGCATACCATTGTAGC
>Ga0265798_10007942_pt1 | contig 13641 bp, 11 predicted proteins | sample P3T30metagenome_FD_192430 | JGI IMG/M metagenome (GOLD analysis project Ga0265798, IMG submission 192430) | Plant litter microbial communities from East Loma Ridge, Irvine, California - P3 T30 | ecosystem: Environmental > Terrestrial > Plant litter > Unclassified | place: USA: California...
TTGCCGGGCTAGCCCGGCAACCGCTTGGGTAGGGTGCTAAAAACCAGTTTACTTGTTGAGTTTGGCCGTAAGTATTTTATCCCCTATTTCGAGTTGCTGCACCACCTCCATGCCTCGTATTACCTGGGCAAAGATGGTGTAGCGGCCATCGAGGTGCGGGGTGGGCTGGTGGGTGAAGAAAAACTGGCAACTCTCGGTGTCCTTGCCGGCTGAGGCCAGGCCCACCGCGCCCGCGCCGTAGGTGAGCTGCGCCAGTTCGGAGCGCAGGTTGTAGGGCGTGCTGCCCGAGCCATCGCCGCGCGGGTCGCCGCCCTGGGCCACAAAATCGGGTACCACGCGGTGAAAATACAGGCCATCGTAAAAGTGACGATTGACCAGGCTCACGAAGCTAGCCACCGAGCCAGGGGCTTCTACTACTTTCAGCTCCAGCACAATCGTGCCTTTGGTAGTAGTCATAATTACTTTTTGGCCTACCGGGATGGTCTGCACCAGCGCCCAGTCGATGGGGTGCTGGCTAGCCGGGCCGACTGGCGCCGGCGTGGGGGTAGCCTTCTTTTCCAGCTTGTCCAGCGCCTGCTGCAAGCCCAGCCAGGCTTCGATTTCGCGGGGCAGCGTCAGCTTGCCTTGCGCCTGGCGCAGGGCCGCGAGGTCTTCGGGCTGCGCAGTGGGCACGAGCGCCGGGTTGGCAAAGGCTTCGGCCGCAGTGGCTAGCTGGGCTACGTCGCCGCCAGCCAGTGCCTGGCGCAGCACAACGGTAAAATCGGCCTGGCGGCCAGCGGGAAAGCTCTTATTGCCGCGCAAGCCCACTAGCGCCGCTAGCGCCGAGCCGGGCACCACGGGCGGGCCAGCAGTGCGGGACACTTCTTTGGCCAGAAAATCGAATTGCGCCGGGTCTTCGCTGAGAGCAGTGAGCAGGGCAGCTTTTTCGTATTGGTTGGGCGTGTGGTGGTAGCGCGCGCGGATGGTGTCGGCTACGGCTGGCCGGCGGCTAGCCCGCGCATGGCGCAACGCCGCTTGTAGGAGCGTAGCCCGGGTTCGCCAGTGGGTGGCATGCTGCACATAGGGCAAGAAGCTGGCCTTCGCCCACGAGCTATCGGTGGGCACTCTAAGCAGCCACTCCGCCGCCGTCAGCGACTCCTGAGCCAGCGGACTATTTAGCCCCTGGTCGATGCTTGCTACTACACCAATAATGGATTTGGCAGGCAAAGCCCGCAGGGCTGCAATACGGACGCGGTGGTCTTTGTCGCCGGCGGCAGCGAGTAGCAGCGCCTCGTAGGCCACCGGCCGCGCTACGCGGCCCAGCGCCGAAGCGCAATTTTCCCGCACAAAATAGTCTGCGTCGTCAGCAGTTGCTTTCAACAAAACCGGCAGTGCCACCTGCGCCAGCGTCGAATCCTGGCCCCGCACACGGGTGAGCGCGGCCGAGGCCCCAGCCCGCGCCGGGGCTAGCCGGGCACCCGGCTGCGCCAGCAGCGCCGCCGCCCGGCGCACCACCTCGGGCGTGGCGAGCCCGCGCAGGCTGGCCCGGTACAGCGCCCAGGCCAGGCCAGGCGCGGCGGCCGAGTCGGGGCCGGGCACTTTTACTTCCCAAAGCTGGGCCACGGTACGGCGCGTGACGCAGCGGCCCAGCGCCTCGTAAGTGGCGCGGCGAGTAGCGGCACTGGCCTCGGGCTGCGCCAGGCGCTGGGCGAGCGCGGGCACGGCGAGGCTATCGCCGGTTTGGCCCAGGGCGTAGGCGGCGGCGCGGCGCACGGTGGGGCTGGCATCTTGCAGCAAGGGCAGCAAGGAAGGCACCGCTTTCTTGTCCTGCACCGAAGCCAGCGCTTCGGCAGCGGCGGCGCGGTAAGCGGCGTTTTTATCCAGCAAGTAGGGCAGCAGCGTGGCCGTTTTGCGCTCGTCTTGGGCGGTGGCAATGCGGCGGCGGGTGGCATCGGCGTAGGGGTGCGCGGGCGGCGCGGCGGCGCTAGCCAGCAGCGGCAGCGCAAGAAAAAGCAGGGGAAGCGGGCGCATAGGGCAAGAAGTTGGGGCTGCAAGTAACGGGCAGCCCGACCTTTGTGCCTTCTAGCTGCTCACTATGCCCGCCTTGCCCGACCCCTCCCAGCTCCGCATCCAGGATTTTCACTACGACCTGCCCGCCGAGCGCATTGCCCCCGAGCCACTGCCTGACCGCGCCGCCAGCCGCCTGCTGGTGAGCCGCGCCGGCGCCCTTACCGACAAGACTTTTCGTGACCTACCCGGCGAGTTGCCCGCCGATAGCCTACTGATTTTCAACGATACCCGCGTAGTGCGCGCCCGCCTGCTAGCCAAGCGCCCCACCGGCGGCGCGGTCGAGCTGTTTTGCCTGGAGCCGGTAGCGCCACACCGGGCGCTGGAGCTAGCCTTGCAGCAAACGGCCGCCTGCACCTGGCGCTGCCTGGTGGGCAACGGCCGCCGCTGGAAAAGTGGCCCCGTCACCCTAGAATTCAGCTTTGCTGGCCAGCCCGCCACGCTGTGGGCCGAGCGCCAAGTGGCCGAAGCGGGCGGCGAGAGTCTGATTGACTTCCGCTGGGAGCCGGCCTCGCTACCCTTTGCCGAGGTGCTGCGTGCGGCGGGCCACCTGCCGCTGCCCCCCTACATCCACCGCCCCGACACCGCTACCGACGCCGTGCGCTACCAGACTGTGTACGCCGCCCACGAGGGTGCCGTGGCGGCTCCTACGGCCGGCCTGCACTTTACGCCCGAGGTGCTGGCCGACCTTGCCGCCCGGGGTATTGCCAGCGGCTACGTTACGCTGCACGTTGGGGCGGGCACCTTCCAGCCTGTGAAGGCCGAGGCAATGGCCGAGCACGCTATGCACGCCGAGCCCATTATCGTGCAGGCCAGCTTATTGCGGCAGCTGCTGGCGCACCGGCCGCATCCTGTTATCGCGGTGGGCACCACCAGCCTGCGTACCCTCGAAAGCCTCTACTGGCTGGGCGCAGCGCTGGCCCGCGAGCCGGCTAGCGCCGGCGATGCCTTGCGCGTCACGCAGTGGCAGCCTTACGCTACGCTTTCGCCCGGCGAGACCGAAACCACGCCCGAAGCGGCTTTGCAAGCCTTGCTCGACCACCTCGAAGCCAGCGGCTCAGCGGCGATAGAGGCAAGCACGCAGCTACTGATTGCACCGGGCTACCGCTTCCGGCTGGTGCGCGGGCTCGTCACCAATTTTCACCAGCCCGAAAGCACGCTACTCTTGTTGGTAGCGGCCCTGCTGGGGCCGGGCTGGCGGGCAGTGTACGAGCACGCGTTACGCCACGGGTATCGCTTTCTGAGCTACGGTGATTCTTCGCTGCTCTTGCCCTAACGGACGAGCTTTCGACGGGTTGTGTCGGTTCTGGCACGGCCTTTGAATATTCCGCTAAGAGGCCTGGACAACTCCCGCGAAATTGTCGCGTAAAAGGCCTCGAAAACACCTCATACCCCCTCCTTCCAGTCATGAAAAAAGTATTTTTGTTGCTCGCCGCCTGCGCTTTCACTACCGCTGCCTTTGCCCAAACTCCTGAGACCGAAGTAAAGGTGCGTGACAACGGCACCAAGAAAGTGGTTACCAAAACCGGCAAAACCAACGTAGGCCAGGCCCTCGAAAACACGGCCGATGCCGCTGGTAACGTAGCCAAGAAAACCGGCAAAAAAATCAAGCGCGGCAGCCAGAAAGTAGGCCGTAAAGTAAAAGGCAGCACCCAGAAAATGGAAGCCAAAACCGAGTAGTCTTTGCACTCACTAGGTTCTTACTAAAAGAGAGCCCCGACCTCGGTCGGGGCTCTCTTTTTTATGGCCGTTTTTGGCTGCATCAGTTACCGGGTGCTGGGGCCGTTGGCTGCTCACGCACTTCGTGCAAAACTCTTTCTATCACGCTTTGGCCGAAAATGCTGATGCCAGCATTGAAGACGGCGAGCGCACCGGTACCAGCTGCTACCCATTTGGTGGTTGGAGAGCCTTTCTCCTTGAGAGCACCTGCCCAATTAATCAGGCAGGCTCCGGCCCCAATCAAAATCAATCCGCTGGGCGCTAGTAGCGCCCATTTTTTTTTGTGTGTCATAGCTGGTGTTAGATAAGTGGCGCGGTAGCAGGCAACCGCATTCGCCTTACATACCGCCCTACCACGCCTAGGGTTGTGTGAGCCAGCTAGCAAGCCGTTGTTACCCTACCTTATTACAACACTACCTCCTGAAAGAAGGGCAATTTGTTATTTTTTGTAATTTATTTGCGATAATTACCCTAAAATAAAAGCTAGTCTCTTTCAAATTAGGCATGAAATGCTAGAGTGGCCTATCTTCGCAGAGGCCATTTCGCTATTCTATTGCTTATGTCACGCAAACAGTTACTTGCTCGCCCCTCCCTGGCGATACTGGCGGTGCTGGCCCTGATGGCCGCCTTCCTGCCCCACTCCCACCCCGACGCGGCCCCCAATTCACTGCAAGCGGCTGATGTGGCCTGGATGCTTTTCTCCACGGCGCTGGTGCTGTTGATGACGCCCGGGCTGGCCTTTTTTTACGGGGGTATGGTCAACCGGGGCAATATTATTTCGACCATGCTTCAGAGCTTCATCTCGCTCGGGGTGATTTCGCTACTGTGGTATGTGGTAGGTTTTTCGTTGGCTTTCGGCGATGACATTGGTGGGGTGATTGGCGACCCGCGCACGTTTTTTATGTTTGATAACGTGGGCACTGCTCCGCACCCGACGCTGGGCGCGGGACTGCCGCTGGTGCTGTTTGCGGCGTTTCAGCTCAAGTTTGCCATTATCACCCCAGCGCTTATCAGCGGGGGCTTTGCCGAGCGCATCCGTTTCTGGGGCTACCTCATCTTCATCTGTCTCTTCAGCCTGCTCATCTACTGCCCACTAGCCCACTGGGCCTGGCACCCGCAGGGTTTTCTGTTTAAATGGGGGGTGCTGGACTTTGCGGGAGGTACGGTGGTGCATATTTCGGCGGGCTTTGCGGCGCTGGCGGGGGCGCTGTCCATTGGCCGGCGCCGGGTGCACCTCGATGGCCACGCGCACACGCCGGTCAACATTCCCTTCGTTATTCTGGGTACGGGCCTGCTGTGGTTCGGCTGGTTCGGTTTCAATGCCGGCTCGGCGCTGGGGGCTAATGCCCAAGCGGTGCAAGCCTTCGTAACCACGCACTTTGCCTCGGCGGCCGCCATGCTCACCTGGATGCTGCTCGAAGCCTCACGCGGGCAGCGGCCCTCTGCCATGGGCGCGGCCGTGGGCGCAGTAGTGGGCCTAGTGGCCATTACGCCGGCGGCGGGCTACGTGGCCTACGGGCCGGCTATTGCCATCGGCATTCTAGCTTCGGGCGTGAGCTTCGGGGCCGTTATCCTGAAAAACCGCACGACGCTCGACGACACGCTCGATGTATTTCCGTGCCACGGTGTGGGGGGAATCGTAGGGATGCTTGCGACTTCACTTTTTGCTCAAAAGGGCGGCCTTTTCACCGGCGGCGGGCCTACGCTGCTCTATTATCACCTGCTGACGCTGGTGGTGGTGGGCGTATTCACCTTCGGCGGGTCGTGGCTTCTGTACCGGGCCACTAACTTTATCGTGCCCATTCGGGTAAATGCTGAGAACGAGACCCACGGCCTCGACACCAGCCAGCACGGCGAAACCCTGCTGGCGGCCTAATCTCCGCCTGGCAGCGCGCCTGGCGGCCCGCTGCCCATGACCCAATTGTTTTTTTCTGAATACGACGCCGACCCGCTATCCCTTGGCGCTGCCACTCCCCTGGTTATTGCCGGGGCGGGGGGCCTGGGGCGCGAAGTCGCGTTGCTTCTTAGCCAGCTCAATGCGGCTGGCGCGGCCTGGGACGTGCGGGGCTTTTACGACGACCGCTCGCCGGCCGTGCCCACCGTGGGCGGGCTACCCTACCTCGGCACCCTGGCCGACCTCAACGCGGTGGCTAGCCCGCTGGCCGTGGCGGTAGCGGTGGGCAGCAGTGCCAGCCGCGCCGCCGTGGCGAGCCGGCTCACCTCCCCGCACTTGTCATTTCCTGTCTTGGTGCATCCGCAGGTGGCCCTGCGGCCCGAGCAGCGCGTAGCGCTCGGCGAGGGCTGCATCATCCAGCGCGGCTGCATCCTCACCTGCGACATTGCACTGGGGCGCTTTGTGTTGCTCAACCTGGGCTGCACCCTCGGCCACGACAGCGTACTCGAAGATTTTTGCTCGCTCATGCCGCACGCCAACGTGGGCGGCGGGGCGCACCTCGCCACTGGTGTATACCTGGGCACCAATGCTACCGTTATCCACCAGGTGCGGGTGGGCGCTGGCACCACCGTGGGGGCAGGCGCCGTGGCCGTGCGCGACCTGCCAGCCCATTGCACTGCCGTAGGCGTACCCGCCCGGCCAATTAGCGATTATCAGTAAGCAAGTAACCTTGGCACTCGACTGCCTTTACAAGCTGAATAATTGCTCACTGTTAACCAATAAGTACGATTTGGACCGCATCTATCTTTCCCCGCCTCACCTGGGCCGCCACGAGCTAAACTACCTGCATAAAGCGGTGGAAGATAACTGGGTAGCTCCCGTAGGCCCCAACCTCGATGGGTTTGAGGCTGACATTAGCGCGGCCGTGGGCGTGCCGCACTGCGTGGCCCTCTCGTCGGGCACGGCGGCGCTGCACCTGGGGCTGCTGCTGCTGGGCGTGGGCCCCGGCGACGAGGTGCTGTGCCCGTCGTTCACTTTCGTGGCTACGGCTAATGCTATTCTGTACTGCGGCGCTACGCCGGTATTCGTGGACAGTGAAGCCGATACCTGGAACATCTGCCCCGAGCGCCTGCGCGAGGCGCTCGAAGACCGCCGCCGACTAGGCAACCAGCCTAAGGCCCTCCTGCTGGTGCACCTCTACGGGATGCCGGCCAAGCTTGATGAGCTGCTGGCCATAGCAGCCGAATACGAGCTACCCATCCTGGAAGATGCGGCCGAGGCCCTGGGCTCTACCTGGCAGCAGCGGCCGCTAGGCAGCTTTGGGCAGGTGGGCGTATTTTCATTTAATGGCAATAAGATACTGACGACCAGCGGCGGCGGTGCCCTCGTTACCGCCGATGCCGAGCTAGCCCGCCGGGCGCGCTTCCTGGCTACCCAGGCCAAGGACCCCGCCCCGCACTACCAGCACTCGGAAGTTGGCTACAATTACCGGCTGTCCAACCTGCTGGCGGGCATCGGCCGGGGCCAGATGGAGCTACTACCCGACCGCGTGAAGCGGCGGCGCGAAATTTTTAACTGGTACCGCGAGCACCTGGCTGGCGTACCGGGCCTCGCGCTAGCTCCCGCCGCCGAGCAGCAGGGCAGCCGCGCCAATCGCTGGCTCACTACCCTGCTACTCGACCCAGCTGCCACCACCGCCACGCCCGAAAGCGTGCGCCAGCACCTCGAAGCGCGTCGCATCGAGAGCCGCCCCCTCTGGAAGCCCATGCACTTGCAGCCCCTTTTTGCCAGCGCGCCCATGTACGGCGGTGACGTGTGCGCCGGCCTCTTTGCCCGCGGCCTGTGCCTGCCCAGCGGCACTGCGATGGGCGATGAGGAGCTGCGGCGCGTGGCCAAGGCCGTGCGCGAAGCCCTGGCCTAAGCCTCGGCCACCAGCCCCGCTAGCACACGCTCCAGCTCGGCAAAAAGTGGCCGCCTGGCTACCTCTGGCTGCATACACCGCTGCTGCAAGCCGGCCAGCGTAGCCAGGGCGGTAGGCTTGCCGGCCGGGCAATGGTTCAGCAACTCTTCCAGCAGGCAGCCAAAGGCGCGCGCCTCCAGCTGAGCCAGGCCAGTGGTAGCCACCTCGGTAACCTCGAAGAAGCTAGCCGCACCAAAGTCACCCAGAAGTGCCTCACCGGCCGGCGTAGCCAGAATATTATGCGCATAGAGGTCGCCGTGCAGGATACCCTGCTGGTGCAGGTGTGCCGTGGCCGCAGCGATGCCGTGAGCCAGCCGCACCACGGCGGCCAGCGCCAGTGTGGTGCCGGGTGCGTACACGTCGCGCGTGCAAGTGGCTAGGCTGGGGGGCCCGGCCAGGTTGCCATACACGGGGTCAATCAACGCCAGCACTAGGCCCTCAGCCCCCGCCGGGTGCTGGCTGATTTTGCCCTCTACCGCAATCAGGTTGGGGTGCCGGCCCGCACTTATGCAGGCGGCCATTTCGCAGCGCGGCAGGCCATCGCTCGTAACAGCCCCTTTGAATACCTTGACGGCCACCGCCGTGGCTAGCCCTTCGGCCCGCTGCCAGCTGGCCCGCGAGATAACTCCTGAGGCCCCTTCCCCCAGTTGCTGCTGCACCACCAGCGAAGCCCAGGGTATGCTAGCAATGGGGTGCCGTGCCACTACCGCCGCCTCGGCCGCCGCACTAAATGGGTTGCCAGCGTAGGCCAGCCAGCTTAGCCGGGGCATCGTCAGCAGCCACGTGGGCAGCTCGGCCAGCTGATTGGCGGCAATGCGCAGTAACTCCAACTGGCTACAATTGGCTAATTCTTGGGGTAATTGCCGGAGTTGGTTGCCCGCCAGCATCAGCTTTTGCAGGTGGCTGCACTGGCCTATTTCGGCGGGCAGGCTTTCCAGCGCATTAGCGGTGAGGATAAGCCAGCGCAGCTGCGGCGGCAGCGCGGCGGCCGGCACCGTACGGATTTTATTGGCCTTGAAGCCCACCATGCGCAGCTGCGGGCACTCGCCAAGCACCTCGGGCAAGGTTGTAAACTGATTGTCGGAGCAGAAAATGACTTGCAGCCGGTGCAATCGGCTCAGGTCGGCGGGCAGGGCCGACAGCTGATTGCCCGATAGGTTTAGGACTTCAAGTGTATCGGCCAGGCTGAATATCTCTTCGGGAAACTCGGTGAGGCCGGCGGCCAGGTCGAGGCGGCGCTGGCCTACTAGCTGGCCGGCGCGGAGTTGGGCAAGGGTATGCATTGGAACAAAGGTCGGGCCGGCCAGCCGGTAGCGCGCCGCCTCAATCTTCGTGGCCGCTAGGCCGCCCGCAAGTCGCCAACGGGCAGCCGAGCAGCCACGGGCGCTGGGGCCACCCGCGCCACCGGGCGGCGAAAGAACCGGCGCAGCATGAAGTGGGTAGGTAAGTAGAAGGCGACAAACAGCACCGCCATCCAAGCTACCAGGTATACCGGGCCGGGCAGCCAGGTTTGGGCCTTGGCATCATCAAAGCCGAATACGTAGTTGATATTGACCTGAATCTTGGGGTCGGCGAGTACTGTGCCAGCGGCGGGCAGCCAGAAATAAGCTACCAGGCACAGGCCCCAGCCGAGGCCAGCCTAGGCCCACAGCGCCCGGCGGTCGTAGCCCAGGCGCTTGACCAGAAACAGGAGCAAGAAGGGCAGCCAGCCGTGAAAGAACGAGAGCCCGCGCAGAAACAGCGAGTGATTAGCGTCAAACATATACCCCGTGAGCCCCACCAAGTGAAAGCCCAGCAGCCCAGCTACGAAATCGAGGCACCACAGCACCTGCGGTATCAAAATACCGACGGCGGCCATTGAGGCCGGCAGCGCCCGCTCGGTCCAGAGGCTAACGAAGCAGAGCAGCAGCGAGATATCGCAAAAGTACAGAAAGTTGGTGGGGCCGTAATTATGATAATACACGGGCACCATCACCACCAGAAAGGCGGTAACCAGAAGCTTTAGCGCGAGCGGCAGGCGGGACGAATCAGGAGCCATGAGGAGTAGCAATAGCGTGAGGGGGAAACTGCCGTACTTAGCAGCCGCAACGCCGGCTGGCCGCTGGGCAGCTACCGGCGTTGCGACTGCTAAGTACGGCAGCCCCCTGGCGCGCTTTCATACTCAACTACCCGCTAAAGGGACTTTACCTTTTCCGCTTACATAAACTCAAAACTACTGTCTTTCACATTTTTAAGTCACGTTTTTTCAGACTTTGCAAATAGCTAACACCCCGCAAAAAGCACGATTTGCATTCCTTTCTTGGCTATAGAAAGCCACTAAGCAAAACCCCGCCGAAGGCCCGTCTTAGCAAAACGGGCCTTCGGCGGGGCTAATCTTCGAAAGCTTTCCTACGCGGCCAGCTGCTACCCAAGCGCCTGTTCCAAATCCACGAGCAAATCGGCCACTTCCTCAATGCCGACGCTCAGGCGTAGCACGCCCGGCGTGATACCGAGCAGGGCTCGCTGGGCCGGCGTGAGGCCCCGGTGCGAGGTAGCGGCCGGGTACGAGCACGACGACTGCACGCCCGCCAGCGACGGAGCCAGTGGGAATAGCTTGGTTTTCTGAATAAAGGCATCGGCCGCCGCCACTGAGTCATCGGCGAGGCGGATGCTCAGCATGCCCCCGTAGAGGCCGCCGAATAGCTCGTGCGCCGCCAGGTCGTGGCCAGGGTGCGTAGCCAGGCCGGGGTAAAATACCTGGGCTACGGCCGGCATCTCGGCCAGAAACTGGGCAATAACCATCGCGTTTTCGGAGTGCTGACGCATCCGCAGGCGTAGGGTTTTCATGCCGCGCACGGCCAGCCAGCTATCGAGTGGAGCCAGCATGAGGCCAAGGTTAGTAGCAATCTGACGCAGGCGCTTGCCGATGGCGGGGTCGCGGGCCACTACCACACCGGCGGTCACATCGGAGTGGCCAGCCAGGTATTTGGTGGCCGAATGCCACACCATATCGGCGCCCCAGGCTAGCGGCTGCGTAAGAATAGGTGAGGTAAACGAGCTGTCAATGAGTAGTAAAATACCCTCCTGCTGGCAGGCCTGGGCTAGGCGGGGGCCATCGAGCACGGTCAGCAGCGGGTTGCTCAGCACCTCGGCCAGCACTAGCTTGGTAGTGGGCTGGCGGTGGCGAGCCACGTCGTAGAGGTCGGCTAGCGGCACGTAGCTTGTTTCTATACCCAGGCGGGTTAGCTCATTCGAGAGCAGCACCACGGAGCCGCCGTACAGCTCAGCAGGGCACAGCACATGGTCGCCAGCCTGGCACACGGCTAGCACGGCGGCCAGCAGGCCTGCTAGGCCCGCGCCAGTAGCTACGCCGCCGCCAGCGGCACCCTCGAGGCGGGCTACCTCGGCTACCAGCTCGTCAGAATTGGGGTGTTCGGAGCGCGAGTAGCCGTAGCGGCCGCCGTGGTCAGGAGCAGTGTAGTATTCTTCTAGCTCGGCCAGCGAGCTGAATTTAAAGACCGAAGTCTGATAAATCGGGGTGACTTTCGGGTGAATCGGGTTCAGGTCCATAGGGAGGCGAAGGTAGCGCCGGGCTCTTTATTGCGCTAGGCTATTGGGTGCGCAAAACTTTATTGGCGTCGCTGCTAGCCTCACTTTCGGCTTCTACCTGTCGCTCGGCTTTGGCAGTGAGTGTGTCGGGCATGAGGTGCTGCAAGGCCACATTTTCGCGCGCAAATACCTGCATCAGCACAATGAAATACGAGAGCAGCAGCGGGCCGATAACCAAGCCCACAATCCCAAAAATCTCCACGCCCAGCGTGAGGCCCACCAGCGTCACCCAGGGGTGAATGTCGCCCATATACTTGGCTAGCCAGATGCGCAGCAGGTTATCAATATTAATAATAACCACCACGCCCACTACCAGGATGCCGATTCCCTGGCCATTGTGGCCCTGCGTAAACTGATAAATGGCGGCCGGCCCCCACACCAAGGGCGTACCCAGTACCGGGATGAAGGCCATGAAGAAGGCCACCACGGTCCAGAATAAGGCATCGGGTACGCCAAATATCCAGAGCGTCACACCCGTCAGCAAGCCCTGCACCAGGGCCACGATACCCTGGCCTAGTACGTTGGCGTTTACGTTGTTTTTGAGGGAGATACTTAATTCATCCATCGTCTTCTCGCGGAAGGGCAAGTAACGGCGCAAGCCCGCCAGAAAGGCTTCCTCCTGCATAAACAGGTAGTACATTGTGAAGAGCATGAGGCCCACAATCACAATAACGCTGAGGATGCTGCTGGCTAGGGTGGGTATCCATTGGCTTACCCGGGCGGCGCCCTGTTGCAACAGCTGGCGCACCTGGGTTTCCTGGGTTACCTGCATACCAAGCTTGCGCTCCACATCTTGCACCACGCCTAAAATCTGGTCGGTATTGCGGGCTAGCTGCGTGACACGGTCGATGAGCAGGGAAGTGAGCGCAAAAAATGGAATCACCAGCACTACCACAGCGAAGATGAGGAGCATCACCGTCACAAGCGTGCGGTTCCAGTGGCGCTTATGCACCAGCGCCGTAAACCATGGCCGCAGCACCACATAAAGAATACCTGCGCCCAAGAAGGCCGTCAGGTATTGTAGTAAGCCAAAAAAAGCCAGCAGGCCCAGCAGCACCAGCGTAATGATGAGCAGCACAAAGCGCTGGCGCGGCGAGTAAATATTTGTTTCGGTAGAAGTAGTGTGCGGCATAGTGCGGCAGGACGGCAAAAGGTGAGTCAGTAGTTGCTGAACGAGAAAACCGGCAAAACGGCCACCTAGCGGGCACAAAAAAGCGCCCGTGCCAGCCAAAGCCAGCACGGGCGCTCCCACACTACGAGTAAGTACCTAGGCTGAAGCCGATTCGGCGAGCACTATCACCTGGTTGCGCAGCACCTCCACGATGCCGCCGCTGATGTGAAACGTGCCGCCGCCCGCGCCCGTCACCGTCACGTCGCCTTCCTTGAGAGCGGCGATGAGCGGGGCGTGGTTATTAAGCACTTCAAACGAGCCATCGGTGCCCGGAAACCGCACCGACGTGGCTTCGCCCTCATATACTTTCCGGTCGGGGGTGATGATTTCTAAGTGCATGGAGTAGGCAATTGATATACTAAAAAGAGAACGTCATGCGGAGCAGAAAAAAGTCTCTCGCTCGAATCGTCGGATTACTAATCAAACGGCGCGAGCGAGATGCTTCGCTTTGCTCAGCATGACGTTCTGCTGTTTTTACTACTTGGCTTCAGCCATCAGGCGCTCGCCCTTGGCTACGGCATCTTCGATGTTGCCGACCAGGTTGAAGGCCGACTCAGGGAGGTGGTCGTACTTGCCGTCGATGATTTCGTTGAAGCCTTTGATAGTGTCCTTGATGTCAACGAGCACGCCTTGCAGGCCGGTGAACTGCTCGGCCACGAAGAACGGCTGCGACAGGAAGCGCTGCACGCGGCGGGCGCGGTTTACGGTCTGCTTATCTTCTTCGCTCAGTTCGTCCATACCCAGGATGGCGATGATATCTTGCAGCTCTTTGTAGCGCTGTAAAATCTCCTTCACGCGCTGGGCGGTGTTGTAGTGCTCGGCGCCGAGGATGGTGGCATCGAGAATGCGCGAGGTCGAGTCCAGCGGGTCAACGGCCGGGTAGATGCCCAGCTCGGCGATTTTGCGGCTCAGTACCGTGGTGGCGTCCAAGTGAGCAAAGGTGTTGGCCGGAGCCGGGTCAGTCAAGTCATCGGCCGGCACATATACGGCCTGTACCGAGGTAATCGAGCCGCGCTTGGTCGAGGTGATGCGCTCCTGCATGGCACCCATTTCGGTAGCCAGCGTGGGCTGGTAACCTACGGCCGACGGCATCCGGCCCAAGAGTGCTGATACCTCCGAACCCGCCTGCGTGAAGCGGAAGATGTTGTCGATAAAGAACAGGATGTCGCGGCCGGCACCGGTGCCGTCGCCATCGCGGAAGCTCTCGGCAATAGTCAAACCCGACAGGGCCACGCGAGCGCGGGCTCCGGGAGGCTCGTTCAT
>Ga0265798_10007944_pt1 | contig 13637 bp, 13 predicted proteins | sample P3T30metagenome_FD_192430 | JGI IMG/M metagenome (GOLD analysis project Ga0265798, IMG submission 192430) | Plant litter microbial communities from East Loma Ridge, Irvine, California - P3 T30 | ecosystem: Environmental > Terrestrial > Plant litter > Unclassified | place: USA: California...
ATTATGCAGTGTTTCGTTTGCGTCGTCAACTTCTCTTTTTTACCACACCGCGTTTTCCGCAGCCTCCGCGTCATCGTCAACTACTTGATTTCGTTGTCGTTTTCGCGAGGGACCGAACTATAACAAACCGGCCAGATAGTTGCAAGGGTCTTTCTGTGTGCTATCTTTGCCGCCGCCTCCACTCATCTATAAGAACAGCGATGCGCATTCCAGAACTGGCACCACTTCGTCACGACCAACTCGCCGCCGACCTCTCCGCCGCGATCGATAACAAGACCAAACCCCTCGGCAGCCTGGGCCGCCTGGAAAGCCTGGCCAGGCAAATCGGCCTGATTCAGGACACGGCCGCGCCCACCATCGAGGCTCCCGCCATCCTGGTATTCGCCGGCGACCACGGCATCGTTGCGGAAGGCGTCTCCGCCTATCCGCAGGAAGTCACCTGGCAGATGGTGGAGAACTTCCTCGCCGGCGGCGCTGCGATCAACGTCTTCGCCCGCCAGAACGGCTGCGCCATCCAGGTCATCGACGCAGGCGTGAACCACCACTTCGGCGAACGCGAAGGCCTGGTCGACCGCAAGGTGGGCCCCGGTACCCGCAACTTCGCACACGAAGCGGCGATGACGCCCGACGAATGCGCCCTCGCGCTGGAACGCGGCATGGCACTGGCGCGTGCGCTGCCCGGTAACGTGGTCGGCTTCGGCGAAATGGGTATCGGTAACACCACCGCCGCTGCGGCACTGATGCACAAGCTGGCCGGCATCCCGGTGGCGGACTGCGTCGGCGCCGGCACCGGCTTGACGCCCGAAGGCGTGCGCCACAAGCAGGCCGTGCTCGAAGCGGCGGTACAGCGCCATGCCGGCGTCGACGACCCGATGGACGTGCTGACGACCTTCGGTGGCTTCGAGATCGCGATGATGGCCGGCGCCATGCTGCAGGCGGCGGCGCTGCGCAAGGTGCTGCTGATCGATGGCTTCATCGTCACGAGTGCGCTGCTGGCGGCGGCGCGCCTGCGGCCGGCCATCCTCGACTACTGTGTCTTTGCGCACTGCTCGAACGAACAAGGCCACCGCCAGATGCTGGCGCACCTGAAGGCCGAGCCGCTGCTGCAGCTCGACCTGCGCCTGGGCGAAGGCACCGGCAGTGCACTGGCCCTGCCCCTGCTGCGCGCGGCCGTCAACTTCCTGGCGGAGATGGCGACCTTCTCCTCGGCCCAGGTCAGCACGCGCTCGGAATAAGATGCAGCAGCTGCGCCTGTTCTTCATCGCGCTGCAGTTCTTCACGCGCCTGCCGATCCCGCGCTGGGTCGGCTTCCAGCCCGAGTGGCTGCAGCATGCGTCGCGCTACTTCGCGCTGGTGGGCTGGGTGGTGGCGGCCATCGCCGCCGTCGTCTACGCCCTCGCGGCGCTGGTGCTGCCGGCGCCGCTGGCCGCCGTGCTGTCCACCGCAGCCTCCATCTATATAACGGGCGCCTTCCACGAAGACGGGTTCGCCGACACCTGCGATGGCCTGGGCGGCGGCATGACGCGCGAGCGCGTACTCGAGATCATGAAGGATTCGCGTGTCGGCGCCTATGGCGCCATCGGCATCGTCTGCATGCTGGGCGTGAAGTGCACGGCGCTGGCGATGCTGCCGCCGGCCAGCGCCATCGCCGCCCTCTTCCTCGCCCATCCGCTTTCGCGCCTGGCCGCCACCGCGCTGATCTGGCGCATGGACTATGCGCGCGACCAGGGCAAGGCCAAGCCCGTGGCCCAGCAGATGCGCGGCGCCGAGTTTGCGATTGCCGCCGTGACGGCCGTGCTGCCCGGCGCCGTGCTGGTGGCAAGCGGCCAGCTCACCTTTGCCTGGCTCGCCGCCTGCATCGCGGCAGCCGCCCTGGCTGCCTGCTGGCTGGCCAGTAAATTCCAGGCGCGCCTGCAGGGCTATACCGGCGACTGCCTGGGCGCCGTCCAGCAACTGGCGGAAGTGGCGATCTACCTCGTGCTCGTGGCCAGCCTCGGCCACGCGGCAATCGCCTGAACATGCGCCTGCTGCTGGTGCGCCATCCGCGGCCCGAGGTCGACGCCGGTATCTGTTATGGCCGCAGCGACCTTCCTGCCGACACCGATGACCTCCTGCGCGTGCGCGCCACGCTGCCGGGCGGGCTGCCCACCTGGAGCAGCCCCCTGCAACGCTGCGCCAGCCTGGCCCACCTGCTCGACCCGCCGCAACTGCGGCTCGACGCGCGCCTGGCCGAGATGGACTTCGGCGCCTGGGAGCTGCGCAGCTGGGACGACATCGGCCGCAGCGAGGTCGACGCCTGGGCCGCCGACCTGCTTCACTACCGGCCAGGCGGCGGCGAATCGGTGATCGACGTGGCGCGCCGCGTCGCCGCCTTCCGCGCCGAGCTGCTGGAGACAGGCCACGCCGCAGCCCTCGTCATCTGCCACGCGGGCACCATCCGCCTGCTGCGCGCACTGCATACCGGTCTGCCGCTGGAAGCCGCGGCGCTGGAGGCGGCGCGCACGCCGCACCGCATCGGCTACGGCGAAATGCTGGTGCTGGGCGACTGACATCGCCGTATAATGACGCCGTTTTGGTGCTCGCGCCTGTGTTCACAAGCGCAGTTAAACGGGAAACACGAAGCTCATCGAAGCCAACGTGTGCTGCCCCCGCAACGGTAAGCAGGTACCGCGTCCGCGCGGCAAACCGTCCTCCAGACCACTGTGCATCCGCATGGGAAGGTCGGACGGCTGCACCTGCCAGCCCGGAGACCGGCCAAAAGGTGGAGACGAAAGAGCGCCATGCGCGACCTTCGTTTCTGTTCAATCCGGCCTACGGGGACGTGGGCTGGTTGTCCGACCAGGTTTCTATGATTTCTCACGTTTCACCGCACGCGGCAGCATTGTCGCTCGCCCTCGCCATGGCCGCGTCGTTCGCGCACGCCGACTCCGTGCCCACCGCGGCCAGCAACGGCGCCATCGACACCGTCGTCGTCACCGCAACGCGCATGCCGCAGCGCGCCGCCGACGTCATCGCCCAGACCACCGTCATCGACGCCGACGAGATCGCGCGCGCCGGCGCAGGCTCGGTGGCCGACGTGCTGCAGCGCCAGCCCGGCATCGAGATCACGCGCAACGGCAGCGCCGGCGCCAATACGAGCGTCTACCTGCGCGGCGCGAACGCGAACCAGGTCGTGGTCCTGGTCGACGGCGTGCGCACCGGCTCCTCCACCAGCGGCACCGCCAGCTGGAACGCGATTCCGCTGGAAGCGATCGAGCGCATCGAAGTCGTCTACGGTCCCCTGAGCACCCTGTACGGCGCCGACGCCATCGGCGGCGTGGTCCAGATCTTCACGCGCAAGGGCGAAACAGGATTAAGCGCCAGCGCCGCGATCGGGGCGGGCAGCGACGCCACGCGCCAGGCCAGCGCCCACATCGCCGGCAGCAGCAGTGGCGAACACGCGGTCAGCTACGCCTTCGGCGCCGGCCGCGACGAATCCGACGGCTACTCGGCCACCATGCCGGGCGCCTCCGGCTACAACCCGGACGATGACGGCTACCGCCGCACCAGCATCCACGGCCGCGTTGCGGTCGCCATCGCGCCTGGCCACGAGGCGGGCGTCCAGTTCCTGCACAGCCGCCTGCGCGCCCAGTACGACAGCGGCGCAAGCAGCTTCGATACGCATAACCGGCAGGACCTGGACACGGCCTCGGTCTTCCTGTCGAACCAGCTGCTGCCGAACTGGCGCAGCACGCTGCAACTGGCGCGCTCCGAGGACCAGCTGGGCAGCTTCACCAGCGCAGCGGCCAGCGGCGCCAGCCAGATCGACACCCGCCAGGACGAAGCGACCTGGCAGAACACGCTTACCTTTGGCGCCGACACGCTGCAACTGCTGGCCGGCCACCGCAAGGAAGAAGTCGCGTCCAGCGCCACCCGCGCGCTGGAGCGCCAACGCATCACCAATTCCCTGGCCGCCGCCTATGCGCTGCGGCGCGGGCCGCATCTGGTGGACATCAGCGCGCGCCGGGACCATTCGGTGTACGGCGCGAAGAACAGCGGCGCCGCCGGCTATGGCTACGACGTCGGCCAGGGCCTGCGCGCCACGGCCAGCATCGGCTCGAGCTTCCGCGCGCCGACCTTCAACGAGTTGTACTACCCCGGCTACGGCGTCGACACCAACCAGCCCGAGCGCGGCCGCAACGCCGAACTGGGCCTGCGCTACGACGGCCGCGCCGTGCAGCTCGATGCCACCGTCTACCGCAACCGCCTGAGCGACATGATCGTCTCGGCCAATCCCTGCCCCGACCAGCGCGACGGCCGCAGCGGCAGCTGCGCCTACAACGTGGCCTCGGCCACCCTGGAAGGCGTGAGCCTGGCCGGCAGCACCCGCATCGGCGCCCTGCGCCTGCGCGGCAGCGCCGACTGGCAGGACCCGCAGGACAACAGCAGCGGCAAGCGCCTGGCGCGCCGCGCAACCAGGCACGCCAGCCTGAACATGGAATACGCTGCGCGCCAGCTGACGGCCGGCGCCGAATGGATCATCTCGGGCGCGCGTTTCGACGATGCCGCCAACCTGCGCCGCCTGGGCGGCTATGGACTCCTGAACCTGTACGCGAGCTGGCGCATCAACGGCGACTTCTCGCTGCTGGCAAGGGTGAACAACAGCGCTGACAAACGCTACGAGCTGGCCCGCAACTATGGCACCGGTGGCCGCAGCTGGTTCGCCGGCCTGCGCTACGGCATCCGCTAGGGCCATCGCCATGCGCAGCCTGACCCTTCCACCGATGCGCCAGCGCGCCTTCCTGGTCACGGCTGCGCTGCTGCTCGTGGCGTTTGCCTGCATGCTGCATGCGGGCCTGACCGGCTCGGTCCAGGTGGCGCTGGCCGATGTGCCGGCGGCGCTGCGCGAGCTGGCAGCGGGCCGCCCGCAAACGCTGGCGGCCTCGCTGCTGGAACTGCGCGCCGGCCGCGCCACCGTCGCCTTTGCCACCGGCGCGGCCCTGGCCCTGGCGGGCGTGCTGATGCAGGCCCTGCTGCGCAATCCCCTGGCCGACCCCTACATCCTCGGCATTTCGGCCGGCGCCTCGGTCGGCGCGCTGGCGGCGCTGATGCTGATGGCCTCCATGGCCAGCGTCGAACTGGCGGCCGTCGCCGGCGCCATCACGGTGTCGCTGCTGCTGTATGCGCTCGCGCGCCAGGACCTGCGCGGCGGCGCCGGCGCCGGCGGCGGCACGTCCACCCTGCTGCTGACCGGCGTCGTGATCTCCTCGCTGTGCGTGGCCCTGATTACCCTGATGCTGTCGATCGCGCCCGAAGGCCGGCTGCGCACCATGGTGTTCTGGATGATCGGCGACCTCGCCGGCGCCCCGGTGCGCGTGCTGCCCTGGCTGGTGCTGGGCGCCGCCCTGCTGTACGCGCTGCGCCACGCGCGCTCCATGAACGTGCTGGCCCTGCATGCGGAGGGCGCGGTCGCACTCGGCGTGCGCGTGGGCAGCCTGCGGCGCGGCCTGTTCCTGGTCTCCGGCATCCTGACCGCCAGCGCCGTCACCAGCGCCGGCTCGATCGGCTTCGTCGGCCTGATCGTGCCGCACGCCTGCCGCTTCGCCTTCGGGCCCGACCACCGCGTGCTGGTCCCGGCCTCGGTGCTGGCCGGCGGCAGCTTCCTGGTGCTGTGCGACACGCTCGCGCGCACCGCCGTCGCGCCGCAGCAGCTGCCGGTGGGCGCCGTCACCGCCATCATCGGCGCCCCGATCTTCCTCTATCAACTGCACCGCCTGCGCCGCCCCTGAGCGCAGCCATCCGGAACCTCCGCATGAACGACATGACACCCGAACAAACGGCCGCGCTCAACGAACGCCACCGCGTGCGCATGGAGCGCAAGAAGGCCATCATCGACGCCCGCATCCAGGCCGCCGACAAGCAGGTCGGCATCATCATCGTCAACACCGGCAACGGCAAGGGCAAGAGCTCGAGCGCCTTCGGCATGGCAGCGCGCGCGCTGGGCCACGGCATGCGCGTGGGCGTGGTCCAGTTCATCAAGGGCGCGATGGCCACCGGCGAAGAGATGTTCCTGCGCCGCTTTCCCGACGAGGTGGGCTTCCACGCGATGGGCGAAGGCTATACCTGGGAAACCCAGAACCGCGAGCGCGACATGGAGAAAGCCGCCGAGGCCTGGGCCCAGGCCAAACGCTACCTGTCCGACCCGGCGATCGGCATGGTGGTGCTGGACGAATTGAACATCGCCCTGAAGTACCGCTACCTCGACGTACACACCGTGATCGAAGACCTGCTCGACCGCCCGCCCATGCAGCACGTGGTCATCACCGGGCGCGGCGCGCCGCCGGAACTGGTGGCGGTGGCCGACACCGTCACCGAGATGAACGTGGTGAAGCACGCATTCGCCGCCGGCATCGGTGCGCAAGCGGGGACCGAATGGTGACGCCGCCAGCGGGTGCGCGCATGGTGCTGGTGGCCGCCGTGGCCTCGGGCCAGGGCAAGACCAGCGTCACCGCCGCCCTGGCGCGGCGCCTGGTGCGCAGCGGCCAGCGCGTGCGCGTGTTCAAGTGCGGCCCCGACTTCATCGACCCGATGCTGCTCGAACGCGCGAGCGGCGCCCCGGTGCATTCGCTCGATTTGTGGATGGTCGGCCGCGACGAATGCCGGCGCCGCCTGGCGCAGGCCGCGCGCGAAGCCGACGCGGTGCTGGTAGAAGGCGTGATGGGCCTGTACGACGGCACGCCCTCGGCGGCCGACCTGGCCAACGAATTCGGCATCCCGGTGCTGGCCGTGATCGACGCCTCGGCCATGGCGCAAACCGCCGGCGCCGTGGCGCGCGGCCTGCGCGACTACGGGCCGGTGCAGATGGCCGGCGTGATCGCCAACCGCGTCGCCAGCCCCGGCCACGCGCAAATGGTGGCGGGTTCTCTGCGCGACATCCCGCTGCTCGGCTCCCTGGGGCGCCAGGCCAGCTCGCTGCCGGAACGCCACCTCGGCCTGGTGCTGCCGGGCGAGCAGCCGCAGATCGACGCCTACCTCGATGCGCTGGCCGATGCGCTGCAACTCGACGACGCGGCCTGGGAAGCGCTACCGCCGCTGGCGCCGGAACTGCAGGATGCGCCGCCGATTCCGGCTTCATTGACCGGCACGACGATTGCCATTGCGCGCGACGCCGCTTTTGCCTTCCTGTATCCGGCCAATCTCGACACCCTGCGCCTGCTCGGCGCGCAGCTGGTTTACTTTTCGCCGCTGGCCGACGAGCCGGTGCCGCAGGAGGCCGACGCGGTCTACCTGCCGGGCGGCTATCCGGAACTGCATGGCGAAGCGCTGGCGCAGGCCGGGCGCTGGCGCGCGTCGATCGCCGCCGCGCACGCGGCCGGCCTGCCGATCCTGGCCGAATGCGGCGGCATGATGGCGCTCGCCAGCGAACTCACCGATCCGGACGGGCGCCGATGGCCGATGGCCGGGCTGCTGCCGGGCGCGGTCAGCATGGGCACGCGCCTGGCCGGCCTTGGCGCCCAGGCCCTGGCCACGCCTGACGGTACGCTGCGCGGCCACACCTTCCACTATTCGCGCCTGGAGACGGCGGCCGCGCCGGCGAGCCACACGGTGCGCAATCCATCCGGCGTCCAGGGCGAGGCGGTATACCAAATCGGTTCGCTCACGGCATCCTACTTCCACGGCTACTTCGCCTCCAACCCGCAGGCGGTGGCCAGCCTGTTCACGCGGGCGGCGCCATGAGCGCGACGCTGATCCTGGGCGGCGCCCGCTCCGGCAAGAGCGCGCTGGCCGAACGCATGGCGCGCGAATCGGATAAGGAAGTGGTGTACCTGGCCACCGCCCACGCGGGCGACGGCGAAATGGGTGCGCGCATCGCGCACCACCGCGCGCGCCGGCCCGCGCATTGGGCCACGCTGGAAGAGCCGCTGGCGCTGGCCGCGCTGCTGCGGCGCGAATGCACGCCGGGGCGCCTGCTGCTGGTCGACTGCCTGACGTTGTGGCTGACCAACCTGATGCTGTGCGGAGAACCGCCCTTTCCGGAAGCGGGAGAACTAATCCTGCCGGCGCGCTTCGACGCCGAGCGCCAGGCCTTATTGAATTTGCTGGACGAGGGCCTGGCGGGTGAACTGATCCTGGTCTCGAACGAAGTCGGCATGGGCATCGTGCCGCTGGGCGCCCTGTCGCGCCGCTTCGCCGACGAGGCGGGCCGCCTGAACCAGGACGTGGCGGCGCGCGCAAGTCGCGTGATCCTGGTGGCGGCCGGGCTGCCGCTGGTGCTCAAGGGTGCGCCGTGCTGAGCGGCTTGTCCGCCACCCAACTGGCGCTGCTGCTGGTGGCGGGCGTGGCGCTCGACCTGCTGCTGGGTGAAGCGCGGCGCTGGCATCCGCTGGTCGGCTTCGGGCGGCTGGCGGGTGTGCTCGAAGCGCGCCTGAATCGCGGACGCGGGCGGCTGGCGCGCGGCGCCCTTGCCTGGCTGCTGGCGGTGCTGCCCTTGACCGTGGCGGCATGCTGGCTGACGGCGCACACCAGCATCCTGCTGCACGCGCTGCTGCTTTACTTTGCACTCGGCCTGCGCAGCCTGCGCGAGCACACGATGCCGATCTTGCAGGCGCTGCGCGCAGGCGACCTGCTTGAGGCGCGGCGGCTCACGGGCCGCATCGTCAGCCGCGATACGCGCGATGCCAGCGCTTCGGACCTGGCCAAGGCCGGCGCCGAATCGCTGCTCGAAAACGGCAACGACGCCGTCTTCGGCACCCTGTTCTGGTTTGCCGTCGCCGGCGGCCCTGGCGCGCTGCTGTTCCGGCTCGCGAACACGCTGGACGCGATGTGGGGCTATCGCAGCGAACGCTTCAACCTGTTCGGCCGCGTGGCCGCGCGCAGCGACGATGTGCTGAACCTGGTCCCGGCGCGCCTGACCGCCCTCAGCTACGTGCTGCTGGCGCCGCGCGGCGGCCACCTGCGCGCATGGCGCTGCTGGCGCAGCCAGGCGCCGGCCTGGGGCAGCCCGAATGCCGGCCCGGTGATGGCCAGCGGCGCCGGCGCGCTCGGCATCGCCCTCGGCGGCGCGGCGCGCTACGACGGCGTGGTGGAACAGCGTCCGCCGCTGGGCCTGGGCCGCGCCGCCGCGCCGGAAGACATCGCGCGCGCCTGGCGCCTGGTGCTGGGATCGACCTTGCTGTGGCTGGGTGTCGCTTGCATGATCGCGCTGGCGGCATGGGGAGCCGGCCATGCTTGAACACGGCGGCAACCTGCGCGCGGCGGCCCTGCACTACGGGCGCGACGACTGGATCGATCTCTCGACCGGCATCAATCCCTGGGGTTATCCGGTTCCACCGCTGCCGGCACAGGCCTGGCACCGCCTGCCCGAGGCGGATCCCGAACTGGCGGCCGCCGCCTGCGCCTTCTACCGTGCGCCGGCACTGCTGCCGGTGGCCGGTACCCAGGCGGCGATCCAGGCGCTGCCGCGTTTGCGCGCGCCGTCGCGGGTGGTGGTGGCCGCGCCCTCGTATGCGGAACACGCCCACCACTGGGGCCGGCACGGGCATAGCCTGCGCCAGGTGCCGTATGACGCACTGGAAGCGGTGGTCGACGACTGCGATGTGCTGGTGCTCGTCAATCCGAACAACCCGACCGGCGCCACCATCGCGCCGCCACTGCTGCGCGACTGGGCTGCGCGCCTGGCGCGGCGCGGCGGTTGGCTGGTCGTCGACGAAGCCTTTGGCGATACGGCGCCGGGTCTGAGCGTGGCTGCCGACAGTGCGCAGCCGGGACTCATCGTGCTGCGCTCGGTCGGCAAGTTCTTCGGATTGGCCGGACTGCGCCTGGGCTTCGTTGGCGCGCATCCGTCCCTGCTGGCGGAACTGGCCGATTTGCTCGGGCCCTGGGCGGTCAGTGGACCGGCGCAGGCGATCGCGCGCGCGGCGCTGGAAGACCGCATCTGGCAAGCCGGCACCCAAACGCGCCTGCTGCTCGCGGGGGAACACATGCGCACCTTGCTGGGCGCCCACGGCATCGAGGCGGCCGGCACGCCGCTGTTCCACTGGTGCCCGCATGCGCGGCCAGAAGCGTTTCACGAACACCTGGCCAGGCAGGGCATCTGGTGCCGCCTGTTCCCGCTGGCGGCGCGCGGCATCCGCCTCGGCCTGCCGGCGAATGAAGAAGAGTGGCGGCGCCTGGCGCGTGCGCTGGACGAATGGAGCGCGATGTGAAGGGACTATCCATGAAAACAAGTATCGGTGGCGGCATCCTGCTGGCTTGCCTGGCGCTGGGCCAGGCCGCTCATGCGGTCACGGTAAAGGACGACGCCGGCGCCGCCGTTACGTTGACGAAGCCGGCGCAGCGCGTGATCTCGATGGCCCCGCATGCGACCGAATTGCTGTTCGCGGCCGGTGGCGGCGCGCGCGTGGTGGGTGCGGTCGACTACAGCGATTATCCGGAAGCGGCCAAGCGCATCCCGCGCATCGGCTCGAACCGCGAAGTCGACATCGAGCGCATCATGGCGCTCAAGCCCGACCTGATCGTGGCCTGGATGCACGGCAGTTCCGAACGCCAGATCGAGCTGGTGCGCCGGCTTGGCGTACCGGTTTACCTGAGCGACCCGCAAACGCTGGAAGGCATCCCTGACAGCGTGCAGCGCCTGGCCCAGCTGATGGGCACCGAAGCGGCGGCGCAGCCAGTAGCGGCGGAGCTGCGCGCGCAGCTGGCCAGCCTGCGCAAGCGCTACGCGGGCCGCCCGCCGGTACGCACCTTCTACCAGGTATGGGACAAGCCGCTGTACACCCTGAGCGGCAAGCACATCGTCACCGACGCGCTGCGCCTGTGCGGCGGCGAGAACATCTTCCACGCACTGGCGGTGACGGCGCCAGTGGTGACGCTGGAAAGCGTGCTGCAGGCCGACCCGGAAGCCGTCTTCGGCACCGCCGAGAAGAACTACGGCGGCGTCAATCTGTGGCGCCAGTACCCGAGCATGACGGCGGTGCGCAACGAGAATCTGTTCACCGTGGACGGCGACCTGCTGAACCGCGCCGGCCCGCGCATGATCGCCGGCGCCGCCGTGATGTGCGAGAAGCTGGAAGAAGCAAGACGCCATCGCAAATGAACGCTTTCCCTTTCCAGAGCCTGATGGTGCAGGGTACGACCTCGGATGCCGGCAAGAGCACGGTGGTGGCGGCGCTGTGCCGGCTCCTGAAACGGCAAGGGGTGCGCGTGGCGCCCTTCAAGCCGCAGAACATGGCGCTCAACAGCGCGGTGACGGCCGATGGCGGCGAGATCGGCCGCGCCCAGGCGCTGCAGGCGATCGCCGCCGGCATCGCGCCGCACACCGATATGAACCCGGTGCTGCTGAAACCATCGAGCGACACCGGCGCCCAGGTGATCATCCACGGCCGCGCGCGCGCCGACATGAGTGCGCGCGACTATCACCGCTATAAAACGGTGGCGATGGCGGCGGTGCTGGAATCGCATGCGCGCCTGGGGCGGCAGTACGATTGCATCGTGGTCGAAGGCGCCGGCAGCCCAGCCGAGATCAACCTGCGCGAGCGCGACATCGCCAACATGGGCTTCGCCGAAGCGGTCGATTGCCCGGTGATCCTGGTGGCCGATATCGACCGCGGCGGCGTCTTCGCCCATTTGATCGGCACGCTGGCCTGCCTGTCGGCCAGTGAACGGGCGCGCATCCTCGGTTTCGTCATCAACCGCTTCCGTGGCGATATCGGCCTGCTGCAGCCGGGGCTGGACTGGCTCGAACGCGAGACGGGCAAGCCGGTGCTGGCGGTACTGCCGTATTTGCATGGGCTGTACCTCGACGCCGAGGATGCGGTACAGCCGGCCCAGGCCGGGCGCGGCGCCTTCAAGGTGGTGGTGCCCAGCCTGCCGCGCATGAGCAACCACACGGACTTCGACGCGCTGCGGGCGCATCCGGACATCGATGTCCGCTTCGTGCGCGCCGGCGAAGCGATTCCAGGCGCGGACCTGGTCATCCTCCCGGGCAGCAAGAACACACGCGGCGACCTGGCCTGGCTGCATGCCCAGGGCTGGCCTGAAGCGATCGCGCGTCACCTGCGCTATGGCGGGAAGGTGATCGGCGTGTGCGGCGGCTTCCAGATGCTGGGAACGGCGGTGCGCGATCCGCATGGCGTGGAGGGCGGCGCGGGCGAGTCGGCAGGACTGGGTTTGCTCGATCTGGACACGACGATGACGCGTGAAAAACGCTTGTGTCAGGTGAGCGGCAGCTGCGTTTTCGATGGGACCGATGCGCGTGTGGAGGGTTACGAGATCCACATGGGAGAATCGAAAGGCACGGCGCTTGATATCCCGGCGTTTCGCATCGATGGGCGGCCCGAAGGCGCCTGCTCGGCGGATGGCCAAGTGCTCGGCACCTACCTGCACGGCTTGTTCGACCATCCGGAGGCCTGCGCCGCCCTGCTGGCGTGGGCGGGGGCGCGCACGGACCATCGGGTCGACACGAAGGCCTTGCGCGAGGCCAGCCTGGACCGCATTGCCGACGCGGCAGTTCCCCTGTTCGAGCGCTTGCTGGCGTTGCCGACGTTAGATAGATAATCCCTATCGATTTACTTAAATCAATTTACTTTATCTCTAGGATGAGAATGACTATCATTTGCTTCAGCTTATCAAGAACTGGAGCAGTACATGATCACCGCCGCCAAACGCCTCAGCCAAGTCCTCACTCACATGGGCATCGCCTATGCCCTCGCCTACACGGTGACGGGCTCGGCAGTGTTCAGCGGCCTGGCCGTGATTGCGGAACCGATCATCAACGTGCTCCTGCTCCCTTTCCACGAAGCGGCTTGGGCAAAACGGCGCAGCCTGGCGCGTGACGACAAGGCGCGCTATGTGGCGGTGGCTGGCGAAAAGTTCAGCCAGACGTTCCTGCACGCGGGTGTTGCCTTTACGGTGATGTATGTGACGACCGGCTCCTGGGCGATCGGCGGCGTTGCTGCTGTGCTCGAACCGGTTTGCAACGTTCTGCTTTTGCCCCTGCACGACCGCGTCTGGGAACACGTCGAGCACGCGCATGCTCCCGCCGGCCGCCTGCACAGCGCCTGAGTATCATCCGCGGTCCGGCTTAGCGCCGGCCGCGCCCATGCCCCCAACCGCCACCGCGGTGCGACCAGCCCCCACCTCTTCCGTACCAGCCGTGTGATCGCCCGCCATGGTAGTCGCCATGTCCGTGGCGGTACCCGTACCCCCGGTCGACATAAGCAAATCCGAAATTGAGCGCAACCGGAGGGCCGACGTAGGTCGGATAAGCATAGCCGTAGCTTGGGTAATAGTAGGGATCATAGGCCGCCGCATAGGGCGGCCCATAAACAGCACATCCGCCGAGACTGCCGGCAACCAGCAAGCCGGCAGCGATACGCCATACTGTACGCCTACCTGGAGTGTTCATCTCAACTTCCCCGAACGCGAATCTGCTTTCATTCTAGTTCGGTACGCCGGGTTTTCAACGTGAACAGCGTCACGTCCGCCAGTGGTAGGGTGGGTTCTCGAACCCACCGGGTTTGACCTTGCAGGGTGGGCCGGGCTGCGCAAGGCACCTGTGCCCACGCGGTCTCACCCGATGATCATCGGCGCCGCATGCAAACGACCGTACGCGTAAATATCAACGCCCAAACGCAAAAAAGCCCACCAGTTTTCACTGG
>Ga0265798_10007946_pt1 | contig 13636 bp, 12 predicted proteins | sample P3T30metagenome_FD_192430 | JGI IMG/M metagenome (GOLD analysis project Ga0265798, IMG submission 192430) | Plant litter microbial communities from East Loma Ridge, Irvine, California - P3 T30 | ecosystem: Environmental > Terrestrial > Plant litter > Unclassified | place: USA: California...
GGGGACGCTGACGTTCATGGTCGGTGGGTCGGCGGAGGCGTTCGACCGGGCGCAGGCGATCCTCGCCGACATGGGCAAGGCGGTGATCCACGCCGGCGCGAACGGTGCGGGGCAGGCGGCGAAGATCTGCAACAACATGATCCTCGGCGCGACGATGATCGCGACCTGCGAGGCGTTCGTGCTGGCGGAGAAGCTCGGGCTCGATGCGCAGGCATTCTACGACATCGCCAGCGTGTCTTCGGGGCAGAGCTGGTCGATGACCACCTATGCGCCGCTGCCGGGCATCGGTCCCGATACGCCCGCCGATCATGACTATCAGGGCGGGTTCGCGGCGGCGTTGATGCTCAAGGATCTTCGGCTTGCGATGGCGGCGGCGAAGGACACCGGCGCGGATACGCCGATGGGCGCGAAGGCGGCCGAGCGTTACGAAGCGTTTGCCGAGGCCGGGCAGGGTGGCCTCGACTTCTCGGCGATCATTCGCACGTTACGAGACTGAGCCTCAGAGGAACCGGATCAGCATCAGCAGCAGGCCTAGGATCGACGCCATCCAGCACAGGCTGCGGACATATTTGATGCCGAACAGATAGAGCGGGATGTAGGCGATCCGTGCGCCGAACCAGAGCCAGGCGCCGATCGCGCCGAGCCCGCCGGTGCGATCGGTCACCGCCAGCCCCAGCGCGAGCGCGATGAAGACCGGGTAGGTTTCCTGGAAATTCTTCAGCGCGCGTTCGGCGCGGCCGGCCATTTCGCCGAGCGGCTTCTGCTCGCCGTCGCGGGCCCCCGCGTTCCAGTCGAGCCCGCGGTCGCGCGTCGCGGTCTGCCCCTGGATCATAATGTAGGCGAACAGCAGGACCGTCGACCAGCCAAGCAGCAGCATTTCGGTAGGCAACGTCATCATCGATCTCCGCGGGGCAGCGGGTCTCGAACGCCGCTATGCGCGCGAGGTTGCGCTCTGTCGCAGAGGAATGGCAAGCTGCTGCGCATCGCGCGCGCGGTGGAAGGCGCGGTCTGCGTCGTCGATCGCGCCGAGCAGGCTGCCGAAGCACGGCATCTCGTCGATCGGATAGACGCGCGACAGGTCATGGCCAAGCGCGAAGACGTCGCGCTGCGTGAGCAACCCGATCGCGACGATGCGGTCTTGATCAGGCATATGTCACGCTCCTATGGTTTAACACACGTTAACACATTCGCGCGATTATGTATCCTTATTGTCGGACAAAGAGGCCAGCTGAGCCTTAGACGAGGCCAAGTCGTTCGCGCGCCTGCCAACGGGCGATCATGAGCACCGATACCACCGCCAAACCGGTCGCCAGCCCGGTCCAGATGCCGACTCCACCCCAGCCTCTGCCGAACGCGAGCCATGCGCCGACGCCGATGCCGATGCCCCAATAGCCGATTGCGGCGAACAGCATCGGCACCTTGGTATCCCCCAGCCCGCGCAACATGCCTGCGCCGATCACCTGCGCGCCGTCGACCACCTGGAACACCGCGGCGACCGCGAGCAGCGAGATCGCCAGCGCGACGACCGGCGCATTGGCGGGCGCGTCGACGTCGAGGATGATGCCGATCAGCATTTGTGGCGCGAGGATCAGCAACGCGGCGGTCAGCACCATGAAGCCCTCGCCGATCGCGAACGCTGCCCAGCCAGCGCGGCCGATGCCGGCACGGTCGCCGCGGCCTGAGGCGAGCCCGACGCGGACGGTGGCGGCTTGGGCGATGCCGAGCGGGACCATGAACGTGACGCTGGCGATCTGGATCGCGATCGCGTGCGCGGCGAGCGGGACGGTGCCGAGCAGCCCCATCAGGAACACCGCGGCGATGAACACGGTGGATTCGAACCCGAGCGTGATCGCGATCGGCAGGCCGAGTTTCCAGACCGCGCGGTATCGTGGCCAGTCGGCGCGCCAGAACCGGCCGAGCAGGCGATAGCGGCGGAACGGCCTCGCGTAGACAATGACGGTGGCCATCGCGACGAAGCTGAGGCCGTTGGCGATGCTGCTTGCCATCACCGAACCCAGCAGGCCGAGCGCGGGGAGGCCTGCGTGGCCGAAGATCAGCAGCCAGTTGAGCCCGGCGTTGACGACCAGCAGCCCGACCATCACCACCAGCGACCAGGCGGGTTTCTCGAGCGCGGCAACGAACGCGCGGAGCACGAGGAAGCATAGGCTCGGGAGCATTCCCCACATTACTGCGCGGACGAACCTTGCGGCTTCGTGCGCGAGGAGCGGATCCTGGTCGAGCAGGTGGACTAGGATCGGTTCGGCATTCCAAAGCACGATCCAGGACGGGATGCAGAGTGTGGCGGCGACCCAGATGGTCTGGCGCACGGTCCGCCGGATATCGCGCACCGCATGCGGCCGCGCGCCGCGCTCGCGTGCGATCATCGGGACGGCGGCGGTGGTGAGGCCCATCCCGAAGATCAGGAAGACGAGGTACAGGTTGAGGCCGAGCGTCGCCGCCGCCAGCGTGTCCGACCCGAGCCGCCCGAGCATCGCCACGTCGGTCGCGCCGACCAGTGCCTGCGCGAAATTGGTCGCTACCAGTGGCCAGGCGAGTTTCAGCGTGGCGGCGAATTCGGTGCGCCAGGGGCGGGGCGGGGTGGACGTCATGCGCTGGCTTTAGCCGGGTTGGGTGGCTTGTCGATTACTAGCGTCGATCCTCCCGTGTCAGGCAGGCGCGTTAGGTGACGGAGGGTGAAAACGCGCAACTATGGTTGTCCATGCCGCCCCCTCCGTCAGGCGAAGTGCCTGCCACCTCCCCCTGGCGGGGGAGGATCGATAGGGAGCGACCCGGTTTGAACGGGCTCTGATCGATCGCATGACCCTTCCCAACTACTTCGTCATCCTGACGAACGTCAGGATCCAGGGTAACTAACGGCGCCCTGTCTGGCTCTGGGTCCTGACTTTCGTCAGGATGACGGGTGGGGTTTGGTAGGCGCGTCAACATAAGCGCTAGCCAATCGTGCCTTTTACCGCATCAACCCGGCGGCGCGGAGGGCGTTCTCGATCGTGGCCTGGATACCGGTGGGCGCCTCGGCGCGTGGCTTCGACGCAGGTTTCGGCGGCACGGGGATAGCGATTTTGGCGACGCGTTCGGCTGGTGCCGGCTTGACCGCAGTCGCCGTCCTCCTAGCCGCAACCAAGCCCCAGGACTTCGCGATTACCGCGGTGCTCGAAAGCCCGACGTCGAGCATGAACGGCCCCGCGGTGCCCAGGCGCTCGCCGTGCAACGGATCGATCGGCGTGCCGTGGCCCATGCCCGGGATGGTCCAGTCCTCGACGACGTCACGCCCTTCCGCGTCCGACCAGATCCGGTGGACGGCGGTGCCTACCCGCTCCGTGCGCACCGCCTTCGCATCGACGCCGTGGATGCCGCGCCATTGCCGCGCGATCGTGTCCGCGTTCGCGACGCTCACCGTCGCGTCCGCGCCGCCGTGCCAGATCGCGAGCGTCGGCCAGCGTCCATCGTGGCCACGCGCGCCGCTGCGGACCAGATCGACCAGTGCGGTATCGCTGGTGTCGCCGTGCCCGCGCATCCGGTCGAGCGCCTGCGACACGCCGGTCGCGGTGCCGTAGGCGAGGCCGCCGATCACCGCGCCGCCCGCGAACAGGTCCGGGCGCGTCGCGAGCATCGCCATCGTCATCGCGCCGCCTGCCGATAGCCCGGTGACGTAGATGCGGCTGCGATCTAGGCCGTGGCGGGCGATCATCGTCTCGGTCATCTGCGCGATCGATTCGGCCTCGCCGCCGGCCTGTGCCGTGTCCTCCGATGCGAACCAGTTGAAGCACAGGTTAGGGTTGTTCGCGCGAGTCTGCTCGGGGAAGACCAGCGCGAAGCCCGCGCGATCGGCAAGCTTCGACCAGCCTGAACCGTGGTCATACCCCGCAGCGGTCTGCGTGCAGCCGTGCAGGACTACGACCAGTGGCGCGCCCGGTGGCAGGTTGGCGGGAACGTAGCTGAAGCCCAGCAGGGCACCCGGGTTGGTTCCGAACTCCACTAGCGGCGTCAGGCGACTCGGCGCGGTGTCGCGCGGGGTCGGCGCTCCGGCGCGCGCCATGCGGGCGAGGGTATCGGCGATGTTTCTCACGTCAATCGAGCCTTTCGTCGCCAGCGTACTCGGCCGCGATCTTATCTCAACGTCGCACGTACATCATTTGTTGCTGCAATGCAGCAATAGCGTCAGGAGTCTTGCCCGATCGTGTCGCATGCTTCGGCGATCGCCGCGTAGACCCGATCAAGATCGAGGTCGTCGATGCAATAGGGCGGCATGACGTAGACGGTGTTGCCGAGCGGGCGGAGCAGCAAGTCGCGGTCGCGGAAGAAGGCGAGCAGGCGCGGGCCGATCTGCGACAGATAGCCGTCCTCGCCGCGGAGTTCGACCGCGGTGATCGTGCCGATCTGGCGCGCGTTGCCGATGCGGGGGTGCTCGGCAAGCGCGACGAGCCGCGAGGCTTGGCGTGTGGCGAGGTCGGCGATCCGCTCGCGCACCGGTTCGTCGCGCCAGATCGCCAGGTTCGCGTTGGCGGCGGCGCAGGCGATCGGGTTGGCGGTGTAGCTCGACGAGTGGAAAAACATGCGCGCGCGGTCGGTGCCGTAATGCGCCTGGTAGATCGCCTCGGTCGCCATCGTCACCGCGAGCGGGATCGCGCCGCCGGTCAGGCCCTTCGACAGACACAGGATATCGGGCACCACGCCCGCCTGTTCGCAGGCGAGCAACGTGCCGGTGCGGCCCCAGCCGGTCATCACCTCGTCGGCGATGAACAGCACGTCGTGGCGCGCGCAGATCCTCCGCATCTCGGCGAGGATGTGCGCGGGATAGATATGCATCCCGCCCGCGCCGAGCAGCAGCGGCTCGACGATGAACGCGGCGGGATGCTCGGCGCAGGCGGCTTCCAGCGCGTCGAGCACCGCCTGTTCGTGCCTGGGGGCGGGGAAGGGGATCGTGCCGACGTCGAACAGCAACGGCGCATAGGCGCGGTTGTAGACGCCGCGTGCGCCGACCGACATCGCGCCGATCGTGTCGCCGTGATAGCCGTGTTCGAGCACAAGGATGCGGTGGCGATCTTCACCGCGATCGAGCCAGTAGCCGAGCGCCATCTTCAGCGCGCACTCGACGCTGGTCGAGCCTGAGTCCGAGAAGAACACACGGGTCAGTTCCGATGGCATGATCGCGGTCAGGCCGCGCGCAAGGTCTTCGGCAGGCTGATGCGTCCAGCCGGCGAAGATGATCTGGTCGAGCTTGCCCGCCTGCTCGGCGATCGCCGCCATGATCTTCGGGTTGGCGTGGCCATGTGTCGTAACCCACCAGGACGAGATCGCATCGACGATCCGCCGGCCGTCCGCTGTATAGAGCGCGGCGCCCTCGGCATGCGTGACGAGCGGGATCGGTTCGCGCAGGCCATGCTGCGTGAAGGGGTGCCAGACGGGAGAGTCGCTCACCGGAACGCCTCCAGGTCGAAGTTCGCGGCGAACGCCTCTGCCAGGGTGGCGGCGTTGAGCGGATTGAGGCGGGGCAGGCGGCCGAGCCGGCGGACTTTGCCGAGCGTGGCGATCGTCGCCTCGCTATCCTCGACCGGGTCGCCGACGAAGGCGATGCCGAGGATGGGGACAGCGCGGCTGCGCAGCGCCTCGATCGAGAGCAGGCTGTGGTTGATCGTGCCGAGCCCAGTGCGCGCGACGAGCACGACCGGCGTGTTCCACCGCGCAAACAGGTCTGCGAAGATCAGGTCGCGTGTCACGGGGACCATCACGCCGCCTGCGCCCTCGACGACCAGTGGTCCGTCGACTTCGGGTAGCGCAAGCCGGTCCGGATCGATCGTCACGCGGTCGATCTCGGCGGCGAGATGCGGCGAGCACGGGGTCGTCAGCCGGTATGCTTCCGGCAGGACCCGGTCCGCGGGAACGCCGAGCGTTACGACCGAGGCTGCGTCGCTGCCGTCCGCGAGCCCGGCCTGGACCGGTTTCCAGTAGCGCGCGCCGAGTGCCGCGGTGAGCCCAGCGGCGAACACGGTCTTGCCGATATCGGTGTCCGTTCCGGTAACGACGATCGTCATTGCAATGCCTCTCCCATGACCTAGGCCAAAGCCTCGATATCCGCGACCGTGGCGTTGAGCGTCAACGAAATCCGCAGCCGCGATCCGCCCTCGGGCACGGTCGGCGGCCGTATCCCGCGCACGTCGAACCCCGCCGCCTGGATCGCGCCGGCGACGCGCATCGTCCGCGCGGCATCGCCCAGCACCAGCGGCAGGATTTGCGACCCCGTCGCGGTGACGCCGTAGGGTGCAAGCACGCGCTCCGCCGCAGCGATCAACGTCCAGAGCCTCTCGCGCCGTGCGGGTTCGTCCGCGATGATGCGAAGGGACTCGCCGGCCCCCAGCGCCATCAGCGGTGATGGCGCGGTCGAGAAGATGAACCCCCGCCCGCGATTGACGATGAAGTCGCGCATCACCGCCGGCCCGCAGAGCAGCGCGCCCTCGCACCCCAGCGCCTTGCCGCAGGTGCGCAAGCTGATGACGTTCTCTCGACCGTCGAGCGCTTCGGCGAGCCCGCGGCCGTCGGTGCCGAACACGCCTGTTGCGTGCGCTTCATCGATGAGGAGGATGGCGTCGTGGCGGTCTGCAATTTCGGCTAAAGCTACAAGCGGGGCTTGGTCGCCGTCCATGCTGTAGAGGCTCTCGACCGCGATCCACACGCGGCCGGTGCCCCCCGACGCGCGCCACCTAGCGATCGCGTCTTCGAACGCATCGGCATCGTTGTGCGCAGCGGCGACGAAGGTCGCTCGCGTGAGACGCATGCCTTCGTGCGCGCTGGCGTGGATCAGCGCGTCGTGGACGATCAGGTCGCCGCGCTGGGGTAGCGTCGCGAACAGGATCGTGTTGGCGACATAGCCGCTCGCGAAGAACAGCGCCGTCTCGGTCCCGAAGAACTGCGCCGCGTCCGCCTCCAGTTCCTCATGCTCGGGCGCATTCCCGCGCAACAGCCGCGATCCGCCTGACCCAACCGACACGCCGCGTGACAGGGCCTCGATCATCGATGCGCGCAGCCGGTCCGATCCGGCGAGTCCGAGATAGTCGTTCGAGGCGAAATCGATGCCGCGGCGGGGGGCGAGCGTGCGGCGACGATCCGCTGCGGCGAGGTTGGCAAGGTCTCTGACGTGGTCCGCGAACATCATCGTGTCGCCCTAGTCGCAACGTCGGCCGAAGACGATCCCGCGATGCGCACGTCGGCGCAAATCACGCTCGCGCAATCGCCCAGCGTAGTTTATCCGATAAATAAAACCGGGAGAGACTGATTGCCACATCCTACTCGCCGTGCGGTGCTCGGCCAGAGCGCCGCTGCGCTCACCGTTGCCGCCACGCCAGCATTCGCGGGTGCGGCAGCGCAAGCGCCTGTACCGCGCTCGCCACGATCGACGGAGCGGCTCGACGTCTGGCGTTTCCATCTCGGCAATGCGGCGGATCTCGACCGTGATTTCGGCTTCGGACGCAACCAGCGGACCTTCGCCAAGGCGGGCGCGGCGACCGCGGATGCAGCGCTGCCGGCGTTCGACGACGGCGCGTGGCAACAGGTGCGCGTGCCGCACGACTGGGCGGTGGCGCTGCCGTTCGCACCGCCTGCAACGCCAGCGTCGAAGGATACCGAGGACGCCGTCGCTGCGCACGGGTTCAAGGCGATCGGCCGCGACTTTCCCGCCAACAGCATCGGCTGGTATCGCTGTCCGATCGCGGTCACCGCAGGGGATCGCGGGCGGCGGCTGTGGCTCGAATTCGACGGCGTGTTCCGTGACTGCCTCGTCTTCGTGAACGGCCATATCGTCGGGCGCAACGAGAGCGGTTATGCGCCGTTCCGCGTCGAGATCGACGATTTCCTCGATTATGACGGTGGGCGCAACGTCGTGACCGTCCGTGTCGACGCGACGCTGGGCGAGGGCTGGTTCTACGAAGGCGCGGGCATCTATCGCCACGTCGAGTTGGTCCGCGCCGATCCGGTGCATGTGCCGCAATGGGGGGCGGTCGTGCGCGCAGAAGTTGAGCCAAGCGGCGCACGGGTGTCGACCTCGACCGAGCTTTTCAACAGCGGCGATGCGGCGGTCGAAGGCGTGCTGCGCCAGCGCGTCGTCGATCCGGACCGGCGCCCGGTCGCGGATGTGCCCGAAACGCGCTTCACGCTGACGGCTGGGGAACGGCGCGTGCTCGATCGGCAGGTGCTCGTCGCTACCCCGGTGCTATGGTCGATCGACACCCCCAAGCTCTACACCGTCGAGGCCGAGATCGTGATCGGCGGTCGCGTCGTCGACCGGTACGATACGCGTTTCGGCATCCGTACGATCCATTTCGACGGTCAGCGCGGGTTTCTGCTCAATGGCAAGCCGGTCAAGCTGCTCGGCAGCTGCAATCATCAGGATCATGCGGGGGTCGGCACCGGGATCCCCGATGCGCTGCATGCGTGGCGCGTCGCGCAACTGAAGGATATGGGGTCGAACGCGTGGCGCAGCGCGCACAACCCGCCGGCGTCCGCGCTGCTCGACGTGTGTGACGCGGCGGGCATGATGATGATCGTCGAGGCGCGGCTCAACAGCAGCGACGACGAGGCGATGGCGCAGCTCGACCGGATCGTCCGCCGCGATCGCAACCGGCCGAGCGTCATCGCCTGGTCGCTCGGCAACGAGGAGCCGCAACAGGGCTCCGCCAAGGGCGCGCGGGTTACGTCCGAGATGCAGGCGGCGGTGCGGAAGCTCGATCCGACCCGACCGACGACGTTCGCGTTCGACAATAGCTGGGATACGGGTGCGGCGAAGGTGGTCGACGTGGTCGGCTTCAACTATCGCACCGACAAGATCGAGGCGTTCCACCAGCGCTTTCCAGACGTGCCGACGATGGGCACCGAGACCGGCAGCACCGTCAGCACGCGGGGGGCGTATTTCAACGACGCCACCGCGCATGTGGTGCGCGCGTACGACACCGAACATCCGTGGTGGGCGTCGACCGCAGAGGGCTGGTGGTCGATCGCGGCGACGCGGCCGTATATCGCGGGCGGGTTCATCTGGACCGGGTTCGATTATCGCGGCGAGCCGACGCCGTTCGCGCAGTTTCCGAGCATCTCGAGCTATTTCGGCGTGCTCGACACGTGCGGCTTCCCGAAGGACAATTTTCACTATTATCGCGCGTGGTGGCGACCGGATCTGCCGCAGGTCCATCTGTTGCCGCATTGGACGTGGCCGGAAAAGATGGGGCCCGGTCGCGAGGGGCAGCCGATCGAGGTGTGGGCGCACGGCAATTGCGACGCGGTCGAGCTGCTGCTCAACGGGCGGTCGCTCGGACGGAAACCGATGCCGCGTAACGGGCATCTCGCGTGGAGCGTCCCCTATGCGCCGGGCAGACTCGAGGCGCGTGGCTTCGACAAGGGGCGGCGCGTGGCGTCGTCGGTGCGGGAGACTGCGGGGGCGGCGACAGCGGTGCGGCTGACCGCGGATCGGCGCGTGGCTAAGGCGGACGGGAACGATGTGGTCATGCTCAAGGTGGAGATCGTCGATGCGCGTGGCCGGCCGGTGCCCGATGCGGATACGCTGCTGCGGTTCGAGACCAGCGGCGGCGCGGCGGTGATCGGGGTCGGCAACGGCAATCCGACCAGCCTGGAGCCCGACGTCGCGTCGCAGCGCCGCACGTTCCACGGGCTTGCACAGGCGATCTTCCGGGTCGGCGAGCAGCCGGGGCCGTTTGCGGTGCGGGTAAGCGGCGAGGGGATCAAGCCCGCTTCGCTGCGGATCATGGCGATGCCCGCGGGAGGCCGTTGATGCGTCGTGTCGCTCTCGGCCTCGCGCTGTTTGCCTCGACTGCGACCGCGCAGCCGCTCGCGCCCAAGCCGACCAGCGGGCTCTATCTCGGTGCCGACCTGTCCTACGTCAACGAGATGGAGGATTGTGGCGCGGTCTATCGCGCGCAGGGGAAGCCGGTCGATCCGTTCGTCCTGATGAAGGCGAAGGGCGGCAACATCGTCCGCGTCCGCATCTGGAACGACGCGAAGTGGACGAAATACAGCGATCTCGCCGATGTGACGAAGACGATCCGGCGCGCGAAGGCGGCGGGGATGCAGGTAATGCTCGACTTCCATTATTCGGACGACTGGGCGGACGGCGAGAAGCAGATCGCGCCCGCCGCTTGGGTGAAGCTCGACACCGCGGCGCAGGCGAAGGCTTTGTATGCGTACACGCGTGACGTGCTGGGCACGCTCGACGCTCAGGGCTTGATGCCGGAGATGGTGCAGGTCGGCAATGAGACGAATCCCGAACTGATGGGGGGCGTGAAGGATCGCACGATCGACTGGACGCGTAATGCGACGTTGCTCAACGCCGGAATCAAGGCGGTGCGCGACGCTGGCAAGGTTGCGACGATCAACCCGCGGATCATGCTCCACATCGCGCAGCCCGAGCATGTCGCGGCGTGGTTCGACGATGCGGCGAAGGCGGGCGTGCGCGATTTCGACGTGATCGGGATCAGCTATTACCGCAAATGGTCGACGCGGACGCCCGGCGAACTGGGCGCGACGATCGCGGCGGCGAAGGCGCGGTACAAGGCGGATGTGATCGTCGTCGAGACCGCCTATCCGTTCAGTCCGGTCGGCGAGGACGCGTCACCGGATCTGCTGGGTGCGGATTCGCTGCTGCCGGGCTATCCCGCGACGCCGATCGGGCAGCGCAACTATCTCGTCGACCTGACGCAGACGGTGGTCGATGCGGGCGGGATCGGCGTGGTGTATTGGGAGCCGGGCTGGGTCTCGACCGGGTGCAAGACGCGCTGGGGGACGGGGTCCAACTGGGAGAACGCGGCGTGGTTCGGGCTGAAGCGGCACGAGGCGCTGCCCGCGTTCGAGTTTCTCGGGCGGCGGTATGTGAGGCGGGGGAAGTAGCGCGCGGGCTTTGGCTCTCATCCCACACTGTATCGTCATCCCCGCGCAGGCGGGGATCCATATCCTCAAGGGGTCGCGATCCTGTCGTGAGGCCAGCCAGTATGGGTTCCCGCCTCCGCGGGAATGACGGAGGAGTACCCCGCGCAACTTGTTCGATCGCAGTTGGCGCAGTTTTCTATCCTCCCCCTGGCGGGGGAGGATCGTTCAGCCCTTCAGTGCCGCGATGAACCCGGCTGCGCGGGCGCCGACATCGGCTGCGGTCATTCCCGGGGCGTACAGGGCGGAACCGAGCCCGAACCCGGCTGCGCCCGCCTGAGTCCAGGCCGCCATGCCTTCCGGCACGATTCCGCCGACCGGCAGCACGCGCGTATCCTTCGGCAGTACCGCGCGCATCGCGTTCAGGACGGTCGGGCTGGCGGCTTCGGCGGGGAACAGCTTGAGCGCGGCGGCGCCTGCGTCGAGTGCGGCGAACGCCTCGGTCGGGGTGGCGATGCCGGGCAGCGCGACATAGCCGCGCTCGGCCGCCGCGGCGATCACGCGGAGGTTCGCGTTGGGGGCGATGATCAGCGTGCCGCCTGCCGCGCCGACGGCTTCGACGTCTTCCACGCGCAGCACGGTGCCGGCACCGACCACCGCGCGACCCTCGAGCTTACGCGCCAACCGGGCGATGCTGTCGAGCGGATCGGGTGAGTTCATCGGCACTTCGAGGATCGTGAACCCGGCCGCGACCAGTGCTTCGCCGATCGCCTCGACCTCGTCGGGTTTCACTCCGCGCAGAATCGCGATCAGCGGGCATGTGGCGAAGGCGGCGTCGAAGGCCTGGCGGTGGTCGATCATGCGGCAAGGTCCTGGATGCGAGTGATGCCGGCTACGAATGCGGCCTGGCTATCTATATGGTGTGCGGTGCCGCCGAGCGCATCGATCGCGCTGGCATACAGCGCGCCGAGCGCGGGATCGGCGAGGATATGGACGGTCGCGCCAGGCTCGATCCGCGCGGCGGTATCCGCGCCGATCAGCAGCCCGCTCGCGAACGAGGCGGCGTCCGCGTCGTCGGCCAACCCGAGCACGCCACGCGCGCGGATCGCGAACAGGCTGGCGACGAGATCGCGTTTCGCGCCTTCCGCGACGCCGTCGAGGAACGCCGTTCCTGGCTCGACCGGGTGGCCGAGCTGGCGCGAGAGGACGCCGTGCGCGCGGAGCAGGGCGAACAGTTCGCCGGTCATCGCGGTGGTGAACCGGACGATCGCACCGGCTTCGACGGCCGCCCATTTGCAGTGCGTCCCCGGCTGGCACAGCAGTGCGTCGGGTGGGACCAGTCCGGCGGCGACCGCGCCGAGCAGTTGAACCTCCTCGCCGCGCATGACGTCGGCGTGCAGCCCGTCGCGGTACGACAGCCCCGGCACGATCGCGGTGCGCGCGTCGATCCGGTCGAGCGCGGCGGCGATCTGCGGCAGGCCCGCGGGCGCGGCGACATAGGGTACGCTGCGCCAGCCGATGTTCGAGCCCACCATCCCGGCGAGCAGCATCGGCAGGTCGCCGAGCCGATCGCGAATGCCCGCAACCTCCGCCTCATACTCGTCGGCAGCGACGTTTGCCGCGCCGCGATCGTCGCGTTCGGTCGCCACCACGCTGCCGTCCTCGATCCGGAATGCACGGCGGTTGGTCGTGCCCCAGTCGACTGCGATGAATGCGCTCATGGTCACGATCTCGATCCAGCGCGATCTCAGGATCGCATCGAGTTCGATATTTATACGATAATAGGATGAAGTCCAGTAAGGAGCCTGGACGCGTGACAGCAGGGGCATGTTGCGTCAGAACCCGGGCGATGGCTACCGATATGACAGACAGCGAGACATTTCCGCCCGGCGCCGTCTTGGGCCGTAATCTCACTCACGGCATGCTCGACACGCTGGGGCGGGCGATCGTGACCGGGCGCTACGAGACGCGGCCGTTCCCGACCGAGGCGGAGATCGCCAAGACGCACGGGGTCAGTCGCTCGGTCACGCGCGAGGCGGTCAAGATGCTGACCGCCAAGGGCCTGGTCAGCGCGCGGCCGCGTCAGGGCACGGTGGTGCAGCCGGCCAGCGCTTGGAACTTGTTCGATACCGACGTGCTGCGCTGGACGCTGGAGCGCAAGTTCTCGGTCGAGTTGTTGCGGCACTTCAACCAGTTGCGCGTGGCGATCGAACCCGAGGCGGCGGCGCTGGCGGCCCGGTTCGGCGACGCGGCGGACCTGCGGGCAATCCGCGGCGGGCTCGAGCAGATGGAGGCGGGCGAAGCGGGGCTGACCGATCCATTGGAGGCCGATATCGCGTTCCATGTCGCGATCCTGCGCGCGTCGAAGAACCCGTTCTACGCGCAGTTCCAGTCGGTGGTGTCGACCGCGCTACGTACCTCGATCCGCTTTACCAACCGGATCAAGGGCCGGTCGGCGAACATCGCCGATCATGCCGCGGTGGCGGACGCGATCATCGCGCGCGATCCTGCGGCGGCGAGGGTGGCGATGACGCGGATCATCGGCGACGTGCTGGTGCTGATCGGCGAGGACTGAGGCGTATCGACGGTCGGTTTACCCGCCAAATCCGCTTTTTCCTCTGCCATGCCGGACCATTCGGGTTTGCTTGGGTGAGTCTGAACCCGGCATTCGCGGTGCTGCGAAATCCATGAGATTTGGCGTATGGAACGGACCCCGGAACCCGGAACCCGTCCGCAGGTACCCTCTCCGACATGC
>Ga0265798_10007948_pt1 | contig 13633 bp, 11 predicted proteins | sample P3T30metagenome_FD_192430 | JGI IMG/M metagenome (GOLD analysis project Ga0265798, IMG submission 192430) | Plant litter microbial communities from East Loma Ridge, Irvine, California - P3 T30 | ecosystem: Environmental > Terrestrial > Plant litter > Unclassified | place: USA: California...
CGAGCAGCCACGTCATGATCTCCATCGCCGCGAACGGGTTGGGCGACAGGTTGAGCGCTAGGCTGATCGCCGCACCGCCGAGTGTCGACACGGCGATGCCGGCGAGGATCAACGTAAGCGGGCTTTCGGATCGGCCGGCGAGCGCGAACAGCAGCGCCAGCGCGACCAGCGCGCCGAGCACCGCCAGCGCCGGCAGCACCGCCGGATGCAGTTCCGCCAGCCCGAAATAGATCGCGCCGACCGCGCCGAGCGCCGCCGCGTTCGATGCGCCCAGCACCGATGGCTCCGCCAACGGATTGCGCAGATATCCCTGCAGCGCCGCGCCGGCGAGCCCGAGCATCGCGCCGACCGCGAGCCCGATAATGGTCCGTGGCAGCCGCAGTTCGACGACGATCGCGGAGGCGACGGCGTCGCCATGCCCGGCCAGCGCCGCGACCACGCGCGCGGGCGCCAGCGACACCGCCCCTACCGCCAGCGAGGCGAGCGCCGACAGAAGGATGAGCGCGATCAATCCGCCGATCAGCACCGGGCGTGGCGGCATCATGCCGCCGCCGCGCGCTTGTGTCGCGGCACCGCTCGCGTATGGGTCGCGCGATGTCGCATCGTCGCTTCCTTCCGCTGCTGTTGCTCGCGTGCGGCGCTGCCTCGTCGGCGGCCCCGCACGCGCAAGCGCCACGCCGGATCGTCTCGCTCAACCTGTGCGCGGACCAGCTTGTCGTCGATCTCGCCGACCGGTCGCAGATCGCCGGGCTGACGCGCAACGCGCCGGATGTGGAGATGTCGGCGGTGGCGCGGCGCATCGGCGGCCTGCACATCCTCGGCCAATCCGCCGAGGAGATCGTCGCGATCGACCCCGATCTGATCGTCGGTACGCCGCCCCGCAGCAATGGGATGCTGGCGGCACTGGCGCCGCACCATTACCGCAGCGTCGATCTCGGCTGGGCGAACGGGTACGCCGATATCGTCGCGCAGATCCGCCAGGTCTCCGCCGCTGTCGGGCACCCGGCGCGCGGCGAAGCGCTGATTGCCCGGATGGACCACGCGCTTGCCACCTTGCCGCGCGTGCCGGGTCATCCCGTCGCAGCCTATTACCAACGTCGCGGTTTCCTGACCGGTACGGGTACGCTGGTGGACGAACTGATGACGCGCATCGGGCTGGTCAACCTTGCCGGCAAGCTCGGCAAGCCGGTGCTGTCGCAGGTCTCGCTCGAGGAGATGATCGCCGCGCGACCGGATTACCTGATCGTCGAGGCAGCAAGCGACCATGTGGTCGATCAGGGCACGGAGATGCTGCACCATCCCGCGCTGGACCGCATCCCGCGCCTGCATCTGCCCGAAGCGTGGACGGTGTGCGGCAGCCCGGCCTACGTGCAGGCGGCGCAGAGCCTCGTGCGGCAAGTCGCGGCTTCGCCAACGCGCTAGAGCATTGTTCGTCCCGGGCAAAGGCGAGGGATGCACCCGAAGCACAGGCCCGTCGCGGTGATCCGGCACGAACGGATCGTGGGTCAAAACTCGACCCCGGCCTGCGCCTTCACGCCCTGTTCGCGGAACGGGTGCTTCACCAGCGTCATCTCCGTCACCAGATCGGCCGCCTCGATCAACGCGGTCGGGGTGTTGCGGCCGGTGATGACGACGTGCGTCATCTCGGGTTTCGCGGCAAGCGCCGTCAGCACCTCGTCCAGCGGCAGGTAATCGTAGCGCAAGACGATGTTGAGTTCGTCCGCGATGACCATGCCGTAGGACGGATCGGCGATCATCCGCTTCACTTCTTCCCAGGCGGTGCGGGTGACGGCGATGTCGCGGGCGCGGTCCTGCGTGTCCCAGGTGAAGCCCTCGCCCATCGGCTTGAACTCGATCACATCGCCGAGCCGGTCGAACACCGCTTTCTCGCCCGTCGTCATCGCCCCTTTGACGAACTGGACGACGCCGACCTTCATGCCGTGGCCGACCGCGCGCACCGCCATCCCCAGCGCGGCGGTGGTCTTGCCCTTGCCCGCGCCGGTGTGGACGATCACCAGCCCCTTCTCGATCGTCTTGGCGGTGACGATGCGTTCCTGCGCGGCCTGCCGCTTGCGCATCTTCTCGGCGTGTTCGGCCTCGGTGCGATCCGCCATCAGATCCGCGCCTTGATGCCGCCGTAGCCCGCGCGCGGCGAACCCCGGAAACCGACATTCTCGCGGAAGTCGGTGTCGAGCAAATTCTCGACCCTCCCGAATACCGAAATGCCGCGTGCCACCGCCACGTCGGCACCGAAGTTGACCATGGTGTACGCCTTCAGCGTGTCGGTCTGGAACGTCGCGAAATTGGTGTCGAGCGCATCGCCATTGTAACGCACCGTCACGTTCGCGCCGAACCGGTCGTCCTTCGATCGCCACGCAAGGTTGGCGCTGCCGATGTGCGAGGGCCGCCGGATCAGCGTCACGTCGGCCTCGTCATGCGCGTCGAGATAGGTGTAGCTGCCGTCGAAGCGGAAGCCGGCGGGCAGATCGAAGTTCAGCGCCACCTCGACACCCTGATGCGGCGACGAACCGGTCGCGTTGACCACCGTGTAGACCGGATCGAACGTGCTGACGATCTTGTGGCGCAGCACCGCATTGAAATACGTCACGTCGATGCGGCCGTGCCCGGCGAGGAAGCTCTGCTCGACGCCAGCTTCCCAACCGGTCGACTCTTCCGGCTTGAGGTTGGGGTTGCCGACGAAGCCGCTGGTCGGCGAATAACCGAACAGTTCGGAAAAGACCGGCGCCTTCACGCCGGTGCCGCCCGCCGCGTGGACGCGCGTGCCGGTGTCAAACCGGTAACTCGCCTGCAAATGCCAGGTCGTCGCCTCGCGGAACCGCTGGTTGATGTCACGCCGCACCGCCCCGCCGAGGCCGAGGCGGCTGCCCACGGTCAACTGATACTGGCCGACCACACCCCAGTTGTTGGTATCGCGGAACGGATTGCTGCCGGTGATGAACGCCGAGGTGCCCTGATACGATTCATGCTCGTAATCGACCGCGCCGGTGATGCTGTGGCTGACCGCATCGTCGCCGAGCTTCAGCGCGGAGACGAACGACACCTTCTTGCGCCGCCCGGTGTCGCCGCTCGTCTCCGCACCATTGTCGTCGAGGAAGCGGCGCCGCGAATCCTGCAATTGCGCGCTGAGGTCGTTGCTCCACCGCCCCTCCAGCGCATCATAATGTGCGCCGACCAGCGCATAGACCGCATCGTTCAGGTAACTGCCGCCGCTGTCGATCGCGTTGCCGGTGACGGCGTAATCCTGATCGTTCACGTCCGCGTCGATATGCGTGTACCGCACCACGCCGCGCAAACCGAAGTCGCCCGACTGATAGCCGAACTTGCCGTTGACGGTGCCGATCTTCGACCCGATCCGCCGGTCCCCCGCAGGCGCGACGACATAGCCGCCGACGCCGGAATACGATCCGCCGATCGCATAATCGAAATCGCCCGCGGTCCCTGCCCCGCGCACCGCGCCGTCGACCGTGTTGAACGATCCCGCCTCGATCCGGCCCGCGAAGCCCGGCATCTCGCGACCGGTCGGGGTGATGTAGTTGATGACGCCGCCGATCGCATCCGATCCATACAGCGCGCTCTGCTAGCCGCGCAGCACCTCCACGCGCGCGCCTGGATCGGCGGTGAGCGAGGCGAAGTCGTACTCGCCGTAATACGGGTCCGCCGCCTCGATGCCGTCGATCAGCACCAGCGTGTGGTTGCTCTCCGCGCCACGGATGCGCACCTGCGTCATCCCGCCGACCGCGCCGGTGCGGTTGACCGAGATGCCGGGCACGTCGCGCAGCACGTCCGAGACGATCACCGTCTGACGATCGGACAGGTCCTGCGCGCTCACCACCGTCGCCGACGAGCCCAGCGTCGCGGTGGAGATGCCGCCGGGCGCCCGGGCTGCCGTAACGACGACGGTATCGGTGCCGGTGCCATCGTCGGGCACGGTCTGCGCGAGCGCTGGCGTGGCGACGACCAGCGCGAATAATGAAATGGCAGTCTTCATACGTCTTCCCCCCGGCGCCTCGCGACATACCGGCGGGAGCGAACCGTCCTTCGACGACCGGTCGCGCACGGGCGGGCGGACGCCAGTCGGCACCCGGTCCAAGCGCAACCCTTGCGGCCCCCACCGCTTTGGTTCGTCGCTCAGACGGAGAACCGTGCCTTGGCCTGTTCCTGGACCATGACAAGAGCGACCAGAACGCCGGCAGGTCTCCTGGCTCACGGGTCAGGGCTTGATGCACGCCTTCCCAAGGGGTGCATGGCACCGCCTCAGTGGCTGCCCGGAATACCGGGCCTTGTGCATCGCGCTCGCCGCTTACAGTTGCAGGGACAGCTGCGGATTAGGGCGAAACGCCCGCACCACATTCCCGTTTAAGCCCCTTGCGGGGCACCGACGCGATCCTGGACGCCAGCGGTTGCCCGCTGCGTCCGTGGCGGCCCATATGCCACATCGCGGTCGCCGCCAATCACCTTTCGCGCGCTATCGCCGCAGCGGCGCATAGCTGATAGTCGCCTGCCCCGCCGCCCGCACCGGCAGGAACAGGCCCCTGCCGGTCACTGCCAGCGTGCCGTTCTCCACCCGCGTCACGTCGGCGGAGAGCAGGAAATCGCCCTCGCGACGCCCGCCGATCGCTTTCCGCGCGGATCGCAGCACCTTCTCGTAATCGGGTGCGAAATCGTGCGCGAGGCCCTCGGCGATCGTGTCGCGGATCGACGTGTCCTTGAACAGCGAGACCAGCAGGTTGACCGTCTCGCTGTCGGTATCGGTGGTGATCGCGACATCGCGGGCGCGGATCAGTTGCGAATTGGGCACGTTGTACGGCACCGCCGTCAGCCATACCTCACCCTTGGTGGCGAGGAGCGAGGTGTTACGGGCCTTGGCCTTCGCCTGCACGCCGATCGCGAGCCGCCCGCCACTGGTGGCATAGACCGTCACCTTGCCGAACGCGACGTCCACCGGGCCGATCCCGGCGAGCGTGATGTCCTTGTTCGCGCGCTTCACCAGCACGCGTTGCACCACCGGTTCGAGCTGCGCGTAATCCGCCAGCACGGGTATGAAGAAGTTCAGGCCCTGCTTGCCGACCGAGGGCGCGGGCGGCGGCAACGGCGTTGCGGCGGGATCGGCAGGCCGGTTGCCGACGAACGTCTCGGTCAGCGCATCGGCGGAGAGCGTCAGCATCAGCGTGCGCCGGTCGATCTTGTAACCGCCGAAGCCGAGCCGCTTGGGCGTGATCCGCATCCACGCCGGCGGCCGCTCGCGATTGAGCATGATCGACGTGAAGCCCTGCTGCCACGCAGAGGCGAGTTTCGCGCGCAGATCGAGCTTGTTGAGTTCACGCGGCAGGCTGTGTTCCAATCCTGCGATGACCGGTTTCAGCCGCGCGTCTGCCTTGCTGGCGAACTCGATACGCTGCCCGAGGAAGTCGACGCCCGGCGGCATCGTCCAGTCATACGCGATCCGCACCTTTGCGGTGGGCGACCAATTGCCCGCGATCGAAAGCTGCGCGACGGCATGCACGATCGCATCACCCGTCGCCGTCTTGGACACGACGCCGCCGACCTTTTGCGCGGCGATGGTCGCATGAACCGGGATATCGATGGTCAGCCGGTTGCCGCTGCCGCCGAGCTTCAGGCGGCCGCGCGTGACCTCGCCAACGATGTGGCAGCCGAGCCTGGGGAGCACCCGCACATGCGCGATGCCGAGATCGACGCGCTTGGCGGCGACGCAGGCGTCGAGCTGCTTGTCGATGCTCCACAATTTTTGGGGCGTCTGCCGTTCGAGCGCGCGGGCGAGATCGTCGAGCGAGGCGGAGATCGGCACCACGATCGAGGAGGTTTCAAGCGGGAAGTCCGGTTCGTTGGTGATCCGTGGCGGCGCGGGAGAATGAACCTTATGGCTGCATCCACTCGCCAGCAGCGCGACGAGAAGCACGCTAGCGCGGATAGGCGACGCCATCATACCGGAGGCAAATGTCCCAACGGTGCGAATTACCTGCCCCTCCCCAACACCCTGATCGGCATGAATGTCGAACCTGATCACCTCACAACCCGAATCGCAAGGATGTTGGCGCATCGCCAGCGGTAATTGTTACGCCGCCGTTGCTTTACCCGATCGCTTGCCCGTCCATGATAATGCGATTGACTCGCAAAAGTGATGTTCGTATTCGGGGCTGGAGAAGGAACGCTATGAACCGGCATTTCAGCCTTACGCTCGCAGGTACCGCAACGATCGCTCGCCGCGAACGCGCGCCTGCCGATCGGCGCGGTTCGGCATTGCGCAGGGTCGGAACGGTCCAGCCCGCCGCAACCGTGTTCCCGGCATCGGCCCGCGCCTTCGTGCGCGATCGACGCTGCTCGGCGTACCGGGTCAATATCGCCGCCCGCACCATCGCCGGCAGCTTCGGCGCCTATGCCGTGGCGGCGGCGCTCGGCGCGCTGCTCGCGCGACTGCTGCCGATGGCGCGGCCCGAAGCGGTGATGACCGGAATGCTCGCCGCGCTGGTGATTTTTCCGGCGGTGACGATCTGGGCGTTTCTGGCGCGCAGCCCCGCGCGCGCGCTCGGCGGCGTCGTGATCGCCGCGTCCGCGCTCGCCACTATGGCGCTGACACTTCCGCCCCCGGCATGAACCGCCTCCACGATGGGGCACGCCAGACGATGGCGTGGCTCCACGGCTGGACCGGGCTGCTGCTCGGCCATGTGCTGTACCTGATGGCGTTCGCGGGCACGCTCAGCATGTTCAAGCCCGAGATCAGCCGCTGGATGCGGCCGGAGAATACCACGCAGGTCGACCCTGTTCGCGCGATAACGGCGGCGACGGACTGGCTGTCGCGCAACGCTGCCGACGCACCGGCCTGGTATCTCACCGCTCCCGACGCGCGCGCCAACACGATCGACGCCTATTTTACGCAAGGCGGCAAAATCCTGCTGCGCGCGCTGGACCCGACCACCGGCGCGCCGGTGCCGCGCGAGACGCTGGGCGGGGAGTTCTTCTACCGGCTGCATTTTGAACTCGAACTGCCATATCCGTGGGGCCGGATGCTGGCGTCACTCGCGGCGGCGACCATGCTGATCGCGCTTATCTCCGGCATCGTCGCCCACCGCCGCTTCTTCCGCGACTTCTTCACCTTCCGCGCCGACAAGGGGCAGCGTTCGTGGCTGGACGCGCACAACGTGCTCGGCGTGTTCGCGCTGCCGTTCCACCTGATGATTACGCTGACCGGCGTGCTGACGTTGCTGTCGCTCAGTATGCCGTGGCCCGGGATTGCCGGCTACGGCGCCGACATGCCGGCGATGTTCCACGAACTTGCGCCCGGCGGCGTCGAGCGCCCTGCTGCCGGTCGGCACGCGCGGCTCGGCGCGGTTGCAGACATGATGCGCGACGCGCAGGTTCGTTGCGGCGGCGCGGTCGGTCGCGTGACGATCGTGAACCCCGGCGACGCCGCCGCCGTGGCGAGCTTCACCTGCGCGGATGCGGCGCAGATCGCCACCAACGCCGGTGTCGCCAGCTACGACGCGGTGAGCGGGCGGCTGCTCAACACTTGGATCGAGCATCGCCCGGTCATCACCACCTATAGCTGGCTGTATGGCCTGCACGTCGCACGGTTCGCGCCGCTGCCGCTACGCTGGCTGTATTTCCTCGGCGGCGCGATGCTGACGATGGCGATCGCCAGCGGGTTGATCCTGTGGACGGTCAAGCGCCGCGACCGCCTGCCCGACCGCGCCAATCGCCTGCTCGCGCGCGTCAACGCCGGCGTTATCGTGGGCGTGCCGGCGGGTGCGCTTGCGTTGTTGTGGGCCAACCGCCTGCTGCCGCTCGGCGGTGGCGGGCGTGCCGGAGCGGAGGTGACGGCGGCACTCGCAACGGCGGGCATCGTGCTGGTGGTCACGACCGCATTGCCGGGGCGACTGCGCTGGCCGCTGCCGTTTGCGGCACTGGCTGCCGGGCTGATCGTGCTGCCGTTCCTCGGCGGGTGGATCGGGGACGGTGATGCGGTGCTGCTCGCGGGCAATCTCCTGCTGCTCGCCGCCGGTGCGCTGTGTGCGTGGCTGGCGTGGCGGAGCGCGCGATGCTGATCGCATCGGCCGCTTTGCTGTATCTCGCGCTGTTCGCGCTCGCGGTCGCGCAGCCGCAACATGGCGATGCGCTGACCGGACGGCGGCTGGCGGTCGCGCGACAACAGCAGGCGCGGTTTGCCGGTTGGGCGCTGCTGGCCGCATCGCTGGCGATCGCGCTGACTACCGCGCAACCGGTTTATGCGACGCTGTGGTGGATCGGCGCGTTGCCTGCGGTCGGTCTGCCGCTGGTGCTAGCGCGCAGCTATCGCCCGGAGTTCGCAAGGGCCGGCGCTGCCGCTGCGGTAGTGGCGGTGCCGTTCGGGCTGATCCTGGCGGCGATCTAGGCGTGCAAAGCCTTGCGGAAATGGCGTAAGCGGGCGCTTCATCCGAAAGGCCGTCCGTGCTCGACAAGAATAGTGCCCCGCTCAGCGTCGTCGATCTGTTCACCATCGGCATCGGGCCGTCCAGTTCGCACACGGTCGGGCCGATGCGCGCGGCCTATGCGTTCGCGCGGATGCTGGTCGAGGAGCAGGCGAACCCGGTACGGGTGACGTGCGACCTGTACGGCTCGCTCGCGCTGACCGGGCGCGGGCATGGCACCGACGGCGCGGTCCTGCTCGGCCTCGCTGGCCACACGCCGGAGGGTGTCGATCCCGATCAAGTGGCGGCGATCCTCGCCGACATTCGCGTCCGCGCCGAACTTCCGCTTGGTGGCGGTGCGCCGATCCGCTTCGATGAGCCGAACGATCTGATCTTCCGCGCGAGTTTCCTGCCCGGCCACCCCAACGGCATGGCTTTCACCGCGATGCTGCCGGACGGTAGCGAGATCGTGCGACGGTACTACTCGATCGGCGGCGGCGCGATCCGCATGGAGGGCGAGGCACCCGCACGCATCAACGTGGCGCCGCAGCACCCCTTCTCCTCCGGTGACGAACTGCTGGAGATCGGCGCTGCGACCGGCCTTTCGATCGCCGACATCGTGCGCACCAACGAGGCGGCGTGGCGCGACCCGGAGGAAACCGACGCGTTCCTGGCCTCGGTCCGCACCGCGATGTTCGCCTCGATCGAACGCGGCTGTCGTGGCGAGGGCGAACTGCCGGGTGGCCTCCGCGTCACGCGGCGCGCGCGGGCAATGCGCGAGAAACTGATCGAGCGGGGCCCGCGCGCCGACCCAAGCCTGGTGTTCGAGTGGGTCAGCCTGTGGGCGCTGGCGGTGAACGAGGAGAATGCCGCCGGCGGCCGCGTCGTCACCGCGCCGACCAACGGTGCCGCCGGCGTGATCCCAGCGGTGCTGAAATACTACGAGACGTTCGTTCACGGCGCCACGGCGGAAGGCTCGCGGCGGCTGCTCTACACCGCGTCGGCAGTCGGGTTCCTCTACAAGCAGCGCGCATCGATCTCGGCGGCGGAGATGGGGTGCCAGGGCGAGGTCGGCGTCGCGTGTTCGATGGCGGCGGGTGGCCTCGCCGCGGCGCTTGGCGCGACCAACGCGCAGATCGAAAACGCCGCCGAGATCGGCATGGAGCACAACCTCGGCCTCACCTGCGATCCGATCGGCGGCCTGGTGCAGATCCCCTGTATCGAGCGCAACACGATGGGTGCGATCAAGGCGGTCAACGCGGCCTATCTCGCGCTGCACGGTGATGGCCGCCACATCGTCAGCCTCGATCAGGTGATCGAAACCATGCGCCAGACCGGTGAGGACATGAAGTCCAAGTACAAGGAGACCAGCCTCGGCGGGCTGGCGGTGAACGTGGTGGAGTGTTGAGCATTTCCTTGGTGATCGCACGTACCGCCCGATAACGGCAGCCACCGTTTATCCCGGCGAACTCGACTCACTTCTCGCGTGGGCGAGCCAGAATGTCGGCCTCGACGATGCTAAGTTTCCATCCGGCCGACACCGTTTCCGCGCCCGTCCCCGCCGCTGCCTTGGTGCTCTTCACCTCGACGATGTTGCCGAACGCGTCGCGGTCGCTGGTCGGGCCGGTGAGCGTGATCCGCAGTCGGCTACCGGTCGCGGTGCCGAGCGGCAGGCCGACATAGCCGAGCGATTTGGGCGTTTCGCCCTGCCAGACCGTCTTGCCGTCGAGTTCGACGCGGATCGGGTAGCTGCGCAGCCGCCATCCGGTCAGCCGCAGCGACAGCATCGCCGGCCGTTCAGGCTTGGTGAAGCGGTATTCGATCCAGGCGGTGCCGGGCTGGCCATCGCTGGTCCAGGTGGTCGCCTCGTCATCGTCGTGGCTGCGTGCGGCATCCGCCGACGCGGAGCCGGCGGCAATACTCGCCACCGCGATCGTCCGCCAGCGCGGCACCACCGACGATCCCGTCGGCGTCGGCCCCCGCGACAGGTCGGAGCGCTGCGCATCCTCCGCAAAGTCGGTCGCGAGCCCGTCCGTCACAGGCGCGGCGATCGTGGTGGTATCGAGCGTGGCGCTCTTGAGGCCGGGTGCCGTGGCGACGAGGTGAACTTTACCGGCCGCAGTGCCGGCGCGGATCAGCACGCGATTGACGCCGAGTTCGACCGGCAGATGCGTCGCTAGAATGTAGTTATCCTCGCCCCGTGCGACCCCTGCGAAGCTGGTGGTCCCGGGCACCTGCGGCGAAACCGTCGCCACCGTCGCGCGCGGCTTGCCCGAAGCATCGCCCTGCGCGATGCCGCCGCGCCACTCCGCCGGAGCGGTCAGCGCGAAGTCGATCGGATCGAACGCGGTCGGCACGCGCTGCCCTTTGTCATCGACCACCTCGACATCGACCAGCATCAGATCCGCACCGTCCGCAACAAAGCCGCGCGGGCCGGTATGGGGCGTCAGCCGCATCGCGGCGGGTGATCCGGCTGTGGTCAGCACCTGCTCGGCGGTCTTGCCATCCGGGAAGTGCGCGAGTGCGCGCAAGCTGCCGGGTTCGAACGACACGTCCTGGAACGTGAACAGGAACCCACTGTCGCGGACCCCTTGCCCGAGCGATTTGCCATTGCGAAACAGCTCGACCGAACTTCCGTTCGAGACGACGTAGATCGGCTTCACCGTGCCCGGCGCATAGGTCCAGTGGCCGATCACGTGAACGTGGTGGCCCCCGCTCTCGACCCAGCCGTCCCACATCGCCTGATGGACGTACCAAGGGTCCTTCGGCAACCGCACCGCATCGAGCACGCCCGAGCGCCGGTAGTTGTTGTCGCCGCGGAAATGCGAGTTGGAGTCGGTGAAGCCGATCTTCACGCCGCCCGCGCTCACCCGGTCCCCGCCGCCCGGACGCTGATCGTAATAGTCCCACCAGCGGCGTACATCCTCGACCGCCATGCTCTCGACCGTGCGGTTATAGTCGGGCGCGTCCTTGCAGAACGGGGGTGTTGCGGTGTCCGGACAGGCACGCGCCGCCTCGTCGCGCGAATACTCCATCGCCCACAGCGGCTTGCCCGCACTCTTGTTGATGTAGAGCATTTCGCCGCCATATTCTGCGGTGCCGCTACCGAGCATCTCGCGTGACCCGATCGCGCGGCCGCCATGCGGATCGAACCGGTTCCGCACCGCCAGCATGTCGGCCATGTGCGGCTCGCTTATACCGTGGTTCCCGCTTTCATAGAACAGGATCGACGGATCGTTGCGGTTGTAGATGATCGCGTCGCGCATCACCCCACGCGTTGCCCCCAGCGGGTGGCATCGCCCGGATCGCCTTCCGAATCGCCGGCCGGCATCGACTCGATCAGGCCGAGCCGGTCGGCGGATTCGATCTCCTGCTTGGCGGGCGTGACGTGCATCCACCGCACCAGATTGCCGTTGCTGCCGGTGACGAGGCGGTTGGAGAAATCGCTCACCCACGGCGGCACCGACAACCCGACGCCAGGCCACTCGTCGGTCGATCGCTGCGCATAGCCCTTGAGTTGCAACACGCGACCGTTGAGCGTGAGCACGCCGTGGTCGAACGCGGTCGAGCGGAAGCCGGTGCGCGTGTCGACCGCATCGATTACGCGGCCCGACGCATCTTTCAAGGTGCCGGTTACGGTGTAGAGATAGCCGTAGCCCCAGCTCCAGAAATGCAGCCCGGACAGGCGCTTGGCCGCGGTTAGCGTTGCGCTTGCGCCGGGAGCGATCGTCCCGCGATCGCCTGCGAAACTGGCGACGACCTTTCCGTCGAGGTCGCGTACGGTAACGTCATATTCGACCGCCAGCGGCACCGCGCCGTCGTTGCGCACCTCGCTCTCGGCGTGAACCGTGGCGACCGCGGCTGGAATATCGAAGCCTTCCGCCCAAACGTACGGCCCCTTGGTGCCGAGGCTGCTGTAGAGCGGCAACGTCTGATACACGGGTCCGGTGAGGTGCAGCCGCACGGGCTTGTTGATGCCGCCGAAATTCGCGTAGAAGTTCTTGTCTTCCCACTGGAACTTGGTGCCGGTGGCGCGCTCCTTGTAATCCCAATGGTTGTCGACGCGCACCGCGACGACGTTGTCGCCCGGCTTCAGCGCGCGCGTGATATCGAAACCGAACGCCATCACGCCGTTCTCGTTCAGGCCGATGCGCTCACCGTTGACCCACACTTCCGCCGCCTGCCGCACGCCCTGGAACTCGAGGATGGCGCGACCTTGCGGCGCACCGTTGGGCAGGCGGAAGTGCTTGCGATACCAGATGATCGCTTCCAGTTGATCGTGGATATCGATCTTGAACGCGTCGCGCTCGTTGAAGGCGTGGGGCAGCGTGACCGGCTGCCACCCCGCCTCATCCGCAGTCGCGGCAGAAAAGCCGCCGTCGCCGACATGGACGCGCCAGTCGCGATCGAAGTCGAAGCTGCGGCGGGGCGATGCGACCGAGGCCGACGCACGCTGCGCGCCGGCTGCGACCGGCGTCAGCAGGGTAGCGGCGAGGAGCAGCGCACCGAGGGTCGTTTTCATTGCTGCTCCCGCTGCGTCATGCGATCAGAACTTCGCCTGGATACCGGTGAAGAACCGGCGACCGGGATAGTACAGGTCGATCGGCCCGAGGTTCTTGATGTAAGTCTGCTGGTATTCCTTGTTGATGTTCTGCATTTCGACGAACACGCTGAAATGGTACTTCGGCACGCGCACGGTGATCTTACCGTCAAGATACCCTTCGGACTTGCGATAGATCGGGTTGTTGCCGTTGTTCGAATCCGAGGTCGATTGCAGCCAGTTTGAGCGGAAGTTGTAGTTCACCCGAACGTTCAGCCAGTCCTTGTCGTAGAACACGCTGGCGTTCCAGGTGTACTTGGACAGACCGGGATAATCGTTGAGCGGCTGGTTGGTGGCGAGATTGGTGAGATTGGTGGTCAGCGCGCGGGCATAGGTGAAGTTGCCGCTCGCCCCGAAGCCGTCGAACGGCCGCGGCAGGAAGGTGAACACCGTCTGCGCACTCGCCTCGAACCCGTCGAGCAACGCGCCGAAGCCGTTGACCGGCTGATTGACCGTGTAGAGAATGCCATCGCCGAACAGATCGACATCGTTGCGGGTTACGCCGCCGATGACGAAGCTCGATTCCGACTTCTTGTAATAGCCAAGGCTCACCAGCGTATCGCGGTTCGCGTACCAGGCGAGGTTCGCTTCCCACTGGGTTGCGCGGTAC
>Ga0265798_10007950_pt1 | contig 13631 bp, 11 predicted proteins | sample P3T30metagenome_FD_192430 | JGI IMG/M metagenome (GOLD analysis project Ga0265798, IMG submission 192430) | Plant litter microbial communities from East Loma Ridge, Irvine, California - P3 T30 | ecosystem: Environmental > Terrestrial > Plant litter > Unclassified | place: USA: California...
GCGTTCGACGAAGACCGCTTCAGCATCATCGAACACCGGGTCTTCAGCTATGACGCCGATCCGGCGCGACCTTTCGGCTACAAGCAGCACCTGGGCAATGCCAATACCGTCGGCGACGGCGGCGTCTATGCCAGCGTCAACGAGCTGCTGCGCTGGGAGAAGGAGTGGCAGCGCCAGTGGGCCGATCCATCGAGCCTCTTGCACGACATGCTGCAGGCCTCGCCCGTGCTGGACGGATCGGTGCTGCCCTATCGCTTCGGCCTGGAACTGGTCCAGCGCGCAGGGCATGACGTTGTCTTCCACGGCGGCGGCCTGTGGGGATTCGATACGCTCATCCTCAGGATACCGGCGCGCCGCATGTCGGTCATCCAGCTGGCGAATTGTGAAGCTGCGCAATCGAATATCGAAAACATCCTGGCCGCCGCGCTCGATGAAAACGCCGCCTAGCGCGCCTGGTCGAACAGCAGCGGCACCTTGCCGGCGGCTGCAAGCCTCTCCATATAGCTGCGCACGGCCGGCGGAAACTGCAGAGCGTCAACGATGCTCAATGACCGCAGGATCGGCCACAACTTGATGTCGCTGATGCCGATCGCGTCGCGCCCGGCCAGCAGCGGCGCGATTGTCTCGAGTTTCGTGGTCATCTTGCCGATGTAGCGCGCACTGTCGGCGCGCAGCGCGTCCAGGTCGCCGAAGGCGCGTGCCTCGCGCTGGCGGTAGGCTTCGCGCGCGGCCGGCGTGGCCAGCTCGGCGAATTCGCCTTCGGTGAAGCGCGGGATGAACAGCTTGAGCGCCAGCGGCCATGCGGCCTCGCCCCAGGCATCCAGGGCGGCGTCGGCAGGTCCGTCGAAGGTGGGCGTGCCCAGCGCGTCGACGTAGTGCACGATGTCGAGGCTCTCGCCCATGTGCGTGCCATCGGGTTTTTCAAGAATCGGCACGGCCTTCTTGCCGACCAGGCGCGTAGGCGTGTCGGCATCGTCTTCCATGACGACCACGGTCTCGAAGGCCAGATCCTTCAGGCCCAGGGCCAGCCGCGCGCGGCTGCAGAATGGGCAGTGTTCGTAGATATAGAGTTTCAAAGCAAAGATTCCTCCATGGCCGATTTGCAGGGCGCGCCGCCCTGCCCCCCCTGTCTTCCGTGCGCCGTTAGTGCGCCTCTTCCCAGTTCTTGCCCACACCGGTTTCCGCCAGCAGCGGCACGTTCAGCTTGGCCACGCCCGCCATCAGCGCCGGCAGCTTGACCCGCACCAGTTCCAGCTCGGCTTCCGGCACTTCGAGCACCAGTTCGTCGTGCACCTGCATGATCATGCGGGTGCCCAACTTGTCGGCTTCCAGCCAGCCTTGCACCGCGATCATCGCCAGTTTGATCAGGTCGGCCGCCGTGCCCTGCATCGGCGCATTGATCGCCGCGCGTTCGGCGCCGGCGCGGCGCGGGCCGTTTGGCGAATTGATCTCGGGCAGCCACAGGCGGCGGCCGAACACGGTTTCGACGTAGCCGCGCGCCTTCGCTTCCAGGCGCGTGTTGTCCATATACTGCTTCACGCCCGAGAAGCGCGCGAAATAGCGTTCGATGTAGTTGGCGGCCGCGGCGCGTTCGATGCCGAGGTTGCCGGCCAGGCCGAAGGCGCTCATGCCGTAGATCAGGCCAAAGTTGATGACCTTGGCGTAGCGGCGCTGCTCGCTCTGCACGTCGGCGGGCGGGATGCCGAAGATCTCGGCGGCGGTGGCGCGGTGGATGTCCTCGCCGTCGGCGAAGGCTTTCAGCATCGCCGCGTCGCCAGAGATATGCGCCATGATGCGCAGCTCGATCTGCGAATAGTCGGCCGAGACGATCACGTGGCCGGGGGCGGCCACGAAGGCTTCGCGGATGCGGCGCCCTTCGGCGTTACGCACCGGGATATTCTGCAGGTTCGGCTCGTTTGACGACAGGCGGCCGGTGATCGCCACCGCCTGCGCATAGTTGGTGTGCACGCGGCCGGTGTTCGGGTTGACCATCTTCGGCAGCTTGTCGGTATAGGTCGATTTCAGCTTCGACATGCCGCGGTGCTCGAGCAGGATCTTCGGCAGCGGATAATCCTCGGCCAGCTTCTGCAGCACCTCCTCGTCGGTCGACGGCGCGCCGGTCGCGGTCTTCTTGATCACCGGCAGGCCCAGCTTGCCGAAGAAGATCTCGCCGATCTGTTTCGGGGAACCCAGGTTGAACGGGCCGCCGGCCGCCTCATAGGCCTGCTGTTCCAGCTCCATCATGCGCTTGCCCAGCTCGCCCGACTGCACGTCGAGCAGCGCGCTGTCGATCAGCACGCCGTTGCGCTCGATCTTGTGCAGCACTTCCATGGTCGGCATCTCGATCTCGCGGTAGATATAGGCGAGACCCTTGTCCTTCTCGACTTCGGGCAGCATGCTCTGATGCAGGCGCAGGGTGATGTCCGAATCCTCGCCGGCATACTCGGTGGCGCGCCCCAGCTCGACCTGGTCGAAGCAGATCTGCTTGGCGCCCTTGCCGCAAACGTCCACATACGGAATCGTGGTGTAGCCGAGGTGGCGCATCGCCATCGTGTCCATATCGTGCGGCTTGTGCGACTCGAAGACATACGATTGCAGCAGCGTGTCGTGCACGATGCCTTTCAAGGCCACGCCGTGGTTGGCGAAGATGTGCATATCGTATTTCAGGTTCTGGCCCAGCTTCGGCTTGGCCGGATTCTCGAGCCAGCCGCGCATTTTTTCCAGCACGTGCTCGCGCGACAGCTGGTCCGGCGCACCGGCGTAGCGGTGCGCGACCGGGATGTAGGCGCCCTTGCCGGTTTCGACCGACAGCGAAATACCGACCATCTCGGCCGTCATCGGGTCGAGCGAGGTGGTTTCGGTGTCCACCGAAGTCAGCTCGGCCGCATCGACCAGCGCCAGCCATTTGTCGAGCTGCTCGTCGGTGAGGATGGTCTCGTACTCGCCCTTGATGACTGGCATGCCAGCCAGCGTCGCCGCGCCTTCCGGCGAATTGAGCGGGCCGCCACCCGGCGCGCTGCCGGCGGCCGGACGCACGCTGCCATCGCCTGGCTTGGCGCCGCCCAGGTCGCGCAGCATGGTCTTGAAACCGTAGCGCGCGAAGAAGTCGCGCAGCGCCTCGGCGTCTTCCGGACGGCCGACCAGCGATTCTTCGAACGAGATGACCTGCTTGACCAGGTCGCAGTCGGTCTTGACGGTGATCAGTTCGCGGCCCTTCGGCAGCCACTCCAGCGCCGCCTGCAGGTTGGCGCCAACGGCGCCGCCGATGCTGGCCGCGTTCTCCATGACGCCATCGAGCGAACCGTGCAGGGTGAGCCATTTGACGGCGGTCTTGGGGCCGCACTTGGCCACGCCCGGCACGTTGTCGACGGTGTCGCCGACCAGGGTCAGGTAGTCGATGATGCGGTTCGGCGGCACGCCGAACTTGGCCAGCACGCCAGCCTCGTCCATGCGCTCATTGGTCATGGTGTTGATCAGCATGACCTTGTCGTTGACCAGTTGGGCCAGGTCCTTGTCGCCGGTTGAGACCACGGTCTTCATGCCGCGCGCCGTTGCCTGCACCGCCAGGGTGCCGATCACGTCATCCGCTTCGACGCCTTCGACCATCAGGATCGGCCAGCCCATATAGCGCACCACTTCGTGGATCGGCTCGATCTGCTTGCCCAGGTCTTCCGGCATCGAGGCGCGCGTCGCCTTGTATTCCGGGTACAGGTCGTCGCGGAAGGTCTTGCCCTTGGCATCGAACACGCAGGCAATATAGGCGGCCGGGAAATCGGCGCGCAGGCGGCGCAGCATATTGACCATGCCGTGCATGGCGCCGGTCGGGAAGCCGTCGGGGCTGCGCAGGTCGGGCAGCGCGTGGTAGGCGCGATAAAGATAACTGGAACCGTCAACGAGCAGCAGGGTATTGTCCATAGGAGGGGGCGACATTCAGGATTTCGGCAGGCGGCGCCATCCGTGGCGCCAGGGTAAGCGCCATTATCGCAGAATCCGCATCAGCAGCCGCGCCTGAGCTGCAAGGTACTGACCGCTCTGAAAACATAAGGTTTTGGCACACTTTTCACTGGGAAGTGACGCTGTTTGCTACAATGGACTAAACGACATTAGGTGACCATCATGCTGCGCTCGACACCCCGCTACGCCCTCCTGACGCTTTGCCTGCTTGCCGGCTCGGCCGCGGCCCAGCAGTCGGCGTTGCCTCCGACGCAATCGACGCCGACCCCGCCGCAGAACCAGACGCGCCCGAGCGATGCGCCACCCCAACTCGAGCGCATCGAGCCGGGCAGCGATACGCCGGCCACCACGATTCCGCCGCGCCAGCGCACCAAGATCAATGAGCGCCGCAGCAATGACGGCACGGTCACCCAGGTCGAGGTAGAAAGCGGCCCGAGCCGCTACATCATGAAGCCAAACGTTGCACCAGGTAACGCCCAACCCGGCGATGCCACCAGCAACAACATCCGCGCCCCACAATGGACGGTGATGGAATTCGACTTTGGCAATCCCAAGAAGCAGGACACAGCCGATCAGCCGGTCGCGCCAGCCCCCGCGCGTCCGGGCGTTCCTGCCCGCGCCGATGTGCCGCCGCCGCCCGCGCTGGAGCCGACCACCAAACAATGATCCCGATGGCCGCGGCGCAAGGCCGCGGCGGCGGGTTCTCACCTACTCTTTTGTTAGCACATGGCAGTATTTACCGCGGTCTCGCTGGATGACCTTCACCAGTGGATCAAGCAGTACCCGCTCGGCCAGGCCGTCGGGCTCGAAGGCATTTCCTCCGGCATCGACAACAGCAACTTCTTCTTGAATACAGAGCGTGGCCAGTATGTGCTCACGATCTTCGAGAACCTGCGCTTCGACCAGCTCCCCTTCTACGTCAAGCTGATGGCCCATCTGGCCGAACGCGGCATTCCGGTGCCGGCGCCAGTGCCGAACACGGACGGCGAGCTGGTGGTTGCGCTGCACGGCAAGCCGGCGATCATCGTCAGCCGCCTGCAAGGCAGCTCCCAGCTCGACCCGCAAGCGGTGCATTGCGCCGAAGTCGGCCGCATGCTGGCGCGCATGCACCTGGCGGCCCAGGATTTCGCCCTGCATCAACCGAATCTGCGCGGCCTGGACTGGTGGGTGGAAACCGCGCCGGCCGTGCTGCCCTACCTGAGCGGCGCCGAAGCCGCGCTGCTAACGAGTGAAGTCGCCTTCCAAAGCGAATTCGCCACTGGCGCCACCTATGGCGCGCTGGCGCGCGGGCCGGTGCACGCCGACCTGTTCCGCAATAACGTCATGTTCGAGGGCGAACGCCTGAGCGGCTGCTTCGACTTTTATTTTGCCGGCGTCGACACCTGGCTGTACGACGTCGCCGTGACCGTCAACGACTGGTGCGTTGACTTGTCTACTGGGACGCTTGACGAAGCCCGCGTGCGTGCACTGCTGGACGCCTACCATGCGGTACGGCCATTTACCCAAGACGAACAAGCCGCCTGGCAGCCGATGCTGCGCGCGGGCGCGCTTCGCTTCTGGCTGTCGCGCCTGTATGATCTGCATCTTCCCCGTGCGGCAGAGCTGCTGACGCCCCACGATCCGACCCATTTCGAACGCATCCTGCGCGAGCGTATCGCTTGCCCGGCGCCGAATTTGCCCTAAATGAACAATTTGCCTGCTATTACCGGCTGGATCTGGCTCAAACGCGGCGCCAGCCTGTTCCGTCAACAACCCGCGGCGCTGACCACGCTGCTGTTCGCCAATATCCTCATCAGCATCCTGATCAGCGCCGTGCCGCTGCTGGGACCGATGGTGGCGGTGGTCCTGATTCCCTCGTTCTCGATGGCCTTTATGATGGGCTGCTCGATGATCGAGAGCGGCCAGCGCGTCTCTCCTTCGGTGCTGCTGACGGGATTCCGCAAGCCGGTATTCCGTGAACTGTGCAAGGTGGGCGTGGTCTATCTGGGCGTGTCGCTGGTGCTGGCGCTGGTCACCCGCTTCGCCGTCGACGCGACGTTCTGGGAACAGGTGCGGGCGCAGGGCACGACCGGCACCCCGGCGGTGCTGGCGGGTTCGGACGTGCTGGCCATGTTCGTGATCTTCGCGCTCGACGTCGCGGCGCTGATCTCGCTGTGCTTCGCCGCCCCGCTCACCTACTGGCAAAAAATGCCACCGTTCAAGGCCGTGTTCTACAGCTTCTTTGCCGTGAAGCGCAGCGCCGGCGTGTTCCTGGTGCTGCTGCTGGCCTGGTTCGCGATCTTCTTCGCGGTGTGCATGGTCATTGCCATGCTGCTGGGCGGGAACAATCTGGCGCGCGTGGTGATCATGTGGGTGATCTTCCTGTTCATCCTGCTGCTGCAGTGCGCGATGTATGCGGGGTATCGGGAGATCTTCGGCAAGCCCGAAGCAACGCCGGGCGACAAGGTCAGCCTCGAGAAGTGACTTGAAGGTGGTACACCTCTAACGCCACAATTCGTGCTGTAACAAGCACGTCGCCCCCGCCCTCGCCGGGCGCCTTGGCGGGGCGACGTTTCTTCCCTGTTCAGCGGCCGAGCTTCTCCAGCTTGGCGATCGACAGATCGAGCACTTTCATGCCGGCCGAACCGAAATTGATCTGGGCCCGCGCCGCGCCGGCGCCGCCTTCGATATTGACGATCACGCCTTCGCCGAACTTGGCGTGCGACACAGACTCCCCCACGCGCCATCCGCTACCGTTGCCCGATTTCTGGGTGATCTGCTGCGCAATCTTGTTGTCGCTACCGCCGTCACGGAACTTGGCGTCGTCCCAAGCAGTCGTCTGCTTGCGTCCGCCGAACCAGGCGGTCTGCACGCGCGGCGACAGCCACTTGAGCGCTTCTTCAGGCAGCTCGTCGAAGAACCGCGACTTCATATTGAAGCGGGTCTGGCCGTGCAGCATGCGCTGCTGGGTAAAGCTCATGTACAGGCGGCGGCGCGCGCGCGTGATCGCCACGTACATCAGGCGCCGCTCTTCGTCCACGCCCTCGGCTTCGCGCGCGCTGCTCTCGTGCGGGAACAGGCCTTCTTCGAGGCCGGTGATGAACACCGCATCGAATTCCAGGCCCTTGGCCGAGTGCACCGTCATCAGCTGCAAGGCCTCTTGCCCGGCCTGGGCCTGGGCATCACCCGCCTCGAGCGAGGCATGCGACAGGAAGGCGGACAAGGGTGACATCACGGTCGGCAGCGGCGCGCCACCGTCGATGATCTCGATGCCATCCTGGTACACCACCGCTTCGCCGGCCTGGGCCTGGGATGGCGGGCCAAGGTGGGCAGGTGCGCCAATGCCGAAGCCTTCTTCTTGCACGAACTGGGTCGCGGCGTTGACCATCTGCTCCAAGTTCTCGATGCGGTCGGCGCCTTCTTTCTCGTTGCCGTAGTGCGTGAGCAAGGTGCTGCGCTCGAGCACCACGCGCACCAGTTCGGGCAGCGGCAGTTGCTGGGTCTCGAAGCGCGCGCCTTCGATCAGTTTCACGAAACCGCTCAGCACCGTGCCGGCCTTGCCGGTCATGTAGGGCACGGCGGCGTACAGCGAAATGCCATGGCTGTCGGCAGCCATTTGCAGCTGCTCGATCGAGCGCGCGCCGATGCCGCGGGTGGGGAAGTTCACCACGCGCAGGAAGGCCGAATCGTTGTGCGGATTGTCCATCAGCTGCAGGTAGGCGATGGCGTGCTTGACCTCGGCGCGCTGGAAGTAACGCAGGCCGCCGTACACGGTGTAGGGAATGCCGGCCGCGAACAGCGCGTGCTCGATCACGCGGCTCTGGGCATTGCTGCGGTACAGGATCGCGATCTCGTTGCGCGGCATGCCCTCGTTCATGAGGCTTTTCGCCTCCTCGATGATCCACTGCGCTTCTTCGAGGTCGGATGAGGCTTCATAGATCCGCACCGGCTCGCCCTGGCCCGCATCCGTGCGCAGGTTCTTGCCCAGGCGCTTGGTGTTGTTGGCGATCAGGTAATTGGCGCTATCGAGGATGTGACCATGCGAGCGGTAGTTCTGCTCCAGCTTGATCAGGTTCTTGACCTGGTAGTCGCGCTCGAAGGCCGACATATTGCCGACGTTGGCGCCGCGGAAGGCATAGATGCTCTGGTCGTCGTCGCCCACGGCGAAGATGGCGCCGCCGCCAGTCTCGCCCTGCCCTGCCAGCAGCCTCAAGAGGTTGTATTGCAGGTCATTGGTATCCTGGAACTCGTCGACCAGGATGTGGCGGAAGCGCATCTGGTAGTGATGGCGCAGCGGGCCGTTGCGCGCCAGCAGTTCATATGAACGCAGCAGCAGTTCGGCGAAATCGACCACACCCTCGCGCTGGCACTGCTGGTCGTAGAGTTCGTACAGCTCGACCATGCGGCGCTCGATCGGATCGTAGGCCTCGACTTGCGATGCGCGCAGGCCCTGGTCCTTGGCGTTGTTGATGAAGTACATCAGGGCCTTGGCCGGATACTTCTCGTCGTCGACGTTGTGCGCCTTGAGCATGCGCTTGATGAGCGACAGCTGGTCTTGCGAGTCGAGGATCTGGAAAGTCTGCGGCAGCGCGGCGTCGCGGTAGTGCGTGCGCAGCAGCCGGTTGCACAGGCCGTGGAAGGTGCCGATCCACATGCCGCGCGTATTGATCGGCAGCATGGCCGACAAACGCGTGAGCATCTCCTTCGCCGCCTTGTTCGTGAACGTCACCGCCATGATGCCGGCCGGCGACACCTGGTTGGTCTGGATCAGCCAGGCGATGCGCGTGGTCAGCACCCGCGTCTTGCCGGAACCGGCGCCGGCGAGGATCAGCGCGCTCTGCGAAGGCAGGGTAACCGCGGCAAGTTGTTCGGGATTGAGGTTGTGAAGAAGGGTCTGCATGCGGCCATTATACCGCCGCGATTTACTGTATGCCCATCCAGTTTACCTGGAGAGCCAGGCTTTTAGACGCGCCGGATCAACATGGCAACATTGACCTCGTCGTCGGCGCGCACGACGACCCGCTGGCCGATCGTGGCGGTGCGCACCGGCGCCGCCAGGACCTCGTCGCCGCTGGTCAGCCTGGTCAGTACACGCAAGTTGCCGCCACGGTCGGTCCGCACGATCGTGAATTCCAGGTTCCATGGCGTGTCGCCATGGACGCCGCTCAAGGTGATGCGCTCGGCATTCTGCGCCACTACGACTGGCTTGCTGACCTCGCCGAACATGTCCAGCTTGAGGGCGACTTCGAATCCGGTGTGGTGGTTGGTGTGCCCGATCCCGGCCGGCGGCCATGGCCGGGCTTGCGCGGCGGCGCTGGCCATTCCCACGACGGCAGCAGCAGGCAGGACGAGGCAGAGTCGACGGCGCTTGGCGTTGGCGGATGGTGCGCTCATGGCGGTATCTTTCCAGGAAGTCAGGGTGATTCCATCCTCGCACCATGCGGCGCGGATGACAATGCCGCGTGCATTAAATGCGTGCATGAAGTACCAGTCTTATCCTTCTGAGCGTGTCTTCTGGTATTGGGGCAAACCGTCCTGCAATTTCAGCCAGCTCAGCTTGCTACGTACAAAGGTATGGTCGGCCGGCGGCACCAGTTCCGGATCGTCCAGGCTGGCGGTGGCGAGGTCGATCTCGTCCGCCAAGCGTTCGTCGTGCCAGGTGAGCGTAGTGCCGCAGGACGGGCAAAAACTGCGCAGCGCATGCTCGCTCGAGCGGAAGCGCTGCGGCGCACTGGCGGTCCAGTGCAGGCTGGTTGTCCTGACGCTGAACCAAGCGATGGCCGGCGCGCCCGACGCCTTGCGGCAATCAGTGCAGTGGCACAGCGTGCTGTTGAATGGTTCGCCATGCGCCTCGTAGCGCACCGCCCCGCAGAAGCATCCACCTTGCAAGCTCATCTGATTCTCCTCGATTCCATCGTCGTCGATTTCATACAGGAAACCACATTAACATCGCGCAACTTCTCACAAACGGGATTTCTCAGCCGCGCGCCCCTGTCTTGTCTTTTCGCTTATTTTAATGACAGATTCGCGACAAGGTCGCGAACCCCGTCGCATGTGCATTCATTCGAGTCCAGGCGCGTGGGCCCGGCCATCGTGCCGGCGCCGCGCCCGGGCGAAACCTAAGGAGAACACTATGTTGGGTCGTGTAGTTACCGTGGCCGCACTGGCCGTCGGCGGCGCTTTGCTGTCGAAGAAACTCAAAGGAAACCGTGGCTTTGGCGCCAGCTCGTCGATCGTCGAGACGATCGAAGTCAACGTGCCTGTGCGTACCGCCTACAACCAGTTCACCCAGTTCGAAGACTTCCCGCAATTCATGAAGAGCGTGAAAGAGATTCGCCAGCTGGATGACAAGCACCTGCACTGGAAGGCCAACGTGGCCGGCGAAGACAAGGAATGGGATGCCGAGATCACCGAGCAAATCCCTGACAACCGCATCGCCTGGCGCAGCGTCACCGGCGTCAAGAACGGCGGCGTGGTCACCTTCCACAAGATCTCGGACACCGTCACCCGCATCGCGCTGCAGATGGATTACGAGCCGGAAGGCCCGCTGGAAACGCTGGGCGACGCCCTGGGCGCCGTGCGCATGGAAGCGCGCTCCAACCTGTCCAACTTCAAGGAACTGCTGGAAAAACGCGGCAGCGAAACCGGCGGCTGGCGCGGGAAGATCGATCAGCACTGATCGACGAGCGTCCCTGAACCGGGACGCTGGCTCTGAACCGTGACGCTGGCTCTGAGGCGCTACGCTGACACTAGCCACTAGCGTCAGCACGTCGCCCCCGCGAAGGCGGGGGCCCAAGTCCTTTGCGCCGCCTGCCCTGTATGCACTACCTCAATGCTGGCAGACTTGGATTCCCGCCTACGCGGGAATGACGTTTTAAGGGCAACAATATCTTTACGGCCGACGGCTATTGACCGCCTTCGTCGCCGCCGGCAATTCCACCCGCTGCACCGGCGTCGCCTGCGCCGCAATGAATCCCTCCAGTGCCTGCGACAGGTCGTCGACGACCTGGCTGCCATACGCTCCTTCGATCAACTTGTACTGCTGCTCGATCAGCGGCGCGATCTCGTCGATCAGCTTGTCCCCTTTCGGCGCCAGCCGCACCCAGATGCGGCGCTGGTCGGCCGCCACGCGCTGGCGCTCTATCAGGCCCAGCTCTTCCATGCGCGACAGCACGCCGGTCATGCTGGGACTCAGGATCTGGCACAGGTCGCACATCTCGCGTGGCTCGAGTTGCTCGTGTTCGTCCAGCACACGCAGGATGCGCCATTGCTGTTCGGTCACGCCGAAGTGATTGAGGATGGGGCGAAAATGCGACATCAACGATTCGCGCGCCTTCAGGAAAAGCTGGGGCAGATTGCGGTGTGTAATACGGCGGGCCAATGAATGCTCCGTGTTAATTATGTCTACAACAAAATGGTCGCGTGAGTACAAGTGCTTGACTGACTAAGATATTAGTGATTAACTGCGAATATATTAGTGAGTTTTCCTTGACTCCGTCTATTTTTTTGAGAATGCGTTCGGTACCGTGATTATCCGAGAGCGCCCTTCCGGGCTCAAGCTGTTCCTTCTGTTGCGCGGCTCGGTCCTGCCCCGCATCCTCCCTACCTTGCTCGTCAATATTGCGGTGGCGACCCTGGTCACCTGGTCGCACGGCGACCTGTGGGACCTCAAGATCACCCTCACCACGATTCCCTTCACGCTGATCGGGCTGCCGATCGCGATCTTCCTCGGCTTTCGCAACAACTCGGCCTACGATCGCTTCTGGGAAGGCCGCAAGCTGTGGGGCGAACTGGTGCTGCGCTGCCGTAACCTGGCGCGCCAGACCACGAGCCTGATCGACGATCCTCAGCCTGCTCTTGCTAGCAATGGCTTGCAGGATACACGGGTTCGCATCATCTACCGCGCGATCGCCTTTGTCCACGCGCTACGCGATCAACTGCGCGACCAGCCCGGCTCGCCTTACCTGGCCACCTTCCTGCAGCCGGACGAATACGACGACATGGCGCGCGCCCGCAACAAACCGGACTGCCTGATGCTGCACATGGGCGCCGACCTGCAGCGCTGCATCAAGGAAGGGCGCATCGAAGCCTGCCTGGCGGCCAATATCGACAACACCTTCTCTTCTCTCACCGCCGCCGCCGCGTCGTGCGAGCGCATCAAGAATACCCCCATCCCCTATTCGTACACACTGCTGCTGCACCGCACCGCCTATATCTACTGCTTCCTGCTGCCCTTCGGCCTGGTCGACTCGATCGGCTTCATGACGCCGTTCGTGGTCGCCATCGTGGCCTATACCTTCTTCGGCCTGGACGCGCTGGGCGACGAGCTGGAAGAGCCATTCGGCACCGAACACAACGACCTGCCGCTGGACGCCATCTGCCGCGCCATCGAAATCGACCTGCGCAGCGCCCTGCGCGACGAGCACGTGCCGCCGCCGCTGCAGCCGGTCGACTACTGCCTGACCTGATACCAAAAAAAGCAAAGCCACACCAAGTCCAGAACCACGCCGAACCTGAGGAGAAGTCATGCACCACGATCACCACCTTGCCCACGACCGCGTCCGGCTGCCGCAGCTGCGCGAGCGCATCACCAGCGCTGCCCGGGCGGCCGAGTGGATCCAGGACGGCATGACCGTCGGCACCAGCGGCTTTACCCGCGCCGGCGACGCCAAGGCGGTGCCGCTGGCGCTGGCGGAACGTGCACGTACCTCGCCGCTGGCAATCACCCTGATCACCGGCGCCTCGCTCGGCGGCGAGACCGACGCGGCACTGACCCAGGCCGGCGTGCTGGCGCGCCGCATGCCGTTCCAGACCGATCCCACCTTGCGCGCCGCGATCAACCGCGGCGAGGTGATGTTCACCGACCAGCACCTGTCCGAGACCGTCGAGCTGCTGCGCACGCGCCAGATCGCGCCAGTGGACGTCGCCATCATCGAGGCGATCGCGATCACCGAAACCGGCGCCATCATCCCGACCACCTCGGTCGGCAACAGCGCCAGCTTCGCGATCCTGGCCGACAAGGTGATCGTCGAGATCAACCTGTCCCAGTCGCCGGCCCTGGAAGGCCTGCACGACATCTTCATCCCCAAGCACCGCCCGCAGCGCGAGCCGATGCCGCTCATGAACGTCAGCGACCGCATCGGCACGACGGCCATCGCCATCCCGCCCGAGAAGATCGTGGCCATCGTCATGACCGAGAAGCACGACAGCGCCTCCACCATCCAGCCTCCGGATGAAGACACCGCCGCCATCGCCGGCCACCTGACCGGTTTCTTCAACGCCGAGATCGCCGCCGGCCGCCTGACCGAGCGGCTGATGCCGATCCAGGCCGGCATCGGCACCATCGCCAACGCCGTGCTGGCCGGCCTGATCGACGGGCCGTTCAAGGGCCTCTCCATGTACTCCGAAGTGCTGCAGGATTCGACCTTCGACCTGTTCGACGCCGGCAAGCTCGATTTCGCCTCGGGTTCGTCGATCACGCTGTCCGAGGAAAAAGGCAGGCAGGTGTTCGCCGACCTGGAGAAGTACAAGGAGCGCCTGGTCCTGCGCCCGCAGGAAGTGAGCAACCATCCCGAAGTCATCCGCCGCCTGGGCCTGATCGCCATCAACACGGCGCTCGAGTTCGACATCTACGGCAACATCAACTCGACCCACGTGGGCGGCACCCACATGATGAACGGCATCGGCGGCTCGGGCGA
>Ga0265798_10007951_pt1 | contig 13630 bp, 14 predicted proteins | sample P3T30metagenome_FD_192430 | JGI IMG/M metagenome (GOLD analysis project Ga0265798, IMG submission 192430) | Plant litter microbial communities from East Loma Ridge, Irvine, California - P3 T30 | ecosystem: Environmental > Terrestrial > Plant litter > Unclassified | place: USA: California...
GCTACGCTTGCTGATGGGACTCCGTTGGTGGATTTTGCTCTTGAGAACGACCAAGACGAGATCGCGGTGCTTTTGCTCGAACCTCGATTGATGACGGGCACAAGTGTTCGGTACATTGTTCATTACCGCCATGAGGTTCTGGCCGGTTTTACGAGTGGCCAAGATTCCCACGAGCCTCAGGGCTCAACAGTCTTGAGGCGATTGAAGTTCGCCGCAGAAGCGATGATTTGAGACGGAGACATCGTATGGCGGTTTGAGCTCCAAGGATTTATCGACCGCATTAGACGTGTCGAGAGTGAGATTCGGGGAGGGCCTGCTGTGTCACCTCACTCTTTAGATGCCAGGCTTAGATTCTTGATATCGCACTTACTGTAGAAGCAGCCGCAGTAGAAGCAATGTCTTCTTTGACGGCTGACCGCTCCCCTGTACCATCGAAATTGTTCGTTCAACTCATTTCAAAGTTTCAAGGTAGTACACTTCAACAAGTATCGTTACGACTGTATCCTTTGAAACTCAAACGTGAACGCTCAAAAAATGCCACACATTTCCAACCTCCCTCTCACTCACAATATCACCCCGACACACTCCCCCTAAACCTCTTCGGCTCTTCCGTATAACTATACGGCGCCGTCGCCTTGCTCGCCTTCTTCAAATCTAACCGCTTCCACATCGCCACATGATCAATGCCCTCCTCGTCCCAAATCCCCATCGCCTCATCAACCTCGAACCCATGACGCTTCCAGAACTTCTGCAAGCCGATCTGCGCGTGGATCAATACCAGACCGTTCCATTCGGTGTTGGTGTCTAGGGTGATACCCAGGTGGGCGTTTAATTCTTCGGCGTGGGCGGTTGTTGGGGGTTCGGAGATGATGTGCGGGTAGTCGTGGGCGAGAGTCAAAGCGGAGTCGACGAGGAGCTTGGAGACGCCGACGCCGCGAAACTCTTTTAGGATGGCGAGGCGGCCGAGGGTGATGAAGCATTCGCGGCCGTTGTGGACGGAGGATTTGACTGTCGAGTGGGAGTAAGGCGAACCATCCATGTTGCGGTGTTTGTCGAAGCCGTGGATGATCGGGTTGGGTGGCGGAATGAGGCGGATTGTGCCGATGGCGAGTTTGGTGCTGGTGCTGGGTTTCCGCATCGGGTGCCAATGTGATGTGCTGCTGCTGTCGGGTGCGGGTTGCGTGTGGCCGGGCACAGATGCGTACGCCGTCCATGTGAAGCATCGTCGGTCATCGAAATCGAGCTCGTTTTCGAGAGGGACGCCTTGTTCGTGCACAAAGACTGATTCGCGGACGGACATGGCGTCGATGAAACCTTGCGGAACAGCTTTTGCGGGATCCGTGGCATCGTTCTTCATCTGGTTGGAGGGCGGGCTTGTGCGGTCGTAAAGCGCCAGGCGCTCCTGGAGTGGGAGAATGAAGTCGACGAAATCCGAGTTGGTGGAGATCATTGCGGCGAGATCCGCCTGGGTCGTTGCCGGGGTAGAGTCACGGGCTGTATGAATGGAGCCGGTATCAGTCAATCCGATTCAAGGTATTTTGGTAGCGTCGTAGGTTTGCTAGGAAGTAGTTGCAACGATGTGTGGCGTTCACCAAGGTGCACTCCATGCACATGCGTTTGCGTCGTGGCGCGCGGACAGTCATCCTTCTCCACGTGATAGTTAGGTCAGGCGTACCTTCCATGTTTGAGGTTTTGCTTGTGATTTTTATGTGTGCAAAAGTGAGGCGAGATGCCTTTTCCTTGGCTCGTTAGCGTCGACTCTTGTTCTTTGTTCTTGCTTGAGAAGGCGGCATAAATACCAGATCGAGGCAGATAGCACAGTCAAATGTGATAGGAGATGCAGGATAGTGAGAATGACGGGTTTAGTAGACAAGATAAGGGAATCACGAGTTAGCTACGAGGCAATGAGACAAAGTGAGGTGGGATAGTATGACTGAGATGGCTGTTTATTAGCGCGTCAGCGCGCAACGGAGGGCGGAGCTCATCCCGACGGAGAGACCCTGGCGTCGGGTGTATTTTGAGGGGCAACTGATGCTAGATGATCTGTGAATAATTAACCATCAATGTGGTGTTATTTCGGTCGGCAACAACTACCGTGCAACTACAATACGCAGCACACAAGGAGCCGGCCGATCACTTTACCTTTGCCTTCAAGCATGCATATGCTCGCCGACCCTCCCCGGATGGAGGAGTGGAAGGATCGGGTAGCAAGACATGCCGTGACACCACCACCCTTACACCTCAGACCATGCAAGTTATTGAGTCCATTCCACTAGGTACAGTACGCCTTTTGTGATACGCCTGTACCCCAAGACGAGTCCAACTTCCCGAAAACCTGTGCAATTCAACATTGCTGTGAACTAGGTACTTGACGATCATTTGTTCATATGCAGCTTTGAACATTGCGTCAAGTGCCGTAATTTCGCGATTTTCTCGCAATTTAAGCACACCGACGCGCCCGTAGACGAGTTCAAGCCGAGCATCGATCGTTGCGTACCGATTACGTGATAAAGGGTCCCACGTGGGTCCAAATACCTTCATCGTGCTCATAAGTGTGACATTCGCAGCCGCCAGAAGCTGAACCTGGCATCATGGAGACGGCCGACATGCCAATTGCACACGTGTCCTGGTTATCGGACAGTCGTCGCAGAGTAGGAGCAGCAAGAGCATCCGTAATCGCTCACCGCAAATCCGGCTCCAGCATCCAATCCGCCAGCCTGATGTTGTTTCCCTCCTTCTTTGCTGCAGCAGACGCCGGAGCGCGCAGCGGAAGAGTCGCTTTGGCTTTCCTCGCACCCATAGCGGCACTTCCATCACCCCTCTGCACACCCACCGCCTCATCCTTGGCAAAGACATGTACAGCCCTCAAATGTGTGTCCTTGCCGTTTTGATGATTCTCCAAGATCCGTACTTGTACCACAAACGCTCTCAAAACCGGGCGCTTGCTCCAATCAATATCCAGATGACTGGTCCCATGATCGTACTCATCTTCATCTTGCTCGATAGGTCCGACGTTCGAAAAATCGACGTCTATCCACCCCGTCGGCTGCTCGAAGCTCATTTCCGCAAACTCTTGCACGTCATGCCCGCCCATGCCCGCAAGGAATTGAATCTTGGTGGGCGTGTAAGATTCGTCGGACTCGAAGTCTAGGTAGATTCGGATGAGGGAGATAGAGACCAGCTTGAAGAAGTGGAGGGTGAGGAGGTGAGGCTGCGGGCCATCGGATTGCCAGTACTGGTTCAGGTCTGGACTGCGCAAGGCGGCGACACCTGAGCCGGGTTTGGCGGTTGTGACGGTCCAGGAAGCAAGAGAGGAGATCTCTTTGAGACCCGGTGGAAGTAATGGCAGATTATCTAGCTCCTCGTCTGTGCCTGAGAGCACTATCAGTCACATGCAGAGGTCTTGAGCTGTATGTCGTATTTACCATCACCCTCATAGACTGTGTGGTCTATTGGGCCAGCGTAGGTCACGTTCGGATCGTCGGCTCTCGAATGCTCGCTGGAATATTCGAGCACCTCTTCTTGACCAGCTTCATCGTCGTGAAGGCTACTGGGCGCGCCGACACTTACCTCACTGTGTCGCTGGCTGCGCGAAGCGGCCTGTCGACGTGTGGACGTTGGCATTTTCAGCCGTTATTCGCTCCAGCCGCACTTTAAGCTGAGATTGACCATGTGTTCATGTATAGCATAGCAAAGTCTCACTGCTGAACCGCTGGGGACATGCTGATTGCTAAAGCAGGGGTGTTTGTCGCAGTGGTGATCGAATTGTCGGCCGTGCGTCCGTGCTGAAGACTGAGAGAGTCGTACGCGAAGGGTCTGGAACTCGCGTCTTGTTGTTCCTTCTTCCTACACCTATCTCACTTCGGCACGCAAGGACGGCGCAAGGATTTGATATGAAGACGGCACATTAATCGACGCTCATCTTACCATTGCCGAATGACAGTCCGATTCTGCAAACGCACCCACTCTATCACACTGCACATAGTTCCCAAATCGGCCTTGTACATCAATCAGCTAAGCATGGCACGGGCGAGAATGCCATATTCTTCCGACAGCCCGGGAAAATGAACGACAGGTCGTAAAGAAAGGGTGCCCTCTACATCATCAATACTATCGGTCGACGGAGACAGGATCCTGATCAACGCCACGCGTCAAAGAGGCGTCGCAGAATGTCGCACCATGAAACTCAAGACAGCTAGACCGCTCTTCGCTATCCGACCGCTGCTTCACATTGATGAGATACCTTGAACAACCCATGTCTATACTCAACCACGCGTGCCAACGAAACGGACATCATTTTTTTTCTGCTGCCTCAACAGCTGCCACACTATGACTTGTAGTGGGTTGATGAACGGAGCTAATAGTATACGCACTCGATCACATACGAATCGCTCAAGCCCTGAGAGCAGAGCCCGTACATTCTCCGCCATCTTCACAATCATGGACAATTCTCCGCGCGAGAGATGCAAAGACCCTCCACCTGATCGCCCGTGCCGTGGTTAGGCGCCCGTATGGAAATCACTTTAGATCCGGGAAACCCTCTCATCCGGAGTCGTTCCATCACCTTCATGCGGATGATCGACGCTACTGTGCTGTTGCAATCTACTCAAAGCGAGCTGTCTCTTCCCGGGTGGGAACCATACATAGTAGGGTTCTATCAAGTTGCACGACATGGCGGAAGGTCTCTGTCACTCCACGTGGGTCTGTACGCTTTTCTTTCTTTTCACATCTCTCTGACCACACAAAATCAAAACATTATGATCGCCAACGTATCAGCCGTCCACTACCCCGAAAGACAATAGGTGCAGTTGCTCGATCTGGAATCGGCCTCCCTCAACCTCGAGTTCGTTTCAACACTGGGCCGCGCCTTGTCGAAACCTAAGAGCACTCGGACAAAGCATCAACCTACAAACAACGAAACCGTGTGGACAAGTGGGACGGTATGGACAAGACCGGGGCAGCCCATGCTCGGGCTACTGAGATCACAGCAGTCACCATCACATTCCTCGTAACAGCCTGGATGGCTGTATTGGCCCGTACGTGGGTGCGTGCTGTTATGATCCGGAACTACGGTTGGGATGATGCTGTTATGTTGTTGGCGGTGGTATGTTATGATAACTCTCTCCAGTGAACATGGAGACACATTCTGACAACGCGTATGGCACAGTTGACTTACACGTTGTATGCGAGCTTCAACCTCGAACTCGTGTCAATGGCCTTTGGAAATCCAAACTTTAATTCGGAGAGTTGGCTTTTCAAGAAGACTGCTGCTTCGTACATCGTAGTCTCCTTCGCCCTACACGCAGCAACGATGGTGATCCTCAAGATCTCTCTCGGAATCTTCTACCTCCGCATCGTGGTCTCGCGCTGGCAAAAAGTAACAGTCTACGCCACTGTCGGCGCCGCCACCATCTTTGGGTGTTTCTACTTCTTCGCCGCCCTCTTCTCCTGCGGCATTCCCGCCAACTTCCTTGTCAACGCCCTCCAACACAAATGCTGGGGAACCCAAGAAAGCCGCTTCGCAACAAACCTTACAGCGGGAACCATCAACGCGCTCTCAGACTTCATCCTCGCCACCCTACCCATCACTCTCATCCGCAAAGCATGCATGCCCTTCCCAGCGAAACTCAGCGCCGGCGTCATCCTACTCCTAGGCTGCGTCGGCAGCGCCGTCAGCGTCGTCCGTCTGGCGTACGTCCACGGCATGTCCTACAACATGGACTTCTTCCGAGTCGGCGTCAACATCACCCTGTGGTCCATCATCGAAGCCGGCCTCTGCATCACCGCCGCGTCGCTCGCAACCCTCCGCCCACTGTTCCGCTGCTGCATCGACACCACGCGGCGCTCCATGACGGCCGACAGCGAGTGGGGCGGCGACAAAGTCCACTACCGCAACAGCTACATCCAACACGCCCACCAGCTCTCGGATGAAATCTCCTCCCAGGACCGCTCGTTGATCCGGCCTGCGTCTGCGTCTGAGAGTGAGGACTGGCCTTTGAGGGATCCGGCTGCGGCGCTGCCGCGGCTGAGCGAGATTTCGAATGCGCCGCCATCTGCGCCGGGGTCGCCGGGGATAACGAGAAAGGCGTCCGTGGTTCGGGGGAAGGTGCAGTGGGTTTTCAAATAATTCGCCGGGGGTTTTTAGTTCTCTTTCGTTTTCATTGGGTCACAGCACTTGCCAGGAATTGTATACGGCTAGAGATTGGGCGTACCTTGGCCGATGTAGACAGACGTCTACGTCCCTGAACTTGATTCATTATGTTGCCGGCCAACATTAGGACGTGGCAGAGCGCCGAGGTCATCTCGATACGTGGACGGGCGCCAACTTACTCGAAGGCTGCGAGCAATCAGGAAAGACTGGTATTTCTCAGCCTTGCTTCGTCCCTCCATTTCGCCAAACTCATGGCACCACAGCATATCATATCGACATGCTAGGTTAACAGCAGCCACAAGCATTTCTTACGCAACAGCACGTTCCTCGTTGGACCACAACGTTCGCATCAGAGACCAATCTTTGAAAGCAAACATTAGACAGCTAGATATGTAGACTTGCAAGGATGACACAGATCAAAACTCATCATGAGAACCCTCAAGGTCTTAACTCATACGGCATGCCAGTAAGTTCCTCGATCTTCTTAATCGCACCAACATTGCCTTCGTGAGCCTTGATCTTCGCAGCATAAGCTTTCAGCTTCGGGTGCTTAGTCGCGTCGACCTTGTCAATGACTGCGATGATGGGGAAGGACATCAGGATGTCGGCAGCGGTCAGCGAGGCGCCGCACAAGTACTCGCCGTTGTCCGGGGATGAGGCCAGTTGCGACTCCAGGAAGCCGAAGTGTGTGGCGAAGTTCTCGTTCAGATACACGTTGTCGACTTTGTCGGCGATGCCGCGGGTCACGGGCTTGATGAAGAAGGGGACGGGGGAGTCGCGGATGTCTAGTTTGATGATCAGTATGTCGGGATGACTGGAAGGTAGTGATGGCTCAAAGGGGGAAAACTCACTGCTCATGAACATGGCAACCGTCAACAAGCTCATGAAGCTGCCCTCGGCGTAGTGCATGTAAAAGCGGTACCTCAACCACTGCTCCGTCTCGCCACCGACTTTGCCTTCACATCCTTCGCGCCAGCGCGTAGGAATGAGGTGAGGTGCGAAGTGGTCGCAGAGGTACTCGCAGATGGCGGCACTCTCGGCTAGCACAATGGGCTCGGAGAGAGATGGGGCGGCGATGGTCACCAGAGGCGATTTGCCAAGCGGGTGGACGGCTTTGAGCTCAGGCGGCGCCAACTTGCTAGACATACGCTTGTAGACTTCTACTGAGTAAGAGGTGTTTTTGGAACATTCTTCGAGGAGCCAGACGATGCGCTGGGAGCGGGATTTCTCGAGCCTGGGCGTTGTTAGATTGGAGTCGTATCGAGCAGATTTTGCGGTAGGATGTAGCGAGTTGCTGTATTGGCAAGCCTGACCAGCATTCGCAAGCGAGTGCAAAGCGTTCGGCTGATATGTAGCAAGGAAAATATAGTCCATGCACATAAGATGCATCGGTCTGTGCTAAGTGAGACTGCGGGACTAACCAATGGAGGGTGACTGTCGGCTTCTGTTCTTGTGTGTCTGCCATGATTGATGAGTACGATAGAGCCAAAAATGTTGTAGTAGTGTCAGAGTAATAAAACAACGATCAAAGGGAACGGAATGTTCTTGCGACCTTATCAATCGAGCACTACGGCCGCAGCAAGACGCTGTCGTCCAGAGTTCCTCGGTACGATTTGGACGATCGGACTCACAGCGATTGGTCCGGACGCTCCCGTCCTCATCCATCCTCTTGCGCGCGACGTCAACAGCTATACCGCGAGACAGGGCTTGAGAGAGCAATAAGTTCACATCACATACCACGAATATGAGGCCCACATTCGCGAAGATGGCTGGCGGAAACGGTGAGGCGCTCTGGATTGGAACTTGCGCGCAAGCTGCATTGGAAGCTGACAGACCTTCACAGCCGTCAACCTTGACCCGGCGCTTGTTCGCTATGCGAGTATGTCTCCCTTTACCTGGACCCAATCAGCACCATTGAGAAGGACATTCCGGCCGATCGGAGACCGCTGGGGGATTTGGGGTGGAAGAGGCATGGCGAGAGATGCGCAAGAGCTTGGAATGGATCAATTGGAAGAAGAAGGATCAGGCACCACAGGACAAGCACTAACCTATGCCACCAGACATGTACGTCAAGAGACACGAGTTCTTCCGTTGGACTCCGCGCACTGCCTGGTTGTCTTTCGCATACGTGATTGCGGTCCCTTCTGCTTTCCTCTACATGGCCTTCCAGACTGAGGTGAGTCCATTCCGCTGTTACTACCAGAATGCCAGCCCAGCATGATGGGAGCACTTTGGCAACAGAAGCTCGTGTACAGCTTCGTTATGCTGACTCAATCACCACCAGGGCAAGTACAACCTGCGTGGCAAGCTGCGCGGCGACACGATCTCCGAGTTCTAGGCATATTATCGTGGAAAGGGCGGCACGGTAAATGCGAGAAGGGCGTTTGAGGAGCGTTGTATTCCCATCTGAAACCACAGACATGTTGCGCCTGTAAATACCTTATTGAAATGGGCATGGAAGTTTGATATCACGTGACGCGTGCCTCTATCCACGTTCACTGCATGATTTGTGTAGGTAAGCACTACAGTCACGCTTACCTACGTGCCACATGTCGATACGCCATCTCTGTATTGCGCAGCAGCCGCGGTCCAGTCATTGTTGATTGATGGGATGGCCAGTTACTGATCGCAGCAGCTTCTTGGCGCCCGCTGACACCTCAGGTTCACCTCGTCTTCCAGCAACCAACGTTCAAGCAAACACCAACCTCGCGTCTCACGCCACAAAAATTAGAGACACGGCCACTACAGTAATTCTTTGACAGTGCAACAATCCTTTTGGCTCTATCATTCGCTCAAACTCCACCGACAGCCTCGCAGGTGTGGGTGGAGATATTGCGCATTCCACAACATACCGGTAGGAAAAGTATCGACACTTTCTCTTGTTGATACAAAGTTTTGCAACTCGAATCAGTTCAGCAGCATGGACTTCCGTTCGAACTTGAGGTCGCTCAGCTTCCGTACACGTACGAGACCCAGCAATGCTCAAGATGCCACCGCCAGCATCCCCGGCGATCCTGACGAGCCCGGTGTTTTTGATGCGATGTACAACGAAATCACACGTGGAGCATCTTCGCAAGGAATTACCAGTCGTTCCAATGACATCTCGACCACGAATTTCAAGCCTCGGGGTCATGTCCCGAGACCAACAGTAAACACTACCAGCGATCTTGAATCTTTGATGATGGAAGGTCGTCACGCCAGCTTGCGCGAAGGCTATGGGACGAAACCAAAGGATGATGAGCTCCGCCTCAATTCTGCCATCCTTTTCGAAACAGTAAAGACTGGATCTGGCTCGTCGACTGCTTCTGAGATAAGGTACCTTCCGCTCGTTGCAAAGCCGCCACCACCGAAGGTGACTCCGCACCTTACACTTTCGACGCAGATGTCGAGGCGTCGCCGCAACAGCGACCCTAGTATGAGAGCCACGATGCCGATGCCGACTAATGATCGCAGTTGGCCACTTTACGTAGCGCCTGACACCAAACAATACATCCAAGATGCTCGAGCTCGTCGGTCGCTGACCCAAACATCAACAACAAACCGAGCACGTCCATCCATCAGTAAGCGCGGCACCAAGTCAACTCCTCCCACCGGTACTGTTTCGAAGCTACCGTGCATTCCGTGGCCACCAGGCATTGTACCAGTCGAACTCTTCGAGATGATCACACGCACTCTCTCTCCCAAGGACATCAGGAACATGCGACTGGTTTGCAAGGAATTCGACTCAAAGACTTCTCCTACGCTGTTCAAAAAAGTTGTCGTCCCATTCACCGCAGAGCTCTACGACATGGTCGAGGATGATGTATCGGCACGCATCAGCAAGGGCAAAGCAAGAGCCAACGATGTTCCGTCCGATTTGAACAGGTTGCACTTCTACGAACCTCATGAAGACAGCATCTACTGTCGAAAATCGGGCGATCGCAAAGAGAAGCACGGTCTGCGAGTCTTCCAAGGTTTTGGCCCTCACATGAACAAATTTGGCATCCGTTTTGAGGTGACAGAACACGAGCTGGCAATGGCGCCTGATAAGCAGAGCAATCACAAGCAAGTAGACGCGTACCATGGCGAATACGCCTGGCCGCCACCCGGCTACCCTCGCTTTGGCAGACTTGCGAAGCTTGAGAGCAGTGCAGACGAGACTCCACGTATGACAGCAGCGTTGGCAACTCTTGTCAATGTCAGAGAGATCGGTCTTTCCATTGACAGCGGTCTTGGCTTTCTCGGCGGCCCAGACCGCTCGCATCACGACATGATCTTCGACAGGCCTTTGCCCGTCTTTGATGAAGGGTCCACAGCCCAGCGCCCTCATTCGGACGGCGCGACACAATTCTGGTCCAGCCTTCGCCAATCTCGAGACACCTTCACTCCCAACACCGACTTCGCCCATGAGAGACTTCTGACGTGTATCCTCGACAACGGTGGCGGCGGATTGCCCACCGTGTGTTCCACGGAGTACGATGCAAAGGAGTACGATGACACCACACTCTGGCCAACCGTCAAGACAGACTGCATTCTTGGTGATACTGACCTCAGCACTCCGATCAGAGGCGTCTTCTACACTACCAATGAGTACAATAACGGTGAGCCGGCGGGAATGCACCAAATTTCGATTCCACTCTCTCCCGTCAACATGACCGACCAGCAAAAGCAATGGATCCTCGAGACAGGGTGGGCGCAGAGCGCTTTTCTCGATACGTACATCCTCGCGCTCGCGGACAACTCTCAGATCTTCCACCAAGTCACAAAGATCACAATATCGAAGATCTCCAGTGGACTCCTCTCAAAGCTCGATCACAGCGTCTTCTGGGGCGCTTTGCCGAATGCCGAGAACATCGCCCTTCTTGTGAGCCCGGATTGGCGGACCGTGGGCAAAGACGATGCTAGTGATGCGTCTCTACCTACGATAGCGCCGTCTTGCACAATTAACACCTTCCGAGGCGTCGTCCATCGTATCTCATTGCTTGGAAACATCAAGAGACTGCGCATCGGTTACACGGACGGTGGCGAATACGGAAAAGGCATGTTCGGACGCAACCAGAACCTCATGCCGGCGCCCATCACCGTGATGGAACAGCTGCTGGACGAGCATCCTGACGTGCTGTCACTCGACCACGTCGAAGACCTCACCCTCGTGAACTGCTGGTTGACCCCTCAAATGCTGAAGTATCTCACCACCCTGCCGACTTTCGCCTCAGCCACGGAGAAATTCCTCACCCTCGACTCCGTCTCCTTGACCGCCAACACAAAGTACGAGCGACAGGACGCCTTCCAAATCAACCTCGGCAACATGGTCTTGCACGACTTCCGCGAAGGCAGCTGGCCCGCCATCATCAACGACCTCGCCCAACTCGTACAACCCATCATCCCCGAGCCCGAAATCCTCGACCCGCGCGGAAACGCTACAGTCGTCGAGCAAGGACCTCTCTCGGCTCCATACAAGAAGTTCACTCTCACCTCCTGCGGCTACACCCGCCTCAAAGCCTCCGCCAGCATTTTCGACCAGTCGGCTTTGGACGACAACGACCAGGCCGACGACCGCGTGTTAGGTCGCAACGCTGAGCATTGGTTCCACCGCCGCGGCGAACGAGTGGGCCGCCACATGCTGACCAGCGACGATAAATTCCTGGGCAGGATCTTGCCGCGGATGCCTTCGAGCGAGAAGTCGGTATTGGAGGTGTGGGGACTGCAGATTGGCTGGCCTCGAGGCCAGGGAGAGGAGGCGGCGTATGATGGTTGCGGCAAGGGGGGTGAAGGGAGATTCTCCGGGTGCATTCGGACGATTTGAGAGAAAGGAGTGTGTTGTGTTGTGAAGCTGGTGCATGCTGGGCTTTAGGCGACGATGCCTTGAAGATGCCCTTTTTGCGGATTGGAAGTGAAAGTTTGAAAAGTGTTTTTTTGCTTTTTTTGGAAGTCCATCACTTCTTGATGCTGGACTAGATGCTAAAATCAGCGAGCGTGTTTTGTTTATCATTGCCTGCCACCAGCGTCGATAGCCCCGATAGATTGATGAATTAATCTCCACACACGTGCATAGCCTTTGCCTTCTTTTGAAACATCCCATAGTATAGTCCTCATAATCGACTTGCACAGCAACTTTCGCTGCACTTCCATTGCAGCTCGCAACTCAGCAGTGAGGGCTCAAGACATCATTAAGGTCTCTCCAACTTGCAACTACAGTAATTCTGTGACCAGGTCCAGACAGTCAGAGCGAATGACAAGTGGTTTCCTCAAGACTCCTTATAAATGTGTAAAGCTTCCAATACGACAGATACAATTTCGTCAAGAAAATCCACACTACAACCCAATCAACCAGCCAATAAAACAAAGAAAGGGATAGTCAAAAACCAAAAACCCCAGCATCCTGCCATTTAAAGACGCATTCCCCATCTTCTAACTCCCACTCGAATCATTCACACTACCCCCTCACATCCCCGAACCTTCTCATCCACCCTCCCCTCCGGAAACGCCCTCTCCACATCCCCCTGCGTCCTCACCCAACACCCCAACCCCTCCACCCTCGCCATCCACCTCCTCAGCGCCGGGAACCCCTCGACCGGGAACCGCGCCCTCTTCCACAACACCATAGAACTCGCCACCGCCACGTCCGCAACCGTAGGCTCCTCCCCGCCGCACAGCCACTTCCGCACCCCGCCGCCGCCGAGCAGTTTGTTCTCGAGAATCGAAGCCAGCTCGCGCCAGCGCGGCTCTTCTTTCTTGAGAGCAGAAGTGTCGGGAGGCGAGTTCTGGAGGCTGGGTTTGACGATGTTCTCGACGAGGTAGGTGTGGCAGGAGGGGAACCAGGCGGAGGATTCCCAGAAGAGCCACTTTAGGATATCGGCGCGTTTTTTGGCGTCGTTTTGCGGGTAGGCGGCGTCGTTGTTGCCATTACTACCAGCGGCGCCGGGTTGGGAGGCCAATTCGCCGGCGTAGGCTATGATGGCGTTGCTTTCGGTTAGGACGAGGGAGTTGTCGATGACGGCGCAGGGGACTGTGCCGCAGGGGTTGATGGCGAGGTGGTCGGGGGATTTGTGGGCGCCGGCGAAGTAGTCTACTTTCTTGAGGGTGTAGGGGACGGAGAGGAGGTCGAGGCAGGCGAGGACTTTGCGGGAGTTTACGGTTGCTGGGTCGAGGTGGAGGGTTATGTGGGAGGACATTGTGGCTGCTGGGGAAGTTTTTTCGGTTCTGGTTCTGATGCTGGTTTCTGGTTCTGGGTTGTAGGTGGGTTGTTTTGTTTGGAAGAACTTTTGATCTTAGAGAGGCTGAGGCAGGAAGGTGAGTTGAGAGTGTTTCGTACTAGGTGCTGGGACTTGTTCCCGGATCATGCATTCGATCGAATATAGGTATGCTTCAACAGCAGGTACGATCGTTTGTCACGCTGCAGTTAGTGAAACCTAGGAAAATATCTCTTCACTTGTCAATATCTCTCGAAATTGCAGAGCAGAAGTAGAAGGGCAGTAAGAGCTCGAGACAACCGCCCGC
>Ga0265798_10007952_pt1 | contig 13629 bp, 15 predicted proteins | sample P3T30metagenome_FD_192430 | JGI IMG/M metagenome (GOLD analysis project Ga0265798, IMG submission 192430) | Plant litter microbial communities from East Loma Ridge, Irvine, California - P3 T30 | ecosystem: Environmental > Terrestrial > Plant litter > Unclassified | place: USA: California...
CGCGGCGCCCTGCATCCGCTCGTTCACTGCATTCGGCATCTGGCGGGAGCGATGAGCGGCGGAGCACGACGGGCGCGCCGAGCGCGACGGGCCGGGGCGGCGGCGAGACGCGGAACGGCGCCGTCTCGAGGAGACGGCGCCGTGGCGCGATGCGGGGGTTCGGGTCCCCCGCGAACGGGATCAGCGCTTGAGGTTCGACAGCTCCTGGAGCACCTCGTCGCTGGTGGTGATGATGCGGGCGTTCGCCTGGAAGCCGCGCTGCGCGACGATCAGGTTCGTGAACTCCTGCGAGAGGTCGACGTTCGACATCTCGAGCGCGCCGGTCTGCAGCGAGCCGCGGCCGTCGGTGCCCGGGGCGCCGACCGTCGGGGCGCCGGAGTTGACGCTCGCACGGTAGGTCGAGCCGCCGGCCTTCTCGAGGCCGGCCGGGTTGATGAAGTTCGCCACGGCGATCTGGCCGAGAACCTGCTGCTCGCCGTTCGAGAACAGGCCCAGGATGCTGCCGTCGTTCGAGATGGAGTAGCTGTCGAGCGTGCCCGCGGCGTTGCCGTCCTGCTCGCTGATCGAGATCGTCGAGATGTTCGGGAAGGTGGTGACGTCGGCCAGGTCGACCGCGATGCCGCCGACCGTGAAGGCGCCGCCGCCGCTGACCGCGTTGCCGGCGAAGGCGAGGGTGCCGGTGTAGGCCGTGGCCGGGTCGCCGGTCGAGGCGTTCACGGCCCAGTTGCCGTCGGCCTGCGCGGTGAGGCGCAGCGTGAGGGTCAGCTCGTTGCCGTTGGCGTCGTAGACGTCGATGGTGCGCACGAGCTCCTTGCCGGGCTCGGAGCCGGCGGGGATCGTGCCCGTGACGGTGGCGTTCTGCGTCTGGGTCGACGGGTTCACCGCGCCGTAGGGCAGCTGGATGCTCGCGAGCTGGCCGCCCTGCTGCACGACGCCGTTCACCGCGTTCCAGCCCTGCACCATCTCGCCGTTCGGGCCGACCAGGCTGCCGTTCGAGTCGAACTCGAAGGCGCCGGCGCGGGTGTAGAGGGTCTCGCCGCCCGACTGCACCATGAAGAAGCCGTCGCCCGAGATGAGCATGTCGGTGCCCTTGCCGGTGGTCTGGGTGGAGCCCTGGCCGAAGTTGGTGGTGATCGCCGCCACCTGCACGCCGAGGCCGACCTGCGCCGGGTTGGTGCCGCCGATCTCGCCCTGCGGGGTGCCCGCGGCCTGGGTGAGCTGCGAGAGCGTGTCCTGGAACTGGGTGGCCGAGCTCTTGAAGCCGGTGGTGTTGACGTTGGCGATGTTGTTGCCGGTGACGTCGAGCATGGTCTGGTGCGAGCGGAGGCCGGAGATGCCGGAGTAGAGCGAGCGGAGCATGGCTGTCGCCTTTCGGTAGGAGCGGATTCAGGCGGTCGCCGCACCCGATGCGGCGTCCGTCGAGGTGGAGGTGGTCGAGGGGGCGACGCCGCTGATGGCGTCGAGCGCGACGGCCTTGCCGCCGACGTTCACGGAGGGCGGGCTGGTCGCGAAGGAGATCGACTCGGCGAGACCGGTGACGGTCGTGCCGTCGGCGCCGAGGTAGCTGACCTGCTGGCCGACGAGCGAGGCGGCGGCGGAGCGCATCTGCAGCCCGAAGCTCTCCTCGGTGAGCCCCTGCAGGGTCGTGAGGCTCTCCATCATGGCGAGCTGCGTGGTCTGCGCCATCATCTCGTTGGTGTCCATGGGGCTGGAGGGGTCCTGGTTGCGCAGCTGCGTGACGAGCAGCTCGAGGAACACCTCGCTGTCGAGCGACTTCGACGGCGCTGCGGCGCTCGACGCTGCGGTCGCGGCGGTGCTGGAGGCACCGACGGGGGTGACGATGGTCATGGTGTTCCTCCGGCTCAGACGAGCAGATCGATGGTGGAGAGCGGATGCGCGGCGCGCGTTCCGGGAGCGGCTGCGGTCGCGAGGTCGGCGGCCCGCTCGGCGCGGCCGGCGTCGCGGGCGGTGCCGCGCTCCCCCGCGCCGTCTCGCGCCCCGTCCCGGCCGAAGCCGTCGCGGCCCAGCGCGTCGCGGCCCGAGCCGTCGCGCGCGCCGCGGCCCGGCGCGTCGTCGGCGGAGACGTCGAGTCGAGCGCCGGCGCCGGCGTCGCTGAGGTCGCGGCGCAGGTCGGCCGCGATGGTGCGCAGCGCCTCGCGGCCGGCGTCGTTGGGTGCGAAGAGCTCGACGCGCAGCTGGCCGTCGGCGCCAATCAGGGCGCGCACGGTGACGGGTCCGAGCCGCTCGGGCTGCACCGTGAGGGTGACGATGCTGTCGCCGCCCTCGGCGGCAGCGATCGCGAGCACGGGGGCCTTGAGCTGCGCGTGGAAGGCGGTCGGGTCGACCGGGGTCGCGGGGGGCGAGGCGGCTGCGGCCGCGACGGCGGGCGCACTGGTCTGCGGCGCGACGACAACGGGAGCCGCGATCGGCGCGGCCGTGACGGTGGGGGCTGGGGCGCGCTCGGCGGTCGGCTCGGCGGTGCGGGCCGCGGTCGCGGTCTGGGCGGCGGCAGTGGTCTGCGCGGCAGTCGCCGTCGGCGCCGTCACGGCGTCCGGCGCCGTGGCGGCATCCGGCGCCGTTGCGGCATCCGGCGCCGTGGACTCGGCCGGGGCCTGCGCGGCGAGGTCCTGGGCCGCTGCGGGCAGGGTGGCTGCGGGCTGCGCGGCGGCGCCCTGGCCGGCAACGCCCTGCTCGGCCGCATCCTGGGCAGTGACGCCCTGGGCGCTCGCGCCCTGCGCAGCGGCGGGCGACGCGTTCGTGGCGGTGGCCCCGGAAGGTCGCGACTCGATGCCGGTCGCGGTCGCAACGGCCTCGACCGGCGCTGCCCCGACGGGCGGCTGCACTGCGGTGCCCTCGAGCGCACCGAGGTCGGCGGCGGCGATCGCGACGGCGGGCGTCGCGGAAGCACCCGGGACCGCGGGGATCAGGGCCTCGGGTGCCTGAACCTCCCCCGCGGTCTCGGTGGTCGGTGCGGGCTCCGCGACGGGCACGGCCTCGGCGGCCAGCGCGGCGGCGGCGAAGCCGAGCTGCGCGGCCGCGAGCGCGGCGCTCGTGGCGGGGTCCTGCGGGGCGGGGGCGGCGGAGTCGGCCGAGGCGTGCATCCGCTCGGCCGGAGTCCGCTCGGGCTCCGTGCCCTCGTGCGCGGCGGCCCCGGTCCGCGGCTGCCGCCCGTCGCGAACGGCGGCGCGGTCGCCGCCCTGGGTGCGCACGGCGGCGTCGAGCGCCGAGCCGAAGGCCTCGGGCTGCGCCGGGCTCGCCGCGGCCGGCCGGGCGGCCGGGCGCGAGGGCGCGAGCAGTGCGGGGTTGAGCAGGGTCATGCGGTGCCTCCGGCGATGAGTCGCTGCAGCGCCGCCTGCACGAGGTCGGTGCCACCGGTCGTGCTCGTGCCGCCGAGCGCGCCGGAGAGGCCCGAGAGCGACGCGGTGGAGAGGCCGGCCGCGGAGAGCGCGGAGGTCAGGGCCGACGTGCCGCCCGTGGAGGCGGTCGAGGCCGAGGCGGTCGGCACGATGCGGCGGATCGTGTCGATCTGCGCGTCGCCGATGCGCACGGGCACGAACTCGACCTCGCCGCCGGGGCGCGGCGCGTGGATCTTCATGCCGTTGCCCGCGTAGATGGCGATGTGGCCGTAGTCGGCCGAGACGATGAGGTCACCGGGCTGCGCCTCGGCGAGCGAGCCGACCTCGGTGCCGAGCTTGGCCTGGTCGGGCACGACGCGGGGCATCTCGATGCCGAGGTTCGCGAAGACCTTCTGCACGAGGCCCGAGCAGTCCATGCCGCTCGCATCCTCGCCGCCGAAGACGTAGGGCACACCGAGGTACTGCATGGCGTCGTCCACGACGGCCTGACCGGTGACGCCGCCGGATGCGGTCGCACCGGTGGCCGTGTCGAGCGCCTCCGCGAAGGCGGTCGCCGTGGCGGCACTGCTCGCGGTGCTCGTCGCGCTCGCGGCGGCCGTGCTCGACGACGCCGACGACAACTGCGCGATCTGGGTGCGGATCTCCTCGATGCGCCCGAGGGCGGCGACCATGCTCACGAGCGCGCACCGCCCCGACGGCCGGCGATCTCGTCGATCTCGATCTGGCCGAGCCGCAGATCCTCGGCGACGACCGCGGCGTGGTGGCGGGTCTCGAGCTTCTCGATGCCGCGGGTGCGGCGCACCGCGTCGCGCACGGCCTCCGCGGCCCGCTGCTCGTCGCGACGCTGCTCCTGCTCGCGCGCGTCGAGGGCGGCGAGCATGCTGCCGGCTGCCGCGCGGGCCGCGGCGATGGCGGTGAGGCTGGCGGCGTCGACCGCGTCGGTGCCGGAGGCGGCGAGGCCGCCGGCCATGCGCATCCGCTGGTCCGTCGTCGCCTGACGGCGCGCGGTGGTCTGGCCGAGCTGCGACACCGCGGCGTCGTGCTCGACCTTGCGCACGCGCAGCAGGCCGGCGAGGGGGAACTGTCGGTTCACTGGGCACCTCCGGATGCGGTGAGCTGGCCCACCAGCGCGCCGAGGCGCTGCCAGGACTGCTCGAAGGGGGCGGCCTCGTCGAGGCCCTGGCGCAGGTGGCGGTTGATGGCGTCCTGGTGCGCGAGCGCGGCATCGACCCGCGGGTTGCTGCCCGGCTGGTAGGCGCCGACGTCGATGAGGTCCTGTGCGCTGCGCTGCGCGGCCAGCACGGCCCGCAGCTCGCTCGCGGCCTGGCGGTGGGCCGGCGAGACGACCCGGCCGGCGAGGCGCGACACCGATCCGAGCGGGTCGACGGACGGGAAGTGGCCCAGGGTGCCGAGCTTGCGGTCGAGCACCACGTGGCCGTCGAGGATCGAGCGGGCCGAGTCGGCGACGGGCTCGTTGTGGTCGTCGCCATCGACGAGCACCGTGTAGACGCCGGTGACCGAGCCGCGCTCGGCCGTGCCGGCGCGCTCGAGCAGCTGCGCGAGCACCGAGAAGGTGGAGGGCGGGTAGCCGCGGGTCGCCGGGGGCTCGCCGGCGCTGAGGCCGATCTCGCGCTGGGCCATGGCCACGCGGGTGAGCGAGTCCATCATGAGCACGACGTCCTCGCCCTGCTCGCGGAAGTCCTCGGCGATGCGGGTGGCGAGGAAGGCGGCGCGCTTGCGCAGCAGCGCGGGCTCGTCGCTCGTGGCCACGACGACGATCGAGCGGGCGAGTCCCTCGGCGCCGAGGTCGTCCTCGAGGAACTCGCGCACCTCGCGGCCGCGCTCGCCGACGAGGGCGATCACGGTGAGGCGCGCATCGGTGCCGCGGGCGATCATCGACAGCAGCGAGCTCTTGCCGACGCCGCTGCCGGCGAAGAGGCCGATGCGCTGGCCGCGGCCGAGGGTCGTCAGGGTGTCGAGCACGCGCACGCCGGTGGCGAGCGGGGTGAGGATGCGCTGGCGGGTCATCGCCGCCGGCGGCTCCTGCTCCACCGAGACCCAGCGGTCCACACGGATGGGGCCCTTGCCGTCGATCGGCTGGCCCGAGGCGTCGATGACGCGGCCGAGCAGACCCATGCCCGTCGGGGCGAGCGCCTGACCGGAGCGACGGCGCACGATCGCGCCGGCCCGCACGCCGGTGAGACTGGCGAGCGGCATGCAGCGCACCGAGCCCTGGGCGGTGGCGACGACCTCGGCCGCGATCACGCGGTCGTCGGCCTGGATCTCCAGCTGCTCCCCCATGCCCGCAGCGATGCCGCGCACCTCGACGCCGAGGCCGAGCACGGCCGAGACGACGCCGGTGCGCACGGGGCGCGCGGCGGTGAGGGCGGCGGCGTGCCGCGCGGGCCTCATCGCCAGGCCCCTTCCAGGGCGGCGCGGGCGCGGGTCATCGCGCCGGCGATCGTGGCCTCGATCACGCCGTCCGGGCACTCGCCGAGGGCGTCGCCGGGGCGGATGGACGGGTCGGCCACGAGCGGCACGCCGGCCTCCGCGCGCAGCGCCGGGTCGAGCATGCCCAGGTCGTCGGGGTGCAGGCGAACCCGCACGACCTCGGCCGCGCTCTCGTGCGCGAGCACCCGGGCGAGGGCGGCGCGGGCGCCGTTGGGGGCGTCGTCGAGCTCTACGCCGACGATCGCCTCGGCGAGCTCGAGCCCGCCCTCGATGAGCGCGTGCTCGGCTTCGGCCAGCACGGGCTGGGTGAGCATCGCCACCCGCTGGGCGGCGGTGCGCAGGGCCTGCGCGGCCTGGTGCAGCTCGGCCATCGCGGCGGCGAGCGCCTGCGAGGCCTCGACCTCGAGACGCGCCTCGCGGGCCGCGACCTCGGCGGCGCCGGCCTGCAGCCCCTCGGCGTAGCCGACGGCGCGGGCGCGCTCGCGCTCGCCGCGCAGCACGTCGCTGCGCGGGTCGAGGCTCGGGAAGGCGATCCGGGCGAGGCGGGCCTCAGACATAGTCGTCCGCCTCCTCGTCCTCGAACTGCAGGCTGATGACGCCCTCGGCGTCGAGGGTGCGCATCGCGGTCACGATCGTGGCGCGCGCCTCCTCCACCTGCGAGAGGCGCACCTGGCCGAGCAGGCCGATCTCGTCGTCGACGAGCTCCTTCTGCCGCTCGGAGATGTTGCCGCGGATGGTCTCGGTGATGCGCTCGGACGCCGCGCGCAGCGCGAGCGCCAGCACGGGCGACTCGATGCCGCGCAGCACCGCCTGCACGTCGCGGTTGGTGAGCCGCAGCAGGTCCTCGAAGGTGACCATGCGCGCGCGCACCTCCTCGGCGAGCACCGGGTCGCGGGCCTCGAGGGCCTCGAGCATCGCCCGCTCGGTGGTCGCATCCGCTCGGTTGAGGATGTCGACCAGGGGCTGCACGCCGCCGGTGACGGAGACCGCCTCGCGCGGGGTGATGACGGCGGCGATGCGGCTGCGCAGCGAGTCGGCGACGATCGCGACGGCCTCGGGGGTGGCGGCGCCCATCGTGGCGATGCACTGCACGACGTCGGCGCGGGCGTCGTCCTCGAGCCCGGCCAGCACGGCGGAGGCGAGGTCGGGGCGCAGGTGGGTGAGCACGAGCGCGATGGTCTGCGGCAGCTCGGCGTCGAGCAGGGTGCGCAGGTGGCTCGCCTCGGCCTGCTCGAGGAACTCGAAGGAGCGGCCGTTGAGCGTCGAGGCGACCCGGTCGAGCACACCGGCGGCGCGCTCGACGCCGTAGGAGGCCTCGAGCAGGCCGACCGCGACCTCGCGGCCGCCGCGCGAGAGCCGGCGGCCCTCGGTGGTGAGATCGTAGAACTCGTCGACGGCGCTCTCGGCGATGAAGCTGTCGACCCGCTGCATGGCGAGGATCTCGGCCGTGATGGCCTCGGCCTCGTCGTCGGTGAACTGCTTCATGACCTCGGCTGCGTGCTCCTGCTCGAGCTGCATGAGGATCACGGCGACCCGCTGGGCGCCGCTGAGGGTGCCGGGGCGCTGCACGCTCACGCGCGGCTCCCGTCATCCATCATCGCGCGCAGCAGGTCGGCGGTCTTCGCCGGGTCGCGCTGGGCCAGCGCGTTGAGCTCGGCGCGCTTGACCTCGCTGCTCGTCGGCTCGGCCGGGATGAGCTGCGTGATCGGCACGGTCGCGGGCTCGGCGGGGCCGGCGATCAGCTCGTCCCACGCCGCGCTGTCGACGGCGCCGCGCTGCTCCTGCAGCTCGCCGATGTCGACCGGCTCGCGCTTCGGCTTGCGGGCGGCGCGCGCGATGATGATCGCCAGCACGATCGAGCCGATCAGCACGGCCAGCGCGATGGCGCCGCTCTGGATGAGGGACTGCATCTGCCCCTCCTGCTCGGCCGCGCGCGCCTCGGCCAGCGCCGCCTCGGCGCCCTCGGCCGCGGTGGTGTCGAAGTCGACCACCTGTACGGCCACCGCGTCGCCGCGCGCCGCATCGATGCCCGCGGCCGCGGCCACCAGCTGCTCGATGTTCGCCACGTCGGCGCCGCCGAGCGCGGCCTGGTTCAGCGCGACCGAGACGGTCTGGCGCTCCACGCCGCCGGCCGGGGTGGTGACGGTCTCGACCGTGCGGTCGACCGCGTTGGTGCGGCTCGACGACTCGTTCGTGTAGGCGCCGTCGCCGGCGGTGCCCTCGGCCTGCGGCACCGCGATGTTGTCGGGGCCCAGCACACCGGCGGCCCCCTGCTGCTCGCCCGTGTAGCTCTCGGTGTCGGTCTGCTCGGTGAGCGCCGGGGCGCCCTCGGGCACGCCGTAGCTCTCGCTCGTGCGCTCGCTCACGCCCTGCGCCACGTCGGCCGAGACGATCACGGAGCTGTTGCCGGTGCCGACGATGCGGTCGAGCATGGTCGTGACCGCCGCAGCCACCCGAGTCTCGTACTCGTTCGCCTGATCGCTGGAGCTGCCGGTGGCACCGCCGCCGACCGTCGAGAGCACCGTGCCGTCGGCGTCGATGACGGCCACGTCGGTGTTCGACATGCCCTGCACCGCGGCCGAGACCAGGTGCACGATCGCCTGCACCTGCTCGGTGGAGAGGGTGGTCCCGCTGCGGGTGGCGACGAAGACGGATGCGGTCGGGTCGCGCTGCTCGCTGACGAACACCGTCTCCTCGGGCAGCGCGAGGCGCACCGTGGCCGTCTCGACGCCGCTGATCGCCGAGATCGTGGCCGCGAGCTCGCCCTCGAGGGCGCGCTGGTAGGTCACGTTCTGCTGGAACTCGCTGGCGGTGACGCCCATCTGGTCGAGCAGGTTGTACCCCTGCGAGTTGTCGCCGGGCAGGCCCGACGAGGCGAGCGCGAGGCGCTGGTCGTAGACGTCGCCCTCGGCGACGAGCACGGTCGAGCCGCCGTCGGCGAGCTCGTAGGGCACGCCGCTCGCCTGCAGCTCCTCGACGACCGCGCTCGCGTCGGTGGCGTTGAGCCCCGAGAAGAGCGGGGTGAGGGTGGGGCGCGCCAGCCAGCTGACGAGCGCGATGGCGCCGAGCACCACCGCGGCCAGGCCGATGATGGCGATCGTGAGCTGGGCGGGCGAGAAGCCGCGCACCCACGCGCTGAGCCGCTGCCAGACGTTCTGCACTGCAGCGGGCATCAGGCCTGCATCCTCATGATCTCGTTGAAGGCCTCGACGCCGCGGTTGCGCATGGTGGCGATGACCTCGAGGGTCATGCTCGAGCGCGCCGCCGCGATGGTGGCGTCGTGGATGTCGGTCAGGTCGCCGGTGACGGCGGCGATGGCCAGCTCGTTGGAGACGCCGGAGAGTCGCTGGGCCTCGTCGACCGCGCCGGTGAGCTGGGTCGCGAAGCTGCCGCCGCGCTCGGCGGCCGCGGCCGCCTCCGTGGCGGAGACGCCGGTCGGGGCGGTGCTGATCGGGGCGATGCCGGCGATGCCGGCGCCCGCATCCGCTCGCTGCACGCCGCCGACGGCGCTCAGCATCTCGCTGCCGAAGAAGGCCATCAGCCACGACCGATCTGGATGCCGGCGAGGTACGTCTCGCGGGCCCGGTCGACCACGGCGGCGCTGGCCTGGTAGCCGCGCTGCGCCATGATCAGGCTGCCCATCTGCTCGGCCATGTCGATGTCGGGGTAGCGCACGTAGCCCTCCGCGTCGGCGAGCGGGTGGTCGGGGCTGTAGACCACGCGGCCCTCGGGGTCGCCGAAGGCGGCGCTCGCGTAAGCGCCGGTCGTGCCCTCGCCGGCCTGGATGGCCACGTAACGGGTCTGGAAGGCGGCGCCGTCGGTGCTCGTGACCGTGTTGACGTTCGCGAGGTTGTCGCTCACCGCGTCGAGCCACTTGCGGTGCGCGGTGAGCCCGGTGCCGGCGATGCCGATCGCGTCGAAGGTCATCAGCTGCCTCGCAGAGCCGTGCGCACGCCGCTGAACTGGCCGTCCATCGCGTTCGCCGCGAACTGGTAGCGCAGCACGGTGTCGACGTTCGAGAGCGTCTCGGTGTCGAGGTTGACGTTGCTGCCGTCGGTGCGGGTCGGCTCGAGCGAGAGACCGGTCGTGGCGCGCACGTCGCCGCTGCCGCGCGCGGCGGAGCGCGCGAGCTCCTCTTCGAACTGCACCCGGCCGGCCTGGTAGCCGGGAGTGTTCACGTTCGCGATGTTGTCCGCGATCTGGCGCTGCCGTTGGGCCAGGCCGTCGAGCGCGCTGTGCAGCACGTTGAAGGTCACCGAAGTCATGGCGGTTGCTCGTCTTCCCGAAAAGAGCGAAGCGGCCGATCCATGGCCTCCCGAAACGGGGCGATCCATGCCCCGCAACAGGCACTCTCGGCGGGCGTCAGCGGCTCGTAAGCGGCGGCTGTGGCCCAGTTCGGGGGTCAGTCGCTCGGCGGGCGAGAGGTTCGGGGCGCGCATCAGTGCACTCGCCCGGATGCGCCGCCTCGCATCCGCTTCGTTCCCGATCCCGATCCGTCCCCTTCCCAGTTCCGATCTGAAGGAGTTCTCGGGCGTGCGGTGCCGCATCCGCTGAGTGCAGCGGTGCAAGCGCGGCGATCCGTCGCGCTCTCCTTCAGATCGGAAGGAGAGCGGGGAGATCCACCCGCGCTGGAAGGCGGGGTGCGAGCGGATGCGCGGGGTCGGTCAGGCCGAGACGTCGAGGTAGCGGGGCACGGCCGCTCCCCCGGTCGCCTCGACGGCGTCGATGGCGCCGCGTTGGCGGTCGAGGTCGAGCAGCTCGGCGCGCAGCGCGGCGATGTGCTCGGCCTGCAGCGCGAGCAGCCGCTCGGCGCGACCGCGCAGCGCCTCGGGTATCGGGCCGGCGAGTGTCGGCGGGCTCCAGCGCTCGAGCGTGGTGGTGCTCAGCGCCGCCTCGAGCTCGTCGAGGGCGCGCGACCAGGCGCGGGCGGCGAGGCCGGGGGCTGCGGTGGTGGAGGTCATGGGCTTCTCAGTGGTCGGGCCGGCTCACGGAACCGGGCGGACGAGCGGATGCGATGCTCGGGCGTCCGCTACGACGAGCGGATGCGGTCGGCTGGGCCCCTGCGGGCGGCAGGCTCAGGCGATGCCGCGCGCGGCCAGCTCGGGCGAGCCCGCCGCGGTCGCGTCGGCTGCCTGACGGAAGCCGTCGGCGATGGGCTCGAGGATGCGGATGCACTCGCGGGTGCGCCGCACGTCGCCCTCGACGTTGGCGCGCACCATCTCGCTGCCGACGAAGTTGTAGATGCCGAGCAGCTGCTCCGCGCCGTCCCAGGTCTCGGTGTTCAGCGCGCTCGCGAGCTCGGCGACGATGGCCTGCGCGTGGATGAGCTGCGTGCTCGCCTCGGCGAAGTCGCTCTGCTCCTGCGCACGCTCGGCCCGGGCAAGGTCGAGCAACGCGCGGTCGAAGAGCATGACCACGAGCTGCGCGGGGGTGGCGGACTGCACGGACTTGCGCAGGTACTCCGCCTTGGCGCGGTCGGCACTGCTCGGGTGAGCGCTGAGGAGGGTCATCGGTTGCTCCCGCTGTTCATGGTCGGCAGGGACGCGAGCTGGCTGGTGAGCCAGGTGCCCTGGGCTTGGAGGTTGGAGAGGGTGACCTCGAGGCTGGAGTAGGTCTTCTCGAGGGTGGCGCGCCGTGTCGCGAGGCTCGTGTCCCACTTCTCGATGCGCTCGGTGAGGCTCTTCGAGAGCGACTGCTGCCCCGTGACCTTGGCCGTGATGATGCCCTCACGCGGATCGGAGAGGCCCTTCGCGGTCTCTTCGACGCGCGCGCTGAGCGTCGCGGCCGCAGCGAGCGTCTTCTGCGGGTCCTTCGCGAGCGCGGCTTCGAACTTCGCCGCGTCGAAGCTGAAGACACCCGTCTTGTCGACGGTGATGCCGTACTCGCTCGGCGAGATGCCGTCGATGGGCGCGATGAACGCCGTGCTGAGCTTGTTCTTCGTCTCGCGGGCCGTGCTGTCGCCGGCGAGGGTGCCGCCGCTGGTCGCGCCGCCGTCGGAGGCCGAGGTGATCCTGCTGTTGCTCGTGATGTAGGAGAGCGCGGCGGCGAGATTCGTCACCAGGCCGCCGACCTTCGCGCTTACCGCCTCGGCGTCGCGCGAGACCGTCACGGTGACCGGTGTCTCGGAGGCCTCGGTCACGGCGAGCGTGACGCCGGGCAGCACATCGGCGAAGGTGTTGCCCGCCGAGGCGACCGTCTGCGCGGCCCCGGTGCCCGGCCACAGGGTCAGCTGCGCGTCCTGCGCCTCGCTGACGATGGCCGCTCCGTCGGCGGTGAAGACGTCGGCCGCTCCGGCCGGGATGCCCGCGGACGCGCCGGCGTAGACGGAGAACTCCGCCTCGGCGCCGGTCTCGTTCGACGCGAACTGCAGGCGATAGAGGGCGTTGCCGTCGTCGTCGGTGCCGGCCGCGACGCGGGTGGCGGTGATGCCGAGCCCGGACTGGTTGACGGCGTAGGCGACATCGCTCATCGAGCTCGAGGCCGCGGTCAGCTCGTGGCGCTCGCCGCCGATCTCGATCGTGATGGCACCGGAGGCATCCGCCCAGGCTGCGCTCTTCGCGGTGACCGCGGTCTGGCCCTGCGCGAGCCGATCGACGGTGAACTTGAGCGTTCCGGACGCGGCTCCGTCGCCGAGGGTCGCGGTGACCGCAGCGCTGCTGCTCGTTGCGGCGGCTGCGTCGACCTTGGCGGCGCTCGTCAGCTTGCCGGCGTTGGTCGCGAGGTTCGCGACCGTGGAGTTGAGGGTCTGGTACGCGGAGACGAGCGTGCCGACCTTGGCCTGCTTCTGCTTGAGCAGCGTCTGCGGATTGGCCTCGAGCTGCATCAGCTGGTTGATGAGGTCGGCGGTCTTGAGACCGCTGACGAGTCCGTCGATGGCGGCCACGGGGTGCTCCTCTGCGCGGAAGTGATGGGGGTGCCCGAGGGCGGCGACGCGTTACGACGCGACGCCGCCGCCCCCGGACGGTCGAGTTCCGGAGAACTCAGCCGAGCAGCGAGAGCACGCCCTGCGGGAGCGAGTTCGCCTGCGCCAGCATGGAGGTGCCGGCCTGCTGCAGGATGTTCGAACGGGTGAAGTTCGCCATCTCCGACGCCATGTCGGTGTCGCGGATGCGCGACTCCGACGCCGACAGGTTCTCCTTCGAGATGTTGATCGAGTTGATCGCCGTCTCGAAGCGGTTCTGCGAGGCGCCGAGCTCCGAACGCGCGGTCGAGATCGTCTTGATCGCATCGTCGAGGACATCCAGCGTGCCGGTGTCGGCCGTGTTGATCGCCGCCGCCGAGTCCCAAGCGAGCGCGGAGAGCGTTCCCGTGGAGGCATCGGCGCTGACGAGGTCGGCGACGTTCGCCGAGGCGAGGTCGACCGTGATCTGGTTCGACGAGTTGGAGCCGGCGCCGACCTGGAAGCTCAGCGAGCCGTCCCCTGCGGCGCCGCCCGTACCGTCCAGCAGCTGGATGCCGTTGAAGTTGGTCGAAGCGCCGATGCGGCCGATCTCGGCGACCAGGGCGTCTGCCTCGGCCTTGATCGCGTCGCGGGAGTCCTCGTTGTTCGAGTCGTTACCGGCCTGAACCGCCAGGTCGCGCAGACGCTGCAGGTTCGAGTGGACCTCGCCCAGCGCGCCTTCAGCGGTCTGGACGACCGAGATGCCGTCCTGCGCGTTGCGCGAAGCGACGGTCAGGCCGCCGATCTGCGCGCGCAGACCCTCCGAGATGGACAGGCCGGCGGCGTCGTCGCCGGCCTTGTTGATGCGCAGACCGCTCGAGAGCTTCTCGAGCGAGCTGGTCAGCGAGTTCTGCGTGTTGGAGAGGTTGCGGTACGCGGAAA
>Ga0265798_10007953_pt1 | contig 13629 bp, 13 predicted proteins | sample P3T30metagenome_FD_192430 | JGI IMG/M metagenome (GOLD analysis project Ga0265798, IMG submission 192430) | Plant litter microbial communities from East Loma Ridge, Irvine, California - P3 T30 | ecosystem: Environmental > Terrestrial > Plant litter > Unclassified | place: USA: California...
GGCTGGATCGCGGCCATGCCAGGGCCGCACGTGATCGTCGGCCACTCGATGGGCGGCTATCTCGTGCTGCGCGCGCTGCTCGACGGTGCGATCCAGCCGCGCGCGACGGTGCTGGTGGCGCCGATGCTCGGGCTCGCCTCGCCGGTGGGCGCCTGGCTTGGCTGTCGAGTCGCGCACCTGATGCGGCGACGCGGCGATCCCGCGCGCGCGGCCTGGAAGAGCGAGCGCCCGAGCTTCGCCGAGCGCCAGCGGCTGCTCACCGGTGACGCCGAGAGGTATGCCGACGAGGCCTGGTGGTATGAGCACGACCCGACGCTGCGGCTCGGCCCGCCGAGCTGGGCGTGGCTCGACGAGGCCTTCGCCGCTACCAGGCGGCTACGGCGGGACCCGGCGCTTACCAATCTCGACGCGCCGGTGCTGCTGCTGGTGGCGGACGGCGATCGGCTGGTCGATGCGCGCGCGTCTCGTCGCGTGGCGGCACGGCTGAAGCGCGCCACGCTGGTGCGCTTCGGCGACGGCGCGGCGCACGAGCTGCTGCGCGAGCGCGACGCGGTGCGCGACCGCGCGCTTGCCGCCATCGACGCCTTCCTCGCCGAGCATGCCGCGTGAGCGCGGACGCTCTCACCGCCGACATCGCCATCGTCGGCGCGGGCATCGCGGGGGCGAGCCTCGCCGCGGCGATCGGCGAGCGGGCGCGTGTCCTGCTGCTCGAGGGCGAGGACCAGCCGGGCTATCACGCGACGGGTCGCTCCGCCGCTTTCTGGTCGGAGACCTACGGTGGACCCGCAATCCAACCGCTCACCACCGCATCGGAGGGGGCGCTGCTCGCGGGCGGCTACCTCGACCCGCTCGGCGCGGTCCATGTCGGGCGCGCCGAGGACGCGCGCGCGATCGACGCGCTGCTCGCCGAGTTCGCGGGCAGCAGTGTCGAGCTGAGCGCGGTCGACCCGCGCCCACTGGTACCAGGACTACGCGACGACTGGTCGCTCGGCGTGCGCGAGCCGAGCTGCGCCTATATCGATGCCGCGCGGCTCCACGGCGATTACCTCGGCGCAGCGCGGCGGTCGGGAACGACGCTGCTGACCGCGGCGCGACTCGCTGCGGCGGAGCGGGTCGGCGCCGGCTGGCGGCTGACGCTGGCCGACGGGCGCGAGGCGCACGCCGCGATCCTGGTCAATGCCGCCGGCGCTTGGGCCGATCCGGTCGCCGAACTCGCCGGCGCGCGCCCGCTCGGCATCCGCCCGTACCGTCGCACCGTTGCGCAGCTCGCCACCGACCCGCCGGCGCCCGCGGCGATGCCGTTCGTGATCCACGCCGGCGGGGGCTTTTACTTCAAGCCGGAGGCCGGCGGGCGGCTGTGGCTCAGCCCGCACGACGAGCATCCGGTGGTGCCGCACGACGTCGCCGCGGAGGAACTCGACGTGGCGGTGGCGATCGACCGCTTCGAGGCGGCGGTCGATTGGCGCGTGCGCCGGGTCGAGCGTAGCTGGGCGGGGCTTCGCTCCTTCGCGCCCGACCGGCTGCCGGTTTTTGGGTTTGCCGAGCCGGGCTTCTTCTGGTTCGCGGGGCAGGGCGGTTTCGGCATCCAGACCGCGCCCGCGGCGGCGGCGGTCGGCGCCGCGCTGGTGCTCGGTGACACATCGCCGTTGGCGATCGATGTGGCGCGCTACGCGCCGGAGCGGTTCGCGCGATGAGCGGGGCGATCACGATCAGCTGTGCCTGTGCCGGACGTGATCAGGCGCGGACCATCGCCAACGCGCTGGTCGATCGCCGCCTCGCCGCGTGCGTCCAGCTCAGCGCGGTGGAGAGCGTCTATCGCTGGGAGGGCGAGACCCAGCGCGACGACGAGGTGCTGCTCACCGCCAAGACGCTGGCGCGCCGCTTCGACTCGGTCGCGGCGTGCATCCGCGAGCTGCACAGCTACGCCGTCCCCGAGATCCTGGCGCAGCCGATCGTCGCGGCGGGGCTGGATTATCTCGCGTGGCTGGAGGAGGAGGTGGGGTGAGGCGGCCGGCGGAGGTTGCAGATTCGCGAATAATCGGCGCCCGCCTACCCGCGAAGCTCACCCCGCCGGGCAGGTGTCGCCCGCGCCCGCGTCGAGGTCGAGGCAGCGACCGTCGAGTCCGCTCACCGGCAGCCCGATCGTCGCCGCCAACGTCGGCGCGATGTCGACCGTTTCCACCGACAGCGGCTGCTCAAATCCGGCCATCCCCTTGCGCCAGAACAGGATCGGCACGCGGCGATCATAGTCCCACGGGCTGCCGTGGGTCTCGACATAGCCCGGTCCCGGCGCCTTGATCGTGGTGACACGCGGGCGCAGCAGCACGGTCAGGTCGCCCGAGCGCTCCGGATCGAACGACGCGCGCGCGCGCTCGATCAGCGTCCAAGTCTCGGGCGGGGTGGTCGCCATGCGGGTAGCGGCGAGCTCGTCGCGTGTGAAGGCGGCGGCGACCTGCGGCTGCGCGAGGAAGCGCTTCTTCGCTTCTGCCAGCACCTGGGCGCGCTTCGCCGCGGGCACCGAGTCGGCGAGATAGACGTCACCCTCCGGCCCGAGCAGCACCGGCCCGGCGATGCCGAGATCGCGGCCGATCGCGGCGCCGATCGTCGTCGCCGACGCCTCGGGCGCGACATGCTGCTCCATCGGCATCGCGCGCTGCTGCTGGCGCTCGGTCATGTCGTGCGCACCGTGATCGGCGGTGAGCACCACCTCATAATCGATGCCGGTACGATCGAGCTCGGCGAGGAAGCCGCCGATCGATTCGTCGAGCTGCGCCATCTGGATGCACATCTCCGACCCCTGCGTGCCAAGCGAGTGGCCGACATAGTCGGTCGCCGAGGCACCGACCGCGATCAGGTCGGTGGCGGGGCCGCGGCCGAGCTTCATGTCCTCGATCATCGCCGCGGCGAGCGCGAACACCGCGCCGTCGAGCGCGGGCGAGGCGCGGAACGCCTTGGCGTCGCCGGCGGCGCGCTCGAACCGCCCGGTGCCGAGCGTCTGGCCGCCGACTTCGATCGGGCGCGACAGCGTCTTGCAATAGCCCGGCAGCGGCAGCGCCTGCTGCGGCTTGGCGAGCAGCGCGCCCACCGCGGCGTTGGCGCGGGTCACCACCGCTGGTTCCTGCCGCCCCGCCAGCGAGATGAACTTCTGCCCGCCCCAGAACCAGATTTGGTCGGTGGTGTGGCCGCCCATCATGATCGCGGCGCGGTCCTTGCCCGCCACTGCGACGACGCGCGACTGCGGGTTGGCCCGCTTCATCATGTCGCCAAGCGTCGGCACCTTCAGGTGCAGATCGGAGGGCGTGTAATGCTCGTGGTCGCCGCCGGCGCGCTCGTCCTCGGCGCAATAGACCGTCTTGTCGGCGCGGCCGGCCTTCTGGTCGAGCCAGTTGTTGGCGATGATCCCGGTATGGGCCGGCCGCATGCCGGTCAGGATGGTTGAGTGACCCGGACAGGTCTCGGTCGCGGCGTGGCTCTGATAGCCCGAGGGGAACACCACGCCGGTCAGCAGCCGCGCCATGCCGTCGGTGAAATGATTGCGATATTGCGCGAACAGGTCGGCGGAGAACTGATCGACCGAGATCGCGACGATCAGCTTGGGCGGCGTGTGCGGCGCCGCGGCGGTCGCCGGCGAGGCGGGGGCGGCGGTCTGGGCGGTCGCGGGAACCGCGGCGGCTGTGGCGAGCAGGGCGAGGAGGAGCGATTTCATGGCCAACCTTGATGCATGCGGGAGCGACCGCGGCTATGGTCCGCGTCCGATGGTCAGGCAAGCTGTGCGCGCGGCGCTTTTCATCCTCGTGACACTGCTGGTCGGGAGCGGCGCGCTCGCGCAGCCCGCGCGCCATGTCGCGCTGACCCTGGTGGCGGAGAGCGACCGACCCGCCGCCGGGAGCGCGGTGGCGCTGGCGTTCCGCGCCGTGCCGCAGCCGGGGTGGCACGGCTATTGGCGCAACCCCGGCGACGCGGGTGTGCCGACCCGCGTGAGCTGGACGCTGCCCGCCGGCGCGCACGTGGGTGAGCTCGACTATCCGGTGCCGGCGCGGCTGCTGATCGCGGGGCTGATGAACTATGTTTACGAAAAGCCCTGGGCGCTGCTGACGACGCTCCGCCTGCCCGCCGGGCTGGCGCCGGGCACGCGGCTGCCGCTCGTCGCCAAGCTCGATTATCTCGTCTGCACCGCCGAGATCTGCGTTCCTGAGACGCAGACACTCACGCTCGACCTTATGGTGGGTGACGGCGCGATCGATCCCGCGCGTCGCGCCGCCTTCGACGGCTGGCGCCGCGCGCTGCCGCGCCCACTCTCGACGCCCGCGACGTGGCAGCGCGTCGGCGACCGCTTCCGGCTGGCGGTGCCGTTCCCGGCGGATGCGCCCGCGAGCGGCGCGTGGTTCTATCCGGCGGCCGGCGGCGCGATCGACTATGCCGCGCCGCAGACCGTCACGCGCGACGGCGACACGCTGACGGTGGAGACCAAGGCCGCGGCCGAGCCGGCGACGGGCGAGATCGCGGGTGTGCTCGCCACCGGCGGCGGCGGCGGGCTGGCGCTGACCGCTCGGCCCGGCACGGTCGCGGCACCGCGCGGCGGCGACGGCATGCTCGCGACCGCGCTCGTCGCCTTCGCCGGAGCGGTGCTGGGCGGGCTGCTGCTCAACGTGATGCCGTGCGTCTTCCCGATCCTCAGCCTCAAGGCGCTCGGGCTCGCGCGCTCGGGCGAGAGCGCGGCGCACGCGCGGCGCGAGGCTTTGGCCTATACCGCGGGCGTGCTGCTGGTGTGCGTCGGGCTCGGCGCGGGGCTCCTGGCCTTGCGCGCGGCGGGATCGAGCGCGGGCTGGGCGTTCCAACTGCAGGACCCGCGCGTGATCGGGGCGCTGCTGCTGCTCGTCACCGCAATCGCGCTCAACCTCGCCGGGCTGTTCGAGCTGCCGACGCCGCAGTTCGCCGCCAAGAGCGGCGTGGCGGGGGCGTTCGCGACCGGCGCGCTGGCGGCTTTCGTGGCGACGCCGTGCACCGGACCGTTCATGGGGGCCGCGCTCGGCGCCGCGCTGGTGCTGCCCGCCGCGGCGGCGCTGGCGGTGTTCGCCGGGCTGGGGCTGGGGATCGCGCTGCCGTTCCTGCTGATCGGCTTCGTGCCCGCACTGCGCGCCCGGCTGCCGCGGCCGGGCGCGTGGATGACGCGGCTGCGGCGCATCCTGTCGCTGCCGATGTGGCTGACCGCGCTCGCGCTCGCCTGGGTGCTGGGCCGCCAGGCCGGGGTGGACGGGATGACGCTCGGCCTCGCCGCGACCCTGCTCGCCGCGGTGGGCCTGTGGTGGACCGGGCTGCGCCAGCACGCCGGGCGCGGCGCGACCTGGTGGCCCGCCGGCGTCGCGCTGCTGCTCGCGCTCGGCGGCGTCGCGCTGGTGCGGCCGGCGGCGAACGGCGCCAGCGCGGTGGCGGGGCTGCCCGGCGCGGAGCCGTTCAGCGAGGCGCGACTCGCCGCGCTGCGGGCGGAAGGGCGACCGGTCTTCGCCTATTTTACCGCCGATTGGTGCCTCACCTGCAAGGTCAACGAGAAGGCCGCCATCGAGACCGCCACCACCGCCGCCGCCTTTAAGCAGGGCAAGGTGGCGGTGCTGGTCGGCGACTGGACCGACGGCGACCCGGTGCTCGGGCGCTTCATCGAGGCGCATAATCGCGCCGGCGTGCCGCTTTACCTCTGGTACAAGCCCGCAGCCGCGCCCCGCGTGCTGCCCCAGGTGCTCACCAGCGGGATGCTCGCCGCACTGCCGGCCGAGCGCTGAGCCGGATCGGACGCGATATGCCGCTTGTGCAGCGCAACCAACTTCGCCAGCATGGGTCGAAATTCCGGCTTGTGCGTTGACGGGGGTAGATGGGGACAGCGGCGTTCGACGAGATCATGGGGGTAGCGGATCGCGATGGCGCGCGCCCCGAGCTGGCGGACCTGTGTCGCTGGCTCGACGAGACGCCGTCCGACGAGCTGCGGCGCCGCCAGCGCTCCGCCGAGGTCACCTTCCGCCAGCTCGGCATCACCTTCGCGGTCTATGGGGAGAGCGAGGCGAGCGAGCGCATCATCCCCTTCGACATCGTGCCGCGCGTCTTTCTCGCTGACGAATGGGCGCGCCTGTCCGAGGGGCTGGTGCAGCGGGTCGAGGCGATCAACGCCTTCCTGGTGGACGTCTACGGCGAGCGCCGCATCCTCAAGGAAGGCGTGCTCCCCGCCGACCTGATCCTCGGCAACCCGCAGTTCCGTCCCGAGATCGCGGGCATTCGCCCGCCGCACGACGTCTGGGCGCATATCTGCGGCATCGATCTGGTGCGCACCGGCCCGGATCAATTCTTTGTGCTCGAGGACAATGCGCGGACGCCCTCCGGGGTGAGCTACATGCTCGAGAACCGCGAGGCGATGGTGCGGCTGTGCCCCGAGCTGTTCGCCAAGTTCCGCGTCGCCGCGGTCGACAGCTACCCCGACATGCTGCTCGAGACGATGAAGTCGGTGGCGCCGCGCGGCAGCGGACAGCATCCCAATTGCGTGCTGCTGACGCCGGGCCATTATAATTCGGCCTATTACGAGCACAGCTTCCTGGCCGACTCGATGGGCATCGAGCTGGTCGAGGCCGCCGATCTCGTGGTCGATGACGATCTCGTCTACATGCGCACCATCGCCGGGCGCGTGAAGGTCGATGTGATTTACCGCCGCGTCGACGACGACTTCCTCGATCCTTTGGTGTTCCGCCCTGAGTCGCTGCTCGGCGTGCCGGGGCTGATTGCGGCCTATGCCGCGGGGAATGTCGCGATCATCAACGCGCCCGGCAACGGCATCGCCGACGACAAGGCGATCTACAGCTACATGCCCGAGATCGTGCGCTTCTACTCGGGCGGCGAGGCCAAGCTGCCAATCGTCGAGACGTGGCGCTGCCGCGAGCCCGCAGCGCTGCGCTACGTGCTCGACCATCTCGACGAGTTGGTGGTCAAGCTGGTCGACGGCTCGGGCGGCTATGGCATGCTGGTCGGACCGACCGCCTCCAAGGGCGAGATCGAGCGCTTCCGCACTGCGCTGTTGGCCGAGCCGCACCGCTATATCGCACAGCCGACCCTGGCGCTCTCCACCGTGCCGACGCTGGTGGAGCAGGGCGTGGCGCCGCGCCACGTCGACTTCCGCCCCTTCGTGCTGAGCGGCGCGCGCGGGGTGCAGGTGGTGCCCGGCGGGCTCACGCGAGTCGCGCTGCGCGAGGGCTCGCTGGTGGTCAATTCGTCGCAGGGTGGCGGCACCAAGGACAGTTTCGTGCTGATGCCCGGCGCGCCGACGATGTCGCAGTCGCCCGGCACCCAGACCTTGGGCGGCATGACACAGACGCTCGGCGGGCAGGGCTGATGCTCAGCCGCACCGCCGCCTCGCTCTACTGGCTGGGCCGCTACGTCGAGCGCGCCGACTTTATCGCGCGGCTGGTCGAGGCGACGCTGCGGCTCGACGTGCTCTCCACGCGTCCCGCGGGCGAGGACGCGTGGCGCTCGGCGCTGGCGGTGACCGAGACCGAGCCCGCCTTCGCCGCGGTCGGCGGCGAGCTGACCCGCGAGGAGGTGGCGCGCTTCCTGCTCGCCGACGCCGGCCACCCCGGCTCGATCCTGCGCTGCGTCGGCATGGCGCGCGACAACGCCCGCGCGGTGCGCACCGCGCTCAGCCGCGAGGCGTGGCAGGCAATCAACGGCGCCTGGCTGCTGTTCGACCAGCGCGTCGCGCGGCTCGATCCCGCTACGACACTGGCGCTGGTCGATTCGGTCAAGGCGGAGACCCGCGGATTCGAAGGCGCGGTGCACCGTATGCTGCGCAACCAGACGACCCTGTTCATCCGGCTCGGCCAAGCGGTGGAGCGGACCGACAACACCGCGCGGCTGCTCGACGTCAAATATCACCTGCTGCTCCCCGCGGGCGAGCCGGTCGGCGGCACGGTGGATCGCGATCAATGGACCACGATCCTCCAGACGGTGTCGGCGGTGACCGCTTACCGCTGGCTCTACAGCGATGGGCTCGCCCCAGCGAACGTGATCGACCTGCTGCTCAGCCGGGGCGAGCTGCCGCGCAGCGTCGCCGCCGCCACCGAGGAGACCGTTACCGCGCTCACCGGGCTGGCGCGGACGAGCGGCACCCAGGGGGAAGCAGACCGGATGGCACGCACACGCTCGGCGCGGATCGCGCGCACGCGCACCAGCGACGTTATCAGCGCCGGGCTGCATCAACACCTTCAGGCCGTTATCGCGGAGAACGCGCACCTGCACGTCGCGATCGGCCGCCAGTTCAAGTTCGTCTAATGCGCCTCTCAATCGAGCATCGCACGAGCTATCGCTTCACCGCCCCGCAGGCGCGGATCGTCCAACTGCTGCGCATGACGCCGCGTAACAGCCACGATCAGACCGTCGCCGAGTGGCATATCTCGGTTGATTGCGACGCGCGGCTGCGCGAGCATCGCGACGGCTTCGGCAATCGCACCACGATGCTCTATGCCGAGGGACCGCTCGACGGTATTGAAATCGCGGTCGCAGGCGAGGTGGTGACGAGTACGTCCCGGGGCGTGCTGCACGGCAGTTTCGAGCCGTTGCCCCCCGCGCTGTACCTACGCGCGACCCCGACGACGGCGGCCGACGCGGCGATCGAGGACTTCGCGCGCGGAACGGTCGGTGGCGCCGCTCCGATCCCGGCGCTGCACGCGCTCAACCAAGCGCTGCACGCGCGCTTTGCCATCTCGTCGGAGCGCCCCGATCCGGGTCTCACCGCCGCCGACGCCTTCGGCCGCGAGAGCGCGACCCCGCGCGACCTGGCACAGTTGTTCGTCGCGGCGGCGCGCGTGCTGGCGATGCCGGCGCGCTACGTCACCGGTTATTGCGACCTGCAGGACGGACGCCGCGCCACGCCGCACGGCTGGGCCGAGGCCTGGGTCGACGATCTCGGCTGGGTCGGCTTCGACCCGACTTTGGGCGAGTCGCCCGAGGAGCATCACGTCCGCGTCGCGGTCGCGCTCGACGCGACGGGCTCGTCGCCGGTGGCGGGCTCGCGGCTCGGCGAGGGGCGCGAGTGTCTCGAGGTCGAGGTGCAGGTCAGCGCGCAGGAGTAGAGCCGCGGCTCATCCCAGCGACCAGCGCGCCACTGCCTCGTAGCGCGCGCCCGCGGCGGTGAGGTGGCTCTCGTACAGCAGCAGGTGCTCGAGCCGGAAGTCGGGCGTGGCGAGCGCGGCATGCGCCTCGGTCCAGCGCGCCACCGCGGCCGGGTCGGCGCCGCGGCGGGCGAGCCGCGCGAGCGTGATGTGGGGCAGGTAGCGGCGCTGGTCGGGCGACACCGCGGCGCGGCGCAGCGCCTGGTCGACCTTGCGGTGGAGCGCGGCGAGCGGCTCGGCGGGCACGACCCGCGCCCACAAGGTGTCGACGCGCCCGCGCTGCTCGAAGGCGCCGACGCCCTCGACCCGCACCGTCGGTACCGGTGCGGTAACGCCAGCGAGCGCGGCGGCGACGTCCTCGGCCTGGGCCCGCTCGACCTCGCCGATGAAGCGCAACGTCAGGTGTAGCTGCTCGTCGTCCTGCCAGCGCACGCCCGCGACGCCATCGCCCGTCGCGGAGAGCAGCGCGGCGCGGATCGCCGGCGGAGGGCGGAGAGCGACGAACAGGCGGTGCATGAAATCTCTGTAACGAACGGTTGCTGTCGTCGGAACGGGGAGGCCATTCCTTGAAAAGGAAACGGCGCGCGGCGATATTCGAGCCATCCGGCATGAGTGCCGGGCGAAGGAGTTTTGAGACAATGGCCAACTGGTCCGATCCCCGGCCCTCCGCCGCCGCGTTCGGCGGAACCGCTTCGGGCACCCGCGACGCGGCGTTCGACGCCGGGCTGCGGTCGTACATGCTGTCCGTCTACAATTACATGGCGTCGGGCGTGCTGCTCACCGGCATCGTCGCGCTGGCGTTCGCGCTCTCGGGCTATGCCCAGGCCGCGTTTCAGTCGCCGCTGCGCTGGGTGATCGCGCTGCTGCCGCTCGGCTTCGTCTTCGCGATGAGCTTCGGGCAGGGCAAGTTCACCACCCCGACGCTCAAGGCGATGTTCTGGGGCTTCGCGGTGGCGATGGGCCTTTCGCTGTCGTCGATCTTTTTCGTCTACTCGCCGGTCGCGATCGCGCAGGCGTTCGCGGCGACCGCGGCGGGCTTCGCCGCGCTGAGCCTCTACGGCTACACGACCAAGCGCGACCTGTCCGCGTTCGGCGCGTTCCTGATCATCGGTCTGGTCGGCCTGATCGTGGCCGGCCTGATCAACCTGTTCGTGAACTCGGGCCCGCTCGGCCTGGTGATCTCGATCGTCGGCGTGCTGCTGTTCGCCGGCCTCACCGCCTATGACACGCAGCGCACCAAGAGCCTGTACTTCCAGGTCGCGGGCTACGGCCCCGAGATGGTCGGCAAGGCGGTGGTGATGTCGGCGCTGAGCCTCTACCTCGACTTCATTAACATGTTCCTCTTCATCCTGCGGCTGTTCGGCGGCAATCGCGACTAAGCCGCGTAGCCGATCCCCGATCGGCGGCGTTACGGAGGGGCTCGGCGGGCGACCGTCGAGCCCCTTCCCTTGTGGGTTCGCGGTGGCGGGCCGGAGACCCGTCCCATGCGCCTGTCGATCCAGGTCCTTCTCGACTACGGCTTTCCGGAGCCGGCCGACGTGTTGCTCCAGATCGAGGCCGCGGCGCTGCCGGCGCAGCGGCTCGAAACCCAGGCGCTGATGATCGAGTCGGATCATCCGATCCGCGCGGTGGGGGGCGAGGAGGGGGTCGGGCAGCGCTGCTGGGCACGCGGTGAGGGTCGGCTCGTGGCACGCTACGAGGCGGTCGTGGCGATCGAGCGCGCAGCACTCGACCTTGCCGTGCTTCCCGCGACACCGGTCACGTCGCTTCCCGCGGCGACGATCCCGTACCTCCTGCCGAGCCGCTACTGTGAGTCGGACCGGTTCGAGCATCTCGTCCGCCGCCGCTTCGCGGGACTGAGCGGCGGCGCACTGGCACTCGCGCTGGCCGACTTCGTTCGCGCTCACCTGCGCTATGATGGCGCCGATACCGACTCGCGCACCACGGCGATGGAGACGTTCGCGTCGGGACGGGGCGTCTGCCGCGACTATGCGCATCTGCTCGTCGCCCTGGCCCGCGCCGCCGAGATCCCGGCGCGCTGCGTCGCGGTGTACGCCCCCGGCGTCGATCCGCCCGACTTCCATGCGGTCGCGGAACTGTGGCTCGATGGCGGCTGGCACCTGATCGATGCCACCGGCATGGCGCGTGCCGACGAGATGGCGGTGGTGACCGTAGGCCGCGACGCCACCGACATCGCCTTCATGACCGTCTTCGGCACCGCCAACCTGTGGACGCAGACCGTGCGTGTCGAGCGCCTGACCGATTGATCGCGCAGGAACGCGCACCATGCGCGCCGCGTTGGGCGTGTCAGACTATTGCCAGCATCGCAGGAGAGAGACATGACCGACCAGAGCCCGATCGATGACCGCGCGCTCGACAGCCTCTCGGTAGCGCCGGAGGCCGGCAACGCTGGCGGATCAAAGGACCCGCGGCAGGACGCCGGGCAGGATCGCTCGATCGAGAAGCGGCTGCAGAAGCACCCCGACAGCGCCGACGCGAAGGTCGACCAGGGCCTGGACGAGTCGATGGACGCCTCCGACCCGGTCTCGGCGACGCAGCCGGGCCGGAACGATCCCGCGCCGTCGTCGGGCTATGACGAGGCGGAGGAAGCGGAGCGTCAGCGCGACGCCTGAGAGTAGCGGGCGGGTCGTGGGAGTCGCGGCCCGCGCGTAAAACTATCGTCTTTCCGGTTTAATTCGGGGTTCGATGGGAGGCTGGCGCGTACCGCACGTCCGTCTCCTACCATCGTTGCCTCTACTGATCTGACGCCCGTATGCGCCTAACTGCCTCGGCGTTCTGATCCAACCCGCCACTTCGAGTAACCAACGCCAGCGTTCGAATGTTGCCCTAAAGCCGCGCCTCAGGTGTGTTTTCCGCCATGATACAACCGCTGGTCGCATCCATGTTGCGGTGCGGCACGGTTCGTGATGGATTGATGACAATCGGAAGGCACGCGCGTTAAGGGCTGCGTTAACCCTTTTCGCGCATGATCCTCCCGGTTGAAACGCTGGGGCGGGGTACGGATCATGGGTGCCAGAAGAAAGCCGGCCGAGGGCGCGATGACATTGGCCGAGATGAAGGAGTTCGCCGGCTTCGCGGCGGCGACGCAGCGCTATGTACGGCGCAGTCTCGACGTCGGGCTGGATCGCGACGACGCCATGACCCGCTGGTCGCGCGACGTCGTCGAGGCGGCGAGCATCCGCGCCCAGGCGCACCATTACCGCCGCCTGCCCGCGATCCGCGCACTGGTGCCCGACGATAGCGGGCTCGAGGCGGCGGAGCAGTTGCTTGCCCCGCTGATCACGCTCTCCGCCTTCGACCTCGGACAGGGCCGAATCACCACCTTTTCCGCCTATCGCTTCCTTTACGAGCGATTGGTCGGCGCGCAGGTGCGGCCGTGGCTGCCCTCGGCGTTCTGCGCCGCGGCGGCGATGCCCCACCTTCATCCGGAACTGCGCCGTGCGCTGCTCCAGTCGATCAGTGAGGCGGCGGCGACCGCGTCGGGCTGGTCGTCGCGCCAGCCCGCTTTCTTCCCCGCCTGGGTCGAGAAGGTCGACGTCACCGCGCTGCCTCACTGAGTCGTGCTAACGTCGCGGTCGCGTCGGGGGACGCGATTGCGGCGGGGCAGGCGTGAGGCGCAGACCGATTTCTTCGCCGGAGGCAGCGTTCGCGTCGGCGAACACCTCGCGCACGCGAGTCAGATAGGCGACGAGTGCCGCTGGGCAATGCGCCGCGCCGACCAGCTCTACGAGCAGCGGCGGGCGCACGCGATGGAGCCCCGATACCAGCGAGTCGTACAGCGCGTCGAGGCTGTCGCCGTGCCACTCGGGCGCGCCGAGCGCGTCGAGCAACGCGCGCCACATATCCTCGCGCGAGTGCCAGCTGCGCGCGTCGAGGCGAAGGGTGAGCGGACGCCTCATGCGCGTGTCATCGCGCGGACGAGCCGGTGGTCACCGATGCGCCGACAGCCAGATGTGCTGCTATCGCTAGATCCGCACTCCCTACCGACATGCGCGCCAGCCCGTCGCGCCGCGCGCTGCCTGGTCGAAATGGAGGTGATCGCGATGTGCCGCGTTATAGTCGGGCGACAGCACCGTCGCGAACACCCGACAGGCACCGTCGCGCACGTCGCGTAGGAACGCCGCTTTGGCGTCACCGCCGTGCCAGTCGCGCAGCACGCTGACGCTGGTGCCGTCATCGAGGCGGAAGCCCGCGACGTCGAGCGCGTTGGCAGTGGCATGCTCGCTCCAGCCGCCGCTGCCGCGGCCGTACATGCGACGGCAGGAATAGCTGCCGAGATGCTCGATCCGGCTGACGCGCGCGCCGAAGTGGCGTTGCGCGGCGGGTGCGACCACGTCCCACTCCCATAAGGCCAGTGCCGCGGCAACGGGGCAGGCGACCGCGACACGCGCGGGCGCGAGCGCGATCCGCCGTGCGCCGCCGTTCTCCAGCCGCACCGCCGAATCATATCCGCACCGGGACTCCG
>Ga0265798_10007955_pt1 | contig 13625 bp, 10 predicted proteins | sample P3T30metagenome_FD_192430 | JGI IMG/M metagenome (GOLD analysis project Ga0265798, IMG submission 192430) | Plant litter microbial communities from East Loma Ridge, Irvine, California - P3 T30 | ecosystem: Environmental > Terrestrial > Plant litter > Unclassified | place: USA: California...
TGTGCCACATCCAGCCACTGCTGCACACCGCGCACCTCGCCGGGGCGGTTGCGGTGGCTCACGCGGTAGTTGATAGCGTGGCTGGCATCGCGGGTGAGGCCGAGGGCGAAGTTGAGAATATTATCCTCGCGGGGTACGGTGGCCGTGGCGTTGGCGGTGCTGGTGGCACTCCAGTTGCGGTCAAACTCGATGTCGCGGTAGCGGTCGATGGGCGCGAACTTGGGCGCGGTGTGCTCGAAGTCGAGGGCCGAGCGCAGGCGGTAGTCCCGGAGTACGCCGGGCGCCCACTTGGGCAGGGCGCGGTCTTGCACGGTGTAGCCCACGCGAAAGGCCCCGCCCTTGTCCTCGGTGCCCAGCGCGAAGCGGTTGCGCTGGAGCTGCGAGCTAGCCACATCCACAAACACGGCGGCCGTGGGGTCGAGCTGGTAGGTGGCGCCGCCGGTTATCATCTGCTTGAGCAGCGGCGTGGGCAGCACGCGCACGGCCCGGTAGCGGCCCAGGCCCGTGCCCACGTACTCATACACGCGGCCGTTGGCGTTCACGTTGGTGGTGCTCAGGTTGTAGTCGCCCAGCCCGGCGCCCACGTCGGTAAAGCGGGCGGTGTACACGGCGCTGAGCGAGTCGCGGGCGTACACAAAAACCGAGTCGAGCAGCCCGGTGCCGGGGTTGAGGCGGGCCACGCGATTATACTGCACTTGGGCGCGGTTGAAGGGCGACCGCTCGCCGCCCGGCGCCTGCACCTGCGACACGTTGCCGGCGTTGCGCAGCAGCTGCTGGTCTTGGAAAGACAGCGTGAGGTTGGCCGCGTTATCGGGGTTGTCGGACTCCTGGTAAAAATTGCCGCGCACGTTGAGCTTGCCCACCTGCTGGTAGTGGCTGATGGTGTAGAGCGAGCGGGCATAATTGAGGTCAGAATACTCAAAATCGACCTTGAGACGCGAATTGTTGGTAATGAGGTGGCGCGGCGAAAACGTGACTTCCGCCAGGTTGTAGTCGATAACGTAGTCGTAGTCAAAACCCCGCGTTTGAAGGCGGCCATCGAGGTACACGCGTTCGGAGCCGGCCAGCACGATAATAAATTGCTCGCCGTTGGGGCCGGTGAGGCGGTACGGGCCCTGCACGTTGTCGAGGGGCACGAGGTCGATGCTGGCAAATTTGCCCTTGGCTACGCCGCCCGCCACCAGCGTGGAGGACCGAACCTGGCCCAGCTTATCGAAGACGGTGACCACGCCGCTGCCGCTCGGCACCGGCGGGGCGCCGGGCAGCGGCTGGCCCGGCGGCACGGCCGTGGTGGGCGGGGCTAGCGGCGCAATGCCGGTGCCGGGCGGCGCGGCGCTGTTGTTGGTCACGCCGTTGGTGTAGGTGGTGAATGACGAGGGCGGCGCGTTGCTGACGCTGTTGTTGGTAGTGCCGGCTTGCAGCGGCTGGGGGCCAGGCGCGCCCAGGTTGGCCTCCACGGCCGCACCCTGAATGTTTTTGTAGTAGCGCAGAAAGTAATCGGGCTTGTTGCGCAGCACCACGTCGCCAGCCGTCAGGTTCCACTGCGGGCCGGTAAGGGTGATGTAGATTTTGTCAAACTGCTGAAGTGTCTGGGTATTGCCCTCAGGCTGGAAGGGCACATTCTGGTCGGAGATGGCGGCCGTGAGGCGGATTTTTTCCGTCAATTGCCCTTCGAGCTGCAAGTTGAGCGCCGAGTTCACAAATACGTTCTGGGTATTACCGAAGGAAATACCCCGGCTCAAATTACCCGTTTTGCTGATGCCCGGCGTGCTAAGAATTTGCTCTTTCTGCGAAAAGTCCTCTAGCCGCAGCATGGGCCGGTCGCGAAAATCCAGGCTATCCATGAGGCTGCGCGGGCGGCGGTAGCGGGCTTGCAGCAGCGACACCGGCAGCACCCGGTAGCAGAGCAGCACCGAGTCGGGCAGGGCCGCGCCGGCGCTGTCGCGCCGCACAGGCTGCACCCAGCGGTAGCGGTTGGTGCGCGGGTCGTAGCGCACCGGCTGGCCGTTGGCCGTTACCGAAGTGGGCACTACGGTGAGTGTATCGGCCAGCGTAAAGCTGGTGGTATCGCGGCCCGGGGCTAGCCGCAGGTAGCGGCAACGCTGCGTGCTGGGCGGGGCGGGCGCGGCAGCTTTTTTGGGAGAAGGGCTAGCGGGTAGCGCCCCGGCGCCGGGCTGCTGCGCCCACGCGGGAATGCTACTGCCAGACAGCACCGCCATGAGCAGAGCCACGAGGGCGAAGCACAGACGGTAGCGTTGGGTCATAGGGTAAAGTTCGGCAGTAGCGGGGGCACAACGCTACGCCCACCCTGTTTGGTGCCTGGCTTTAGCCATCCCAGGCCCCCGGTGGCCGGCCACAAAAAAAGGGCGGGAGCAGCGGCCGATTGGCTGCTGCTCCCGCCCTGCTACTACCCGAAACGCTAGCGGTGGGCTAGGGCTTTTGCACCATCACGGGGGCATCGGCGGGGCTAGCGGGTTGGTCGAGCTGCAAAAGCTGGTGAAACTGACTTGGCGTGAGCGTTTTGCCCATCACTGCATAATACTGATAGTCAGCCGCATCGTAAGCCGCCGTAGCGGCCTGGTCCGACACGAAGAGCAAGTGACCCAGCATCTCGGTGGCGTCGAGGCGCTTTTGCAGCGCGGCACGCAGCTTGAGCACCTGCCGCTTGTTGAGGCGCAGGGCATCGGCCAGGTAGGCGGTCATGCGCTGCGTTTGGGGCGCTATCGTGGGCGTGGGCACAGGCACGGTTTGCGCCCGCGCACCCAGGCTCCCCAGCAGGAGCCCACCCAACACAAAACCAAACCGCAGGCGCCGTAAAGTTGACATAGCACAGAAAGAGTTGGATAAAAACCTGTTCAAAGCTACTCTAGCCCCTGCTATACGTGGCATACGCTTAGTAGGTAACGGTCTCTAATAGCCGAACGCCGGGTTTGGCGAGGTGAACCGCTTCGTTTGCTCGCCCAACTGCCGCTAGCCCGCCAAGGGCAACTCGATGAAAAAGGTAGTGCCCACGCCCTCCTCGGTTTCAAACCAGATGAGCCCGCCCGCACTTTCGATGCCGCGCTTAGCCACCGCTAGCCCAATGCCCGAGCCAGTAGTTTTGGTGGTGAAGTTGGGCCGGAAAATCTGCTCACGCACGTCTTCCGCGATACCAGCGCCATTGTCGGCAATGGTAATGAGCACCTTATCGACGCCGCTGGCTTGCAGGCCGATTTGCTGGCGCGGCGCCCGGCCCGGCGGCACGGCCTGCTTTGCATTGAGCAGTAGGTTGTTGAAAGTACGGACCAGCAGGCTTTCATCGGCAAAGACGATGTAGCTGCCATCAGGAGGCAATTGCACAAGCAGCTCGCCGTGCTCATCGCCGTCATTTTGCCGAAATAGGTTGGCGCAGTGCCGCAACACGGCCACCACATCGAGGCGCACGGGGCGCATGGTGGGCAGGTTGGTAAAGGTGCTGAACGAGGTCGCAATGTCGGAGAGCACGTCAATCTGAGTGATGAGCGTCTGGGAAATACGGCCAATCAACTCCTCCGCATTGGGGCGGCGCTCGGCAATGGCTTTTTGTAAGTACTGAAGGCTCAGCTTCATGGGCGTGAGCGGGTTTTTGATTTCGTGGGCTACCTGGCGAGCCATTTCGCGCCAGGCAGCTTCTTTTTCCTGAGCGGCTAGCTCACGCTTGCTGGCTTCGAGCTTACCGAGCATGGCATTGTACTCGCTCACGAGCAGGCCGATTTCGTCGTCGTTGCTGCGGTAGTCGAGTACCTCATTCTGGCCAGTTAGGGTGGTACGCATCAGGCGCTGGGTCAGTAGCTTGAGTGGGGCCGTGAGCTGGCGCGTGGCTACGAAGGCCAGCCCCAAAAACACCAGGAACATGAGCGTGAATATGTTGAGAATCGTGGTAAATAGCTCGGTCAGCTTGTTGTCCAGCTCTTTTTGTGAGTCAAAAAATGGAATACCCACGTAGCCCAGCACCGGCCCGGCCGGCCCGTCGATGCTGGCCGCCCGCACCGGCAGGTAGAGCGAGCTAAACGAAAGCGAGCCCGCCCGCTCGGTGAGTAGGGTGCGGCTCAGGCCGCGCTCGCGCAGGTCCACGAGCGCCTGCGGGTTGAGCAGCGGCCCCAGCAAGCCGGCCTCGAAGATGAGTGGCTGCGAGCTGACGAGCAGCTGGCCGTGGGCATCGTAGAGGTTGAGGTCGGTTTCGGTGAGGGCGGCCACGTTGCGGGCCAGCGCCGTGAGCACGGGCCGGGCGGTGGTATCGGTGAGCTGGTCGCGGCGGCGCAGCAGGCTTTCGAGGGCAATGTGGCCCCGGCGCTCGTAGGTGCGGTGCAGGTCGCGGCGGTAGCCCGAAATCACCTGGCTAGCCGTGGCGATGCTTACCACCAGCAGCGGCACAATGATACCCAGGTTGAGCAGTAGCTGGATGCGGGCGCTGAAATTGAGCCGTAGCCCCAGGCCGCCGCGCCGCCCCAGCAGGTAGGCACTACCAACCAGCAGCCACACCAGTACGTTGAGCAGCAGCTGAAAAGAGAAGTTGGAAAACCAGTCGGCCAGCGAATAGGTCGAGGTCGTGACCACCACCACGCGGCGGCCACTCGCATCAACCATCGCCAGGTGATGAAAATCGCTTATTATCAGCCCGGTAGTGTACAGCTGCGGGTCGCGGAGCAGGGCAGCGGGCAGGCGGTTGGCGTAGTCAAAGTCACCTTCGCTATACACCAGCCGGCCCTGCGAGTAACCGGCGTAGCTAAGGTCGGTAGCCAGGCCCGGCTGAAAGAACTTTTGGTCTACCAGCAGCTCGGGCAATACACTGTAGCTAGCCAACTGCTTGAGGCTGAGCGTAAGCAGAATGGTGCCGGCCGGGGCGGGCGGCCCAATACCGCCGGGCGCGGGCTGCGTAATGGGGACCACCGCCACGTAGCGCCGCGAGCTAAACGAATTATCCGACTTTAGCAGGTATACGCCCGCCTGGTCGGTGGCGGTGGCGGTGCGCGAGAGCCGCACGCGCGTTTGGTTGAAGGTCAGCGTATCGTCGGCTTCTCCCCCCAGCGGCTGGCCATTGGGGTCAAACAGGTTGATAGCTTCTTCATACTTGTCAAAATAATTGCGCAGGTACTGGCGCTCGATGCGCCGCCGCAGGGCATCAGCGCGCACGGGCGGCGTGGTGAGCATTTGGGCAATGGTGGGGTCAGCTGCTAATTGGCGCAGTCGCTGCCCCAGCAGAAACTCGCCTTGCAGGTCATTATCGACCAGCAAGTTGCCGGCTAGGCGCTGTTTGTCGAGCAGCAGCTGGCGCTCAAACTGCCCATAGAGGGCCACCGCACCCAGCGCCGAGGCCAGCGCCAGCAGTAGCAGCAGCAGCAAGTAGCGTGGCCCGCCCTGCGTAGCGCGCCGGTCTAGCCGGCCGCTACGCATCAGCACTAGGCACACGCCCACCATGCCGGGCAGCAGCAGTAGGGCATTGTGCAGCACCACGCCCAGCACCACCAGCACCAGCGTCAGTAGTGCCCCGCCCAGCAGCAGCGGCTGGCGGGGCAAGCGCCGCAAATCAGGCAGCAGCAACTCACTAAATAGGTAGAAGCCCGCCACAAACGCGGCGGTGTGCAGTAGCACTGCCAGCACCAGCACCACCCGAAAGCTGCTGACCTGCATACTCTGCGTGATGTCGAGGCTGAGCTGATTATTGCTAAACGCGCTTAGGTAGTAGCTATGCAGCCCCACCACGGTTACCAGCAGCCCGAGCAGCGCGGGCAGGCCCCAGCGCCAGGGGCGGCTACGCTGGGCTTGCGCGGGCAGTTGATAGTGGCGGCTGGCTAGTAGCGCCAGGATAGCCAGCAGCGCGGCTAGCAAACCATTGAGCAGCAAATCTCCCAGGGAAGGTGCCCAGCCTGATACGGCATACACACGGGGGTCAAAAAGCGGAATTTCAAGCCACGCATAGGGTAGGCCAAAATAGAGCAGCGCCAAGCGCAAGGCAACTGGCGTGCTAGCCAGCACCGCCAGCGCTGCCCCAACGCGGCCATTGCGCCGCCACCGGCCAGCCACGCCTAGCCAGCCCGCCGTGTAGCACACGATACCTAACATGAGCAACAACAAAGGCAAGATGCGCCCCGTGAGGGCGTTACCTGGCATTTGCACCACCGAAAACAGGTAGCGGCCTTGGGTATCGACCAGTGCGGCCACTAGGCCATGCGTTTCATTGGGCTGCACAGGATTAGCGCGCACCTGCACTTCCATGCCTTGCAGCAGCGCTGGCTCGGCACCTTCGCGCAGATAGCGGTTGCTAATGCCGTAGTGGCGGGCCAGGGGCACGTAGGCCAGCACCACAACGGACCCACGCGCACGCCGCACCACCAAAAACTCGCCAAGTGGCGTTTGGGACAAGCGCTCGGATAAAGAGTCGGCTAGCTCGGCTTCCGTGGGGGCAGGCCCGGAGGCCGACCAGCCAATTAATTGCCCCTCTACTGCCACAAAAGTGGGGTAAGAGCACTGGGTTAGTAAGATGCGAAAATCGGGAGTAGCAGGGGGCTGGCACTCCATGGCTACTTGGCTAGCCTCGTGGCCGGCCGTGGTGGCAGCTTGGTTAACCAGCTTTTGCAAGCGGGCGGCACTTGGGTAGAGGGGGTTGGTGCCGGGCAACTGCCAGTAGGTATTGGCTAGCCAGCTAGCCCCAAAGCTCACTACGGCCAGCAGCAACAGGACTAAAGGCCAGTAGCGCGCAATAGCAAAACGAGTGACGGGTGAGGCAGACAAAACAACAAATCAGGAAGTGCGTGGCGCCGAGCGTGGCAAAAATCAAGCCGGCCAATTACCGCAAGCTACCGCCAAAAGGTCCTTTGGATGACATCGCAAAAGCAGAAGCCGACCCCCCTACGCAGTGCGCGGGGTGGTCGGCTTCTTAAAAATTTGGGTAAAGCTTAAAACTTAGTGGGGCGCTTAGGGTGCGTGCGGCGATACCAGAAGAAGCCGACGGCCCCCATCAGAATGTACGGTACCGTCATCATGTAAACAATGCCTTTGTTAAGGCCAGCTACGTCATAGTCATCGCGCTCAGCACGAGCGGCTTCTACCTGGCTTTTGCACATCACGCACTGGGCCTGGGCGGGAGATAAGGTAGCCAGCGTGAGCAAGGCTAGCAATAAGCCAAAAATGAGCTTTTTCATAGAAATAAAATGGATAGGTACTCGAAATGGTGAGCTAACTGGCGGGGTAATACGGCGCAATCATAAAGTATACGATAACACCGGTAACTGAGACGTAGAGCCAGATGGGAAAGGTCCAACGGGCAATACGCTTGTGCTTGGTGTACTGGCCAGTAAGCGCAAAGTAAAGCGTAAACAACACCAGCGCCACCGTAACGGCGGCCAAGCTAATGTGGGTAAGCAACAGCAAAAAGTAGAGGGTCCTAATTGTACCAACGCCGCCAAAATGCGTGCTTTCGACTTGAGAGTGATACGCTACGTACGAGATGAGAAAGAGCCCTCCCAGTGCGAAGGCTGTGCCCATCGCAGCGCGGTGCGCCACTATGTTTTGCTGGCGAATGAAATAGAAACCAACTAACAACGCAACCGCTGTGAGTGAATTAAGGCCAGCGTTAACAGCAGGCAAGGCGTGTAAGTAAGCATCAGCTCCCTCTATACGAAAGATATTTTTGTAATAGAAGAGTACTGCCACTAGCAGCGGCACTACCACACCCAGCGCGCCCAGGATAATTTTATACTTGGTGTAGCCGCCCGGCTCTAGCACGGGCGGGTGCAGCTGCTCAGTCGCGGTGGTCATAAGTATACAGCAAAACGTTAACCTCAGTAATCAGCCGCTCGACTTCATACTTGTCGGTGGCGTCGTAGTAGCCGCGCACATGTTGCGCATTATCTACTAATAACAACCGAGCAGGCAGCAAGTTCGCAGGCTCTGTAGCAGGCCGAAAAGGAAAATGCTCGGGGCGTAGGGCCGTCTGGCCAAATTCCTGCCGAGCCAGTAGCTGCAAGGTATCGGTAGGTACCGCGCCAAAAAACCACTTCCCCGTAATGGTACCATACTGCTCACTCAACTTGGTTAGTTGCGCGTCTGTAGCTATTTGAGTAGGCTCGGCAGCTAACAACGTCAATAGCCGCACACGGGCGTCGGGTCGAAAGCGTTCCTGCAAGCGGGCTAATGCTCGGGTAGCGGATAGACCAGCTTCGCCGGAGGCATAAAATTGGACTACGTATAGTCCCTTAGCAAGCTCTGCACCCGCCATATTACGACCGCCAACAGCGCGAACCCGAAATGGTGCTACTTGATGAAAAACAGTATCGCGCTGCCACCCTCCTGCCGCAGTGCGGACAGAGTCCGCTCGTTCGGGCAAGTAGGTTGGCAGCGCGTAATGGTTGCGGCCAAAGCCGTAGAGAAACAAAAACGCCAGCACTGGCACCAGCAAGAGCAGGCCCAGCAAAATGGTCTGGCGTGGTCGCATTCCGTAACTAGCTGCTGAACATGTGGGACAATACCTCACCCACGTAAGAGCCCTCGGTAACAAGAGCTACTACAAGCCATACCAGCAGGGCCGTAGGTATCAGAATCGTCCAGATGAGGCTTTTAACTTCATGCTTGAGGTGCATAAACTCACCCACAATAAAGAAAGCCTTCAGAATCGTCATCACAATAAATATGGCATTGCGCGTGGTGCGCAGGCCTGGTGAGGTCATGCTGAAAGCAATGGCAAACTCAGCCGCCGTGATGATAACTAAAATCCAGAAGGTTTTCCAAATCCAAGCGGTATTTGGCTTGGCAATTTCGCCAGTGAATTCACCGTGTTCGGGAGCAGCGTGAGCAGACATTTCTTTTAATTATAAATTGTGAATTATAAGCTATGAGCGGTGACCTTGACATGACGGGCTAGAATCACCGCTCATAATTCTTAACTCATAATAGATTTATACGAGGTAGAAGAAGGTAAAAACGAACACCCACACCAAGTCAACAAAGTGCCAATAGAGACCGATTTTTTCAATCATCTCGTAATGTCCGCGTTTCTCGAACGTACCGTTAGTGGTAGCGATGAAGCACCATACCAGCAAGCAGATGCCCGAGAATACGTGCGTGCCGTGGAAACCAGTGATGAAAAAGAACAAATCAGCGAACAGCGGCGGACCGTATTGATTGACCGCCAGGTTGGCGCCGTGCATTACAGTACCATCCGCCATGCGGGTGCCGGCCTCAGTACCGCCAATAAAGTGGCTCCATTCCCAAGCTTGGCTGCTGATGAAGATAACACCAAAGAGGATGGTCCAGAGAAGCCATTTCTGTACGTCAGCCTTGTCCATGCGGTGACCAGCTTCTACGGCTAGTACCATTGTCACGGAGCTGAAGATGAGAATCATCGTCATAAACGCCACGAATGCCAACGGCAAATCCACACCATGCAGGCCAGGAAAGGCATTGAATACTTTCTCAGGAATAGGCCAATGGGCCGTGCTAAAGAAGAAGTCTTTAGCCTCGCCTAAAAACACTCCGTGCTTGTGGCGAATGAGGCCGTAAGCAGTAAGGAAGGCGCCGAAGGTAAAGGCATCCGAGAGCAGGAAGAACCACATCATTAGCTTGCCGTAGCTCGCTTTGAATGGTTCGTTGCCGCCATCCCAGGTGCCGGTGCGAGGAGCATCGGCGTAGGCGGCGGAGGCAGCGTTCGGCTGCAAAGTAGTGGAGTGGGCCATAACGGACAACAAGTGGACAGGCGGGCTTTACGCCAAATTCCCGTTTAGTGGTTCAAAAGTAGGAACAAATACAGGTACAGCCAAAGCCCTCCTAGGAAGTGCCAGTATAAGGTGGCGTTACCAATCGAGAGCATTGCGCGCGAATGTACCTGATAATTAAGGCTGCGCTTCAAAACGACGGCTACAAAAATGAGGCCTGTGACTAAGTGGAATGCGTGCACACCCATCAGCACATATACGAAAGAGCCGGAAGGGTTAGCATCAGCGCCGCCGAAGAACGTGTGACCCGCCACGAGGTCGCCCCACGAGTGAACCTGCCCAAAGAGGAAAATGATGCCGAGCACCATCGTCAATAACAGGCCGATGTTGGCGCGCTTTACTTCATCACGCTTAGCCATGAAGTATGACCACTGCATGGCAGCGCTACTCAGCACAATGGCGATGGTATTGAATAGCATGCTCATAGGCAAGTCAAACTCGCGCCAGTTGCCTTCATCGCGCCGCACTATGTAGCCACTGGTAAAGGCGGCAAACATCATCACAATGCTAAAAATCAAGAGAATAAGCAGCACGCGCTTGGGGTGCCAGCCTAGGCCCAGCTCCTTTTCGCCGAGCATTGCTTCGGAAGTATTCATATCAGGTACTTAACTAGTTGTAATGGAGGGTCAGGATGCAAAACAACCGTTGTCCAAGAGTGCTCTGCTGCTTGATAACAACGAACCGACAACTATAAATCAAACTTTGTCTAAAAGCAGCGCTATTTGCACGATGGGCAAATAGAGAAACGAGGCGAACATGATACTGAGCGCCGCTTTGCGGTCTTGGGTGCGCATAAGGCGCACGGTGAGCAGCGTGAATAAGACGCCACACACTAGCGCTACCCCGGCCGACGTACGCCCCGAGATACCCAGCACCAGCGGTAGCAGCGATACTGGAATAAGTAGTACGGTGTAGGTCATTATTTGGAAGGCGGTACGCAAGTCGCGGTTACCAGGCGTCGGCAGCATCTTGAAGCCAGCACGCTTGTAGTCGTCGTCGGCCACCCAAGCAATAGCCCAGAAATGCGGAAACTGCCACATAAACTGAATGCCGAAGAGTACCCAGGCCGCCTCCCCTACGTAGCCCGTAGCGGCTACCCAACCAATAAGCGGGGGCAAACCGCCAGGAATGGCTCCGACAGCTACACATACGGGCGAAACCGTCTTGAGTGGCGTATAGATAAAACCGTAGAGGATGAGCGACAGCAGCGATAGCGCTGCTGTGAGTGGATTGAAGTAATAAGCCAGCAAGCCAAGGCCAGTTATGGCTAGCAAGACGCAGAATACCCAGGCTTCGGTAACCGATAAGCGGCCAGTAGGGAGCGGCCGGTTTTCGGTGCGGTGCATCAGTTTATCAAGGTCTTTCTCAAAAACCTGATTAACGATATTGGCTGCGCCGGTTACAAGCAGGCCACCGAGCAGCACAAGTAGAGCACGGCCCCAGTTGGGTGTTGGCAGGCCCAGCAAGTAGCCCAGCGCGCTGGAAAATGCTACCGTGAAGGAAAGCCGAAACTTGAGCAGCTGAAAATAGGCACGGGCCTTCGTCATTAACCTAGGGAAATTGCTTCTGCAAAGGTACGCCCGCCCAGGGCTAGCGCGGGTATTCGTGGGCCGGCGAAGCAGCTAAAGTAATAGAGGTCGTTTCGGCCTTGGCCAACCGCCGCAAAGCCAATAATGTCAAAAACTGAGTACCGAAAAGCATAGTAGCTAAGGTCAGATGCACAGGCTGTACAAAAGCTGGCAGCGCAAAATAAGCTAGCGTAATTCCTGCTACTATCTCTAGGCCGAGTACCACCCAGGTAGCCATTACTAAGCGGCGGAGTGTAAGCACGGCTATTTGCCACAGTTGGTAGCCTACGTACACATTTACCAGCACCACAATAGCCGAGAGTGTACGGTGCGACTCAAATATGCTCCCGAGCTTGTCAATCCACGTGGCGCGCTGCGCGTAGCCAGTAGCGGCAGCAATCTGGTCTATTTCCTCCCGCACCTGCGTACCAATGATAATCTGCCCGAAAGTGAGTAGCAAAGTTCCCCACAGAAGCCAGCGCAGGCTCGTAACTACGGCCACGCTATTATAACGGCTGCCGAAGGTACCCAACTCAGGCTGATGGCTCAACTCCTGCTTTACGGTACCCCAACGGGCGCGGTGCGCCGCATAAAGCAACAAGGCTACAATAAATAGCGCTAGCCCCATGTGAATGGTCACCATCACGGGTAGCAGATTGGTGGACACCACCAGCGACCCTAACCAGCCTTGAAACCCGGTAAGCAGCCAGCTAGCAACGGCTAGCCAGAATACTTGGCGGTCGCGCTGCCAATAGGGCCAGGCCACTACCGCAGTTACAAAAACAAAAATGCCGATAACGGCACCAAGCAAGCGGTTGATGTACTCAATCCAAGTCTTGGTCGCGTTAAAATCGGTTTCGATATATTGGGTTGGGTGGGCAAAAATGTCACCCGCTACTTGTTTAAAGCCCAGGCTGGCCAACGTGCGCGCCAGCTTTTGGTTTTTGGCTACGCGTTGGGCAGTATATACCTGCTTGTAATCGGCTGGCAATTGGCTAGCTTCAGTGGGAGGCACCCATTGGCCAAAGCATTTTGGCCAATCAGGACAACCCATACCAGAGCCGGTTGCCCGCACAATGCCACCCACCAGAATCAGTAAGTAAATACTGATTACCGTTAATACACTCCAAAATCGGAAACGCTTCCCGAATGTAGTCTCTTGCATAAAAGTCCTCTTTAGACAAACACATTAATCGGGCATAAAATGCCAAAGATTTACGCTAATTCTTTGCTGGCAAAGGCACAAAAAAACGGGCCGCCGTAGTGCGGCGGCCCGTTCAGGCAAACTCAGTTTACTAACTACTCTGCCAGTTCCCGCTCATAGGGCAGGTTCGAAGAAGGCGTTTGCGAGTAGGGTACGTTCTGAGGGATGAAGTCCTCTTCTGCACCCGGCTTACTGTAGTCGTAAGGCCAGCGATAAACTGCGGGAATTTCACCAGGCCAGTTACCATGGCCGGGCTCAACCGGCGTAGTCCACTCCAAAGTGGTCGAGTTCCAAGGGTTCTCCGTAGCACGACGACCACGGAAAATGCTATAGAAGAAATTGAAGATGAAGACGAACTGTGCGAAGAAAGCTAAGATTGCTGCTATCGAGATAAACTTGTTCAAGTCAGCAAACTGCGAGAAGGCGTCAAAGCCAGTCCACGAGTAGTAGCGGCGGGGGAAGCCTGCAATACCGACGTAGTGCATAGGCATAAATACCAGATACACGCCGATGAAAGTCAACCAGAAGTGGATGTATCCTAACTTCTCGTCCATCATGCGGCCGAACATTTTGGGGAACCAGTGATAAACACCAGCAAATAGACCAAAGAAGGCGGACGAACCCATTACCAAGTGAAAGTGAGCCACTACGAAATAGGTGTTGTGCATCTGGATATCAAGGGTAGCATTACCGAGAATAATACCCGTTAGACCACCAGAAATGAACAGCGATACAAAGCCGATGGAGAAGAGCATTGCCGCTGTGAAGCGGATGTTGCCACGCCACAGGGTAGCTAGCCAGTTAAACACTTTTACACCGGATGGTACGGCAATAATAAGTGTCAGGAACATGAAGACTGAACCAAGGAACGGGTTCATACCGGTTACAAACATGTGGTGAGCCCACACGACGAACGACAGGAGTGAAATGCCAATCAGTGAGCCAATCATGGCACGGTAACCAAAAATTGGCTTACGAGCATTAGTAGCCAAAATTTCCGAAACCATGCCCATAGCAGGCATAATCACAATGTATACCTCAGGGTGACCTAAGAACCAGAACAAGTGTTGAAACAAAACTGGCGAACCGCCTTGGTTGTGCAACGCCTGACCAGCAATATATATG
>Ga0265798_10007956_pt1 | contig 13625 bp, 19 predicted proteins | sample P3T30metagenome_FD_192430 | JGI IMG/M metagenome (GOLD analysis project Ga0265798, IMG submission 192430) | Plant litter microbial communities from East Loma Ridge, Irvine, California - P3 T30 | ecosystem: Environmental > Terrestrial > Plant litter > Unclassified | place: USA: California...
TTCCGTGCATTTGGCGGTTGGGTATTTGGGTTGTCCTTCCTCTTTGCGATTGTTTGCTCCATCCCGATGGTCGTCTTCTTCAACCTCTTCCCAGGCGAGAACACCGCAGACCGCAAGAGCAGATCCCACAAGGTTCATTCAGACAAGGCTGACCTGTTCAGTGACATGTTTGGCCATTTTTCTCGAAACGACAAAGACGATTGATCACCCCAACCACAAGGAGGCTGGCTATGGCCGCACGAGCATTCACCCCTAACGTTGAGCAATCAGCTGCTCTGTCCAGCACGGCACGCCGCCTGCTGGTCCGCGCCAAGGCTGGTAATGGGAAAACATCACTGCTGATCGAGCACGCGCTTCGCAACCCCGACGACAAGATCCTGTATGTCACCTTTGGTAAGGCAAACAAGGACGATGCAGCGGCTCGCTTTCCATCGAATGTGACAACCAAGACCAGCCATGGTCTGGCGTGGGAAGTGGGTGGGCAGTTTAAAAAGACTGGCAAGCAGGGGGATCTCTATCCCTCGCAGTTGGTCAAGGCCTATTCGATCCCGATGGCGTTCGCCCGCCACCTTCTGGACACATTGCACAACTACATGGTGTCGGCGGACGCCGACATCTTGCCGGTGCACGTACCATCCATGCTTCAGGGGGATGACCGTCCGAAGATGGTCGAGTGGGCAGAGCATGTCTGGACAGATCTGTTGCGTTTGCGCCAGTGGTCTCGGGGCTGCGGTGAGACCCAAGCCGAACGTGCCGAATTCCTCGATACCACTCCACTGCGTATGCCACACGATGGCTACCTGAAGCTGTGGAGTCTTGGTAACCCTGACCTCAGCTACCGATACAACCAAATCCTGCTGGACGAGTATCAAGACACCAATCCGGTCTTCGCCGCAGTGATCCTTCGTCAAACCTGCCCGGTTCGTCTTGCCGGTGATGAGTTCCAAGCGATCTTCGGTTTCCGCGGTGCCTACAGCACATTCGATCCTGCACAGTTTGATGAAGTTGTTTCGCTTTCCGAAAGCCACCGCTTCGGACCAGGCATTGCGAATCTGGCGACGATGCTTCTTCGCGAGTTCGCAGGCGAGCAGGTCCCTGTACGTTCCTCTCGGGATGATCTCGCCACTCAGTTCGTAGTCGATCGCACCCGTCCATACGCCGTCATTGGGCGCACTAATGCGAAGCTCTTTGCCAGCGCAGTCAGCTTGCTGGGTTCGCAGCGTTTGTACTTCGTGGGCGGGATCGATGAGTACCCGTTCGATAAGCTGGTTGAAGTACACCACCTGCGAGCCGGCACAGGCGTTCGTCTGCGTGATCCTCTGATCAGTGCTTTCAGTTCGTTTCAACAGCTGGAGCAGTATGCGAATGATACGGATGACAAAGAGGTGCATGCCCTCATCAGCGTTGCCAAGCAGTACGGTGACCAAGTGCCAATGCTGGTGGACCAGGTCAAGGCGGCATGCGTCAGCAAGATCGAGGACGCAACCGTTGTGCTGACCACTGCTCACCGCTGCAAAGGTTTTGAGTTTCCTCAAGTGGTGTTGCTGGGGGACTTCATCAACCTGATCACCGATGCTGGGCTTCCGCTGTCGCTCGATACACCTGAACTGCGTCAGGAGTTGCACCTGTTATACGTCGCTCTGACTCGGACGATGCATTCCATTGAGCTGAATGAGCAAATTCTGGCTGTGATCCGCTATTGCGAAACCATGGGGCTGACAGGCGAAGTGGTTCCGTCGGCTTTCAACACCACTGAACAAGCCGGGGGCCTTTCGCTGGTTCTGAGCCGTGAACAAGAGGGCGAAGGCTTTGCTTCTCTTAACGGTGTGGGAGCGCGGGCCACAATCGCCGAGCTGGTAGGTGCCGACGCTTCCCTGTTGTTCGAGGATGACGATGTTCAGTCCCGTATCGAGCTGGCTATCTTGCGTCAGGGCGCGTTGACTGCGCTGGCCATCGCGAATGCGATCGGCGGGCCAGTGGCACAGATTGCTGATCAGGTCGCGTCGATGGTTCGCCAGGGCCGACTCTCTGGCGGTCTGTTCATTGGCTGCCCGGCGATCACCCAGCGCCTGGTGTTTGACCTTCAACTGGAAGTCGCCTGATGCGCTTGCGCAAGGGCGTAGCGGGGGGCTGTCATGGCTGACGACTTCATCCGTATCACCTATCGGCGTGTCGTGGACGGCCAATTGAAGCGCTCATCAGTGTCGATCGACCCTCTGATGTTCGAAATCTTCTGCAAGATCCGAGGCAGCATTTCCGGTGCACGGGAAACATTGCGCGAGTGGGCAAAAGCCGCCGACGTCCATCGGACCGAGGCGAACTGGAGCATGGGCAACTCTCGTATCGTTCAGCAGCAGATGTCCCAGGAAATTCTGGAGCTGGTCAATGAGGGGATGTCATTCCGCGCCCAGAGAAAGACCAAGAAGGGCAAGGGGCTTGCCGTTGACGGATCTGCGCAAGCGGGCATGGAGAGTGGTATCTCGCAGCAGCTACCGGCGGTGACCGGTCATCTGGAGGTAGCTGATGAGTAAGGATGAATCTGAAGTCCGGCCGGGGCACGCTTCGAGGCTGACTCCTGGTGAGTTCATCATGTTGCGCTCTCTGGGCAAGAGCGGTAGTTGGCGCGAGTGCGATGCGCCGCTCTGGAAAATGGCTCGACGTTGGTACCACAGCCGCGGTCACTGGATGTCTGCATCCGAGGCGTGCTGGTCATTGGAGGACAAAGGACTGGTTTCACGCTCCCCGCTTTCGTGCTGTCAGCAACACGAGCACGCCAATGTGTACATCCTGACCGATCAAGGTGTACGGATGGTGGCGAGCATCAACCGTCAGTCACGGCAGATGCGAACCTCGGATCTCCTTTCCCTGGCACAGGCGTGCTCATTGGTTGCTGGTTCAGATCCAGTGGTGATTGCGGAATGGGTCTTGGGAGAGGCGAGGCAGGCGGGCGGGATGGACAGTGAGCGATTGGTGCGGTTGGTCAAGTCGGCACGAAAAATGGCGGCGGCTCGATCCGCGCACGCCCTGGCCAAACTGGATGACGAGCTGGTGAAGCTGTGCACCGTTGGTACCGCTTTGGCAGACCTTATCCGGTCAGTGCTTCGGGAGCAACCCTGCTCAGGAAATCCAGACGTATTGCCGTCGATGGTGCCCCTGAGCTCTTACCCTCGACTGGGATCGCCGATTGCGCCGATAGCCGGCTGACTTGTCAAACTGCACGGGCGAACTATCGCCTTTTTTGTTGGTTTTCGCGTATAGGTACGCGTACTGAATCTGATAGGTAATCCCATGTATTTTGCTGAATTGCTGAAATCAAACCTGTGGATCATCGTCGCCTGCCTGTTGGCGGTTGTGCTGTATCGCCTGTTGGGCAGCCGCAAGCGGTACTCGACGAAACACTACCAGTGCATACCGCTACTCACCGAGCGCGAACAGGATTTCTTCTGGCGGCTCAAAGAGGCGGTTCGTGATGACCTGGTCATCGCCCCCCAGGTGGTGTTCGGCGCTTTCATCAAAGTGAAGGCCACGGCCTTGACCGACAAGAACCATGCCCGGCATGTCGTCGCCCATAACCGTTGCGATTTCCTATTGTGCGACAAGAAGCTTAAACCGGTGGCATTGGTCGAGGTTGATGACTCCACCCACAACAACGCCAAGGCCAGATCCAAAGACCGGCGTCGTGACGAGCTGATGAAAGCCGTTGGTGTTTCCGTTGTTCGGTACCGAGCGATGCCAGCCCCTGCGCAGATCCGCAAAGATCTCAAACTTTGAGCCTCGCGATCGTGCTTCCTTCAACACTGCTACGCCGAAACTGGGAGAGATTCGATGGTTACAGTATTTGACTTACAACTTGAGGCGCGTGCGAGTTGGGCGCTCTTCGAAACCTGCGGCGATACAGCGTACAGCGAAGTTGCATTGAGCCTGGCCGAGCAGTCTGGTTTTTGTGGCGATGAAAAAACTATATTCATGAAATCCCAGCATGCCCTCAGCGAAGCCTTTGATCGTGGAGCGCAGAACAGCCTCGACGAGTGGGAACAACGCCGGCCAGCTTCACATCAAGGATTTCGTCAACTACCCCATGTATGGGCGGTGCCTGGACAGCGTTACATGGGTCTATCGTGGACGTCACCGAGGACAGGATTTCTCAAGCCTTCGAAGTCGCTGGGCGAACCCAGTTGATACTCCACTGGCGGAAGCATTTGAGTTCATGGGAGAGCGCAGTCTTCAGTTCAACCGGATCGGCCATCAGCGTCCACTACGTCAAACCGGCCATGGGTATCGCGACAATGGCCTGCCGTTCGGAAACGCCGGGGGCAGCTGTATTGAGATCGTTTCCGCCGAACCGGGAGATCGTCAGGATCATTGATGAGTTGTACGGCGATGCCTGTGAGGGGTTTCCGACTTACGACGGAGTCGTGTTCACCGTGTTCTGCTCCAACATGCTCGACCAGTTCGGTGATGACGAGCTGGCGCCATCCGCGCTTGCAGCGTTCAGTTATGCCCGAGCGGCCTACGGCTACATGTCACCGTGCGAATTGCACACCCATCAGGAGGAGCAACGCGCTATCGGAATTTGTCGTCACGGCTTGGATACCTGGTGTTGTCCTGCTGGGTGCGGCGAATGACGGTTGGACCTCTGCACAGCCCTCCAAACTTGACCAATTACACAGACAGACCACCCGTTCGAAGCACTGATCAGCGACCCGCTAGCAGGTCACTGCAATCCGATCGATAACAAGGCGATGAGAATGAGCGAACAGACCAAAATTGAGTGGGCGGATTCCACCTTGAACCCCTGGATAGGCTGCACCCAAGTGAACCCGGCGTGCGATGACTGCTATGCAGCCCGTAGCACACCAGCGCGGACCCTCGGGGTGGCCTGGGGCGTGCGGCAGTCAAGGCGCCGCACGAGCGCCGGCAACTGGCAGCAGCCCCGTAAGTGGGATGCGGCAGCAGAGAGCTTCCAGGCTGAGCACGGGCGCCGTCGGCGTGTCTTCTGTGCAAGCCTTGCGGACGTTTTCGACAACGAGGTTTCATCGGAATGGCGTGAGGATCTGTGGCAACTGATTGCAGATACGCCGAATCTGGATTGGCTGCTCCTGACCAAACGGATCGGGAATGTGAATCACATGCTCCCTCAGGCAGAGGACTTTGCAGCCCTGTACCCAAATGTCTGGATCGGAGCCACGGTTTGCAATCAGGCAGAGGCCGTTCGCGACTTGCCGAAACTGATGGCGACACCCGCCCGAATCAGACTTCTCAGCATCGAGCCATTGATTGGGCCCATCAGGTTGTTATCGAAGAGCGTTACCGCGGATCTGAGCGGGCTCCATTGGGTCATCGTCGGCGGGGAAAGCGGTAGCTCTGCACGACCAATGTCGCCGGACTGGGTACGCGACCTTCGTGATCAATGTGCCGTGAACCAAATCCCCTTCATGCTGAAACAGTGGGGTGAATGGATACCCATGTTGGGCCAGGCGGAAGGCGTACCTGTTCAGCCGAACAAGGTAACCACCGAAGATGGCTGGGTGATGGGGTGGGCTGGGAAGAAGGCCTCCGGACGTTCGCTCGATGGCCAGGTACACAACGGCTACCCGTCACAGGTACTGGTTCAGGTGAGCGGGCTCGACCTCAAGGGCGACTGACCAGACAGAATACAGATCGTGTATCGCGAACTACTCGATACGTATTGCTACGTGTTTTGATTAAAGGAAAGATGGCATATAATTTACCAGCGCCGCCTATGTCCGGGGCCCAGCCCCGGATTCGGCGGGTATCGAGGTCACCAGTGATGGACGACGTTGGCCACGGTGAATCCACCTACGACGCTGGCCACCAGGAAAGTGAGTAGTTGGAGTAGTGGGCCGAAGGGTTTGGCCTGGTCGGCCCAGTTGAGGGCCAGGACTTGCAGGGACAGGGCGATAAACGAGAGAGAGTCGAACATTTTGGTTTTTTCGATTGGTCTCTGTATTTATGGTGCCGGCGGTCTGCCTGACCAATTTTTGAGTCAGAACTGCGAAAAAAAACACTTAAGCGGGAAGCGCCGATGGACGAAGCTCAGTTTCGAAAATGGTTGAAGCAGAAATGCGCCAGAGCAGATCCGGACGAAGCGTTTGATGACATCAAGCGGACCGGTAGGATCAGCTTCAGCGACAAAGCCGGCAGGGTGTACAACGTCGTTTACGCATCAGTTCATGAGTTGTTTGTAGTGCAGTGGTAGCGCTGCTGAACAACAGAACACCATTCCATACATCAACGGCTGGGCAGCACTTAACTTCAAGCTTAAAAGTGCCATTCCCCCGTTACTCGTTGAGGAAATCACCTAGCCCCCCAGCCTCGATCTGGAATCGTTGCCGACATGCAGCGTGCCAACCTCGGTCAAGGGAGAACCACCGCGCTCTGGCGTCCAAGCGACTTTTCTGGTTTGCCATCACCCCTCGCAGTTCCTACGAGTGCGCGTGGGATGTGAGTAGCGTTCTGTAACGCATCACCCAACCTGGCCATCTCTTCGGCCGGGGATTTTCTTTCTGGTACCGCGCTAACAAGGAGGTCGCTGTACCCACGTTCTTCCTGACGGATGTTGGACATCTCTCTGCACTACGCCAACTACCTCAGGAGCTCCACCATGCAAGCTGTACAAATCATACCTGCAAGAGAGCTTCATCCAGTTCCGACAATGACCCGAGCTGGTCGATTCGCCAAGATCGTTGAGCGGGCGGAAGCTTGCATCGAGCGAATTGGCGAGCTGATAGACCAGGGTTACACCTGCTGTGCGGCCACGAGCTTCGGAAAAGATTCGACAACCGTATTGATTCTGATGTTGGAAGCTATACGGCGTCGCGTTGAGGCTGGGATATATGTGCCGCCGGCGTACGTGTCCACGGCTGATTCGGGAACTGAGAATCCGGCCATGGCCACATACGCCGACGCAATGATCTCGGAACTGGAGATGTATTGTGCCCGGCACAACCTGCCCATTACCGTGATACAGGTTCAGCCTTCGATGACCTCTCGTTTGCCTACGCCACCATTGGCCGGGGAAAGCTCCCGGTGTTCGCCGGCGCATCCAGAAGCTGCTCGGTAGACTGGAAGCTGCGTCCGCAGCAGAAAGCCCTCAAGCAGCTGCTCGCAATGCTTCAGAACCCTGGTGAACTGGTGACGTTCGTGGGCACCCGCCTATCTGAGTCGGCAATCCGCGCAAGCAATATGCGTGTGCGAGGCGCAGATGAGTCAGGCCGGTTGGCGCTCAATGAGCACGGTTCCTACAACTGCTCAATTATCGCTGACTGGGAGATGGAGGAGGTCTGGCAGCTGCTAATGGCCTGCGACGCGAAGCGCAATGGCCCGTACAGGACATACGTCGACAACTTCGACTGGTGCCTTGAGCTTTACAAAGAGGCGAATGAAGGCACTTGCGCGATCATCACCGGCGACGGTGGTAACAAGGCGGCATGCGGATCTCGCTTCGGCTGTGCCTGGTGCACGGTCACCGGTGAGCGGGACAAATCCATGGAAGCTCTGATTGCCTCGGCACCCGAGAAACACGGACATATGATTGGCATCAACCGCTTCAGGAATCACCTCATCAACACCCGCTGGGACATGGGGCGTCGTGATTGGATCGGGAGAACCTACTCTGAAGCCGGATACATCAACGTCACAGGGACGGCTTACAACGCAGAGATGCGCCGTGAGCTGTTGCGGTACCTGCTGACCCTGGATGTGCTGGAAGAGGAGCGAGCGGAGGAGCACGATGCCCGAATATTCCTCGGTGAACTGGAAAAGACGGAATCCAACGAGACACTTCGTGGGATCACCTTTCAATTCATCACGCCGAAAAACCTTTTGGCCATCGACTATGCCTGGTCACTGAGCTACGGCTTCGATCACGCCTTCCCGGCGCTGGCGGAGTGGTATGAGATTCGTGTGCTTGGTAAGCGCTATCTGATCGAGGATGTTGCTGCTGTTGAGAAAAGCATCATTCCCGAGCAGAGATGGTTCAAGCTTGATGACTGGCAAAGCCCTGCGCTGGAACAGGGGCTGCAAGACGAATACCTCGAAGCCACCAACAAGCACCGCTACCCTGAGCGGCCAGCGATGCGAACGATCCGTGACCGCGTTGAAGGCAAGGAGCGCAACATCGTTTACTTCGAAGAAGCCGACGAGATGGATATCGACTCGGCAGACGCCGTTTGTTTCGTGGACGAGTTCGATGAAGCGTTTTACGAGATGGCTAAAAGCCTCGCTCCAACTGACAGTGCCAAGTTCTACTTGAACAAAGGAATGATCGAGTTGGCAAAGGGCAAGGGTGCTGACTACGACGAGATGGCACGCCGGGCGCAGTTCTGGCAGCGCATGCAACGAGATCTGGGCGGTACCGATCTGCGTTCGTACATTCGTCACCTGTCGATCAGCAACACTGAGCATGATGCGATACTTGAGTCGCTGAAAGCTCAGATCTCAAAAACTGAAACTCCAGGCAGCACTTTGGATCTTTTTAGTTGAATGATGTGAAAACCACCCCTCGGGGTGGTTTTTTTTCGTCCTTCGGGCACGGTATGTCGCTCGTAAACGCACAGCTTTCAAATAACGCGACACCAACCCTCGGCAATCCCGGGGGTTTTTACTGTTTAGGAGGTCGAATTAGGCGACTCAAACAGTCGGTTCAAAGTGGGAGAGCAGCCACGTTTGATCTGTAACATGCAGGCACTGCATTTGCCGTGAACACCAAGGCGTGCGGGCCTGTAAGCTATTCAGAAGCACACCGGTAACAAAGGGTAGCGCTTGATCTTTCGTAAAGGCTATATCAACCTCTATGACAAGCTAGTAAAAAATGCTAGCCTCACTTATCTTTCGATATATATCAAACGAGGTTGTGATGGATCCGTACCGTAATCCCTTTGCCCCTGGTGCTGGTTTTCCTCCGCCCGAGCTTGCTGGCCGGGATCCTATTTTGGAGATGGCCCGCATTTCTTGTGGACGTGCGGTGAAAGGAAAGCCTGCACGGTCGCTGATGCTCTTGGGGCTACGTGGTGTAGGCAAGACGGTTCTGCTCAACGAAATTGGGAATATTGCAAGGGAGCGGGAGATGCTCGTATCTCAGCTTGAGGCGCCGGAGAAGAACACGCTCACCACTCTCCTTTATCCTGAGCTTCGACGGGTGATGCGTTCTCTATCGGGACTCGAAGCGGCAAAGCAGATTGCCAGTCGAGGACTGGGCGCCCTTCGTAATTTTGCCTCGATTTTCAAAATCGACATTGGCGGCGTTGAAGTTGGTGTTGAAGCGGCGGAGCCTGGGCTAGCTGACAGCGGCGATCTACAGCACGACCTTCCCGACCTATTCACTCTAATTGGTGAGGGCGCAAGAGCTGCCGGTAAGGGATGGGTGCTGCTCATCGACGAGGTTCAATACCTCTCGGAAGATGATTTGTCTGCGCTGATCGTTTCTATGCATCGAATGGCTCAGCGCGGTTTGCCTGTGGTTATGGTTGGGGCAGGGCTACCGCAGGTTGCTAAGTTGGCTGGCGAGGCTAAGTCGTACGCAGAGCGACTGTTTCAATACCCAGCTGTTGGCGCGCTTGATGAAGAAGCTGCAAAGCTTGCTGTACGCAAACCTGTCGAGGAGGAAGGGGCAGCAATAGAGGATGCTGCTCTGGATTCTATTTTTGCTCGAACAAAAGGTTATCCATTCTTTTTGCAAGAGTGGGGCTCTACCTCATGGGATGTTGCGCCTGGCCCTGGGATAACACTTTCTGATGTTGAGCGCGCTTACCCTGAAACCCTCGCCGGCCTTGATGAAGGCTTCTTCAAGGTGCGGTATGACCGGCTTACCAAGGCCGAGATCCAATTTGTGATGGCGATGGCCGCCCTTGGTGATGGCCCTTATCCCATGGCTGGTATCGCTAAGGAGATGGGTCGCGACCAGTCATCGTTGGGCCCGGCTCGGGCCAACATTATCTCCAAGGGCATGATCTACAGCGCAGACCATGGCTACCTTGATTTCTCGGTTCCTCTTTTCGCTGAATATCTTCGCCGTCGCGGCGAATGAAAGCGGCGAGATTCTAGTTATAGCAAAGGTGAATGAACAGCATGATGTAGAAACGCACTAGTTACACCACAAGCCCCGGCCGTCAAACAGCCGGGGCCGAGGACGTAGTAACAGGCTATCGAGGCCCTAGAGCTTGGCGACTGTATCGATGAGTCCAAGCTTGAGACGGATCTGCTGGAGCTAAAAACCGAGCTTTGCACTCATTGCGGCTGGTGGCATGAAGTAAGCGAGCTGGAGCATTCAGAGCAAGCCGGAGGCGGTTTGTGCGAACGATGCTGCGAAGAGCTGGATGTAGAATTCACCTGATCCAATATCTAGGAACCATTGCCCATGAGCACCTATTCACCTGACCATGGCTGCCCGGAGTGCGGGGGGCGGTCTGGCTATAGCTTCTCGATGACTGAACGGCACGCTATGGGCGGCGCTTGGAGTGGTTTAGCGTCATCTGGCGACAATGGCGACCAGCGCTATAGCTTGGTGTCATGTGACGACTGCGGGCACAAGTTCCAGATGGCGACACTGAACAGCCTCGGGGCTATACCAGGATCGGAAGGTGCATGCGTACAACGTTTCGACTAACGCCAAGTTAACGGGAGAATCGCTGTACCCACACGTCCCGCTAGTCTGGGCTAAGCATGTAAGAGGGGGCGCTTGTCGCTCCTCCAGGAACAAGCAGGACCACTACGCACGGAAATGAAATTTCGCACTACATCAGGCGAGATCCTCAGCATCGACCCGCTGGCAGATGCCCCGGCATCTTTGGGCTTAACAGATCCTGCTGCTGAGTGTGGCGTCGGCCAGGTTGAGCCTGCTCACTTACTGCGCAAGCAGATCGAGCGCGTGATTCGTGACCACAGTGCCGATCCGGCGAAAGCCGCGTTGGCCGTCTGCGTCATTCTCGACGGAAATCTGGGCTTGGCAGAAGACGGCTATTTCGACGGTGACGAAACCGTGTTGGAAGCACTCATGGCCCTCGATCAGGCTGACGAATGAACTGTCAGAGGAAAAGAGCACTATGAGCACGATCATTCATACCGGTTTCCTCGGACAGTTGCAGCAAGTTGCCCCATGCCCCCGTTGTGGTGAGTTGGAAGGTTGGTACGAAAAGCGGGTGTGCAAGTATATTCAGATGTTCGAGGCCAATGGCGACTCTTACGAAGCTTCCAACATGGAGCGTGTGCGCGGAGGTGATCGCCGGTTCTGCATGGGCTGCCACAAGGACATAACGAACCAGATCAAGATGGTTGAAAATTGAAGGATAAAGGTATGGATTACAGCCTTCGCCCCGGGGAGCCAACGCAGCCACTGTTCGAGCCCAACGCGCACTCCTATTCCACATGATTGACGGCCGAAGTCACCCGTTCATGCTGGTCGCGGGCGACCATTGGTTGAAGTATGACGGGAGCGCCTGGACGGTTGATGCGGATGAGCCCGCAACAGAGGAAGAGATGGCGGCACTATTGGTTGAGGCTGGTGGTGTCACTACGTGGTGGGGCGCACAGGAAGAAAGATCATGGCCACTGAAACGAATGTGAGCGAGCGAATTAAGCGGGCCGAGAAGCATGTCAATGAGCAACTGAGCTATGGCGGAATTTCCCCCGCAACGGACCTTTCGGTAGAACGGTGCAGTATCGCTACCAGGACAGTGATTTGGTGGACGAAATCGGTCAGATGCGACGTTTAGCAGACGCGCTCAATAGCCTCGCAAATGCGCTTGAATCCGAAGCCGATATTTGAGGTGATAAGCATGAAGGGATCGAGTGTTTACATCACTCCCCATGAGTTGGAAGCGTTGAATGACGTTACTGGCTACTTGAGCGCGATTATTGAGGCATCTGATGACGCAACGCATTTGATCGCAGCCAAAACTGGATTGCACAGCGTGATAGAGAAAGCCCAAATGTCGCAAGCCGGACACACCGCAAACTGAGACAGTTTGTCCGCGCTTCCCTCCTGGTAACAAGGCTCTCTCCGCAGGGTGTCGGCTTCAAAGGCATCTTTGTCAATCGGCTTGCCGATCAAATCTTCAACCGTAAGTTTGTATTCATCCATCTTTACGAAAATCCATAGGATCAATTCCCCCCAATGACAATCAAAACCGACACTCGGAAAACTTGGCAACCAACAGCCCTGAAACAGTGATTACCTCCCAGTCGAGTTGTGGTCATAGAGGTCAATGCCTAAAGTTTCGCACAAGTCTGTGTACTCGGTAATTGTAGAAATCAAAGCCTTGAGCCGTACGAGATTCCCCTCGGCCGTTTGGCGCGAATAGCCATAAACCTCGGACTCCCTGAGCAGTGGCTTGGCAAGCTCTTGATCGATGCTCTTTATAATGTCAACGTGACTGTCCCGGATGGCTCGAAAATTCTGAAACGTGTCCAGCTTTCCTTCTGTGATATAACGAAGTAGGTAGCCGTATTCTTTGACGACTTGCCTGTGTATGTTCAGCCCGCCATAGCCAGCGAAATTCATTTCGTTTTTATCCATGAATTCGGCAACCTTTCTAACGCGTTTGTCCTGCGGTGCACCGGCCGCGTTACCTTTTCGCAGAAAGCTATAAATTTTATTGAGCATTTTCTTAGCCATTATCAATCAAAGTCGTTAGCAAGTAGTCCATCAAATTGTTATCGGCTCGAAATAGAGCATCTGAAATAAAAATTTCAGCCTCGTATGCCAAGACGTCGTTGTTCAGAAAAGCATCATCCCACAGCTTTGTTAGCAGCTGCGTAGCTCAACGTTTGCCACGCTCATTGAACCATGTGATCCTCAGAAAACACTGGTACTGCGTTGAATTCGGAGTGCAGTAGAGGCAGCCACGTTGAGCATCGGGGCTCTAACCTGCATTACTCCCGATACGTATGCCTTTACCGTAAGCCTAAACGATTACGGGCTAGCTCAAAGCTGATCCGCTAAAAGGCCTACCGGCAATCAGGCTGCTACCCGTTCCTTTCGATCTTCAGATTCGCACCACTCAGCAGGCTGGCACGTAGGTCCGAATAAGACGACTTTTCAGTCGTCTTAGCCAATCTTCAAAGGCGATGCCTTCATCTGGATATCGGCCGCGTCGATCAGCGACAGCTGCTGACCATTACGGCTCGGTCTCTGACATAGCTATTGCACAGCGCCAGCTCAATAGGATTTCATCCGCTAAACAAGGATGGAGACGGTTATGTACCTCGCTGAGCTGACGATCAGAAACTTCCGGAAGCTGCGTGACACCAAGCTGAAATTTCAGCCTGGGCTGAATGTGTTGGTCGGTCCAAATAACGTGGGGAAAAGCGCGGTAGTCGATGCGCTACGAACCCTTCTCGCAGGCCATGATGAACCGTATCCCCGCCTTGATACCTCTGATCGACATCGGCCGCGCGAAGGCGAACCAGCGGGCGACATCACCTTCCACTTTGTTTTCAAAGGACTCAGTCACGAGGATGAAGCAGATTTCATTGCAGCGCTCAAACCACGTGCAGACAAAACCATGGAAGCTTACATCCATGTCCGATACACAGATGCGGACTCGACAGGACGCTTCAAAGTAAAACGGTGGTGTGGTGATCACCAGGAGGTCGCGCTCAGCTCC
>Ga0265798_10007957_pt1 | contig 13624 bp, 9 predicted proteins | sample P3T30metagenome_FD_192430 | JGI IMG/M metagenome (GOLD analysis project Ga0265798, IMG submission 192430) | Plant litter microbial communities from East Loma Ridge, Irvine, California - P3 T30 | ecosystem: Environmental > Terrestrial > Plant litter > Unclassified | place: USA: California...
GCCCCGATTTTTTGTCGGCACACTTCTTTTTGCAAGAGCGAGGCCGCCTGAAAGCCTTAGCCCTAGGCGACTACCAACTACAATTTGGGCAAGGGCTGTTGCTGTCGTCGGGACTGGCAGTGGGCAAGGGCGCCGAAACCATAACTACCCTGCGGCGCTCGTCGGTGGGCGTGCGGCCGTACTCGGCCCTACTCGAAAACACGTTCTTTCGAGGTGCGGCGGCTACCTATCAGCTTACCCGCCGATGGGAAGCAACGGCTTTTGCCTCGCACAAAAGCGTCGATGCCAACCTACAACAGCGCACTGATTCGCTAACCCGATACGATGAATTTGGCAGCAGCTTGCTGTACACGGGCTTTCACCGCACGGCGGCAGAAATGGCCGACCGCCACGCGCTGCAAGAATCGGTGGCGGGCGGCAACCTAGGCTACCTCGGCCGCGATGGTAACCTGGCGCTAGGCTTCACGGCGGTGGGCACGCACTACGGCACGCCGCTACTCAAGCGTGCCGAACCCTATAATTATTATGAGTTTAGTGGCAAGAACAACCTGGCCCTAGGTGCCCACTACAGCTACGTGTGGCGCAACCTGCTGCTGTTCGGCGAGATGGCCCGCACCACCGGGGGCGGGTTAGGTGGCCTTAACGGCTTGCTAGTTAGCCTAGGACCGCGGGTAGATGTAGCCGTGCTGCTGCGTCATTACGACGCTGATTTTCATACTATCTATGGCAACGCGCTGAGCGAGAACAGCCGCAATATCAACGAGAGCGGCTTGTACTTGGGGCTAAAGGTGCGCCCCGTGGCACGGTGGGAGTTCTCGGCATACTTCGACCAATTTTGGTTTTCGTGGCTGCGCTACCGGGTGAGCGCGCCCAGCCACGGCGACGATGCTCTGCTGCGCCTTGCCTTCACACCTACTAAAACCAGCTTGCTCTACGCCCAGTACCGGGTGCGCCTCAAGCCGCGCGACCTCAGCAGCAGCCTGGGCCGGCCGGTGCCGCTGCCCGGCCAGCAGCTACGCCACTCGCTTTTGGTGTATTACGACACGCAGCCTACCTCTATGTTTGGCCTGCGCACGCGCTTGCAGGCCAGCCGCTTGCGCGACGATGACAACCTCCCTTGGCGCAGTGGCTACGCCCTCAGCCAGGATGCCAGCGTGCAGGTGGCACGGCGGGTGCACTTGACGGCGCGCTACGCCTTGTTTGATGCTGACGATTATGATACGCGCCAGTACTTATTCGAGCAGGATGTATTGTACGCTGTGTCGATACCAGCACTATATGGGCAGGGCACCCGGGCATATGTCATCGCTCAAGTCACGTTCAATAAGCACTTCACCTTCTGGCTGCGCTACGCTGATACGCACTACCGCCACCAAACCACAGTGGGTAGCGGCCTGGAAGAAATCCAGGGCAATGCACGCTCCGAAATCAAAGTGCAGATGCGCTATAAGCTATAAGGCAGGGCTTTGGAGCCTGCCTTATAGCTTATGCCTACCTAGGCGAACTAAACGGAGACGGACCTAGGCCTCCGTCTTAACCAGCACTACCTGCGCGTGGTCGGCCTGGCTGATTTTACGGCGGAAATCCTGGTATTCGGCATACTTAGCAGCCGGAAGCGTGGTGCCTGTCGGGCGGCGAGTTTCAAACTGCCGCACGTATTGCAGGGTGCCATCGGGCAGGGCGGTGCAAGTGCTAGTGTAGGTGCCATACACCGAGGTAAGCTGCACTGGCTGCGGCAGGTTTTCGGCCTTAAAGCCTACGGGCAAGTGCAGCCGCACCGTGTCTTGGCTGAGGCTGGCTAGTGGCAACGCGAGTGGCGTTTGGCGAGGGCCTACCTGGGCCGGCAGGGCCGATAGACGCCCCAGCACGTTGGGCTCTAGCAGGAGCCGGCGGCCAGCGGGCGTGGCCACGCCAGGCAGTTCAAGGCCCAGCAGCTCGACTACGCCGGGCAGCGCCTGGGGCTTGGTGACGGGGGCCGCCGCCAGACGCAGGTTCGTGATGGTGAAATGCCCTAGGCGTAGTCGGTTAGCCACGTATTTCTTTTGCTCTTCGGCATCAGCTTCGTGCAAGAGCTGGGCGTAGCGGTCCTGGGCCAGGCCCACGCGCTGGGTGCGCACGGTGGCCTTGGCGCTGCCGGTGGCGTCGAGCCACAGGTCGGTGCGGCGCTGCTGGCGGTTGGCCTGGGCACCGTAGCGAGGCGTAGCCACGAGGTGGCCTCCCTCGGGCGTTAGCAACAGGGCGTGGCGGTTGCCAGTGAAGGTGCCCATGTAGCCAAAGGCTTCCGTCTGGCTGGTGCACTCCAGCCACACCGTGTCGGCGGGAGTAGTGCCACGTGCCGCCAGCGGCAGGCACAAGATGGCGTGGTTGAACTGGCTGCTGGGAAAGTTGGCGCGCACGTCAGTCTCGTCGGTGCCCGCGCCTACCAGGGCCACGTAGGCGGGCAGTCCAGCGGCTTTTAGCAGCGCGCAGGTGTAGTTGCTCAGGGCTTTGCAATCGCCGTAGCCGCCGGTGGCCACGGCTGTGGCGGGCGCGGTTTGCCAGCCGCCCAGGCCCAGCTGTACCGATACGTAGCGCGTCGAGCTTTGCACAAACTCATATACTTTGCGCGCCCGGGCTCTAGGGTCGGGGTCCGACACCATCAACTGTGCCATCTTGGCGGTGAGGGCGGGCGGCAGCACATCGCGGCCCTTGCCAAGCTGGTAGGTCCATAGCCCCAGGCTTTGCCACGAGGCCAGCGACCCCGCATAGCCTTGCACCTCAAACGTGGCTGGTGCCAGGTGCACAGCGGGCAGCAATTCGTCGATAGACGGCGACAGCGGCTCCTCTTCTACGGCGGGCTGCGCGGGCAGGTGCCAGCGGTAAGTAGTTTGGCTACCAGCCACTACCGGCGCGCTAGCGGCACCACTGGGCATTAGCTGTTCCTCAAAACGCAGGGGCAGTGCCGTGGGCGTCGTCACTTGCAGCGTAGCGCCTTCCAACGACACGTTTTCCGCACTCTGGGGCTGCCAATTAGGATAAAACAGCGTGTTTTCCGACGCTATTTCGTAATCAAACTCTACCGTATAAGGCGTGGCGGGCTGGCGTAGGTCGGCGTAGCGCACACGCAGGTCGGTCATAAAGCTGCCGCCCGCGCTGCCTAGGCCCTGGTCGTGCACTTCGGCGGGGCGCAGCTGGTGCAGCAGGCGGCCTTGGGCGTCGTACACGGCCCCGCGCAGGTAGTTGATGCGGTTTAGGGCGTCGTAGCTCACTACCTGCTCGCCGTAGGCATCGCTGCCAACCGGGTCAAGAATGGTAATTACTTTGTGAATTGACTTAACGAGTTGACTGGGTGATTTCACCGTCACCACTTCGTCGTAGGCGCGCACCACGGCATGGGCATTTTCGCGCAGAGCCGGGGCAATAGCATCGGCCGGATACTTGGGCGCGGGCGGCCCAGCCAATACTGCAGCAATAAAGGTTAATAACATAGCTACTAATAAATTATACTTTCAGAAATTAACTCCTCAGCCAGCCTTTTTGATGATTAATGCCTCGGCTTGTTTGGCCAGCAGCAGGCGGTAGAGCTCGCGTAGAGCGCCGTACTCTACTGCGCTGTACACGGGCTTGTCGAGGGTGAGGCGGCTCATAAACTGTACAATACCAGGCGTGGGTGAGGTGGCCGAGTACAGGTAGCGCCCTCCATTGTTAGGCAGCACCAGGCTCACTGCTTTAGGCAACTCGGCTACGTAGCCCGGCGGCAGGGTCAGCGTGACCCGGACAATATCCTGCTGCAGCATCCCTAGGTCGACGGGATAGCTGCGGTCTTCGTGCTGAAACGGGTTGCGTCGCTCCCCAAAGTAATTCAGAGGGGTAAGGTAAATCTCAGTCGCCGTGGTGTTTGTGGCAGCTGGCTTCCGCCACTCGTAGCTCATGCCCAAGGATTGCGCTACCTCATTTTGCTTGGCAAATACGTACTTGGCCACCTCCCAACCCGGGTGGCGGGCTACCAGCTCGGTTACGTACTTTTTCTCCCCTAGCTGCTGCAGCTTTTCGCGCATCTCGAGGCCCGCGTAGCCGCCGTGCTCTTCACGCACCTGGCCGCTTAGGTTGCCCTGGGCGTCCACGGTCAAGGTGGCTTCCTGGTAATGGTTGTAGCGCTGGGCGGGCACCAGGCTCACCCAGCGACCCTCGCCGGTGGCGGGTACCGTGTGGCCGGCCTGGCTGAGGCAGCGCGTGGGCAGCGTGCCCGCGGGCAGCAGCGGCTCGGTGGCATCGAGCAGCAGTTCTTTTTGGTCGGGCAGGTTCACCAAGGCTAGCACATAGTTGAACTGCTCAAGGAGGGGGAACTCCTGGCTGACGGCGCCATGGCTGCGGGTGCTCAGCAGCACGGGCTCCACCGTCAGGCCAGCTTCGCGCAGGGCCGCAATGAGCAGCAGGTTCACATCGGCGGCAGTACCGCGATGTTGCTCGTAGCTGCGCTTGAGCGGGCCTGTGGCCCAATACCGGTCGGTGCCGTCGTACTTCACAGCCTTCATCACTAGGTCGCGCACGGCGGCGGCCCTAGGTGCCAGTTCCGGGTAGCGGGCCACCAAAGGCTGCACTTCCGCCGCCAAAAACTTGCTGTTTGTGAATGCCTTGCCAAACTCCTCGCTTTCCAACAGCATCTTGTTTTTCTTGGCCCAGCTATCGGTAAGGTCGCGGTATTCTTCGTTGGGCATTTGAATTCCGGCCAGCTCAAATGTCATGCGTGCCAGGTAGTCGTTGGGCGTGGTGCTGTAGGGCTCTTCCCGGAAGGCCGGCGCATTGCGCACCACCCAGCGGTGCTGCTCGGTGCTCATGCTCAGGCCAGAGGTACCTACTTCCATACCCACTCCGGCACCGGCGTTTTCGCTAAGCCGGTTGGCCAGCAGCAAGCTCACCGAGCCCACGCTGGCCTCGTTGGTGGCGAGCGGCAGGTAGCCCCGATACAATATTTTGTAGTGATATACCTGCGGAATGCTGGTGCGGTACTCGCTCCAGCGCGTCGGAATGGCGTGCTGAAAAGTCCAGTCCTGGTAGTTGTCGAAGAAAGTCGACGTGACCACGTAGCTGTACTCAATCACGGCACCCTCCTGCACGTTGGGTAGGGTAAACTTGCGCACCAGCAAGTTGTTGGTGCGCTTTTCATCGAAGATATTGTTGGATTCGAGCTTGGTTTTGGTGATGTTGCCGTCGGCACCGCGCAGGTAGGTGAAGCCGCGCAGGTTGCCTAGTTTTTCGGCTCGCTCGTCGCGGTGATAGAGCGGCACCTCTACGGTGGCGTAGTCGTAGCCTGCTTTCTTAAGAATTTTGATGCGCGTGGTGCGCTCGGTGGTGATGACCAAGTGGCCCGCCGAGCTGCTAAACTGCGAGTTGCCATAGTCGCAGAGCATAACTGCGGCGGCCCCGCTGTAGGCTACAAAATTCTTGGCTTCGAAGTCGCCTGGGTCCGGTTGGCCAAACTTGATGGGCAGCGCGGCCTTGGCTGTTGCAGCGGTCTGGGCGGCCGCGGCGCTGGGCAGCGCCAACGCCAGCACTGCCAGCCGTGCTACTCGCCAGGACCGATTAAAAAAGTTGCTTAACATAGCACTATAAGAGTTGAGCCCGTGGGCCGGACCTAGGGCCCGACCCGCTTGCACTAGCTATTTTTTCTGAGCACTAGAGCTTCAGCCTGCTTGGCCAGCACGCGGCGGTAAAACTCGCGCAGGCCCTCGTACTCCTCGGCGCCGTACACGGGCTTATCGAAGGTGAGGCGGCTCACTAGCTGTACTGTGCCGGGGACTGGGCTGGTGGCCGAGTAGAGGTAGCGACCGCCATTGTCTGGTAGCGCGATGGTAGTGGGCTTGGGCAGCTCAGCGGTGTAGCCAGCGGGCAGCGTCAGGGTTATTACTATCACATCTTGGGTCAGGGCGCCAAAATCGACGGGATAGGTGCGGTGCTCGTGCCGGAAGGGGTTTTGCGTTTCCCCGAAGGTGGCCAATGGCGTCAGGTATATCTCCTGGGCCGTGCCGGGGGTGCTAGCCGGCTGGCGCAGCTCGTAGCTCAACGCTATCGACTGGTTGAGCAGCTCTACCGCATTGAATTTATAGGTAGGCACCTCCCAATTGGCGTGCCGGCTCACCAGCTCGGTCACGTACTTCTTCTCCCCTACTTGCTGAATTTTTTCGCGCACCGTCGCCCCGGCATAGCCGCCGTGCTCTTCGCGCACCTGCCCGGTTAGGTTGCCCTGGGCATCCACGGTCAGGCTAATGTTTTGAAAATGGCTGTGGCGCTGATTTGGCACTAGGCTCACCCAGCGGCCTTCCACCTCCTTGGTCGGGATGAGGCGCCCAATCTGGTTGAGGCAGCGCTCGGGCAGTATGCCGCAGGGCATCAGCGGCTCGGTAGCATCGAGGAGCAATTCCTTATTATCGGCCAGCGGTAGCACCCCAATCACGTAATTGAATTGGTCTAGCATCGGAAACTGCTCATTCACGCGGCCGTGGCTGCGAGTACTCAGCAACACAGGCTCGGCGGGCAGGCCAGCCTGACGCAGGGCCGCAATGAGCAGCAGGTTCACATCGGCGGCCGTGCCGCGGTGCAGCTCGTAGCTGCGCTTGAGCGGGCCGGTGGCCCAGTAGTTGTTAGTACCGTCGTACTTCACGGCTTTCACCACGAGGTCGCGTACGGCCGCGGCGCGGGCGGCGGGGTCGGGGTACTGTGCCACCAGCGGCTTGAGCGATGCATCTAGGAAGCCAGCGCGGTCCAGGAGCCCGCCGAAGTCACTACTGGTGCGCAGTAAACTGTTGATCTTTGTCCAGTTGCCCGACACATTTTGGTATGCCTGGCCCGGCATGCGCTCGCCCGCCAGCTGAAAGTCGATGCGCGCCACATAGTCACGCATCGTGGTCATGTAGGGCTCGTCGCGCAGGGCAGGCACATCTTGCATAGCCCAGTGGTAGGCAGTAGCGCGGGCCTGGATGGTTTCGGTCTCAGTGGCCGAGTGGGTACCCCCTTGGTCAGCTTTTTGCACCCGCGCCGAGGCCGTGTACTGCGCGCCCGTTTCCTCCCGGGTTTGCAGCGCCAGGGGCTGGTATCCCTGCATCAGCATCTTGTAGTCGAAGTACTCGGGAATGGTGGCCCGAAACTCGCTCCAGCGGGTGGGGATATCGCGCTGAAAAACCCAGGGCTGGAAGTTGAAAAAGAAGTCAGAGGTCACCGAATAGGTGTACTCGATAACGGCCCCCTCACGCACATTGGGCAGCGTGAACTTGCGCACCCGCACGTTCTTGGTGCGCTCTTCGCTGAACATGTTGGCGCTTTCGAGCTTAACTTTTTCGATTTTCCCGCCTACCTGGTTGTAGGTAAACCCTTTTAGCGCGGTCAGCTTTTCCTCGTCGCCATCGCGGTGATAGAGCGGCACCTCCACAGTGGCGTAGTCGTAGCCAGCCTTTTTAAGAATCTTGATGCGCGTAGTGCGCTCGGTTTCCAATTGGAAACTGGTGCCGTTGAGCCGGAAGCGCGCCGCTCCATTATCGTATAACACCACAGCCGTGGCAGCGCTATCGCGCACAAAATTCTTGTCGTCAAAGTCTTGCGGAGCGGGCTGCCCAAACTTGATAACGACTGGCTTCACTGGGGCCTGCTGCGCGTAGCTAGCGGTTGTGCTTAGCACGGCTGCAGTACCCAGTACACTCCGCACCAAGATGCGTAAAGTTGTTTCCATTGCAGAAAAAGGAGTAAGAATTGAAATAAAACTATAAAGCAGTAATAAGGCTCGTAAACTTACGTGTGGCCTAGGTGCTTAGCAAGTTTTATTCATCATTCTTACACCATTTCTTCTGGTGCACCCACGGCAAGCGCGGTGGCCACATCGGCCTCGGTGGCGGGCGCCCCAACCGGGGTGACCCGCACACCCAGCAGCAGGTAGACCAAGGCCGCCAGCACACTAGCTAGGCTCAAGGCGTGCACCCAGGGCAGGTGCGGGGCTTGGTTGTCAAAAATCCAGCCCGCTAGCAGCGCTCCAATACCAATACCGACTTCAAGCGCGATGTACATGGTAGCCACGCCCCGGCCCCGGCGCTCGGGGTGACTGAGGTCGATGGTCCAGGCATAAAGCGTGGGTGAATTGAGCCCAGTGCCGATGCCGAATATCACCGCACCCAGCAAAAACACCAGTACCGATGGCGACCACACCAGCACCGCCAGCCCTAAGGCCAGGATGCTTGCCGACCAGCGCAGCACCGGCACTCGCCCGTGGGTATCGCTGGCCTTGCCCGCCACCAGCCGCACGCCCAGCGAGGCCACGGTGTAGCAGATATAAAACAAGCCTTTTGTGGGCCCGGTCAGTCCTAGCAGCCGGCTTTGGTCGGGTATCACGGTGAGCACCGCGCCGTAGGGGAACAGGCACAGCAGCGTGGTGAGGGCTGGCGCCAGCACGCGGGGCTCCACTATCTCATCCAGCTTGAGCTTGAGCAGGGCGGGGCTGAACCGCCGCCGCTGCGCCCTAGGTAGTGTTTCGGTGAGAGTACCCTGCACAAGCACCGACAGCAAAGCCGCCGCGCTAGAGCAGTAAAACATCGTATTCAGGGAGAAGTGCTCGGCCACCCACGAGCCGAAGGCCGGCCCGGCCGCCATGCCCAGGCTGCCCGTCACGCCGAGCAGGCCCATAGCCTCGCCACGCTTTTCGGCTGGTACGATGTCGGCCACAAAGGCCGCCGTGCCCGTGGGCTTGAAACCTGTGCTGAACCCGTGCAGCAAGCGCAGCAGCAAGAAGCTACTGACCGTGAGCGCCCACGGATATACAAACCCGCACACGAAGCAGACCAGTGAGCCAAACACCATTACTGGAATGCGGCCCACCGTATCGGTCAGCTTGCCCGAAAATGGCCGAGAGATGGACGCCGTGAGCGTGAATAAGGCAATGATGAACCCCTTGTACTCACCGCCACCTAGGTGCGACAGGTGGTCGGGAAGTTCGGGCAGCAGTAGGTTGAACGACAGGAAAAACAGAAACGACGACAGGCACATCAGCCAGAAGCCGCGCGAATACGAACCAAGCATAAGTAGTACAAAGGTCGGTAATTAGTTAGTAGCGCTGCGTGATTATTGTCGATGGACCTCACCACTCGCCGCTATTCATTAATCACTACCTAAGCCTGCCAAAACGACCGCTCCCCTACCCCGGCCCCAAATGTGCCGTACCAGTAGCCTATGACTTGGTTATCATCGCTACTAGAAAAAATATCCGCTAAAAACCCTAATCATCAGCGCGGCCCCGAAAAACCTGCTGTGAGCGTGCGCGAGCGCGTATCGGCCCTGCGGCACCTCCCGGCTTTTCTCAAGCTCATCTGGCAGACCTCGCCGGCGCTCACGCTGGCTAACATTGCGCTACGGCTGCTACGGGCGACCCTGCCGCTGGCTACGCTCTATGTTGGCCGCCTCATCCTCGACGACGTGGTGCAGCTAAGTAAGCTGCCGCCCGCGGCACGCATCCTGGGTCCGGTACTAGGGCTAGTGGCCCTGGAGTTTGGCTTGGTGCTGCTGGCCGATGCCCTAGGTCGCGCCGTGGCCCTGCTCGACTCATTGCTCGGCGACCTGTTTGCCAACGCCAGCTCGGTGCGCCTAATGCAGCACGCGGCCGAGCTTGACCTCGACCAGTTCGAAGACAGCACATTTTACGACAAGCTGGAGCGTGCCCGCCGCCAAACGCTCTCGCGCTCGGTGCTCATGAGCCAGGTCCTGGCCCAGGGCCAGGACGCCGTGACGCTGGTGCTGCTGGCTGGCGGCTTGGTGGCCTTCCAGCCTTGGCTGCTGGGCTTACTACTACTGGCCGTAGTGCCTGCCTTCTTGGGCGAAAGCCACTTCAACGAGCGTAGCTACTCGCTCTCGCATTCCTGGACGCCCGAGCGGCGTGAGCTCGACTACCTGCGCCAAACCGGCGCCAGCGATGAAACGGCCAAGGAGGTCAAAATTTTTGGCTTGTCTAGTTTCCTGATTACTCGCTTCGAAACGCTGTCTGACCAGTTTTACCGGCAAAACAAAGCCCTGGCGCTGCGCCGGGCCGGCTGGGGCACGGTGTTCGCCGCTGTGGGTGCGGCGGGCTATTACGGGGCTTACCTCTACATTATCAAGCAAGCTGTGGGCGGCGCTATCTCTATTGGTCAGCTCACGTTCTTGGCGGGGTCATTTGCCCGGCTGCGCAGCTTGCTTGAAGGCATCTTGAGCCGTTTCAGCCAAGTAGCCGACGGAGCACTGTATCTGCAAGATTTCTTCGATTTCTTTCAGATAGCGCCGCGTATCGTGCGGCCTGCCACTGGGCAGGCTGTGCGGCCGTTTCCTAGGCCCATCCGCCAAGGCTTCACGTTCGAAAACGTGGGCTTTCGCTACAAGAGTGCCGAGAAGTGGGCGCTGCGCAATCTTAGCTTCGAGCTGCATGCCGGGGAGAAGCTAGCCCTGGTAGGCGAAAACGGGGCTGGCAAAACCACGCTCGTCAAGCTCCTGGCCCGCCTCTACGACCCCACCGAAGGCCGCATTCTGCTCGATGGCCACGACCTGCGCGAGTACGACCCCGCCGAGCTGCGCCAGGAAATTGGCGTTATTTTTCAAGACTTTGTGCGCTTCCAGCTACCCGCTGGCCAGAACCTAGCCGTGGGCCGCATTGAGGAAAAGGCCAACCAACCCCGCATCGAACGGGCAGCCTACCAGAGCCTAGCCGATACGGTTATTGCCAAGCTGCCCCTAGGCTACGACCAGATGATAGGCCGACGCTTCAATGGCGGTGTGGACCTGAGCGGCGGCGAGTGGCAAAAAATCGCCCTAGGGCGCGCCTACATGCGCGAGGCGCAGCTGCTCATCCTCGACGAGCCTACCGCCGCCCTCGACGCCCGCGCCGAATACGAGGTGTTCGAGCGCTTTAAGGAATTGACCCAAGGCAAAACGGCCGTGCTCATTTCGCACCGCTTCAGCACCGTGCGCATGGCCGACCGCATTTTGGTAGTAGAGCACGGCCGCGTGCAAGAAATTGGCTCGCACGAAGAGCTACTGGCGAAAGGCGGGCGCTATGCCGAATTATTCGCGTTGCAAGCTGCGGGGTACCGCTAACTGGCTTACAAGCTGGGCTATGAGTAACAAATGAATTTCTTGGCGTAGCTTAGGGAGTCATTTACTCTCCCCCTCCTGTTCCCCATGAAGCTTACCCTTACTCTCCAGCTTATCTGCCTGTTAAGCCTAGGTTTATTATCCAGTTGCCTTACCTCCCGCGAGGCCCGCATCGAGTCTAATTATAGCTATCGTGGCCGGTTCCGGCACTACCGTACCTACGGTTTTCTCAACAGCGCTGGCCTTACTGCCGATAGCACCCGTCTCAACGAAACCTTGCGCGATGCCGTGCGCCAGCGCATGCGCCTGCAAGGCTATAAGTACTCGCGCAAGAACCCTGACCTCATGGTCAGCTTCAAGCTTTTTGAAGGTGACATGCGCTTCCCAGGCTTCATGCAAGAAGACATCACCCGCTGGGTAAAAAACAACGACGCCGAAGATGATGAGACACCCGAAGAGCAGCGTCACAACTACCTCGCCAAGCGCATGCTGCTGCTAGATGGCACCCTTATGGTCACGCTCATCGACACGCATACCGATAACGCCATCTGGAATGGCTACGCTTCGGGGGTGACGGTACCCGAAGGCATCCGGGGCGAGTACGTGCTCGTGCGGTCGGTGCGCTCCATCTTCGACCGCTACCGCATCTTCACCGAAAACTACTTCAATGGGGGCAACCTCGACGGGGCGATGAATGGCGAGCCCAGCGTGCCGCAGCCCACCGAAACTACCCATTAAGAAGCGGCTTCCTAGGTCGGGTTTTTGCCCAAACCGGCGCGGGTGTACCTTTGCCTGTCCGCATCAGTGCGCCCGTTTGCTAATCAGCTGACTACTATGCTTCTTGCCGTTAATACTTCTTATCAGCCCAGCGACTACCTGCCGATAGTCATCCAGTTTGGGTTAGCCGTGGCGTTTGTCGCCTTCGCCATGGTCGTGTCGCACCTAGTGGGCCCCAAGCGCCAGAGCAAGGTGAAGGATGCTTCCTTTGAGTGCGGCATCGAGAGCGTGGGTAATGCCCGCACGCCTATCTCGGTCAAGTACTTCCTTACGGCCATTCTCTTCGTGCTCTTCGATGTGGAAGTGATTTTCATGTACCCCTGGGCCGTGAATTTCCGCCAATTGGGCACAGCTGGTTTTGTAGAGATGATTATCTTCATGGCTCTGCTCATGGCTGGTTTTGGCTACGTTATCAAAAAAGGTATTCTGCGTTGGAATGAAGCGGTATCTAGCCAAACTTTCGCGGCAAAACCGGTGTTGAAAAATCAGCCCGCCGAGATTGGCCAGGCTGCCTAAAGTGACTTATTCTCATGGTTGATACCCGCGTTCCTGAAATTAAATCTGTGCCGGCCCCCGAGGGCATCGAAGGCGCTGGCTTCTTTGCTACCTCGCTCGAGAAAGTAGTGGGCATTGCCCGCGCCAACTCGCTGTGGCCTCTCCCCTTTGCTACCTCGTGCTGCGGCATCGAGTTCATGGCTACCATGGGCGCCCACTACGATATCTCGCGCTTTGGCTCGGAGCGGCCTAGCTTCTCGCCTCGCCAGGCCGACCTGCTAATGGTGATGGGCACCATCGCCAAGAAGATGGCCCCCATCGTGAAGCAGGTGTATGAGCAAATGGCTGAGCCCCGCTGGGTGCTGGCTATGGGTGCCTGTGCCTGCTCGGGCGGCATCTTCGACTCATACTCGGTGCTACAAGGCATCGACCGTATCATTCCGGTCGATGTGTACATCCCCGGTTGCCCGCCCCGCCCCGAGCAGGTGCTCGATGGTCTGATGCGCGTGCAAGACCTCGCTAAAAACGAGAGTATTCGCCGCCGCAACTCGCCCGAATACCAAGCGCTGCTGGCCTCTTATAACATCAAGTAATTGTCTGGTTTTTGGTAACTGGTTTTCGGTTTTTGGCTTTCAAGCAAATCACCGAGAACCGAAAGCCAAAAACCGAAAACCAGAAGCCCAATGGCTGACCCAACCAAAGAAGAATCTACTGCTGCTCAGGAAACTGCCGCTGCTCAAGACCCTACCGCTCAGCAAAACGCGCAGGTCTTAGCCTTGCTGCACCGCTTATTTGGCGAGTCTACCTTTACGGAGGTAGAGGAGCCCTATGGCTTGCTGACGGTGACGACTAAGCGTGAGCATATCCACAACATTATTTCGGGCTTGCAGCAGGATACGGAGTTAAAATTCCACTTCCTGACTACTATGTGCGGTATCAACTACCCCGAAAACCTGAACCAGGAGCTTGGGATGATATACCACCTGCATAGCTTGGTGCACAACATCCGCCTACGCATCAAGATTTTCTTCCCGATAGCCGACCCAGTAGTACCTACCCTTACGGACCTTTACGCCACCGCCAACTGGATGGAGCGCGAGGCCTATGACTTCTTCGGTATCATCTTCACGGGCCACCCCAACCTGCGTCGCATTCTCAATGTGGAGGATATGGACTACCACCCTATGCGTCGGCAGTACCCACTCGAAGACGGCACCCGCGAAGACAAAACTGACCTTTTCTTCGGTCGCTAATTTTAACTAGTGCTTGGTGCCTG
>Ga0265798_10007959_pt1 | contig 13621 bp, 6 predicted proteins | sample P3T30metagenome_FD_192430 | JGI IMG/M metagenome (GOLD analysis project Ga0265798, IMG submission 192430) | Plant litter microbial communities from East Loma Ridge, Irvine, California - P3 T30 | ecosystem: Environmental > Terrestrial > Plant litter > Unclassified | place: USA: California...
TGATCAACTGGACGATCGCCTCGCATCTCGTCGACCGGCTGGAGGGGCTGCCGCAATATGATCTGAAGGGCGGCAACGCCTATCGCAAGGGGCTGTACGCCTCCAGCCTGCGCTATCACGACGGCATCTACTATCTCGCCAATACGCCGGTCGGGCAGAAGACGCGCATCTGGTATGCCAGGGACGTGCGCGGACCGTGGCGCTATCACGAGCTGGAGCGCGAGGCGTTCGATCCCGGCCTGTTCATCGAGCCGGACGGCCGCGCCTATCTGGCCACCGCGAGCACCGCCGACGGCACGATCACGCTGCTGACGCTCGATGCGACGCTCGCACACGTCACCGACGCGAGACGCATCCATTACATCAAGGGCGCGGAAGGATCGAAGATCATCCGCCGCGGCGATTATTATTACCTGTTCAACGCGCTGCCGCCGCGACTGGCGCTCAGCGTCTCACGGTCGCGCAGCCTGTTCGGGCCGTGGGAGACGCGCGACCAGATCGACGACAAGAGCGGCGGGCATCAGGGTGCGCTGGTCGACCTGCCCGACGGGCGCTGGTTCGGCTTCGTGATGGAGGACAGCGGCGCGATCGGCCGGATGACCAACATGAGCCCGGTGTTCTGGCAGGACGACTGGCCGGTCTGGGGCACGCCCGCCGCACCCGGCCGCGTGCCGCGCCGTGCCGCCAAGCCGATCCCCGGCGCGCCCTTCGCGGAGCCGGCGACCTCCGACGATTTCACCGCGCCGCGCCTCGGTCTGCAATGGCAGTGGAACCACAATCCCGATCCCGCGCGCTGGTCGCTGACGCAGCGGCCGGGCTGGCTGCGGCTGCGCCCGACGGTGGCGACGCGCGTCTGGTCGGCACGCAACACGCTGACCCAGAAGGGGCAGGGGCCGGCGAGCCGCGGCGAGGTGAAGCTCGACATCGGTCATCTGGCGCCCGGCGACCGCTGCGGCTTCGGCACGCTCGGCCAGTATAGCGCCAATCTGACCGTCACCCGCGGCGCGGACGGCAAGGCGGCGGTCACCGCCGAAGTGACCGAGGACAAGGTCGGCGGCGCGGTCACCACGACGCTGGCGACGGCGCCGCTGCCGCGCGCCGATGCGCTGTGGCTGCGCACCGACATGGACTTCACCACCGACCGCAGCCGGTTCGCCTACAGCCTCGACGGGCGACGCTGGACGGCACTCGGTGGCGACGCGCCGCTCGCCTTCGCGTGGCGCACCGGCACCTTCCAGGGCCAGCAATTCGCGCTGTTCTGCTATGCCGGCGCGGCGAGTGCCGGGTGGATCGACGTCGATCGCTTCACGCTGTCGAAGCTGGCGCCCGCGGGGACTGTGCGGGAATAGCCTTGGGAAGAAGCGGGACCCCGGGGCAAGCCCGGGGTGACGAGAAGAGCGAAGCTTCGGCATCCGTCATCGTCCAGCACCAACAGGGTTGGGTAAACGCTGGGGGCCGGCTGCGCTCGCGCTCACCGGAGCGCCGGCGTGCTCAGACCGGCGTTTCGGCGGGCATCGCGTTGCGCGTGTCGCTCAGCGCCAGATCGACCAGCACCTGCATCGCCGCGGTCGCGGCGGTCGCGTCGCGCGCGGCGATCGCGTCATAGACGCGGGCGTGGTCGGGGATCGGATCGCGCGGCAGCGCGCGGGTGCGCTGCTTGAACTGCGTCGTCCAGGCGACCGCGGCGCCGATCGACGCACCGAGCACCACCATCGCGTCATTGCCCGTCGCGTGCAGCAATGCGTCGTGGAAGTCGCGGTCGGCGGCGCGCCCTTCGGCGGTGGCGAGCGTGTGGCGGCGCATGCCCTTCAGCGCCTCGCCCATCCGCGTCAGGTCGGCGCGGGTGCGGCGCTCGGCGGCGAGTGCGGCGGCGGCGGGCTCGATCACCAGCCGCAATTCGAACAGGCTGCGGATCAGCCGCGGATCGGGCTCGCCGGCGAAGGCCCAGGCGAGCACGTCGGGATCGAGCAGATTCCACCGCTCGCGCGGCAGCACGTGCGTGCCCGTCTTCGGCCGGCTCTCGACCAGCCCCTTGGCGGTGAGCACCTGCACCGCCTCGCGATAGGCGCCGCGCGAGACGTCGAGCGCCTCGGCGGCGGCGACCTCTCCGGTCAGCACGTCGCCGGGGCGATATTCGCCCGACAGGATGGCGATGCCGAGCTTGTTGGCGACCGCACCGCGCAGCCGTCGCCCGGGTTTGCGCGTGCTCTGCACGGGATCGGGCAGGTCTGCGATGCTGGTCTCTTCTTCGGTCGCCACGATCAAGACAAGGCCCGGATCAAAGGGATAAGTCAATAAGCGCCATGGTCGGGGGTGGGGCGCTACCGCGTCAGCGCCGCCTCGCCCCAGGTCGCGGGCTGCACCGGCTGCCCGTCGCCGGCACGCGCGACGAGTTCGACGATCGCGACGCCGCCGACGTTCGCCTGCAGCGGCGCGGCGGGGGCGCCGAACGCCATCGGCGGCGACTTGCCGAGCAGGCGGCCATCGCCCCACACTTCGAAGGTGACGGTGCCCGCGCGGCGCTGGCCGGAATCGTTGACGCCGACCTGCGCGGTGAAGCGCTTGAACCCCTGGTTGCGCACTTCGAGGCGCGAATTGGCGAGCACGCCGATGCCGGTGTCGAAATCCTTGCCGGCGACGCGCATCAGCTTGCCATAAGGCGCGCGATCCGCCTCGGCGCCGCCCCAGCCGCCATATTGCGGGTGATCGCCGGGGCCGCGCGTGCCGGTCCACGGCGTGATCGAATGGTGGATGGTCGGATCGGGCTGCGGCGTCACCACGCCATCGGTCGCGGGGTTCACCCGGCCGGTCTGTTCGGAGAGGTAGAGGCCATTCGCCAGCCGGCGCGTACCGCTGGCGCGGAACACGCGCGTCTCATGCGGCGCCAGCGTCAGCGCCAGTTCGCCGCGGAAGCGGCTGTCCTGCTTGCTCCACAGGTCGCGCAGCCGCACGTCCGCGGTCGGCAGCAGCTTGAGATGATCGGCGGTCAGCAGCGCCTTGGCGGGCAGCGCGGTGCGGTTGAAGATCGCGACGCCCTTGCTGCCGTCGGCGAGCGTCTTGGCGAAGATCTGCACCTCGTCGGAATCATAGGCGAGCACCGCCTGATTGCCCGCCGGGTCCTGGTTGAGCGCGACCAGATCGGCATTGCCGAAGATCGCCAGCTGTTCGGGGGTCAGCTTGCGCAGGTCGTAGCCGATGAACAGCGGCGCGTTGACCATCGCCCACAAGGCGAAGTGCGACCGCGCCTCGACCGCGTGCGCATTGTCGAAATCGCCGGTGCCGACATACAGCATGTCGGGGTCGTTCCACGATCCGGGATGCGCGTAGAGCGCGCGATGCGTTACCGTATCGAAATTGGTCAGCATGCGCGACCACACCGGCTGGATGTCGTCGCTGGTGCGCGAACTGTTGCCGACGTCCTTGCCCCAGGCGCGCACGTCGCCCGCGCCCCACAGGCACAGCGAGAAGACATAGGGCCGGTCGCCGGCATAGGTGCGGATCGCGGTGCCGACCTGTTCGTAGAGACCGCGGACCCCGGCGATGTCGGAGCCGCCCAGCGACTGCATGTCGACCAGCGGCGGCAGTTCGCGATACAGGCCCGACCGGACGCGCGGCGCATCGGCGGGCAGGCCGCGGATGCCGCAGGCGTCGACCTTGATGAAGTCGAAATTCCAGTCGCGGAAATAGAGCTTCATGTCCTGGTCGACATGGCCGTACAGGCCGACCTCGCGCTCGGCGACCGTCCCCTCGGGCTGGTTCTTGAAGTCGGGCGTGTAGATCTGGCCGCAGGTGTTGCGGCCGATGTCGGAATAGATCCCCGCCTTGAACCCCATCGCATGCAGCTTGTCGGTGAACGGGCGGAAGCTGGGATCGCCGCCGGTCGCGGCGGAGGGGAAGTGATCGGTGCGGATCAGCATCCGCCCGTCGGGCTGGCGCCGCTTGAGCCACCAGCCGTCGTCGATGTTGACGTAGCGATAGCCGAGGTCGGCGAGCTTGGTGTCGAGCAGCGCCTGCGCGGAGGCGAGCACCTTCTCCTCGTCGACGTCGCTGTTGAACGCGTTCCACGAGTTCCAGCCCATCGGCGGGGTCGGCGCATGACCGCTGGCGTTGGCGCTCCAGCGGCCGGTGGCGGCGAGCGGATCGCGGTTCGCCGCCTGCGCGCCGGTGCCGAGCGCGAGCAGCGACAGGCCGGCGAGGATGGTCGAGCGGGCAATCATTTGGGCAACTCCTGCGATTGGCGCGCGGTGAAAATGGCGGTGCTGCCGGGGGCGGTGCCGGGCTGGCCGCCGCCGACGGTGACGCGATAGCTGCCCGCGGCGACGGACCGCGCGCCGTCGGCGGCAACCGAACTGAGGTCGCGCGGCGACAGGTCGAAGGCGACGGTGCGTGCCTCGCCCGGTCGCAGCGCGACGCGCTGGAAGCCGCGCAGCGCGACGCGCGGCATGCCGGGGCGGTCGGGGAAGGTCAGATACAGCTGTGCCACGTCCTCTCCCGCCCGATCCCCCGTGTTGGTCAGCCGCGTGGTGACGCGCAGCCCCGCCTCCGCCCCGCCGCGCGCCGGTGTGACGGTGAGCGGGCCGTAGGTGAAATGCGTATAACTTAGACCGTAGCCGAACGGATAGACCGGCGTGCCGGTAAAATAGCGATAGGTGCGGCCGGTCATCGCATAATCGCCGAACGGCGGCAGGTCGGCGACGCTGCGGTAGAAGGTCAGCGGCAGGCGGCCCGACGGATTGGTGCGGCCGGTGAGGATGTTGGCGGCGGCAAGCCCGCCGGTCTCGCCGGGATACCAGGCCTCGAGCACCGCGGCGGCATTGGCCTTGGCCCAGGCGAGGTTGATCGGGCTGCCGTTCATCGCGACGAGGACGATCGGCTTGCCGGTGGCGCGTGCCTGGTCGAGCATCGCGAGCTGGTCGGCGGGCAGGTCGAGCGTCGTCTTGTCGCCGCCGGCGAAGCCGGGGACGGTGACGCCGGTCTCCTCCGCCTCGAGGTCGGAGGTGAGGCCGACGACCGCGACCAGCACGTCGGCTTCGGCGGCGGCGCGCTTCAGCTCGGCGGCGGGAGCGTCGGCGACGCGTTTCCAGACGAGATCGATGCCGCTGCCCTCGGCCTTGATCGCATAGCGGCGGCCGGCGGTGAGCTTGACCGTGGTCATGCCGGCAAGGTCGTTCCAGCGCGCCTTGCGCCGGTCGGAAAGGACGCGCCCGTCCAGCTCCAGCGTGCCGCCCGCGCCCGACAGGCCGACGCGATAGCTGCCGGTCTCCGCGGGGACGAGGAAGCCGGTCCAGATCGTGCGGTGGACGTCGGCGACGCGCGCGAGATCGAGGTTGCGGTCGCCGACATCGGGTTCGATCCGCGTCGCCACCGGCTCGGTCTGGTATTTGACCGCGGCGACGGTCTTCTCGCGCGTGCCGGGCGCATAGAAGGCGGGCAGCGGCGTCGCCGGGTTGTAATAGCGGGCGAGCAGGCCCGGCTTGCCGTCGGGCGTCTGCAGTACGGCGGTCGGGACACGATCGCCGTCGGTCAGCGATTCGCCGAACGGCACCAGGGTCACCTGGCTCGCCCCCAGCGTCGCGCGCAGGCCGTCGAGCACCGACACCGGCGGCCCCGACAGGCCCGACGAATAATTGCCGCGCAACACCCGGGTCGCATAGCCCAGCGGGCCGATCACCGCGACCTTGGTTCCGGCGCGCAACGGCAGCGCGCCATCGTTCTTGAGCAGGACCATCGAACGTTCCGCCGCGGCGAGCGCGAGCGCGCGATGCGCGGGGGCGGCGATCGCGCTCACCGGCACCGCGGCGGGGGCGCCGGCGAGGCCGGGCAGGTCGCCGTTGCGATAGCGCGCGGCGAACAGGCGCACGAGCGTGCGGTCGATATCGCCTTCGGTGATCAGGTTGCGGCGCAGCGCTTCGCTATAGCGATCCTCGAGGCCGGCGGTGTCGCCGAGCGTCGCATTGTTGCATTCGCTGTCGACGCCGGCACGCATCGCCGCGGCGACCGCGGTGGCGCCGTCGGGGGCGTATTTGTGATTGTCGGCGATGTCCTTCACCGCGTCGCAATCGGAGACGACATAGCCGGAGAAGCCCCAGGCACCGCGCAGATGCTCCTTGAGCAGCAGGTCGCTGGCGCAGGCGGGCTGGCCGTCGATGCGGTTGTAGGCGCACATCACCGAACCTGCGCGCCCCTCGACGATCGCGGCGCGGAAGGCGGGCAGATAGGTATCCTCGAGGTCGTGCGCCGAGATGAAGACGTTCGCCTCGTGCCGGGTGCCCTCGGGACCGCTGTGGACGGCGAAATGCTTCGGCGTGGCGATCACCTGCGGACGGTCGGGGTTCGGCCCCTGCATGCCGCGGACGAAGGCGACCCCCATCGTCGCGGTGAGGAACGGGTCCTCGCCATAGGTTTCCTGCCCGCGGCCCCAGCGTGGGTCGCGGAAGATGTTGATGTTCGGCGACCAGGTGTCGAGGCCGGTGCCGATATGGCCGACCCGCCCGGTTTGGCGGGCGAGCGTGTGCAGCGCGCGCACTTCGGTGCCGATCGCGCCGGCGACGTCATGGACGAGCGGCGCGTCGAAGCTGGCGGCGAGGCCGATCGGTTCGGGGAAGTTGGTGGTGTTGCGCGCGCCGAGCGCGCCGTGCAGCGATTCGGTCCACCAATTGTACGCGGGCACGTCGAGCCGCGGGATCGCCGGCGCGACGTTGAGCAACTGCGGCAGCTTCTCCGCGAGCGTCATCCGGGCGACCAGCGCCGATGCCATGCGCAGCGCGGGATCGGTCTGCGCCTGCCGTTGCGGCGCTTCGGGTTCGCGCGCCAGCACCGGCGTGAGCGCGAGCGCGAGGCCCGCCGTGGCCAGGCCTGCGGCCCGCATCGTGATCGCCATCGTCATCTCCCGTTGCGGCGTTGCGTGCCGCTTATCGTGCCACCGGCACTTCGAACGTGCCGACCGGCAGCTGCGCGTCGTCGGCAAGGTTGATCGCGGGCGAATCGGCCCAGGCATAGCGGACCCGCGTCACCGGCTTGCCGTCGCCGGGCAGAGTCACGGTCGTGCCCGCGACGGTGCCGCTGGCATAGCGGCAGGTGCCCGGCGCCGCGTCGCACAGTTCGAAGCCGATCGCGCGATCCGCGCCGCGCGCGTGCAGCGCGCCGGTGACGCCGTCGAAGCGCAAGCCGACGCCGCCGCCCGCCGCGCCGCTCGCGGCGGCGATGGCAGGGCCGGAGGGCGCGATACGCTCGCCGTAGACGGTGGCGCGCATCACCCGCGCGAGCCGCTGGCCGACCTCGTGCTTCTCGCCGGGATGGATGTCGAGCACGTCGCCGATGTCCATCGCGACCGCGATCCCCGCGCGCGGATCGGCGGCGGCGACGCGGCGCTGCGCATCGCGGACGAGGCCCCAGCCGCTGTCCGAGGGTGCGGTCGCCGGGGTGCCGTAGGAGGAGAGCTGGACGATGCCGAACGCCGCCTGCGGGCTGGCGAAGCGGCTGCGCCAGTCGGCGATCAGCGCGGCGAGGCGGCGGTCGTAACCGGGAATGCCGGTATCGGATTCGCCCTGATACCAGGCGATGCCGGCAAGCCGCATCGTGCCGAGCGGCGCGATCATCGCATTGTAGAGCGTGCCGGCGCCGTTGATGTCGTCCCACGGCACGCGCGGCGCGGCGCCGGCGAGCCGCTTGGCGACCGCATAGCGCCAGTCGCTGCCGAGCGGCTGGCTGCTGCCGTCGGCGAAGGTGATGCGCATCGTCTCCGCCGGTCCGAGCATGCCGCCATAGGCATAGACGTCGTCGTCGTTGACGGTGACGACGTTGCGTCCGGCCTTCAGCGTGCCCGCGGGCAACGCATAGACCCGCGACTGCGAGGCGAGGCTGCTGCCGCCGACGCCGACGCCGTTGACCCAGGTGCGATCGGCATCGTCGACCATGCCGAGCACCAGCGTCGCCGGTCCCCGCGCCTGCTCCGCGGTCACCTCGATCGTGCGCTGATACCAGATCATGCCGTTGTACTCGGCGAGTTCGGGCACGCCCCAGGTCTCGAACGCGGTCATCGACGGCACCGGCTTCCAGTCGAGCGCGGCATCGGCCTGCCACGGCTCCTTGCCGCGCGCGTCGCCGGCACCGGCACGCCACCAATCCTCCCAGATCGTCGAGGCGCGGCGGTTGGCGGCGGCGGGGTCGCGGGCGTAGAGCGCGAGCAGGTCGGCGGCGTCGCCCATGTTCGAGGCGCGCAGCGCCGCCGCGCTCATCCACGCGCTGATCCGCGAGCCGCCCCAGCTCGAATGCACCGCGCCGATCGGCACCTTGGCGGTGCGGCGCAGCGCCTGCACCATATAGAAGCAGGCGGCCGAGAAGCCCTGCGCGGTCGCGCCGTCGGCGGCGACCCAGCGCGGCGCCTGGTCGAAGCGCGCGAGCGGCGCGGGTGCGGCGACCTTGGCAATCGTCAGCAGCCGCAACTGGTCGTCGAGCGGCGGATGCGCGTCGGGGATCAGCTTCTGCGCGTCGGTGACCGCCAGCTCCATGTTGCTCTGGCCCGAGCAGAGATAGACGTCGCCGACGAGGATGTCGCGCAGCACCGCCGCGCCGCTCGCCGCGGCGATGGTCAGGTCGTAGGGGCCGCCGGCGGGCAGGGCGGGCAGGCGCGCCGCGAACCGGCCGTCGCGCCCCGCCTTGGCGGTGACGGTGTGGCCGGCGAGCGTGATCATCACCGTCTCGCCCGCGGCGGCATCGCCGGCGAGGTCGATCGGCTGGCCGCGCTGGATCACCGCATGATCGGAGAGCACGCCGTCGAGCCGCGGCGCCGCCACCGCCGGGCTGGCGCAGGCGAGCGCGAGGATCGCGCAGGAGGCGAAGGCGAACGTCCGCATGGGCTGGTCTTTCCGGGTCAAATGGGTTGCAGACCGTGGCGGACGATCCGTTCGATGAGGTCGCGATGACGCGGCAGGCTGGCGACCATCCGCTGCGTCTGCACCGCATTCTCGCGCCGGGCGCGGCGCGCCAGTTCGGCGTCCGCCTCGATCGTGCCCGGCAATACGGCGCTGCGCGCACCCATGCCGTAGAGGACATATTGGTAGCTGGCGGAGGGGAAGACCTCCTCGGCGCGGTCGAATTCGTCGTGCAGCCAGGGCGATTGATGCTGCCACAGCTCCATCAGCCCGCGCAGGCGATCGGGGATCGTCTCGGGCCGGACGTTGTCGCGCCAGAAGTCGGTGTCGGTCCGCTGCGTCAGCGCATAATGCAGCTTGAGGAAATCGATGATCCGGCCCCAGCGATAATGGGTCGTGTCGTTGAAGCGGCGCGCGACGACGTCCATCACCTCGCGGCACGGCGGCAGTTGCTCGGCGATCATCTTCGCCGACAGCTCGATGAGCACGATCGCCGAGGCTTCGAGCGGTTCGAGGAAGCCCGCCGCCAGCCCGACCGCGACGCAATTGCGCTCCCAGAAGCGCGTCCGATGCCCGGCGCGGATCGCCAGCCGGCGCACCGGCAGATCGGCGCCGGCCGGGCCGATATAGGCGCGCAGCTCGCGTTCGGCGGCGTCGACGTCGATATGGCTGCTGGAGAAGACATGGCCGACGCCGCGCCGCGTCGGCAGGCCGATGTCCCAGATCCAGCCCGCCGATTGCGCGGTGGAGATGGTGTGGCTGGCGATGGGATCGTCCGCCTGCGCATAAGGGACCTGGATCGCCAGCGCGGTGTCGCAGAACAAGGTGTCGGCGCAACTGCGGAACGGCACGCCCATCGCCTTGCCGATCAGCAACGCGGCAAAGCCGGTGCAGTCGACGAACAGATCGCCCTCGATCCCGATGCCCTGTTCGGTGTCGAGGCCGACGATATCGCCGCTTTCGTCCTTGCGCACCTCGGTGACGTCGGCGCGGACGTGGCGGACGCCGAGCGTCTCGCAGCAATGACGCTCGAGGAAATGCGAGAATTTGCCGGCGTCGAGGTGATAGGCGTAATTCGCCTGCCCCTCATATTCGGGCGTCGCCATCGTCTTGGGGGCGAGCCCTTCGTCGCAGATGCGGCCCTGCGGCGTCACCGTATCGCAGAAGCTGCCGTCGCCGTCGCCCGCCAGCCAGTGCGGCGCGAGGTTCACGCTGCCGAATTGCTGCGGCAGCATCAGCGGGTGATAATAGCCGTCGTCGACCGCGCCGGTCGTCCAGCGATTGAAGCGCGCGCCCTGTTTGAACGACGCGTCGCACTCGCGGAAGAAGTCGGTCTCCGAAACGCCCATCCGCTTGAGCGTGCTGCGCAACGTCGGCCAGGTGCCCTCGCCGACGCCGATGATCGGCACGTTGGGCGATTCGACCAGCGTCACGGTGAAGCCGTGCGGGCGCTGGCCCTGGTGGCGTGCGGCGATCACCCCGGCGGTCAGCCACCCTGCGGTGCCGCCGCCGACGATGACGATGTTCCTGATCTGGTGCATGGCTTTGCGTGTTCGCAAAAATGACGGAGCGCAACCGGGTTGCGCTCCGTCCAGGGGGAGAGGATCAGAAGCGGTAGCGGGCGCCGACCGTATACCGCCGGCCATAATCGAACACGTCGAGCAGCTGGTTGGAATAGCGGCCGTGCGTACTCTGCTGGTTGTTGTTGACGTTGAGCGCCTCGCCGAAGACGCTGAAGTTCTTCGTCACGTCGTAGCTCGTCGTCAGATCGATCTGGAAGCTCTGGTTGACGAAGGTCGGCTCCGATCCATAGGAACCAGTGTTCTGGTTCTGACCGAACTGGAGCAGATATTTGTCGCGCCAGTTCACCGCCGCACGGAACTGGAACCCGGCCTTGTCGTAGAAGCCGACGAAGTTAGCCGAATTGGCAAGTCCCGTCACCGCAAAGCCGGTCTGCGACACGTTCTTGTCGTCATACGGCCGGTTGGTGTTCACGAACGTGGCGTTCGCCTGGTAACCGAAGCCGGTGTCGCCGAACACCTGCTGCCAGGCCAGTTCGACGCCGCGGACCGTCGCGTCCGGTCCGTTGACCTGCTGCGACACGGCGAAGCTCGCCAGCACGCCGGTCGTCGGATCGATGACGCCGTTGATCGTCTGACGGGTTACGCCACCGACGATGAAGTTGCTGACGTTCTTCAGGAAGAAATTGACCGACAGGTACGAGTTGCGGCGATAATACCATTCCGCGCCCAAGTCGAAATTGTCCGACAGATACGGCTTCAACGTAGCGTTGCCGCCGCTCGCGGAAAGCGCGCCGATACGCTGTCCGCTGCCCACGTTGAGCACCGGGTTGAGCAGATTGAGCGTCGGCCGGGTCAGGGTGCGCGACGCATCGACGCGCAGGATCAGATTGTCGGCCAGTTCCAGCTTCGCATCCAGGCTGGGCAGCAGATACGAATAGGAGTTCTTCACCGTATTCGGCTGCACCGCCGTATAGCCATCGGGCACCCCCGGCGCGGCCGACGGAATGGTCAGCAGCGTCCGGTCGGCCGTGCTCGTCTGGAAGTAGATGGGCAGTCGACCCTGACCCGTCGAAACGAGGCTGGTCACTTCGTTGCGAACGCCGGCGTTGAACGTGAACGGCAGGCTGCCGATCTCGGTCTTGAAGTTGGCGCTGAAATACAGCGACCAGGTTCGTTCGCGCACGCGCTGGATGCTGCCCGGATCGACCGCTTCGTCGAACGAGCCCGTGAAGCCGTTGACGTTGCCGTAATTGAACCCCGGCACGTTCTGCGCTTGCGGATTGCCCAGGCTGCTCAGATAATTCTGATAGGCGATCGGGCTGAACACGAACACCGACGGCGGCAGGGCGCCCTTGAAGCCCGGGATGAAGTCGTTGAGGCTGACCGAGCCTTGATACAGGTTCGTCGGGATCGGAGCGATACCGGCCGTGCCGCCGGACGGCGCGCCATAGCCCGCATAGGCCTGCCAATAGTTGTTGACGAAGGTGCTCTGGTTCCGGAAATTGAACGAATCCTGGTAGAATTGACCGCCTGCCTTGAGGGTCAGATTGTCCTGCTTCCAGGTGGCGTTGCCGCGGAACTGGACCAGCTCGTCGGTATTGTGCTGCGTTTGGTTCACCGCAACGTGGCTGCCGATCAGCGACTGGTCGGCCCAGGCGGCGCTATTGCCGGCGGGCCCGAAGTTGCTGATCGTCGGGAACGCGTCCTTGCTGTCGCCGGTGACGTTGAAGCGCAAGTTGTTGCCCAATGCGCTGCCATAGCCGATGTCGCCGTTGCGGCTGCCGATCACGTCGCCCGGGTTGAGCCAGCTCTTCGCGTAGGACACATCGCCTTCGAGCGTCAGGTTGCTGGTCGCGTCATATTTGACGTTGAGGCCGGTCTGGTTGGTCTGCAGAATCTGCTTGTTGAGCGCCGAGGTGAAGTCGGTCGGCGTGCCGGCTTGGGTGAAATCGGTCGCGGTGCCGTTCTTGTCGAGCGTGACGTTGCGCAGGTCGCCCTGGTTGAACCAGACGCCGAACGCATAATTCTCCTGGGTGATCGTCTGACGCGAGAAATTGTTGTCGATTGTCAGCATCAGGTCGTCGGACGGATGGTATTGCAGCGCGATGCGCGCATCGACCCGCTCGTCCTCGACGCGCTGCTGCTCGGCGCCGTATTGCTGCGGGGACCAGCCGGTCAGCGACCGGCGATTGGCCGGATTTGCATAAGCGGCAGACGTCGTATCGCTGGTCGGCGAGCAGGTGCCGGTGCTGCCGGCGAGCTGGCAGGGCGCGAAATTGCCGCCTGGCCAACCAGACACGTAGACGCGATTGGTATCGGTATCACGCTTGGTGTAGATCACGTCGGCAAGGACGCCGAAGGTCTCGTCGGCATTGGTGCTGCTGACCAGCAGGCCGCCGGTCGGCACGATCTTGCCGGAGCGATCCTGGATCGAGCCCGACCCGGTCGCGGCGACGCGGAAGCCGGGATGGTCGAACGGCTTAGGGAATTGGATGTCGACGGTCGCGCCGATCGAATTGGACGAAAGCGACACGTCCGGCGTCTTGAGGACGCTGAGCTGGCCGATGAAATCCACTCCGACGGTGGAGAAATCGATCTGGCGGCCGCCGGTCGCGGTGGAAATGCGGCGACCGTCGTACAGCGTGGTGTTGAAGTCGCCGCCGAAGCCGCGGACGGTGATGCCGGTCGGCTCGCCGCGCGAACCCGAACGCTGGATCGAGACGCCGGGCAGGCGCTGCAGCGAGGCCGCGACGTTCGAATCGGGGAATTTGCCGATATCCTCGGCGGAAATGACATCGACCACGCCCGACGAGGTGCGCTTGAGGTCGAGGTTGCGCTGGAGCGAACCGCGCAGGCCGACAACGACGATGTCGTCGCCCGTGCCCTGCGCGTTGTTGCCCTGCGATACGTCCTGCGCGGTGGCCGCATCCTGCGGCTGGCCGGCTTCGGCAGCGCTGGTCGTGTTGGCGGTCGCGGGCACGGCGGGCTGCGGCGCGGCGGGCTGGCTCGTCGTGCTGTTCTGCAGATTGCCCTGGTCCTGGGCCAGCGCCGGGGCGGCCCAGGCGAACGTCGCCAGGCTGGTCGCGCAGGCGAGAACAGGGATCCGGCGGAAGCTGCGGGCTCCGGTACGAGCGCGCATGGTCGTAGGCATTTCTAACATCCCCTCTTTATACGTCGCGCTACCCCTTCTTGCGGGGGTGCGAGCGACTGCTCGGTTTCTCTGTC
>Ga0265798_10007961_pt1 | contig 13618 bp, 5 predicted proteins | sample P3T30metagenome_FD_192430 | JGI IMG/M metagenome (GOLD analysis project Ga0265798, IMG submission 192430) | Plant litter microbial communities from East Loma Ridge, Irvine, California - P3 T30 | ecosystem: Environmental > Terrestrial > Plant litter > Unclassified | place: USA: California...
AGGAAAGCCACTTGCTGAGGGTATTCTGCCTGTTGCCGAAGCCATCTCCACGCTTCCACCAGCCTTCGATGCTATCTGCTTGGCGGAAGCGGGCATGAAGCTCTTCCAATCGTCCACTGCTCTCAAACGGTTCTTTGAGATCTTCGAGAGTCCTGCTCATATCAAAGCACTCGACGCTGATATGGAGATGCCTACCCTGATCGGAAACTCTTTCGATGAGCTAGTGCGTCACCATCCGCCACTGAAGGCTCGGGTTCTCGCATGTCTAAGCGAGCTGATTGCTCGTGTGGTTCAGCTTTGCGCGGATAAAGCCGAGAAAGAGGGTGTAGGGGCCAAGCTATGGACCGAAGACACTTCAGGAAAGCTTGCTGTCGCTGGTGGTCGCCAAGCACTGTGTGGGTCCCGTCAACAGCAAAGCACTGGCCAAACCTCCGATAAGGCTGGTTCTGATGTCGAAATGAAGGATGCTGATGAAACTGCGAACGAGGCTGTCTTCATTGAACAAATTACCGAGACGGAAGACAACGCCAAGGGACCTACCACGAGTCAATACATCCGCGTGCTTTGCCGATTTCTTTCCGGATTCTTTTCCAACCACGCAATGTGCGCTGCCTACATTGAGCTCGATGGTGTCGATTCAATTCTCGACATTTCTAGCCTTGCTTGCCTTGACCCGAAGCCCAGCGAGAATCGTAGCATGTTTGAGCATTTCGGTCATGTTGTTCAGGTTCTTGTCGAGCAGAAGCCGCACATTGCCGTGCCATCCCTTATCAAGCGCACACAACAGGCTCTTGAACGCCTCCAGCCACTCCTCGATCATACGGGCAAGCAGGCCTTTTTTGCTCCTTTCACAAGCGTTAGCACTCCTCAAGACGATGAGCGTCTGCAACATGGCACGCAATACGTCAAAGCCCTCGTATCTGCACATACTCTCGTTGGCGCTATGACTTTGACATTCCAGAGTCAGATGTACAATACACGTTCTTCTCACAACGTGTCCAGCCAGATTAATCTAGCGGATATGTACGCACGCCTTGTCGACAGCCTCGGAAAGCTGCACCGTAGCTGCGTCTGGGAAGAACTTCTCCTCCAACGCAACATGCCTACTGAGTGGGAGAAGGACACACGGGTCGCCAGCTCTGGATTTGGAAATGATGAAGCAGACAATGTCTTTCGCATTGGGAACAGTGCGACTGAGCCATCGACGAGCGCAGAGACTGCTGGCACTTCGGGCACGACCTCCGAGAATGCCGCAGTGAGCCAGAACAGTGCTAGGTTCAAGAATACCCAGACTCTGCGGAATCTCTTGAGTAAGATCCCTACCGAAATTGCGCCATTCTTCCAATCTCTCGGCAAACTACTCTTATTCCGCCGTAGCTTGGAGCCATATCAGCGGCAATGTGCTACGATCGTGGCAGACCAACTTGCCCAAGCAGTCATTGATCAGCTCGAGTATGAGGGTCCCAAGGAATCCGAGGTCATTGAGGATCGCTATGCGTACTGGATCGTGGTACTCACATCCTTGTCGCAGCTCATCATTGAGCCTCACGTGGATCGACCTCAGGCACTGACTCTGCTACTCGTGTCATTCCGTAATCTTGGTGGCTTTGACGTCCTCGCAAATATCCTTAACCAGTTTTATGAATCGGCGCTCGAGATCACTAAGAAGCAAGCAGAAGACAACAACGAAGAGTCTAAGCGGCTTCTTAACTTGTCACTTGGTGGTATCAAGATTATTCTTGCCTTCTTCTCCCAAATTACCAATTTCAAAGTAATCGGAGAGTCACCACAGACGTCCTCTATGCAGAGCCGGTCAGACCGCGACAAAGATCGGTCGGACTATTTCTTGACCGCACAGTTTCTCGTTGAGCTTCGCTATGCTGTGATCAGACCTGTAGAGAAAATCTGGAATTCGGAACTTATCGACAAGGCCACTACGTCAATCGTAAAGACGTCAATCAATATCCTAAAGTCTGTCCTTGAATGCGAAGGCGAGCACGGAGCCTACAAGAGCATTGACAAGATTCCAAAGCGTAACAAGCCAATCATAAAGCCCTGGGCGCCCCGTAACCAGGATCACCTGCCTCGATTGAGGGAAATGCAACACGAAGAGAGCCTTGCCGAAGAGGCGCTATATCGCTGTTGTGACAATTTCAATATGGCGAACGAGTACTGCAGGAACCAAGCTCGACCACATGTTTCAAGGAACCCGATACCGCAGTATGAAATTCAGACGCGAGGCCCTCCATCTGCATCACCAAGCCGGGCTGAAGTCGTAGTGCCCGAGCCTACAGATGATGCTAGTATGACTTCCAGCGAGCTTACCCGCGACGAGGATGAATCTCAACAACCTGAGGCCCAGTCTGTTCAGATGGAGGATGTCGATACCTCTGTAGCCACAGAACCGGAGGTGCCGGCATCTGCCACGCCTGTGCCCTCTGATCAACCCAATCAGCCGATTACTGCGCCACATGATGCTCTTGCGTATCAGAAGCGCATGGCTGTAGGCAACTCAACTGAGCTCGTTGCTCTGGATCAGCTAGACGAAGAGCGATTCAAACTCCGCCAGACCCTTGTCGATCGTTCTCTTGACGTACTGAACTCACACGATGACGTCACGTTCGAGCTTGCCGACCTGATTTCTGCCGCAGTCTCGAAGGCACCCGAGCCAGCCTCAATGCGTGCAGAGATTGGAAGTACGCTTGTGCAATCTCTCATATCCCTACAGAGCGAAGATGACTTCCGAACCCAGAGCAAGAAGATAACGGCGTCAGCGCACCTTTTGGCTTTGGTAATCCAGGAGAAGGAATTCTACGACGTTATCGTGGAAGAACTTAAGGATAACTTCACAATGCTTCTTGGATTCATCAAGATATTCCCGGATCAACCCGCGGAAGACTCTTCTCCTTGGATCGGGCAAGTCTTGCTGATCATTGAACGATTACTAGCTGAGGATCAACTACCACAGCAAATCGCGTGGACCCCGCCGACTGAAGACTCTCAGGAAGAGACTTCGGTTGACCAACTACCTGAGCCCATTGTGAGTGGGGAAGAGAAGGACAGGCTCTTCAATGCCATCATCGAAATCCTACCTCGCATTGGCAAAGATGAGTCTCTGGCTCTATCGGTGACACGTGTGTTAGTCATGCTCACCCGTACACGCAAGCTTGCCATGCGTCTTGCAGAGAAGCGAAATGTTCAGCGCTTGTTCTTAATGGTCAAGCAACTTTCTGGCATCACCAACGAGGGCTTGCGTAGCTCTTTCATGATTGTCCTTCGCCACATGATTGAAGACGATGAGATGATCCGACAAATCATGCGTACCGAGATACAGCAGATGTTTGAGTCGCGTGACCGCAGGCAGACCGACACTACTGGATACACCCGTCAGATGTATGCGCTAGCTATACGCGCTCCCGAGATCTTTGTCGAGGTCACTAACGAGAAGCTCCAACTGGCCCGTTTCGATCCAAACCAGCGACCACAAACTCTTATCCTTAAGAAGGCTGAGCCGTCTCCGACAGAGACTACGGAGCACATTGGATCCTCAGAAGTCATCCCGGAAGCAGACAAACCCAAGGAATCTAGTGAAGCGCCCAAACAGCCATTCCTTGAGCGGACCAAGACATCAGACCTCAAGGTGCCCGTTGTTGAGAATCCTGATGGCGTTATTCACTACCTACTCTGTGAATTGCTAGCATACAAGGAGGCGGAAGACAAGCCAGAACCATCAAAGCCCATGGAGAGTACAACGGAAGGGCAAGGAAGTAATGGGCCGGATTCTGAGACGACCCCTGCTTCTACTGCTGCTACCTCTGAGCCTGCCAAATCGGAGAAGCCTGTTTTCAAGGCAGATGCGCATCCTATCTACATCTATCGTTGCTTCATCTTGAAGTGTCTGGCCGAGCTCCTGCAGAGCTACAACCGCACCAAGATCGAGTTTATCAACTTTTCTCGAAAGGCAGACCCTTACACTGGGACACCATCCAAGCCTCGGTCTGGCGTTCTGAATTATCTCCTCAACAATTTGGTTCCTATTGGCAGCTTGAATCATGAAGGTGATCTTGCGTTCAAAAAGAAGCTGGCGACATCGAATTGCGCGATTGATGTTATTGTTTCTCTGTGCAACAAGACAGGAGAATATACCGTTCCCAAGACCGACGTACCGCTGTCACCGTATGCGGAGACGGAGCCCGACTTATTGTTTGTGCGCAAGTTTGTTCTGGAGCATGCTTTGAAGGCTTTCAAAGACGCAAATGCTTCGGATGAACCACTGGATATGAAGTACTCACGTCTTTTGAGCATTGCGGACATATTTTCTAAGATGGTTTCTCAGCGTCCGAATGGAGAGATGCTCACCCAAAACGCGGATTTAACACCCAATCTCAAGCAAATGGCCAAGATAATGTACGAGAAGAACTTTGTCACGATCTTGACAACGGCAATCTCAGACATCGATCTCAACTTTCCCAACGCCAAGCGTGTGGTCAAGTACATACTGAAGCCTCTCAAGTGGTTATGCTACGTGGCCATGGATTTGAGTATGCATTACGATACATCATCGACCCCTGATTCTGCCGACGAGTATGAGATTTCAACAGCATCTGATGACGACCTCTTGGATAACACGCGTGAAGAGACGCCTGATCTCTTCCGCAATTCAACCCTGGGCATGTTCGAGCCGCCCCACGAGTCCGAGTCTGATGAAGATTCCGAAGGCGAAGAGGGTGAAGAAATGATGTACGACGACGCGTACGCGGACGACATGGAGTACGACGAAGCTGATATCGGCGATGACGATGTCGTCTCCGATGACGACGAGGAGATTTTGGAGATGGACATTGATGGCATGGGTCCCATCGAAGGTCTGCCAGGAGACGTCGATGTTGAGATCGAGCTTGATGATGACGGTAACGGTCTGGACTCAGGCTCTGACGACGAGTCTGAGGACGATGATGAAGATGACGACGAAGAAGACGACATGGATGATATGGATGATGACGGAGGTGACGACGATATGGATGATATGGATGACGCGATGGACGCGATGGAAGAAATAACAGGTGATGATGAAAATGCCAGCCTTGGCGAAGACCAGGAAGATGAGTGGAGTGATGACCAGGACGACTTCCCCGGAGGCATCAATGGTGATGGCGGTATGCCTGCGGGCGCGCTTGGTTTTGTCATTGACCAGCCCGGCCATCCAGGTCAGCTTCTTGAGCAAATGCGCCAGCAAGGCGGTGCAGACCTCGACGACTTCTTGGAGGATGGGATGGGAGAAGAAGGTCTGTTCCTTCACAGGATAGAACGCTTGGAACAATCGCTAACACGTCTAGACATGGATGATGAGGAAGAAGAATACGATGAGGACATTCACTATGACCCCGGTATGGACGACGATGAGGAAGGCCTACCAGATCTTGGATGGGGTGGCAGCTGGGAAGACCCACCACCACCTACTGTCCGGCATACGCACCGCCTAAGCCCATGGATGTTCCCTGCTGGTCCAGGCGATCGCATTCTTGTACCAGCTTATCGTTCCCATCGTCCGGGGGCAGGGCCTCGAGTTACAGATGACGGAATCAATCCTCTGCTCCAGCGAGGTGGTCGAACTATGGAACGGGACGGCTTCGTACGCAACGAAGGCAACAGTGACTGGGTCCATGCTATCGAAGGTCGTGGTCCTCGTATGTTCAATCACGCTGACAGCCCCGTCTCTTTTATCAGCAATCTCCTGAACGCCATGAGCTCGGGTACCGGTCCAACACTGCAGCAACATGGTGGTGCACTCCATCTCTCTTTCAGCAACCCCATGGGTTTGCCACCATTCGATACTGGGATGCGTCGCGATATCGCCCGGATGCGGGAGTCATACACATCGCGCTCTGCACGTGAAGACCCACACTCAGCAGTGGCCTTTATCAAGGCATACACCAGCTCACGCTGGCAAGAAGAGGCTCGGATACTTTACGGCCCCGCTGCGATTGAGAAGAGCCAGCGAGTAATCAACTCTATCCTCAAAGTTATGGTTCCACCCGCAATGGAAGCTGCGAGAAAGCGCCAAGAAGAGCGTGAGGCTGAGGTCGCTCGCAAGCTCAAAGAAGAACAGGAAAAGAAGGAACAGAAGGAGCGTGAAGAGCGTGAGAAACGCGAGGCTCAGGAGAAGGAGGAGCGCGAGCGACAAGAACGCGAGGCTGCTGAGGTTGCAAGCCGAGCGCAAGAGCAGCCTTTAACAGAGGAGGCAACAACCCGAACTGGAGCTTCGGCTGAAGCAAGAGCGATGGAGGGCATTGAGGCTGGTCAGTCTTCTGCGGCATCCGTTAGTGAAGAGCCCACGCCGTCGGCACCCGCCGCGCCAACCGAACCGCGGGTCATGACCACCATTCGAGGCCGAGAGTTCGATATCACTGATTTGGGTATCGACGTCGAATATCTGGACGCTCTTCCGGAGGAGCTGCGGGAAGAAGTGTTGATGCAGCAAGTGGCTGAGCGTAGGGCTGAGCAGCGTGCCCAATCACGACAACAGCGACAACCACAATCGCAGCCACAGGGACAAGAACCAGCTGCACAAGAAGCTGATCCATCCGGAGGTCTACCTACAGATATCAACGAAGAATTCTTGGCAGCGCTTCCTGATGAGATTCGCCAGGAGTTGCTTGCGCAAGAAGCCCAGGACCGACGTCGTCGTGAGCGTGAGGAAAATCGTCGTCGCAATCAAACCAGCGCTGCTGCTCCACAGGCAGAAGAGATGGATACTGCTAGCTTTTTTGCATCCCTGGATCCTCATCTGCGAGCTGCTGTGCTTATGGATACGGACGAAGATACCTTGCGACAACTTCCGCCTGAGCTTTCGGCGGAGGCTAGAGCAATGGGAGGTGATCGCCGCCTACATCAGTTCAACGACTTCGGCTATAGACGTGGTGATCGTCGGGGTCAAGCGGAAGATCCATCACAAAAGAAGAAGGCCCGCCCTTGTGTGCAAATGCTTGACAAAGCGGGCGTCGCGACCCTCCTTAGGCTTATGTTCATTCCGCAGCAGGGAAGCGCTAAAGCCAGTCTAAGCGCGATCCTACGCTACGTCTGTGAGAATCGTCAGAACCGCGCTGAGGTCATCAGCATCCTTCTCTCTATTCTGCAGGACGGCAGCGCTGACGTCAATGCGGTTGAGCGCAGCTTTGCCCAGCTGTCGATTAGAGCAAAACAGCCTCAACAACCTGCGGACAAGACTCCGAAGATCTCTCGAAAGAATGGCGCCTTGTCTATCAACGCCGATGTTTCTCCACTTATGGTCGTTCAACAGTGTCTTAATACGCTCACTCAGTTGACTGAAAAGAATCCTGCTGTGTGGTCATTCTTCTTGACTGAACACGAGACCGGCGTTGGGTTCAAGAACCGCGCCAATCGCAAGGGCAAAGCGAAGGAGAGCAAAGCAAGCAAGTATCCTGTCAACGCATTGCTTACTCTACTGGACCGCAAGTTAATTGTTGAGAGCTCCACTATCATGGAGCAACTGACGACGCTGCTGAAGGTCATCACAGCCCCATTGCAAGTTCTCAAGAAAGAGAAGGAGAAGGCTGCTGAAGAAGCGAAGAACGAAGCTGAGGCCTCTACAGAAGTTCAGAATGTAGAGACGGTAGAACAAGCTCCCGCTCAAGCTAGAGTTCAGGGTCGAGATACCGAGATGACGTCGGCTCCCGACATTACCGGTCAGATAGAGACTACTACTACTACTGACGAAGGCAACGCGTTCAAACCCGACGAGTCGAAAGCTGAAGATGACAAGGCCAAAAAGCATCGCTCACTAACACCGCCGGATGTTCCCGAAGGCAACCTTCGACTCGTTGCCAAGATTCTAGCCGCTCGGGAGTGCAACAGCAAAGTCTTCCAGGAGACTCTGTCGGTCATCAGTAACCTCTCCCCAATTCCAGGTGCCAAGGAGATCTTTGGACAAGAGTTGCTCGGCATTGCGAAGGACTTAGCTAGATCGACACTTCAAGACCTGGCCAGCCTTACAATCCAGGTGTCGAAAGCGAGCTCGCCAACTGATGTGCAAGGCATCGCTCTCGCAAAGTTCTCTCCAGCAAGCTCTGATCAAACCAAGCTGCTAAGGGCACTCACTGCGCTAGACTACCTTTTTGACCCATCCCGCGACAGCAAGGATAAACCCGAGGCTGCAGCAGAAGCCCTCGAGCCGGCCCAGAAGGAAGATATCCTTTTGACCTTGTACGAAGACAGCGCCTTCGCTCCCTTGTGGGAGAAGCTTAGCGAGTGTCTCACAGTCATCCGCAAGCGTGGCAACATGCTCAACATCGCCACCACTTTGCTTCCGCTGATTGAGAGTCTCATGGTTGTGTGCAAGAACACCACTCTGAAGGAGCTACCTCTGTCTAAGATGCTTCCCAAAGAGTTCGCTTTGTCTAGCCCACCACCCGAGAACAAAATGGAGAATTTATTCTTCAATTTCACAGAAGAGCACCGCAAGATTCTCAACGACCTTGTTCGTCAAAACCCCAAGTTGATGAGCGGCACTTTCTCTCTCCTAGTAAAGAACTCAAAGGTTCTAGAGTTCGACAATAAGCGTAACTACTTCAACAGGAAGTTGCACTCTCGCGGTGGCGATCGACAAGCCCACCCGCCACTGCAGCTCTCTGTTCGCCGTGACCAAGTTTTCCTCGACAGTTTCAAGTCGTTGTACTTCAAGTCGGCTGATGAGATGAAGTATGGCAAGCTCAGCATTCGTTTCCACGGCGAGGAAGGTGTCGATGCTGGAGGTGTCACTCGAGAATGGTTTCAGTCTATTTCACGCCAGATGTTCAATGCGGATTACGCTCTCTTTGTACCTGTCGCTTCGGATCGCACCACCTTCCATCCTAACCGACTAAGTTCTATTAACCCCGAACATTTGATGTTCTTCAAGTTCATCGGTCGCATTATCGGCAAGGCACTTTACGAAGGTCGTGTTCTCGACTGCCATTTCAGTCGTGCGGTCTACAAGCAAATCATGGGCAAGCAGGTCAGTCTCAAGGATATGGAGACGCTTGACCTTGAGTACTACAAATCCTTGGAATGGATGATTCACAATGAGATTACGGACATCATAACAGAGACCTTCTCAGTAGAGGTCGAGGCTTTCGGCGAAATGCAGACGGTTGACCTCATTGAGAATGGCCGTAACATCCCAGTCACTGAGGAGAACAAGCACGAGTATGTTCGTCTCATCACAGAACATCGTCTCACAGGAGCTGTTCAGGAGCAGCTCGAAAACTTCCTCAAGGGCTTCCACGACATTGTTCCAGCAGAGCTCGTCTCAATCTTTAGCGAACAAGAGCTCGAACTTTTGATTTCCGGTCTGCCCGACATCAATGTGGATGACTGGAAGAACAATACAGAGTACCACAATTACACAGCTGCCTCACCACAAATCCAGTGGTTCTGGCGTGCCGTCCGAACATTTGAGAAGGAGGAGCAGGCTAAGCTGTTGCAGTTCGTCACTGGTACAAGTAAGGTGCCGCTAAACGGATTCAAAGAGCTCGAGGGCATGAATGGCTTTTCCAAGTTCAACATCCACCGTGACTACGGCAGTAAGGATCGTCTGCCATCTAGTCATACTTGCTTTAATCGTAAGTCACCATCACTGTGATTTTCCAAAAAAAAAAAAAGTCAATACTAACATTATGGCAGAGCTCGACCTTCCGGAGTATGAAACCTATGAGGATCTCCGCAAGGCACTTTATACTGCTATGACTGCCGGTGGCGAGTACTTCGGCTTCGCCTAAAGTCGCCTAAAGCTCAGCCTGACTTATCGACCCGAACTCATATGGCAGCTCATTCACGATTGCACTTTTCGTTTAAATGTTAGGAATGTTTGCATTGCAGGCGCAGGAGGGTGTATGGGATATACCCAAGGCGCGGCGAAGGGAGGCGCCGGAGCATTGGTAAGGGCGAGAGTACATTCACTTTTCTGTACGAGTATGAAAATTGGAGGCTTCAATGATTGCAGTTCTTTACAACAGGGGTTGAATGCGGAAATGGCTGACAATGTGATCGAGCAGATAGATGGATTGGGAGTGCAGGCCCACATCCTTTCTTGATGCAAAACTCACGGCGCGAGGCTAGCAAGATCGGTCAGTAGAGATTAGTTTGAGGTATTCATTCGATGAAAAAAACTCAGTAGTAGATAGATAATCAGTGAGCCTTTATTCAGTAGATATACGGTTGTTGCACTGAAAGTGATTATGTTTATGTGCGTGCGCTTGAATTGTTCGCTCGTGATGTCACTAGCTCCCCTCACTAGTACTCAAAGCCAGCGGCCTTGCGGTCTTCAAAATCCGTCTCATACGGCGGCTCGGCTTGAGGTGTAATCCGCGCCAAATGCCTTCGTGCACCGTCGTCCCAATCCAGCAGCGCAGAGTGTGCGGTAACACGATTATCCCAGACCACCACCGTACCCGGCGCCCACTTCACGCGTACTTGGAAATCCTGACCCTTTGCGATGTGATCGTACAGGAAGTTGAGCAAGAAATCGCTCTCTTCTTTCTTATAGCCCACAATGCGCCGGCTGAATTGGGGATTCACGTAGAGCGCCTTCTCGCCTGTTGCAGGATGTGTGCGCACAAGGGGGTGAATCGAGGTCACTGGGTCACGACGGACAATGCCGCCTTGCTTCTTGCTACCATCGGCCTGTTCGACAGCTGCAATGCGAGTCAGTGACTTTTCTCGCAGCGTTGCTGTAAAGGTAGTGGATGCTTACCGGAGTGCACGACTTTCAGGCCGTGAAGTCGCTTCCTGAACTCAGGTGATAGCCTGTTGTATGCCGCCACCTGGTTTGCAAACAACGTGTCTCCACCTGCTGCCGGCCCGTCAAGAAGATACAAAAAGGTGGTGCCTGGCGGCTGCTTTTCATACGTTACGTCTGAGTGCCAGGTTATGGAATTTGTTCGCTCTTCGAAGAAATCCCGCGCCGACGTGTCGTCTGTACCGCGATGCACGAGGTGGATTTCGGGGTAGCCCTCTGGAGCTCCGGAAGTAGGATGGATGTGATGCCGACCAAAGTAGCTACCGAAAGCAAGCGCATCTTTGATGGGGATGTCTGCAAAGTCTTGCTCTCGGAATGCTACGACTTTCTTCTGGGCAACAAAGAGCGCTAATTCGTCTTTCCCGGCGTCGGTCAACTTGCTAAGTTGAACGCCGTGAACTTCGGCGCCAATGTTTGCGGTTAGGTCGGCGACTCTGGCATCTTTAAGAAGGTTAGGGAAGGATGGGTCCGCGTCTTTGCCGTGCTCAGTATGCGTAAAGGGCTCCCATGGAGGGTATCTGGGCGGACTGTGAGTCTAGTAACCTATCGAGGCGTTTTCACTACTTACTTGTTTCCTTTCTCGTTATCCCAGGTGGGCAGGTAATGGGGATACTTGGCCGCGGCATGTTTCTCGGTGCCGCGTAGCTCAAGGTCTTTGGAGAAAGTCTTTGGACCACCGTAACCTAGTTCTTTGTATTGACCAACGCCAGACTTATAGCCGACAGCGGCATGTTCAGTGACTTGTTCGACGAGAGCCGGAGCCATTCTGGAGTCTGAAAAGGAATTTACAATATTGACAGTTGAGGCGTAGGTCAAGAGCCTGCTAATCCACTCTCGAGCACCCTTATATGTGCCTAGGAATCCATTAGAAATGATGGCGATAATGTTTGGTTGCCGGACTGTGGCAGGCGCATAGATACCCCACGACCCCGCTTCTACAGACGCAGTATGATGGTTGTCGCAGCCACAAGGTATCTAAGCTTGCCGCGGCACCTTCCTCGGAGAGATCGCCTCGAATCCTACAAGCACGCAAACTATATCGGAAATGTCGCTAGGAGATACGATGGCCGTAGCTGGTCCATCTAAGACTGATTCGCTGTATTTGAGATCGACGAGGGATGGCGTGATTGGCTGGGTTGTTGGCGACATGGATAAGGACCACTATTTCCCACCATTCCAGTAACGGTCCGTTCGGAGAATATACTGACGCCAGAATAGCTGCTTATTTGACATATTGAACAGGTCTCAGTTGCACAATTTTCTCCGCAAGATGTACGCCTTTATCGTCCATATGTAGCGAGGCTACGATAAGGAGGTATTGTGCAATATACGGCCTGCTTCATGCAATTTACCGTTCATCTGATTGATCAAGACGTACCGCGGACGTTGGATATCATCGAGTGCCGCCGGGAGTGGAGTGCAATAATGGCGAATAGCACCCACTGTTGATGGAGACAGTATCCTCCTTCGTAACAATAGTGACAGCGGCACGGCACTGCTCTGCCGAGAATGGCCAAGATTCAGGAGCCATGCTGAGCAAAACAAGTCGAAAATGTCAAGTAACGCTTAGCCAAAGACGGTGAGTGCTATATAACAGGGTATGATAACCCCGAAGTCACTCCAAAATATCCGCAGGACGACTTTTTGAGTATATTTGGCACAGCATATCGTATGCTAACATGACGGCCACCAACCCTTCTGATGGCCTCCCTATTGATGGAAAATCAGACTTTGGAGTCGCTGGTATCAGTGCCAGTAATAGTGATACCGAAGTGGACAAGTCAGGTAGTAACAACGGAAAGAACTATCTTACCTTTGCCGCCTCAGGGGTCTCAGGAGAGCACTACAGACCTGTTGAAACCTATGAAGGAATTCATCGCTATGATCCGGACTTCAGCTGGGAGCCTGCAGAGGAGAAGCGCGTGGTGCGCAAGGTATGTGGACATCCTCGTAATTTCGCCTCACGGCCCTTACTTACTTTTGTTAGATTGACAAACGGATTTGTACCTGGGTGTGCTTGATGTTCTTCGCACTGCAACTCGACAGAGGCAATATATCGCAAGCCCTCAGTGACAACCTGCTCGATGACCTGAACATGAATACCAACGACTACAACTATGGCCAAACCATCTTCTACCTCTGCTTTTTATCCGCCGAACTTCCATCTCAGCTCATTAGCAAGAAGCTTGGGCCGGACAATTGGATCCCGATCCAGATGGTATCCTGGAGTCTCGTCGCTAGCTTCCAAGCTTTCCTTAGCGGGCGAAAATCGTTCTTCGCTTGTCGCGCATTGCTAGGGTTGATCGAAGGAGGATTCATCCCAGACAATATCCTTTACCTCAGCTACTTCTACACAGGGTGGGAGTTACCTGGTCGATTGAGCTGGTTCTGGGTGAGCTACCAATCGACGCAGATCATTTCCGCCTTCTTCGCTTTTGGCATCTTGCGCCTCAGGGGCCATAATGGCATGGAAGGGTGGCGTTGGTTGTTCGCATTAGAGGGGATGTTGACTGGCTGCATCGGTATCGCGTCGTGGTTCTACTTGCCACCGAGCCCGACACAGACTGCGAGTAAGACTTGGAATCCATTTCGTGGGAAAAATGGGTGGTTCAACGAGAGGGAAGAGAAGATCATGGTCAATCGCGTACTAAGGGATGATCCAAGTAAAGGTGATATGCACAACAGGCAAGGCCTGAGCATCCATATGCTCTGGGAGTGTGTCAAGGATTACCACATGTGGCCTATTTACCTACTTGGTCTGTCTTGGCTGATACCTTCAACTCCTTCGACAGCATATTTGACGCTGCAACTTCGGTCACTTGG
>Ga0265798_10007965_pt1 | contig 13612 bp, 18 predicted proteins | sample P3T30metagenome_FD_192430 | JGI IMG/M metagenome (GOLD analysis project Ga0265798, IMG submission 192430) | Plant litter microbial communities from East Loma Ridge, Irvine, California - P3 T30 | ecosystem: Environmental > Terrestrial > Plant litter > Unclassified | place: USA: California...
TGCCAAGCTCAAGAAGGCCAACTGAGCGATCTTTGCTGGCATGTTTACAATCTTTGACGAGTGTTTGTCGGTTTTAGCCGCACGCTTGATGGTTGGGAGGTGGTAGAACCTCTTCCGGCTGATACTACCCACACGCTTCGATGCGGAGCTGTTATGAGACATGGCGTTTTGGGTATAGGAAACTGCAGCCATGCATATTGGTCGCGGTAATAGACTGTATGACAGTATGGACCCTGGATAATGGATGGCAGAGAGGTGTTTGTAAATAGGAGCTGGGTCATTATAGAATATTTACCTAATATCATCATCACGGTCGCTACGTTGAACGTTAACCAGTTTCGTCACTTCTTAATTTCAGACTGTTCCGTGTTTACACCTTTACAACGCACAAACTTATCTAAGAGTGGCAGTAGATGATCACCGGAGAATGGAATGCGTCTTTGACTCAGACCGTAGCCTTGTCTTGGTTCGGGCTGGAGTACAGTAGACAACCACCTTGGACGAATAGCCAGGCAAGCCGCAGCTACATAATATTCGAACCCTCAACGTACACAACCAGAGGCTACTCTCGAAAAGACTCCAAGTTCGATCGGGACGCCAATGAGCAGGTGGAATTCTACATTGGGTACATGGCGAAGGCCCCTGGTGATAGCGCGGAACGCGTCTTGGCGCGGCTTGCCTGGCGCGTTGACATTCCGAGCTCATCAACTTTCTTTGACCTCACCAAACCGCGCAATCACCTCCACCACCCCAAGACGACGGCGCGCGAAAAGACGGCATCATGAGCTCCGGGCGCCCTGTGGTCCACCAGGACTACATTGCAAAAATCCGATATTCGAATGCGCTGCCTCCTCCACCCTGTCCGCCAAAGCTGCTGGACATCCCCAACACTGGTCTTTCGAGCGGCCAATACACATCAGCGGGTTTTGCGTCAAGACTGGCGCGAGAACAGTCGCTGAACATTGAGGCTGATGCGGAGCTGGGAATGCCCATCGACTTGGTGGGTATCCCAAAGGTATTCGATGGAGACGAGTCTGGTAAGAGCGAACCCGTGGCGCAAAGCCCTCGCAGCGACTGACGCGTCCAATAGCTATCCAGGCGATGCCTCACCCGCCACCGCTCAGTACAGCAGACAGGGCGCTGATGCGACCACCGAATCAGCTCGGCAAGACGCAGACCAATGCCTCTGGCGCGACTTTCCTGCGACGAACCGAATATGTCACCTCAAGCACAACCGGCGGCTCCAAGTTCGAGTCCAGTAACTCGTCCAACACGATGCGCCTGCGGAGGAAGCGAAAGCAGGTAGAGACCTCATTGGACGACCCAACCAACATCGCGAGACACATCCTGAAGAGCTTCAACATCGCATACCCAGCAGATTCCTACAATGGCCAAGACGGCGCCGAGAACATCAGGGCAGCGGAATCGACGCCCGAAGAGCGACTAGCATGGAACAAGCCCAAGAACCCCCGGAACCCCAACCTGACACTCGTGGACTCCTACCCACTCCTCCCAGACTGGGACGCCATGCCCGACACCGGCGGCTACATGGTCTTCAAGTTTACCGCACCGCCCATCAACAACCCGCTCGACCCATCCTACGACCCACGTCTCGACGTCGCCCTCCTCCGTCCTGCCGGCCAAACAATCCAAGACCAAGAAAAGTACATGGAAGACCGCGAAGCGCACCGCCTGGACCCCACAGTCCCACCCCCGATCCCACGCTGGCAATTCGAATACTTCCTTCCCTCCGACAAGAACAAGGTCCGCGGCATCAGACGCAACTTCACCACGCACGACCCCACCAACGAAGCAGACATCGACTTCGACATCGCTGAAGACGACGAAGGCCAGCCGCGCAAATGCTTCAAATACGATAACGTACGTACCTACGAGACGAGCCAGCAAGTTGGTGACCCCAGCGATACCTACGGCGACGTCGTGGCGCTTGCGCTGCATGACCCGGAGAAACATGCGAATGAGCCGCTGCGTGACAGCAAGATGCAGCGTGCGGCGTACTTTTACCCGATCACTCAGAGGACTCAGTTGAGGCCAAGGAGGCCGGGTCGCATTGATATGACGGAGGAACAGCCGAAGGTCGATATTATCGAGGCGGCGGGTAAGGAGCCGGAGAGCTTGGAGAGGAGGGAGGGGTATAGGAAGAGGGCTGAGGGTGTGGAGTAGGTCTGCAATATGAGGGTGAGAAAGGGAATGGAGAAGAGGGAGTTTGAGTACTCCTTCTCATTGTCTGGGTTGCAGAGCCAAGGATGGTGAGCATAAGTTGAGATTGAACCGGTTTGGTATTTATCATCAGCGTCGGCGTTAATTGAGGTACAGAGATGTAACAACAGATAGCGTGGGCAAGGCTATACAAAGGAGGAGTTTCTCGACATCCGTTTCTTCTTCCTTTTCTTATACACCAACATCTCAAGAGGGTATCTCTTTGGTCTGTCTCAATCACCCATCTTATCCGTCACACTTCACAGGATCATTCATTCTATCTCCACGTTACTTTATGAGGGCGACAATCACTCCAATCAAAGCCAGCACGACGCCAATGACGGTAGCATTCTCTTTTATGTAATTGAACCATATCCCAACCCAAGGTCTCTCGATATGTTCGGTTCGAGGTGGTATCGCCTGGGTTTTATAAGGGTTGGGGTCGAACGCGAGAGGAAGGGTGTTGGCGCGTCGGTGTTTGATGTGTTTAACTTGTTTAACGTGTTTAACGTATGTGGGTAATAAGGAATCCTTGTTGACTCTGACTCGCGAGATCTCGTTGATCGTTGAAGACATATGGCGATGGCGACTGGAAGGGCGCGTTCGGTCAGGAACTATCATAGTTAGTAACTTGATACAATTAATGAAGTGTTGGAGATTAAACTATACATAGTAAATAAAATAGATAGCAGTAGTGTCCTTAATAGTCAACTAGCGAATTGTAAGAAACTTGAAAGTGTGATGTTGTTTCTCTCTCTCTTATCCTCGACAATCCAAAAGGCAGGCTGATGTGAGTTGAGAATGTCTTAACTCTCGAGAGCTTAAACCGCAAGGGGTGTAGCGCACCTGGACCATGCGTTGCGGGCATCCAGTCACGAAGGTGGCACCGTTATTAGACTACCTGAAAAGGGTAGTTATGTGCTACGAGGACCACTTTTACGGCTGGCAGGTGGCGTAGGCTAATTGTTGCGCCAAACTGGCCTAGACATTGCGAAAATTATGTATGATGAATGTTCTTCGACCACCTGGGCAACAGCATCTCTCCAAACTGCTGATAGATACTGGCCCCCTCCCCCGCCACCCGGTCCTGCTCCCGCATTGACCACGAACCCCTAAGATTAGACCGCAGTCTAAGTCAAAGGCGCACTCTATTCTTTCGGACTATCAAAGACATGTTTCTTGCACCGGCAGCGTCGAGAGACGTGCAAAACGAAAAGAATAATATCTAGATATACTCACAAAAAAGGCTACTGTCAAAAAGAAGATCAACATGAACATGCGCCGGGCCCTTTGGGTGTGGCAGAGGCCTAAATAGTCTACCTAGATGCCTACGTCATGCGACAGTAGGTATGTTTGCCTCAGTAGCCTATTCTGGTGTACATCTTTATCTATCACGTCCGCTAAGAAACTTCTATTACGAAGCATACGAACTCGTCTACAGAATTCTAACCCACTCGTCAAACTAGATGTAGCTGATGCTGCCAGCTTATCCAGAGTATTTTTCCCTCCTCCAGTACTCATCCGATTCTCTACAGGTCAAGCTCCGTAGTCCCAGCCTGTCAGATTCTCCGAAGAAATCCTATTATCATGAGCGTCAAAGCCGCACAGCAAATGCGACGACGTCATGGCACACGAGGGGGCTCACTTCTATTTCGCTTCTTTCCTCTTCCTTCAGACCGCAACATTAGCAAGTCAGTCTATTCTTTATTGTTTTCTTTCTTTAATCTAGTCTATCGCGGCGATGATTCTGCACATCGTGTTCTGACAGAACCATCTAACAACATCGCCAACTCCTACTGCCCAACCACTGAGCACAAATCACCCATGGACAGCTAACGAGTGTCATGTCGCCATCAGCGACCCAATACCAACAACATTCCTTGCGAACGCGCGCACTTCTTTCCTCCCTTTCTTTCCTTCCGCTACCCAATGATAGGCAGTTCCTGCGTGGTGTATTCGACGAGCATCGGCTCGTAGACACCCCAACCACCATCCAATTCGTGCTATTTTTTGTAAAAATACATAGCCATAGCCACGGCGGCCAAGATAAAAGAGCCAAAGCCACCAAGTTCGCCAAGATGTTTACACACAATCGCAAAGGTGGACGGTTGACTTGATTGGCGCTGCTCATTCATGCTGACCAGCAATAGTCGGAAGCTCTCGAGTTTGTCGGGACAAATTTGAGCTTCAGCTGAACAATCATGTTCCAGGTTGCATGTGGTACTATGACTGCGCTGCGTGGATCCTCTTGAATGGAACAATGGCAGTTCAGTGTTGGTGTTGACATCTGGGGCTGGAGTAGTGTTGGAGCTACGCGAATCCATCGCTTTGACGATCTGTGTGGGTTAGACTGACAACCAATCAGATACGAGTGGCGAAGATACATAGGTACACACCTGAATGCGAACGAGTCTTCGTGCTATTGCTTAAAACAATTAGTAGTACACCCCGACCAAAGTAATCAAAATCTGTCCGTCTCTTCCTCTCCTCCCCGTTCCTGCTTCTCACAAGTTCGTGTCTGCTTCAGACGAGTTCTTAAGCCTTCGGGGCTCAGTCTGATCACAACCCCGGTCATTTCTATGTAGCGAGTTGCCCTCTCGCACGTTCACACCCGTTGCCCACTCAGAGGAATCTACAACCTACCGATCAGATAGCCTCGGCCCAGCCATAAAAGGATTAGGGCTGACTGGGCCTTGGGCTAACCCGATTGTCATCTAAGATAATTCTTTGTAACTGCTGCGTAGATACGGGAGCGTGTCAAAAAGGTTCCTTCGTCGCGACACTATATTGAGTGTCTTTTCTCGACCTATCTTCTCGGCAATCCCATCCACCGCCTTCATTAAGAACATCCCCCTTGCTTACATCACCTGATAACAACAGTAATGATAGCGACAATAACTCCGATTATACCAACGAAAACACCGATGACAGTGGCATACTCCTTAACATAGGTAAACCATTTCCTTGCACGAGACGCGGCTAGGACGTTGTCGGTTGGTGAACGTATGGTTTGGTGGTGAGATGGACGGGATTCGAGGGTGGGAAAAGTATGAGCGCGTCGTAGTCTGAAATGTGTTGGTAATAGGGTATCTAGGTTGACCTGCTCGGCCGCCGTAGTGGCTGGAAAGGACATGGCGATGCGGCGGACGCTATACTGGATTATCATTGGTTAGCAGTTTGACATAGCCGATAAAGCCTGGCGACTCAACTGTGAAAGATGACGAAAGTAAAACGCAGTAGTATTTCCTGTCAATCTTGCGGAAGTGAAAGGCAGAAATACTGAGGTCCTCAGCAGGCATCGTAGTGAATCCTAAGCGCAGTGGTGTTCATCCATCTTTTAATCATCTTCAGTCTCCAGAAGGCTGATGCGAAGCCGAAACACTCCATTCTCATACCCAATCACACTACGTGGTGCTGACTTAGTCGAGCCAACCCAACCTGACATTCGCCATGCACGGTGCTAGGTGCATTTGACAATACCCGATCTTCGGTAACGGCTGCAATATTGCCTGTCTCTCGACGCCAGCAACACCACACCACCGAGTCTAACCTTCCCGCCCGGACATCTGACTTCACGCCTAGTCTTTCTAGATGCAGGACGCATCGGACGCACTGCCCTGTCACTTGGTAAGAGCGCTCGCTCTCCAGCGGGTGTTTAGAACTCCAGCAATCACTCATGACCCCGGCCTGGCAGCATTGTATCCGTCTAGATTGTGTGCCAAGGGATCTTCCCTTGTCATTGATCACCGCATTATGCTTGACATAGAATCCGACTACGAGCCTTCCCTACTTAGTTTATCCAGTGCTCCTCAGGAACCGTCTGGGTGTCGTGCCATAGCACCTTTTCCACGGTCGGCACGGACGACGCCTTTCCCTGCGTCACAGTAGCCCGCAACTCGACTGTCGAGCTCCTGGGCATTTGGGCTCACCAATCACAGGTACGCACCCAAACCGCCTCGCAAAAAGGAAAGTTCGAGAGCAAAGCCCAGAAGAGAATTGGGGGCCGCGTTCGCGCCTGCCAACATACCTAAGTCCCTGACGTCATGTCCGGGGCTTGCTTACGAAGTACACCATCATGATTTCACAGCCAACATTTCCATCGCTACAACATACACTAGGCGTGTCGACTCTTTAATCTGCTGCATGATTCTGTGTCAATACATATGGAATCTCTGGAGGCACGCGAACTTTCTTTTCTTTTCGCAGAGGTCATATTGGCAGCTCATTCGAGTTTATCTTAACAACAGCCCTATTCATGACAACAGCACGGATACTCTTTATGTATAACTCTTCCCTGTCTACCTTAACCACCAATCTAGTCTATCACAATCCACGAGGAACCTTTATTGGTAGGTGCAAGGTCTCGCTATCTTCCGTCGCACACATCTTTCGGCACTGGGTAGATGCGACGCTGCTTAGTATCGCAAGTCGTCTCCCATGTGGCTCACTTGACCAAAACAGCGACAATAACACCAACGATGATTCCAAGGACGGTGACGGCGATTGCGACAACAGCGATAACGATCCCGATGACGGAAGCGTATCTCTCGACATGGAGGAACCACGCTCGCTCAGTAAGCCTAGTTGTGACAGCAGCTTTCGCCCTCGAGGCTATCGTGCGATCGTTGTTGTTGCTGTAGGGATCGGAGTCGTAGGAAGGGGATAGGGTGTGGGCGCGTGGTGGTACGCGATGCGTGGGTAGCGTTGAGTCGAAATTGACCAGCTCAGCTAATCCAGTGTCGTTGTAGACATTCTGAGTCGTGGTACTGCTGGTGGAGAATGACATGGCGACACGGTATGGCATGTGGTCTAACTAACTTGATTCGGTTAGCATAACTTATGGTCACTACCTGGGGCAGCATGCTTTGATGCGAGCACGGACAGCTACGTACGTTGCAAAGGTCTAGGATAGAAAGAAGCGTTCATATAGAAAGGTACTGCAGTCGACAATGAGCTCAGGGGTCAACTGATCTGCTTGCTTGTTTTTCGAGAGCATCTTCTGGCGCTGGGAAGTTCATATAGTACCTTATGAACACACCAAAAAGTAGGCTGCAGTCGTGTATTACTGTTTTCGATTACCCCGCGGCGCTTGATCGGGGTTGGGCAAATGAGGATCCCTGAATGGCGAATTGCGACAAGGCTGGAAGCAGTTGAACAACACAGCCTCTCAATTTTCGGCGCTAGTCGAGGTCGCTGGCTTCACGCGCCGCTACTCGGGTTGGAGCCACTAGGGCAGCGACATTTGCGCCTCCAAATCGCATACTAGTTCTCATTCCTGCCCTAATGTGTCTCACGGCTCGAGGGACTGGAATATTGTAGGCATGCAAGTTTTCGAGCAGCGGCTGCGCCGTACATCCCACGTTCACTTCTACATGATAAGCGTGGCCTTGAGCCTGGAAAGATGCTTCCTCTCATCGGGAGTATCCACGGGTTCTTCTATCGATTCTGGCAAGGCTGGCGACACTGTTATCTCCTGACGTCATGCTTCATTTGCTTTTACACCATAACACGGGCAAAAGTCCACAGCCGACATCGCCATCACCATCGCTATCGTCGTGACATTCTTTTGCGTGTCTTAGTCCTGTAATGAAGACGTTTTCATATCTGCCTTCCAAACTTGCATATGCAGAAGCAGTCGTATGACTCCTGGAAACAGATGATGAAGTTCATGGGAGTAGCTAAACATGATCGTATGCGTAACACTTCTATTGAGTACATGTCTCACTCCGGTCTGTGCTAGCAATAGCGCAGTGGATCAGATTCTATCAGGGCTCTCCGTGGACACCCAAGACAGCTTTGCCCTCTTCTTGGACATGCCGTCTCAGCATGAACAGCTGGTATATAGCCCGAAGGCTTGAACCGGCTCTTTTCACTGGCTCACTTGACAGCGACAGTGATGATAGCAACGACAACACCGATGATAGTGCCAACGACTCCAACAACAGGTGCGTACTCCTTCATGTGACTGAACCATGTGTTTGTCTGATCATGAGTAGTAGCGGTGTTGTTGGTACTTGAGGCTATTGTTTGGTTGTGGAGAGGATGGGTACTGAAAGCGTGAGACTCGGTATGGTTGCGTGGCGGTAGGACATGCGTAGGCAGCGTGGAATCAGTGTTGACCAACTGAGGTGGTTGAAAGTCGTTCTTAGGTAGCTCGGAAGATTCAATTTCTTGATCGAATTGCTCGACAGCTGTGGTGCCAGTGGAGAATGGCATTGTGATGCGACGCGACGCAGTACTTGGTCTAGTCACGATCGGCCTTGTTAGCACGGCATCATGATCCACGGAGCCGTTGTTGGACTTGTTGGAGGCTAGAGGAAAGCTACGCACGTTGGTAGGAGTAGAAGGTGATATATGCTGCAGCGCGTAGAACAGAAAGGTGTTCTAGAGTCAGATAGATTCCCCGGTGCGATATGGTTGAGGACAAGCTGCTCTTGTTCCCCCAAGAGCCTTTGTCAGGCACTGCGAAGTCCATATATATATACTACTCGTAGTACATGATGGCTAATCCAAACGCCTCTTCGTCTAGCTGAAAGCAGCTGGAGAGATTGCACATCCTGACGAGGCCCATTGCGAGCCGGTGAGATATACATCGAGCCAACCAGACGTACGCTGCGAGTGATATGTTGAATGTGAGGACTGCAAACACGAATCTAAGTTGAAATCTGCAGGAGAGCCATAGCAGCCGACTAGGATCCGGTCTCTCAAGGCGGAACCGGGGTACAGACCCTAGGTGTGAACGGACGCATCATTTTGCCGTCTCATGTGTAGTGCAGGGTTCGTGTATACGGCCACAGTTCCTCGCTAGAAGACTGTCCAGGGTCGAGCACGAATAGCAAAAGAAGAGCCACCGCAGCCGGCCAGGATGCGGTCTCAAGGTGGAACCGGGGTATGGTACCAGCTGTGGGCAGACGCATGGCTTCGCCGTCTCATGTGCACTGTGGGGGTTCCATAGGACAAGACACTCAAGCCACACCCAATTTGGCAATAGACGTGGACGTTGCTGTTGGTCGTGTACTATGCTTGTGGTGCGCTAGCCTCGAAAAGCGGTTAGATTGCGAAACGGCAGCGGCAGCGCGATGGTGCGCCCTTGACTTCCGGCTGGGACGACGAGCTGACTGGTGGGTAGTGTGGGCGGCTGTGTAGACGTACATCCATCATTGCCTGATGGTTAGCCTTCCACTAAACCACCACCCCTGTAATTCTTGGCTGCATCAACATCACCGTCTGCTCGTCAGCCTTCCACTAAACCACCACCCCTGTAATTCTTGGCTGCATCAACATCACCGTCTGCTCGTCAGCCTTCCACTAAGTGTTCACCCTGGTAATGCTCAGATGCATAATCATCATTGTCTGATGGCTAGCCTTCCACTAACCTTCCAACTTGAATGCTCAGATGCATAATCAACACCTTGAATACACGTCTCCCATGCCGTTTGATACCTGGGTACTCGCCATGTCGCCTGCGTCGCCTGACACTCGCGCGAGTATTGATCGGGCGTTGGGTCTGGAGGAACGCGTCGTCCCTTGGGGGGTGTGACTCAACAGTACACAGCTTATTGGACTGCATCCTTTACATCTGTGGCGGTGAAAAATCAAGCAGAGCCTCATCACCACGGCGCCTGGCAAATGACCGATGTGCCCTGACGTCATTTCTTCTAAACCCTCACAACAACCGCGCGATTCCGCAGCCGACATCGCCATCACCAACACGCGCCACTGTTGACTCTGCGAAAATGAGCAACTCAGTATAGATGTCGCAGAGGCGTGTATACACAGTTTTCTGATCAACATGTCCGTGCCAAACGGACCGTCCACCTAACGCCCTGACTCAAGCGACGTGATGCTACCGCAATGATTGACGGATTTAATTGCCGAACAGTCGCATCACTATCGCCGATTCATTTCCTGTACTAAATCAATGCATTTTTGCGCAACCCCTCTCTTTTCAACGTCTGTTCTCTTGTCGCTACAACACCGTTATTCGTCGAGGACTTGCGCCATGGCCACTCGCGGCACCACAGACTCACAACCGCAAGAACCATCGCGACCTGACAACTCAATAACACTGCAGGATAGCAATGAGGTACCGTCTTGGTATGCGCATAACTCCTTCATCCTTACAAGCTACCGGCCTGTCACGAAATCCATTCCCCTCTGCCTCCGCAGCCTACTCCAACTGCATAACGAAACAGTAAACATCTACACGCACCTCATCCCCGGCATCTTCGTCCTTCTAGCCAGCTACTCCTTCGATCGCTATTTCAATGCAAGGTTTCCTCAAGCAACATGGAGCGATCAACTTGTCTTCCGTATCTTCCTTACCGCCTCAGTAGTCTGCTTTGGTACTTCGGCGGCATACCATACGCTGATATGCCATTCAGAGGGGTACGCAAGCCTGTGGGTTAAAGCAGATTATGTCGCAATCATAGGGCAGATTGTAGGATCGTTCATACCTGGCATCTATTTTGGGTTCTACTGCGAACCTGGGTTACAGAAACTGTATTGGTCTATGGTATGTTGATAGAACGGCGTTGATGAGATGTTGTATGATTGGACTAATCCTTCTAGATCATCACACTTGGGACACTAACGGCGACCACGGTCATCAACCCCAGTCTTCACGGCCCGAGATGGAAGACGTTGCGCTTATCAACATTCGTCGCAACAGGCTTTTCGGCGTTTGCGCCGATCTTGCACGGCGTGTCGATCTTCGGCCATGATCAGCTCGACAAGCAGACAGGCTTACGGTACTATTACCTTGAGGGTATCTTGATACTGATCGGAGTTGGATTCTATGCGGTAAGGCTAGCATGTTCATCGATACGTCCTTTTCCTCAAGACCGAACCTTCGTTGACTGGTACAATAGACTCACTTCCCGGAATCCTGGAGACCGAAGAGATACGATATATGGGGCGCATCACATCAGCTGTTCCATGTATTTATTGTTCTAAGTGCCATCGCTCATTGGTACGGTATCATGAGCGCTATGGAGTGGAACTATGTGAACCAGCGCTGTCAACGGTCTTAAAGACTCATTCGCTAGATTATGCGTACCTTCAAAGCCTTTCTCTCACCTTCAACTCACATAATGCCCTACTACAGCCGCGCCATATAAATTAGACTACCCATCTAGACATCCCACCGTTAGAGAAGAAGAGCAAAAAAGAATAGACACAGCAAGACTCGAACTTGCATGTCCCGCATCACGCCCCGACACGCCCGGCTGATTCCTTGAAGTCATTGATTCCTTGAAGTCGTTGATTCCTTGAAGCCATTGATTCCTTGAAGTTATTGATTCCTTGAAACACCGTCGGGCAACGCTAGGCTATTGTGTGCGGGCGCCTTACCATTAGGCCATGTGTCCTGTGTGGTTTTGATGGAAGACTGGGGAATTGTTGGATATGTGGAGAAGCATAGCAGATGTGGTAAGAGAGAGGTTGATGCTGCGAAGTGTAGTATACTTCCGACTCCCGTTATTTGTAAAACTATCTTTTGGTCCAGGTCTCTAATGTTAGGGAAGTTACAAGTAGCTCGCTTCGCTCTGCATCATCGCAGTACAGTAGGGTGAAGTCGATGGCAACCAAAATACGAAACCTCACTCCATCAACCCACATTTACGAGCGCACTGAACATGGCTATCCTCAACACACATACTATCAAGTCTTAACAGCCACCATTACACCGCCACCGCTTACTCCCAGCCATTAAGAACAACAAAAAGAACCCCGATCCGAACACAGTAAGCCTCGAACTTACATGTCCCGCTCCACCAACCGCCCAGTATGACCAGTGAGTCAGTTTGCACCGTTTCACTTTGACTCCCAGGATGTGCATCACGAAATAGCCCAGCAAGCTCAGTTCCAACGGTAGCGACCCATTTCACCAATCTCACCAGGCTGCTCGCATGCCCAACAACCAGCCTTCTTTGTTATTCAATATTCAATGGAGAACAGAACCTCTAGGGTTGCCCCCAGTCGGCCCTTTACTCCCGGGGACGAGAAAGCTGGTGCTTGATCAGAGCTAGAAACGGCCCCGTGCCGGAACTACGTCAGCCGTGCGTTCGCTAGGTCTTTTGTGTGCGGGTGTTGTACCGATCAGCTATGTGTCCTGGGTGGTTTGTTGATGATGTGACGAGGAAATAGTGGATATATGTGAGGGGGGAGTGGGATAGGGTAAGTGTCAAAGGTGGTCAAATTATACATTCTGAAATCAATCCAAGAACTCACTCTATCCCGCAAACTGAATCATAACATACACGTCCTCATCATACCCATCCTACTTACCGTATCATCCTCCCCCTAACCCACGCCCCAAACCCCCCCTCATCAACACTCTTACTAAACGCAATCCAAAACGCCTGCTTCTCACTAACCGGACTCGCACACCTCTCCACCATCGCTTTGACATTAACCTCCTGCAACCCTTTAATCGCCATGACCTGCTCCACCCACTCTAGATCCACGCCGCCGAAATCGCCGTTCCCACCGAGCCACTCGTTCTTCATGCGTAGCATGGTGTCGAAATCAGAGGGTGTGATGGGGGTGATGGCGTCCCAGCCGTGGTCGGGTTTGCCGGATATGACGTTGAGGTTTAGGGTGCGTAGGGAGATTGGGGGCACTGCTTCTGAACTATCATCGTCGGAAGCAGAAGATGGTGTAGCGAGGTACTCGCATAGACTTGCCCATTCTGCGCGGTCGAATTCCTTGCTGTATGGCAATGCCTTTTTTGTTATGCTTATATGTCGTATGGACGCTCGGCTTCTGGGTGTCAGGTCAGACAGGAAGGGGACGGCGGCTTCGATGCTGGTGTGGAAGGCGAAGGTGTAGGTTGAGTAGAGGATTTTGCTGGCTTCGGCGTGGATTTGCTGGTTCAGGGAGAGGAGCGAGGGGACGGTGTAGCGGAGGTGCGATGTGTAGGGCGAGAGGAGAACGCGGTAGGTTGTTGGTGTTGTAGTTGTTAGGAAGGGACCTTTGGGGTTGTCAGTATGTAGTCAATAACGTCGTTTGGAAGCAGTATCCTAGGCCACATCTCTAGGTTTGCCCCAAGCCTGTCATTCTGCAGACGTACCGGTTCTGATGTGGTATGTACTCCTTCGTCTCCACGTCTTCGGGCCTTGTGACCCTAGCCATGGATCCATAGTCCGTACGCTCAACGTACAAACATCATTGTTCGTGTCGTCTGAAAGGTATGTGTGAAAGTCGGGGATCAAGTTTGCGACGGACGTTCCGTTTCCGGTCGTTGGGGTCGTCGAGGGTAGAAGTAGGTACTCGTATATCATGAGACGGATCTCGAAAGGAAGGCGAAGTAACGGCGAGGCTGGAAGAGCATCGGCTTGGTAGGTTGTTGACTCCATGGTGGAAGTTTGCCAGTTGTTGGGTTTGGCACGGT